>OEIU01000016.1_pt1 | contig 162747 bp, 144 predicted proteins | sample 1539221 | NCBI WGS metagenome assembly OEIU01 (sample SAMN03792071, study PRJEB22550) | activated sludge metagenome | feature: wastewater treatment plant; material: activated sludge; isolation source: Wastewater treatment plant of a petroleum refinery complex | place: Argentina: Zarate... | reverse complement strand
CCGAGTTCTACGGCATGGAGGACTCGATCGAGCAGGTCGTCTCCTATTTCCGCCATGCGGCGCAGGGCCTCGAGGAGCGCAAGCAGATCCTCTATCTGCTCGGCCCGGTCGGCGGTGGCAAGAGTTCGATCGCCGAGCGCCTGAAGCAGTTGATGCAGGACGTGCCGTTCTTCGCACTCAAGGGCTCGCCGGTCAACGAATCGCCGCTCGGTCTCTTCGACGCGGCCGAGGACGGCGCGATCCTCGAGAAGGAATACGGCATCCCGCAGCGCTATCTCAACCGCATCCTGTCGCCGTGGGCCGTCAAACGGCTCGACGAGTTCGGCGGCGACATCCGCAGGTTCAAGGTCGTCCGCCGCTACCCGTCGATGCTCAAGCAGATCGGCATCTCCAAGACCGAGCCGGGGGACGAGAACAATCAGGACATCTCGGCGCTCGTCGGCAAGGTCGACATCAGGAAGCTCGAGTCCTATTCGCAGGATGACCCGGACGCCTACAGCTACTCCGGCGGTCTGTGCCTGGCCAATCAGGGGCTGCTCGAGTTCGTCGAGATGTTCAAGGCGCCGATCAAGGTGCTGCATCCATTGCTGACGGCAACGCAGGAGGGCAACTTCAAGGGCACCGAAGGCTTCGGCGCGATCCCGTTCGACGGCATCGTGCTCGCCCACAGCAACGAGAGCGAGTGGAAGGCGTTTCGCAACAACAAGAATAACGAGGCCTTCCTCGACCGCATCTATATCGTCAAGATTCCGTACTGCCTGCGCGTCTCGGAGGAGATCAAGATCTACGAGAAGCTGCTGCGCCACTCGTCGCTGTCGGATGCCACCTGCGCGCCCGGCACCTTGAAGATGATGAGCCAGTTCGCGATCCTGACGCGCCTGAAGGAGCCGGAGAACTCGTCGCTCTACTCGAAGATGCTCGTCTACGACGGCGAGAACCTGAAGGACACCGACCCGCGCGCGAAGAGCTACCAGGAGTATCGCGACTACGCCGGCGTCGACGAGGGCATGAGCGGCGTCTCGACGCGCTTCGCGTTCAAGATCCTCTCCAAGGTCTTCAACTTCGACAGCACCGAGGTCGCCGCCAACCCGGTGCACCTGATGTACGTGCTCGAGCAGCAGATCGAGCGCGAGCAGTTCCCGGCCGAGACCGAGCAGAAATATCTCGCCTTCATCAAGGAGCATCTCGCGGTGCGCTACGCCGAGTTCATCGGCAAGGAGATCCAGACCGCCTACCTCGAGAGCTACAGCGAGTACGGCCAGAATATCTTCGACCGCTACGTGACCTACGCCGACTACTGGATCCAGGACCACGAGTACCGCGACACCGACACCGGCGAGGTGTTCGACCGGTCGTCGCTGAACGCCGAGCTCGAGAAGATCGAGAAGCCCGCCGGCATCGCCAACCCGAAGGACTTCCGCAACGAGATCGTCAACTTCGTGCTGCGCGCGCGCGCCAACAACGCCGGCAACAACCCGGCCTGGACGAGCTACGAGAAGCTGCGCACGGTGATCGAGAAGAAGATGTTCTCGAATACCGAGGAGTTGCTGCCCGTCATCAGCTTCAACGCCAAGGCGAGCGCCGACGAGGCGAAGAAGCACGAGGACTTCGTGACGCGCATGGTCGACAAGGGCTACACGCCCAAGCAGGTGCGCCTGCTGTGCGAGTGGTACCTGCGGGTCAGGAAGAGCAGTTGATGCTGAGTCGCCAGATCATCCCGTGCCGGCCAAGCCCGGCCAGCGTTTCGAGCGGACGCCGCGGATCCGGCTTTGCCGGTCCGCTGGCGGCGCCCCCCTGGGGGGGAGCGCCGAAGGCGCTTCGGGGGGGGGCCTGACATGCGCCAGCAGATCATCGACCGCAGGCTCGCCGGCAAGAACAAGTCGATCGGCAACCGCGAACGCTTCCTGCGCCGGCATCGCGATCAGATCCGCGAGGCGGTGAAGCGCGCCGTCGACGGCCGCGGCATCCGCGAGATCGAGAAGGGCGAGGACATCCGCATTCCGAAGCGGGATATCGCCGAGCCGATCTTCGGCCACGGCAGCGGCGGCAAGCGCGAGCGCGTGCATCCGGGCAACAAGGACTATCTGCAGGGCGACCGCATCGCACGGCCCAAGGGCGGCGCGGGCGGCGCCGGCCGCGGCCAGGCGAGCGACTCCGGCGAGGGTGACGACGACTTCGTCTTCCACCTGACGAAGGAGGAGTTCATGCAGGTCTTCTTCGACGACCTCGCGCTGCCCAACCTCGAACGCACGCAGCTCGCCGACGTGCCCGAATACAAGACGCACCGCGCGGGCCTGACGAGCGACGGCAACCCGAGCAACCTGCACGTGCTGCGCTCGATGCGCGGCGCGCTCGGCCGCCGCCTCGCGCTCGGCACCGGCTCGCGGCGCGAACTGCGCGAGCTCGAGGCGCGGCTCGAAACGTTGCTGGGCGACGTTCACGCCAGCGCGGCCGAGATCGAGGCGCTGCAGCAGGAGATCGCCGATCTGCGCGCACGGCTCGACCGCATCCCCTACCTCGACCCGATCGACCTGCGCTTTCGCAACCGCGTGCGGGTGCCGGTGCCGAGCGCGAAGGCGGTGATGTTCTGCCTGATGGACGTCTCGGGCTCGATGGACGAATCGCGCAAGGACCTCGCGAAACGCTTCTTCATCCTGCTCTATCTCTTCCTCACCCGCCACTACGAACGCATCGATATCGTCTTCATCCGCCACCACACGCAGGCGCAGGAAGTCGACGAGCAGAACTTCTTCCACAGCACCGAGACCGGCGGCACCGTCGTCTCGAGCGCGCTCGAACTGATGAACGATATCGCGCGCGCGCGCTATCCGCGCAACGAATGGAACATCTATGGCGCCCAGGCAAGCGACGGCGACAACTGGCACCACGACAGCGGCCGCTGCCGCAGCCTGCTCGCCGAACACTTGCTGCCGATGTGCCGCTACTACGCGTATCTCCAGGTCGCCGAGGAAGAGCAGAACCTGTGGGACGAATACGCGCTGCTCGCCGCCGAAGTGCGCCACTTCGCGATGCGCAAGGTGACCGAGGCGGCGCAGATCTATCCGGTCTTTCGCGAACTGTTCAAGAAGGAGAGTGCCGCCGCATGAGACGCGAGAGAGGAGCCCCGCGCAGCGGGGATCGAAGCGAGCGAATGCGGCGAGGCGCCGCATGAAGCCCCGCCACGCCGCATCAACGCCGGCTCGCGCGAATACCAGCGGCGCGGAGGCTCTGCTGTGACCACCGCGACTCCCGACCGCCGCATCAACGACGCCTCGGCGCCGTTCCCGAACGAGCGACGCAAGCCCGCGCGCATCGCCTTGCAGGCGCCGCTGCCCGCGCCGTCGCGGCCGGGCGCACCGCTGCCCGCGCCGAGCGACTGGTCGTTCGAGCTGATCGAGCGCTACCACGACGCGATCCGCGCGACGGCCGAGCGCTACGGCCTCGATACCTATCCGAACCAGCTCGAGATCATCACCGCCGAGCAGATGATGGACGCCTATGCGTCGGTCGGCATGCCGGTGAACTATCGCCACTGGAGCTACGGCAAGGAGTTCATCTCGACCGAGAAGAACTACCGCCGCGGCCACATGGGCCTGGCCTACGAGATCGTCATCAATTCCAACCCCTGCATCAGCTATCTGATGGAGGAGAACACGATGGCGATGCAGGCGCTCGTCATCGCGCACGCGGCTTACGGCCACAACAGCTTCTTCAAGGGCAACTATCTCTTCAAGATGTGGACCGATGCGGCGTCGATCATCGACTACCTGGTCTACGCGAAGAACTATGTCGCCGAGTGCGAGGAGCGCCACGGCATGCAGGAGGTCGAAGACCTGCTCGACAGCTGCCACGCGCTGATGAACCACGGCGTCGACCGCTACCGCCGGCCGAGCCGCAAATCGCTCGCCCAGGAGCTCGCCGATCGCAAGGAGCGCGAGGCCTATGCGCAGCAGCAGGTCAACGACCTGTGGCGCACCCTGCCCCGGCGGGCCGGCTCGCCGAGCGAAGCGCAGGCGCAATCGAAGCGCTTCCCGGCCGAACCGCAGGAGAACCTGCTCTATTTCATCGAGAAGCGCGCGCCGCTGCTCGAACCGTGGCAGCGCGAAGTGGTACGCATCGTGCGCAAGGTCGCGCAGTATTTCTATCCGCAGCGCCAGACGCAGGTCATGAACGAGGGCTGGGCGACGTTCTGGCACCACCGCTTGCTCAATACGCTGTACGACGACGGCTTCCTGTCCGACGGCATGATGATCGAGTGGCTCGGCTCGCACACCAACGTGATCTTTCAGCCGCCGGTCGGCCACCCCGCGTACAACGGCATCAACCCTTACGCGCTCGGCTTCGCGATGTATACCGATATCAAGCGCATCTGCGAGGCGCCGACCGAAGAGGACCGGCAGTGGTTCCCCGATATCGCGGGCAAACCCTGGCTGCCGACGCTGGATCACGCGATGCGCAACTACAAGGACGAGAGCTTCGTCGGCCAGTTCCTCTCGCCGCGCCTGATGCGCGAGATGCGCCTGTTCGCGATCGTCGACGACGAGAAGGAGAGCGAACTCGAGGTCAGCGCGATCCACGACGAGGCGGGCTATCGCCGCGTGCGCGAGGCCCTCGCGCGGCAGTACGACCTCGGCCAGCGCGAACCCAATATCCAGGTCTGGGACGTGAACCTGCGCGGCGACCGCGCGCTCACGCTGCGCCACACGCAGCACGACGATCGGCCGCTGCACGACAGCGCCAAGGAAGTGCTCAAGCACGTCGGCCGGCTGTGGGGCTTCGACGTTCATCTGGACAGCGTCGGCGCCGACGGTATCGCCACCCAGCGTCTGACGGTGCGCGGCAGCGCGGGCTGAGCGCGCACTGCTGGGCCGGTCCAGCGAATCGGCGCGCGGCGTCAACGCCCGACGAGCAGCTTGCCCTCGGCGAGCGAGAGCGGCTCGGGCAGGCCGGACAGCACGAGCGTATCGCCGCCTTCGAGCGTCAGTTCTTCGCTCGGCGCGAGCACCGCGCCCCCCGCGCGGCGCAGCGAGACGACGCTCACGTCCAGGCTGTGCAGCACCAGATCGGCGAGCGTGCGGCCCCGCAGCGGGCTCGCCAGCGGCAGCGTGACCGAGAGCAGACGGCGGTTCTGCTTCTCGGCGCTCGAATCGTCGTCGGCGCCGCGGAAGTAGCCGCGCAGCAGGCCGTAGCGCGCGTCGCGCTGATCCTGCATGATGCGGATCACGCGCCGGATCGGCACGCCGACGAGCGCGAGCGCATGGCTCGCAAGCATCATCGAGCCCTCGATCGCCTCCGGGACGATCTCGGTCGCGCCCGCCGCATGGAGCAGTTCGAGGTCAGCATCGTCGAGGGTGCGCACGATCACCGGCACGCTCGGCGCGTGCAACTGCACGAGCTTCAGGATCTTCAGCGCCGACGGCGTATCCTGATACGTCACGACGACCGCATTGGCGCGCGTCAGCCCCGCCGCCATCAGGCTCTGCAGACGTGCCGCGTCGCCGAAGACGACGCTCTGCCCGGCGGCCGCCGCCTGGCGTACCCGGTCCGGGTCGAGGTCGAGCGCCATGTAGGGGATCTTCTCGCCCTCGAGCACGCGCGCCAGGTTCTGGCCGCTGCGTCCGAAGCCGGCGATGATGACGTGCGCCTCGGCGTTGATCGAGCGCTTCGCGATCGTCGTCATCGCCACCGACTGCATCAGCCAGTCGGTCGCCGACAGGCGCATCACGATGCGATCGCTGTAGATCACGAGCAGCGGCGCGGCGAGGATCGACAGCACCATGCTCGCGAGCACCGGGCTCACCCAGCGCGGCTCGATCAGCCCCTGCATCGCGCCGAGCGTGAGCAGCACGAAGCCGAACTCGCCGGCCTGCGCCAGATACAGCCCGGTGCGCAGCGAGACGCCGGGCGCCGCGCCGAAGACCCTCGCCACCGCGGCGACGAGGGCGAATTTCAGGACCACCGGCAGCGTCGTCAGCACGAGCACGAGGCCCCAGTTGTCGACCACGTCGTGCCCGTTGAGCTTCATGCCGATCGTGATGAAGAACAGCCCGAGCAGCACGTCGTGAAACGGCCGTATATCGGCCTCGACCTGGTGCTTGAACTCGGTCTCCGCGATCAGCATGCCGGCGACGAATGCGCCGAGCGCGAGCGACAGTCCGGCGTGCTCGGTCAGCCACGCGAGTCCGAGCGTGATCAGCAGCACGTTGAGCACGAACAGCTCCTCGCTCTTGCGCCGCGCGACGATCGTCAGCCACCAGCGCATCGCCCGCTGGCCGCCGACGAGCAGCAGCCCGAGGAGCACGATCGCCTTCAGCCCGGCCCAGGCCAGCGAGGTCACCATGCCGGTGCCGCTCGAGTTCAGCGCCGGGATCAGCACCAAGAGCGGCACGACGGCCAGGTCCTGGAACAGCAGTACGCCCATCACCCGCCGCCCGTGCTCGCTCTGCAGTTCGAGGCGGTCGGCCATCAGCTTGACGACGATCGCGGTGCTCGACATCGCCATCGCCGCGCCGAGCACGACCGCGCCCTGCCACGTCAGATCCCACGGCCGCGACGAGAACGAGAACAGCCACTTCAGCAGATGGTGGCCGAGCACGGTGCCCAGGATCGTCAGCAGCACCTGCGCCATGCCGAGCCCGAAGACGAGCTTTCGCATGCTGCGCAGCTTGGGCAGATTGAACTCGAGCCCGATGACGAACATCAGGAAGACGACGCCGAACTCGCCCAGGTACTGAAAGCCCGCCGAATCCTTCGCCACCGCGAGCGCGTGCGGGCCGATCAGCACACCGACGAGCAGATAGCCGAGCATCGGCGGCAGTTTCAGCAGGCGGCACGCCACCGCGCCGACGACTGCCGCGAGCAGGTAGAGCAAGACGAGATCGAAGGTCGTTGCCATCGCGAAGGCCGCCCGCGGCGCGGACCCGGCACGCCCCGGCCTGAGCCTAGAATCGTTCGATGGTAATGGACGCCACGCCCGCCGGCCCGGCCTGACGATGCCGCGCGCCACCGCATTCGAGCCGGCGCGCGCGCTGGCGCTCGCGCACCGCACCTTCGACATCGAAGCGCAGGCGCTGCTCGGCTTGAAGGCGCGCACCGGCGACGCCTTCGCGACGGCGGTGCAATGGATGCTCGGCTGCCGCGGCCGCATCGTCGTGATGGGCATGGGCAAGAGCGGCCACGTCGGACGCAAGGTGGCGGCGACGCTTTCCTCCACCGGCACACCGGCCCTGTTCGTGCATCCGGCGGAGGCCAGCCACGGCGACCTCGGCATGGTCACCTCGCGCGATGTCGTCGTCGCGATCTCGAACTCGGGCGAAAGCGACGAGATCAATGCGATCCTGCCCGCCCTCAAGCGGCTGGACGTGCGCGTCGTCGTCATCACCGGCCGTGCCGATTCGACGCTCGCCCGCCACGCCGACCTGACACTGGACTGCGCCGTCGATCAGGAGGCCTGTCCGCTCAACCTCGCGCCGACCGCGAGCACGACGGCGCAGATGGCGCTCGGCGACGCGCTCGCCGTCGCGCTGCTCGACGCGCGCGGCTTTCGTGAAGAGGACTTCGCGCGCTCGCACCCCGGCGGTGCGCTCGGGCGCAAGCTGCTCACCCATGTGCGCGACGTGATGCGCGGCGGCGACGCCGTGCCGCGCGTCGCGCCCGACGCCGTTTTCATGGAACTGCTGCGCGAGATGACCGACAAGGGCCTGGGCGCGACCGCGATCGTCGACGACACGGGCCGCGTGCAGGGCATCTTCACCGACGGCGATCTGCGCCGCCTCGTCGCCCGCGGCACCGACCTGCGGGCACTGCGCGCGCGCGAGGTCATGCACCCGCGGCCGCACCTGGTGCGCGACGACGCCCTCGCGGTCGACGCCGCGGACCTGATGGAAGCCAAGCGCATCACGAGCATGCTCGTCGTCGATGCCGACGACAGGCTGGTCGGCGCGCTCAACTCGAACGACCTGATGCGCTCGAAGGTGATCTGATGGGCCCTGCGCCTGCACTGAGCTTCCCGCCGGCGCTGCTGCTCGAGGCGCAAGGCATTCGCGCCGCGATCTTCGACGTGGACGGCGTATTGACCGACGGCCAGCTCTACATCGGCGCCGAAGGCGAGACGCTCAAGGCCTTCGCCTCGCTCGACGGCCATGGCCTGAAACTGCTGCAGCGCGGCGGCATCGAGCCGATCATCATCACCGGGCGCGACTCGGCCGCGGCGCGCCGGCGCCTGGCCGACCTCGGCCTCGCGCACTGCGCATTCGGCGTCAGCGACAAGCTCGCGGTCGCCGAAGCGTTGCTCGCGAAACTCGGCCTGGCCTGGGATGCGATCGCCGCGATGGGCGACGACTGGCCCGACCTGCCGCTGCTCGCGCGCGCCGCATTCGCCTGCGCACCGCCGCAGGCACATGCCGAGGTGCGCGCGCGGTCGCATCACATCACATCGGCCGCGGCCGGCTTCGGCGCGGCGCGCGAATGCTGCGACCTCCTGCTGTGCGCCGCGGGCCGCTACGCCGGCCTGCTCGCGGAGCAACTGCAGCCGTCCGCGGCGCGCGGCGTGGGCGGGCGATGACGACCCAGACCGCACAGCGGCCGCTCGAAGCGCTCGGCCTGCAGGCGTCCGACGACGGCGCGCCGCGCTGGATCGGCCAGCCCTGGCATGCCCGGCTGCTCGATACCCTGTCGTCCTACCTGTCGCTGCTGATGATGGCGCTTCTCGCGCTCGGCAGCTGGTGGCTGGTGAAGAATACGCCGGTCGCCGAAGCGCCGCGCGTGAAGCCGCCGCCGACCCACGAACCGGACTACACGATGCGCAAATTCCTGGTCCAGCGCTTCACCCCGCAGGGAACGATCCGGGCCCAGATCGAGGGCGACACCCTGCGTCACTACCCGGACACCGACACCTTCGAGGTCGACAACCCCAAGGTGCGCGCCTGGGCGGCCGATGGCGGCGTCACCGATGCGAGCGCGAATCGCGCATTGAGCAACGCCGATGCGAGCGAAATCCAGCTCTTCGGCGACGCCCGCGTCACGCGCCTGCCGACCGCGACCGACGAGGGGTTGACGTTTCGCGGCGAGTTCCTGCACGCCTTCCTGAAAACCGAGCGCGTCAGCTCCAACCAGCCGGCGACCTTCACGCGCGGCGCGGCCGTGATCCGCGCCGATTCGTTCAGCTACGACAATATCGAGCGCATCGTGCAGCTGAAGGGGCATGTGCGCGCGACCTTTCCGCCGCGGCGGACGACGCTTCGGGGAGACAACTCCTGAACCCGCGCCTCGCCTTCATCACCGGCGCATCCAGCGGCATCGGCCAGGCGCTCGCGGCGCGCTATGCGCAGGCGGGCTGCAGGCTGGCGCTCGTCGCGCGCCGCGGCGAATCGATCGCGTCGTGGGCCGCGGCGCAGGGCATCGCCGCGGACCGCGTCGCCGTCTATGACGCCGACGTGCGCGATGTCGATCGCATCACCGCCGTCGGCCGCGAATGCATCGCGGCGCACGGCGTGCCCGATGTCGTCATCGCCAGCGCCGGCATCAGCGTCGGCATCGACAGCGCCGACTTTGCCGACCTCGAACATCTGCGCGCCACGTTCGAGACCAACAACCTCGGCATGGCCGCGACCTTCCAGCCCTTCCTGCAGCCGATGCGCGAGCGTCGATCCGGCACGCTGGTCGGCATCGCGAGCGTCGCCGGCATCCGCGGCCTGCCGGGGCACGGTGGCTATTGCGCCAGCAAGGCGGCCGTGATCAGCTACTGTGAGAGCCTGCGCGGAGAATGCCGGCCCTTCGGCGTCAAGGTCGTGACGATCTCGCCGGGCTACGTCGCGACGCCGCTGACGAGCCGCAACCGCTACGCGATGCCCTTTCTGATGTCGCCCGAGGATTTTGCCGACAAGGCGTTCGACGCCATCGAAGCCGGCGTCAGCTACCGCGTCATCCCCTGGCAGATGGGTGTCGTCGCCAAGGCTCTGCGCATGCTGCCCGACGCGGTCTTCGACCGCGTGCTCGCCGGCCGCCCGCGCAAGCGCCGCGCGGGTGAATGAGGCGACGGCGCAGCCGGCGGGCATGAAAAAAGCGGTGGGCCGACAGCACCACCGCCTTCTCGCGAACGCGTCCCTCGCCTGTTTTCGTGCCGGCACGTGCCGGCCGATCGCGTTGCGTCAGTAGCCGCCGCGGCCTCCGCCGCCGCCACCACTGCGATTGCCACCGCCATAGCCGCCACCGCCGCTGCGCCCGCCGCCTCCGTAGCCGCCACCGCCGTCCCCGCCCCCCCCCCCCCCCGGCCCCACCCCCCCCCCCCGCGGCGCCCCCCCCCGCCGCGCCCGCCGAAACCACCCGGGCGATCTTCGCGTGGCCGCGCTTCGTTGACGACGATCGCGCGCCCGTCGAGCGCCTGACCGTTCAGGCCGTTGATGGCCGCCTGCGCCTCGGCGTCCGACCCCATCTCGACGAAGCCGAAGCCCTTGGAGCGGCCGGTCTCGCGGTCCATCATGACCTTCGCCGACGTGACCGACCCGAACTGCGCAAAGGCTTGCTGCAGCCCGTCGTCGCGAACACTGTAGGCGAGGTTGCCTACGTAAAGCTTGTTGCCCATGGAAGGCGCCTTTCGTTTCCCGAATGAACTAACGACCTATGTGGAGCTTCAACCCGTCCGGAATCATTCAAGTCAAGGCACCGCCACCCTACACACGAATTCATTATCCGGTCATTCCAGCACCGGACGCACAGGGGTTTGAACTGGCTCGCGAGGGAGTGTTGTTTTCCTGGCAATCATGCCGTGTCGCGCGCGCCGCGAACTCCGGGTTCTCCCCAGTATCATGCCCTCCCGACCGTCAAGGAGCCCTTTGATTCCGCCCCGCCCCAGCGCTGCAGCATACGACCCGGCGCCGCCGCCGCTCGCCGCGCTCGGCCAGGTGCTGCAGGCGCTAGATGCCTTGCGCAACGGTCCGGCGCTCGTCCTCCTGCTCGCGACCTTCGCCGCCGCCGGGCTGCTGCTCGCGATGGCCGAGGCATCGCTCGCGCGCGAAGCGCTCCGCCTGGGCCAGATCGAGGCCGGTGCCGCGCTCACCGTCGCGTTCTACGGCAGCAACGCCGCCGGGCTGCTGTTGATGGACGAGGCGCGCGGCCGGCCGCCGCGCGACGCGCTCGACGCCTTGCACGACGCACTCTTGAGCGCACACCGGCTGCTGGTCGCGGTCGCCATCCTGCTCGCCGGCTGCGCGCTGCTCGGCGGCGCCATCGTCGGCCTGTTCTGGCTCAGCCGCAGCGCCGTTTCCGGGCCGGTGGTCGGGCCGCTGCTGTTCGGCCTGCTGGTGCCGCTCGGGGTCGTCGCGATCGGGCTCATGCTGCTGTCGATGATGTTCGTCGTCGTGCCGCTCGCGGCGCCCGCCGTCTGGTCGGGGGCGACGGTCTTGCAGATCGTGCGCACGCTGCTGCGCCTGATCCGCACCCGGCTGCTCGTCGTCGCGCTGCTGATGGCGGCGGTCGCGCTGCTTGCCGCCGCCGTCGGCGCGCTCGCAAGCTTCGTCGTCATGGCCGGCGGGCGGGTGGTTGCCGAACTCGGCGTCGCCGTGGTCGGCGTCGCGCTGCCGCCGCAGCAACTGATGGCGGGCCTGTTCGGCTACGGCCTGCGCAGCCTCGGCGCGGTCGGCGCGCCGGTCACCGCGTCGGCGCATGGCGCGGCGGCACTCGTCGGCGGCGGCGTCGTCTTCGCACTCGCCCTCGTGCTGCCGGGCCTCGTCTATCTGCGCGGCGCGTGTGCGATCTACCTTGCGATGGACGAGGAATCGAACGAGGCATCGGTCGCCGCAGGCGAGAATCCCGCATGGATATCTACAAGCCGCTGATCGCGCTGCTCGCGATCGTCAACCCGATCGGCGTCGTACCGTTCTTCATCCACTTCACGCAGAGCCTGAACCCGCTGCAGCGCCGGCGCACGGCGCGCGTGGCGGCGTTCAGCGCCTTCGTCGTGATCTCCGTCAGCGCGGTCGCCGGGCTGCGCATCATCGACTTCTTCGGCATCTCGCTCGCCTCGTTCGAGGTCGGCGGCGGCACCCTGCTGCTGATCTCGTCGCTGCAGATGCTCAATGCGAAACCGCCCGATTCGGGCGCCGAAACGGTGCAGGAAGGCAACGACAAGCTCGATGCCGGCGCGAGCATCGCGGTCGTGCCGCTGACGATTCCGCTGCTCACCGGTCCGGCGACGATCTCGACCGTCGTCATCTACGCCGAGAAGACGCGCCACTGGTGGGAGCATGCGGTGCTCGTCGGCTACGGCGTCGTCATCGGACTTGCCGTCTGGCTCGTCTTCAGCGCTTCCGACAGGATATCGCGCGCCCTCGGCAAGACCGGCATCAATGTCATGACCCGGCTGATGGGGCTGATCCTCGCCGCGATCGCGGTCGAGGTGATGGCCGACGGGCTGACCAAGCTCTTCCCGGGGCTTGCGGGGGCCGTCCCGCGCTGAACGCCTGGCGCGGCGCGACGAGGAAGCGCAGGGAAATTCCTAGTGCGCCATTGCTCGCGCAGGCCTAAAGTCCGGCCCACTTCCAAAGTGCGCCGCGAGCGGTTGACGCACTGTGGCTGGGGGATCGAGGAGACAAGGCGAGGGGCGCCAGCCGGTCTGGCGCCCTTTGCCATTTTTGTGGTGCCGCGCGGGCGTCGAGGGCGTCGATGGACGCGTTCAGCGGCGCCGCTCAGCCTTCGAGCGCCGCGTTGAGCAGATCGCGCGTGGCCAGTGCAACGCGCCGCGCGGCCGCGGCGAAGTCAGCGCCCGCACTCGCGTACAACACCGCACGCGACGAATTGACGATGATCGGCGCGCCATCGCGCGCGCCGGCCAGCACGGTCGCCCTGGCGTCGCCGCCCTGCGCGCCGATGCCGGGGACGAGCAGCGGCAGGCGCGGTGCGATCTCGCGCACGCGGGCAATCTCCGCCGGATAGGTCGCGCCGACGACGAGGCCGAGCTGGCCGTTGCGGTTCCACGGCCCGGCGGCAAGCCGCGCGATGCGCTCGAACAGACGTTCGCCGGGCCGGCCGTTTGCGCCTTCGAGGCGCTGGTTCTGCAGCTCGTCGCCGCCGGGGTTGGAGGTGCGGCACAGCAGGATCGCACCCTTGCCCGGATAGGCGAGATAGGGCTCGATCGAGTCGAACCCCATGAAAGGCGAAAGCGTGACCGCATCGGCGCCATAGCGCTCGAAGGCCTCGCGCGCATACTGTTCGGCGGTCGCGCCGATATCGCCGCGCTTGGCGTCGAGGATCACCGGCACCTGCGGCGCAACCTCCCGGATATGCCCGATCAGCCGCTCGAGCTGTCCTTCAGCGCGCTGCGCGGCAAAGTAGGCGATCTGCGGCTTGAAGGCGATCACGCAATCCTTCGTCGCATCGACGATCGCGGCGCAGAAGTCGAAGATCCTCGACGCGTCGCCGGCCCAGCCGGCGGCAAATTTTGCCGGCTCGGGGTCGAGGCCGACGCACAGCATCGAGCGGTTGGCCGCGCCGGATCGCGCGAGCTGGTCGGTGAATTTCATCGTCACGCCGTCGCTCACTTCGACTCGCCGATGCGTCTTGCGAGTTCGGCCGCGCAGCCGGTGTAGCCGGCGGGCGTCAGCGCGTGCAGGCGCGCCTTCTCGGCTGGCGGCAGCGCGAGCGTGTCGATGAATGCGGCCAGCGTCTCGCGCGTGATCGCCTTGCCGCGCGTCAGCGCCTTCAACTGCTCGTAGGGGTTGGGCAGTCCATGCCGGCGCATGACGGTCTGGATCGGCTCGGCGAGCACTTCCCACGCCGCGTCCAGATCGGCGGCGAGCGCGTCGCGGTTCACCTCCAGCTTGCCTAAGCCCCGCTGCAGGCTGTCGAGTGCGAGCACCGAATAGCCGAATGCGACGCCCATGTTGCGCAGCACCGTGCTGTCCGTCAGGTCACGCTGGAAGCGGCTGATCGGCAGCTTCTGCGAAAGATGCGCGAGCACCGCATTGGCGAGTCCGAAATTGCCTTCCGCATTCTCGAAATCGATCGGGTTGACCTTGTGCGGCATCGTCGACGAGCCGATCTCGCCCGCCTTCGTGCGCTGCTTGAAGTAGCCGAGGCTGATATAGCCCCAGACGTCGCGCGACCAGTCGATCAGGATCGTATTGGTGCGCGCGATGGCGTCGAACAGCTCGGCCATCGCATCGTGCGGCTCGATCTGGATCGTATAGGGGTTGAATGCGAGGCCCAGGCGCTGCTCGACGACGCGCCGCGCAAACGCCTCCCAGTCGACCTCCGGATAGGCCGCGAGGTGCGCGTTGTAGTTGCCGACCGCGCCATTCATCTTCGCGAGCAGCGTGACGCCCGCGGCATTGCCGCGCGCGCGCTGCAGGCGGGCGACGACATTCGCGACCTCCTTGCCGACCGTCGTCGGGCTCGCCGTCTGGCCGTGGGTGCGGGAGAGCATCGCGACGTCGGCCTGCGCGTGCGCAAGCTGGGTCAGGCTCGCGATCACCGCATCCAGCGCCGGCAGCCAGACCTCGGCGCGCGCATGCTGCAGCATCAGCGCGTGGCTCGCGTTGTTGATGTCCTCGCTGGTGCACGCGAAATGCACGAACTCGGCCGCCCGCTCGAGTTCGGCGTGTCCCGTCAGGCGCGACTTGAGCCAGTATTCGACCGCCTTCACGTCGTGGTTGGTCGTCGCCTCGATAGCCTTGATCGCCTGCGCGTCGGACTGCGAGAAGCCCGCCACGATGCTGCGCAGCGCAGCGCGCGCCGCTTCGCTGAACGGCATCAACTCCGGCAACCCGGCGTCGGACAAGGCGATGAACCATTCGACCTCGACCTGCACGCGCCGGTGCATCAGGCCCCACTCGGAGAGCAGCGGGCGCAGCGCAGCCACCTTGGCGGCGTAGCGGCCATCCAGCGGCGACAGGGCGGACAGGGCGGACGGCGGAGCAGGGTTCACGGGGCGCGGCGGCTTGCGAGCGGGCCGGATGATTCTAGGACCCAAACACGGCGCGACAAGCCGCGGGGCACGGGCGGCAGCGCAGCGCCGCTTCAGTCGCGCCTGGCCCGGTTCAGCATCGACAACTGGTCGTTGAGCGTCCAGTAGTCGTACAGATAGCCGAGCCCGGCGAGCCCCACGGTCAGCAGGTAGAGGATGCCGGTGAGCCACTTGCCCATGTACATGCGGTGCACGCCGAACAGGCCGAGGAAGGCGAGCAGCAGCCACGCCACCGAATAGTCCAGCGGCCCGGCTTCGAAGCGCAGATCCGCCTGGCGGTCCATCGACGGGATCAGGAAGAGGTCGATCAGCCAGCCGATGCCGAGCAGGCCGAGCGTGAAGAACCAGATCGTGCCGGTGACCGGCTTGCCGTAGTAGAAGCGGTGGGCGCCGGTGAAGCCGAAGATCCACAGCGCATAGCCGATGACCTTCGAGTGGGTGTCTTGCTGCGTCATGCGCGAAGTCTACGGCGCGCATCAGCCGACGAGCGTCCACAAGGTCACGACGCCAAGCGCGAGCAGCATCGAGACACCGTAGACGAGCGCGACCGCCAGATTGCGCCCGATCAGCACCCACCAGCGTCCGCCGTAGACGCGCCGGGTTGCGAGCAGCGCATAGACCGGCATCCACAAGATCGGCACGGCGGCCAGCGCGCCCGGAACGATCTGCACCAGCAAGAGCGCCGCGAACCAGAACGCATGCAGGTGCAGCGCGAAGACGAGATGCTCGGTGTAGCGCATGCGCCGGTTCAGCCAGGCGAGCTTCACCCACAGCGCGAACAGCGGCACGAGCGCGAACATCGCACTGCCCCAATGGCTGACGAAGCGCTGCGATGCGTCCTCGAACTCGCGGCGAACGTTCTTCGGGTCGAGGTCCAGGCGACGCTGCAGCCGCGCGCAGATCCAGTCCGCCAGGTTGTCGCAGAAGAACACCCCGCGACGCATGCCGAGCCGCCAGCGGCCGAAGTCGAGGTCGAGGTTGACGTCGTCGCTGACGACAGGCGGGCCCGGTGCGTGCTCCACCTTCATCGCCCCGCTCAGGTTCATCGCGAGCAGCGCGACCAGGCTCACGGTGAGGTACAGGCGCAGCGGCAGCACGTAGCGGCGGCGGCCGGCCAGGTACTCGCGCGTCAGCTCTCCGGGGCGGGTGAAGAGCAGCACCAGCGTGCGCCACAGCGCACCCTCGGCGGCCATGATGCTGCCGCCGAACTGTTGTGCGAACTCGCCCAGCGTCGGCGGCCTCGGGTTGCTTTCCTGGCCGCAGTCGGGGCAGTAGTTCGGCCGCGGCATGCCGAATGCGCAGCCGCAATTGAGGCAGACACGGTTCGCGTCCAGGGTTGTCGTCATCGGCGCGTGCTGCGGCGGGGACCGAAGCGGAGACAATGGCGCCGATGTTAGCGAGCCAAGCCTTTGCCCTGCGGCCGGCCCCGCACCCGGGCATGCCGCGCCGGCGATGGGCATGAAGCGCATGGCCGACTGGGCGGCGCGCCTGCGCGCGGGCGCGGCGCGCGCCTGGGGCCCGTGGGTCGGCACGGTCGACCGCAGCTCGGTGCGCGCCGACGCGCAGGCCGGCCTGGTCGGCGCGATCGTCGTCCTGCCGCAAGGCATCGCGTTCGCCGCGCTCGCCGGGCTGCCACCGGCCTGGGGGCTCTATACGAGCATCGTGCCGTGCATCGTCGCCGCGCTCGCCGGGTCGAGCCGGCTGCTCGTCTCCGGGCCGAGCAATGCGATCTCGCTCGCGCTGGCCAGCATGCTCGCGCCGCTCGCCGCGGTCGACAACCCGGCCTATCCGCTGCTCGCGGTCGCCGTCACGCTCGCGGTCGGCATCCTGCAGGCGACCCTCGGCCTGCTGCGCCTGGGGGCGATCACGAACTTCATCTCGCCGACCGTGATGCTCGGCTTCCTGACCGGCGCCGCGGTGCTGATCGGGGTGCAGGCCGGCCACGACATGATCGCCAGCTGGCCGGAGTTCGCGGTCGGCGCGCTCACGCTCGCGACGGCCATCGTCTCGCGGCGCTGGCTCGGCACCGGGCAGCACCTGCTGGCGGCACTCGTCGTCGGCAGCGTGTGCGCGTTCGGCATGTCGCGCTTCGGGATCAATACGATCCTCGTCGGCGCCCTGCCACAGACACTGCCCAAGCTGCACGCGCCGCCGGTCGGCTGGGGCGAGGTGCGCAAGCTCGGCGGCATTGCCTTCGCGATCACCATCATCGCGCTCGGCCAGACGATCGCGATCGGCCGCGCGCTCGCGAACCGCCACGGCGAGCCGTTCGATCCGAACCGCGAGTGCCTCGGGCAGGGGCTTTCGAATATCGCCGGCTCGATGTTCTCGTGCATGGTCGCGTCGGGTTCGATCAACCGCAGCGCGCTCAACGAGGAAAGCGGCGCCCGCACCCCGCTCGCGGCGGTGTTCTCCGGCCTGATGGTGATCGTGCTGCTGGTGATCGCCTCGCCGGTGCTTGCCTACATCTCGGTGGCGGCGATCGCCGGGCTGCTGCTGATCGTCGCCTGGGGGCTGCTCGACACGGCGCAATGGCGGCGCGTCCTGTACCTGGACCGCACCGAGGCGGCGATCGCGCTCGGCACCTTCGTCGCGACGCTGACCTTCTCGCTCGACGCGGCGATCCTGGGCGGCGTCGCCGCCTCGCTCGTCACCTATCTCTATCGCAGCGCGCGGCCCTCGCTGCGCACGATGGGATTCAACAGGACCTACGCCGACGATGCGCTGCGGCCCTTCGTCATCGTCGACGATGCGCCGGCCGGCACGCTGCCCGAATGCCCGCAACTCAAGCTGCTGCGGATGGAAGGCTCGGTCTACTTCGGCGCCGTCGCGCATGTCGCCGAATACCTGCACATGCTGCGCTCCGAACCCGAGCCGGCCAGGCGGCTGATGGTGATGACCAAGGGCATGACGACGATCGACATGGCCGGCGCCGAGATGTGGGACGCCGAGCTGCTGCGCCGCCGCGCGATGGGCGGCGACCTGTATTTCCACCGGCCGCGGCCGCAGGTGATGTCGGTCTGGCAACGCGGCGGCTTCCTCGACCGGCTCGGCCCGAACCACATCTTCGCGAGCAAGCGCGACGCCATCGCGACTGTCGTGCCGCAGCTCGACGACGCCATCTGCGCCCGCTGCAGCGCGCGCATCTTCGACGAATGCCGCTTCCGGCCGGGCGGCGCAGAGTACAAGCCATGACCGGCCCCGAAATCCGCTGCAGCATGGTCTCCGTCGTCGTCCTGCGCGGCGCGGGCGACGCCACGCGCGTCCTGCTGCTGCAGCGCGCCGGCAAATATCTGCACGGCGTCTGGAGCTACGTCGCCGGCCACATCGAGGCCGGCGAAACCGCCGCCCAGGCGGCGCGCCGCGAGCTCGCCGAGGAGACCGGCCTCGCCCCGCACGCCTTCTACGCGACGAGCTTTTGCGAGCAGTTCTACGACGCCGGCAACGACTGCATCATGATCGTCCCCGCCTTCGTCGCGCGCGTCGCCGGCGACTGCGCGGTGCGCCTGAACCGCGAGCACGGCGCGCTGCGCTGGCTGACGCTCGACGCCGCGATGCGCGAACTGCCGTTCGGCAGCCAGCGCGAGCTGTTCGCCTACGTGCAGCGCGAATTTATCGACCGCCCGCCATCCGAATTCCTGCGCATCGACACCTGAGCGTGCCGGCCGAAACGCGGCGCGGCACCACATGGCCGGCAGCCGCCGGATCGGACGCTCAGCCGTTCAGCAACTGCTCGATCAGCCGGTGCAGCGCCGGCTCGAGCGGGTCCAGGTCGAGCGCCGGCTCGCGAACGACGCGAATCATCAGCCCTTCGAACAGACACTGCAGCAGCACGGCACGGGCTTCGAGTTGTGCGCGCTTGTGTGGCTTGCGTTGTGCAAACCACGCCCGCAGGTCGCTGCGCGTCTCGCGATCCGCAGCCAGCACGGCGGCGCCGATCTGCGTGTCGCGGCTGCCCTCGGCGCTGGTTTCCAGGAACAGCGCCGCATGCATGGTCTCGGGATTGCCGGCACAGCCTTGCTTGAGGAATTCGATAAGACTTGCCGTCACCTCGGCCGCGCCGCGCGTTTGCTGGATGTGCAGGCGCGCGGATTCGAGCTGGCGCCGGATGATCTCGAGCACGATGTCGTTCTTGCTCGCGAAGTAGCGGTACATCAGGCCCGGGCTCATGCCGGCGGTGTCGGAGATCAGCGCCATGCTGGCGCCGTGAAAGCCCCTGTCGATGAAACACTGCCGCGCCGCGGCGAGGATGCGTTCGCGCTGCGCATCGGCGCGCGGCCCGGATTTGGCCAGTTTGCGCACCATCGGCTGGGCCACCGGTTTCATTGACTGCGCTCCAGCCAGCCGCCGCCGAGCACCTTGTACAAGGTGATGCGGTTGATCTGTTCGGCCAGCACCGTCGAGACCAGCGCCTGGCGCGCCGCGAACAGCGTGCGTTGCGTATCGAGCTGCACCTGGTAGTTGTCGCGCCCGGCCTTGAAGCGCGCCAGCGAGAGCTGATTGGCCTTGGCCGCCGCTTCGACCAGCGCCTGTTGCGCTTTGCGCTGCTGCACCAGCGTGCGCGACAGCGCGAGCGCATCGGCGACCTCGCGAAAGCCGGTCTGGATGGCCTGCTCGTATTCGGCCAGCGCGATCTCCTGATCCGCCAGCGCCATATCGAGGTTGCCCTGCAGCCGGCCGTTGTCGAAGATCGGCAGGTTGATCGACGGCTGCAGCGACCAGAACCCGGTGCCGCCGCCGGCCAGCCGCGTCAGCGCGTCGCTGGCCGAGCCGACCGAAGCGGTGAGGCGGATCGACGGGAAGAACGCCGCCCGCGCCGCGCCGATATCGGCATTCGCGGCACGCAGCCGATGTTCGGCGGCCATCACGTCGGGCCGGCGCAGCAGCACCTCGGACGGCAGGCCCGCCGGCAGCGCGGGGAGACCGAAGGTGCGGTCGAGGTCGAAGGCATCGGGCGAGGGCGGCACGGCGCCGGGCGTCGCCGTCAGCAGGTTCAAGGCATTGACGTCGCGGGCCACGTCGCCGGCCGAGCGTGCCGCATCGGCGCGCGCGGTCTCGACGGTGGTGCGCGCCTGCTCGAGATCGAGACCCGAGATGGCGCCCAAGGCATGGCGCTGCTCGGCCAGGCGGAACTCTTCTTCCTGAATCGCCAGGGTGGCCTGGGCAACGGCGAGCAGCGCACGGTCGCCGGCCAATTGCAGATAGGCGCTGGCAACTTCGGCGATCAGTACCAGTTGCGCGGTCTGGCGCGTCTCGGTCTGCGCCAGATACTGCTGCAGCGCGGCGCGGCTCAGGTCGCGCACGCGGCCGAAGAAATCGAGCTCGAAATCGGTGATGCCGAGCCGTATGCTGTAGGCGTCGGGCGCCAGATTGCCCGGCCCGCCGCCGCGCGACGCGAGGCCGGATACGCCGAGCGTCGGCAACTGGTCGGCGCGCTGCACGCGGTACTGGGCGCGTGCGCGTTCGACATTCAGCACCGCGACGCGCAGGTCGCGGTTGGCCTCGAGAGCGCGCGCGATCAGCGATTGCAGCTCGGGGTCGGCAAAGAAGTCGCGCCAGCCGATATCGGCGGCTGCATCGGGCGCGGAAGCTTCAGCGGCGGGCAGCACGGCGCTGGCTTCGATCGTCGTCGCGGGCAGCGGCCAGGCGGCCGGGATTCCGGCATCGGCCTTGGGCACCTCGGGCGCCAGACTGGCGCATCCGCTCAGGCACAAGGCCAGGCACAGCGCGGTGAGGCGCGGGGTGAGACGTCTGTCATTCATGGGCCTGCTCCTGCGCGGCGGCGGTGGCGGCGGTGCCGCCCTCGGCCGGCTTGTGCCGCACCAGCAAACGCTCGATGACGACGAAGAACAGCGGGATGAAGAAGATGCCGAGGAAGGTGCCGACGACCATGCCGCCGAGCACGCCGGTGCCGATCGCGCGCTGCGCGCCGGAGCCGGCGCCCGAGGCGATGGCCAGCGGCAGCACGCCCAGCCCGAAGGCGAGCGAGGTCATCAGGATCGGGCGCAGCCGCTGGCGCACCGCCGCCAGCGTGGCCGCGATCAGCTCCATGCCCTGCTCGACATTCGCCTTCGCGAACTCGATGATCAGGATCGCGTTCTTGCTCGACAGGCCGACGGTGGTCAGCAAGGCCACCTGGAAATATACGTCCCGTTCGAAGCCGCGCAGCGTCGTCGCCAGCGCCGTGCCGAGGATGCCCAGCGGCACCACCAGCAGCACCGCGGTCGGGATGCTCCAGCTTTCGTACAGCGCCGCGAGGCACAGGAAGACGATCAGCAGCGACAAGGCGTAGAGCATCGGCGCCTGCTCGCCGGCCTGGCGCTCCTGGTAGGACGTGCCGGTCCATTCGAGGCCGAGGCCCTGCGGCAGCGGGGCGAGGATCGCTTCGACCGCCTTCATCGCCGCGCTCGAGCTGACGCCGGGTGCGGCCTCGCCGTTGATATTGACCGCCGGCACGCCGTTGTAGCGCTCGAGCCGCGGCGAGCCGTAGTCCCAGTGCGAGGTGGCAAACGACGACACCGGCACCATCTGGCCCTGGTCGTTGCGCACCGACCAGCGCGCGAAATCCTCGGGAAGCATGCGAAACGGCGCGTCGGCCTGGATCATCACGCGCTTGACGCGGCCGCGGTCGATGAAGTCGTCGATGTACTCGCCGCCCCAGGCCGCCGACAAGGTGCTGTTGACGGCGTCCATCGACAGGCCGAGCGCACCGATCTTCTTGGCGTCGATATCGATGCGGAACTGCGGCGAGTCTTCCTGGCCGTTCGGGCGCACGTTGGCCAGCAGCTTGTTCTGCGCCGCCGCGCCGAGGAACTGGTTGCGCGCCTGGATCAGCGCCTCGTGCCCGAGCCCGGCGTTGTCCTTCAGGTAGAAGTTGAAGCCGCCGGTCGTGCCCAGCTCGAGGACCGCGGGCGGCGCGAAGGCGAACACCATCGCATCCTTGATCTGGCTGAACGCGGCCATCGCGCGGCCCGCGACCGCATTGACGTGCTGTTCGGGCGACTGGCGCTGCGACCAGTCCTTCAGGCTGACGAAGGCGATGCCGGTATTCTGGCCGCTGCCGCCGAAGCTGAAGCCCTGCACCGTGAACAGCGATTCGACGGTGCCCTTCTCTTCCGCGAGAAAGTGCTGTTCCATCTTGCGCATCACCGCGTCGGTGCGCTGCTGCGTCGCGCCCACCGGCGCCAGCACCTGCGCGAACAGCACGCCCTGGTCTTCTTGCGGCAGGAAGGCCGTCGGCAGGCGCAGGAACATGTAGACCATCAGCGCGGCCATCAGCGCGAATACCAGCATGAAGCGCTTGGGCCGGCCGACGATGCGCTTGACGGCAGTCTGGTAGCCGTCGGCGCCGCGGTCGAAGCCGCGGTTGAAGGCGCCGAAGAAGCCGCGGCTGCCGGCGTGTTCGCCCTTCTTCAGCGGCGCGAGCATCGTCGCGCACAGCGCCGGGGTGAGCACGATCGCCACCAGCACCGACAGCGCCATCGCCGAGACGATGGTCACCGAGAACTGCCGGTAGATGACCCCGGTGGAGCCGCCCAGGAAGGCCATCGGCACGAACACCGCCGCCAGCACCAGGCCGATGCCGACCAGCGCGCCAGTGATCTGGTCCATCGACTTGCGCGTCGCCTCGAGCGGCGACAGGCCCTCCTCGCTCATCACGCGCTCGACGTTCTCGACGACGACGATCGCATCGTCGACGAGCAGGCCGATGGCCAGCACCATCGCGAACATGGTCAGCATATTGATCGACAGGCCGAGCGCGGCGAGCACGCCGAAGGTGCCCAGCAGCACCACCGGCACCGCGATGGTCGGGATCAGCGTGGCGCGGAAGTTCTGCAGGAACAGGTACATCACGAGGAACACCAGCAGCACCGCCTCGAGCAGCGTCTTCACGACTTCCTCGATCGACACCCGCACGAAGGGCGTCGTGTCGAACGGCACCACGGCCTTCAGGCCGGCTGGAAAGGTCGGCTCCATCTCCGACATCAGGGCTTCGACGCGCCTGGCCGTGCTCAGCGCGTTGGCGCCGGTCGCGAGCGACACGGCGACGCCCGACGAGGGCTGGCCGTTGTAGCGCGCGATCACGCCGTAATCCTCGGAGCCGAGCTCGACGCGCGCGATCTCGCCGAGCGTGAGCGCCGACCCGTCGGGCCGGCTGGCGACGACGATGGCGTTGAACTGCTCGGGGGTCTGCAGCCGGCCTTGCGAGGTGATCGTCGCGTTCAGCTGCTGGCCGGGCACCGACGGCGTGCCGCCGAGCTGGCCGACGGCCACCTGCTGGTTCTGCGCACGCAGCGCGGCGGTGACGTCGGCGATGCTCAGCTTGTAGGTGGTCAGCTTGTCCGGGTCGAGCCAGATGCGCATCGCATAGCGCGAGCCGAAGACCTGCACACTGCCGACGCCGGCGACGCGGCCGATCGGGTCGGCCAGGTTGGTGACGATGTAGTCGGCGATATCCTGCTGCGTCATGCTGCCGTCTTCGGAGACGAAGCCGACGACCATCAGGAAGCCCGGGCTGGCCTTGCTGACCTGGATGCCCTGCTGCTGCACGATCTGCGGCAACAGCGGCAGCGCCAGCTGCAGCTTGTTCTGCACCTGCACCTGCGCGATGTCGGCATCGGTGCCGCTTTCGAAGGTGATGGTGATGGCCGCGCTGCCGTTCGACTCGCTGGTCGACGACATGTAGATCATGCCGTCCAGCCCGGTCATCTTCTGTTCGATGATCTGCGTGACCGAGTCTTCGACAACTTTGGCCGACGCCCCCGGATAGCTGGCGCTGATGGTGACGGTGGGCGGGGCGATCGGCGGATATTGCGAGATCGGCAACTGCAGGATCGAGATCGCGCCCGCCAGCATGACGATGATGGCGATGACCCAGGCGAAGATCGGCCGGTCGATGAAAAAGCGTGCCATGGCGCTGCCTACGACCTGGCCGGCACGCTGGCCGCGGGGGCCGACGCCGCCGGTGCGGCAACGCGCGCCGGTGCGCCGGCGCGGATCTTCTGCAGCCCTTCGACGATCACGCGGTCGCCGGCGGCCAACCCATCGTCGACCAGCCACTGGTCGCCGACCGTGCTGCTGACCTTGACCTTGCGCTTCTCGACCTTGCCGTCGGCGCCGAGCAGCATCGCGTAGGCGTCGCCGTTCGGATCGCGCGCGATACCCTGCTGCGGCACGAGCAGCGCATCGGCGCGCACGCTGTTGCCGATGACGGCGCGCACATACATGCCCGGCAGCAGCAGATTGTCAGGGTTGGGCACGGTCGCCCGCAGCAGGTAGCTGCCGGTGCCGGGATCGACGGTCACGCCCTGGAAGCCCAGCTTGCCCTTGTGCCCGTACGTGCTGCCATCCTCGAGCATGACGCTGACCGGCAGCGCGCGTGCCTGGTCGATCTGGCCCGCGCCGACCTGCTGGCGCAGCGCCACCAGCTCGGCACTCGATTGGGTGACTTCGATGTAGACCGGATCGAGTTGTTGCACCGTCGTCAGCGCGGCAGTCTGATTGGCCGTGACGAGCGCGCCGGCCGTCACCGACGACGTGCCGATGCGCCCGCTGATCGGCGAGGCGATGCGCGCATAGCGCAACGTCACTTCGCCGCGTGCCAGCGCGGCCTTCGCGGATGCCAGGTCGGCCTCGGCCTGCTGCAGGCCGGCGATCGCGTTCTCGTTGTCCTGCGTGCTGACGGCGTCGATCTTGGCCAGCTCGGCGGAGCGCGCCGCGTTCAGCCGTGCGTTGTTCAGCACCGCCTGCGAGCGCACCAGCGCTGCCTTGAGCGTGGCCACGTCGGCGCGGGGAATGGCGTCGTCCAGCTGGTACAGCGGCTGCCCGGCCTTGACCTGGCTGCCTTCTTCGAACAGCCGGCGCAGCACGATGCCATCGACCTGCGGCCTGACCTCGGCGACCAGTGTCGGGCTGACGCGCCCTGAGAGCTCGCGGCTCAGCGTCACCGTCTGCGGCTGCAGCGTGACGACGCTGACTTCGGGCGCGGGCAACGCGGCGGCGGGCGGGGGCGCCGGGCTGCAGGCGGCCAGCGCGAGCACCGACAGCGCCGCCAGACCGGCGCGATTCAAGGAGGTTCGCATGGAAGGCAATCGGAGTGGGGGAACGAACAGAACCTGGCGCGACTTCTCTCGGGCGCGCCCGTTTTCGAGAAAAGAGAATAAACGATCATTCTCTTTTTTGCAAGTCGCCTGCTTCCTGCGCGAATTCCGCGCGCCGGACATGCCGACGGGCAATCGCTCACCGGACGGGTCAGTTTTCGGCGCCAACAGTTGGGTCTTCTTCCGCTGCATCCGCGAACACTGAGAGCGGTCGCCGGTGGCGTCAATGCCTGGCCAGTCCCGGTTGTTCGTCTCGGCGGGCGGAACTGCCGGTCAAGATTGACAGTGGCCATCCGGCGTGCGCCGAGCTACGCCGGCTGCCTACCCTGACCGGACAGCGGCCATCCCGATTTCGTTGCCGCAGAGCCGTCAGCGGGATTCCGGGAATCTAGATGCCCGACAACACGGCGTCGATGGCTGACACCAGCGCATGGGCCTGCGCGGCCACGTTGTCCACTGCTCGCCGCAAGACCTTGGCCGGCAAAGGCGCGGCATAGTGCGCCAGGGCATGGAAGCGCCGGCCATTGACCACAATGCCCGGACAGAGTGCGGTCGGCACCTTGGCTGCGACATCGAATTCGGCCAGCGGCATGGTCAGCCGCGTGGCAAGCGCGTCAAGCAGGTCGCTCTGAATCACGACCACGTAAGGGATGCCGCTGGCGGCGCTGTGGCTTGGGTTCGTGTAAACGTCGTACTGGGCCATCAGCCGCTCACCATGGGCGCAAGTCGGCAAGAGGAATGCCGTGCGCTTCGAAGCGGGCGTTCTGCGCGGCAATCCAGTCACCGTATTCGGCTTCGAACGCCTTCTTGCGCGCAGCGCGGTGGGCCTTGTCGCGGTGGGCTTGCAGGGCTTGGTACTGCTCGGCCGAGAGAATCACGGTGTCGATTCGACCGGCCTTCTCCACGAACACCGGCTCGGTTTTGGCCTGGGCGCAGAGGCTGCCAAAACGGTTCTTGGCTTCGGTGGCGGTGACGCGCATGGCGGGGACTCTGTGGAAACTGCTGAACGCCCGGCCATTTTAGCCATTGATGGAAGTATCAGCAGCGAAACTCGGCATCCGATGCAGGGTCAGGAGTGACCCTGTCCCAGGGTTTCGAAACGTTCGGTAACAGAAACGATCGGCATGATTGGATGCCACCCACTAACGACCTCCAGTCGCAGAAATGTGGCGCCAGTCGCAATTACTCTGGCGCCCTACGTTGCCTACACGCTCAAGCGTCGATATTCGCCGCCCGCAGCGCATTCGTCTCGATGAATTCGCGCCGCGGCTCGACTTCGTCGCCCATCAGCATCGTGAAGACGCGGTCGGCTTCGATCGCGTCGTCGATCTGCACCTTGAGCAGGCGGCGCACGGCGGGGTCCATCGTCGTTTCCCAGAGCTGGGCCGGGTTCATTTCGCCGAGGCCCTTGTAGCGCTGGCGGCTGACGGCGCTTTCGGCCTGCTGCATCAGCCAGGCCATCGCGGCGCGGAAGTCGGCGACCTTCGCCTCCTTGCGGCGTTCACCTTCGCCCTTGCTGACGACCGCGTCGGGGCCGACGAGGCCCTTGAAGGTGCGGCCGGCGAGGCTGAGCGCCTCGTAGTCGGCGCCGTGCACGAAGTCGGCGCTGATCAGGCTGCTTTTCGTATTGCCATGATGGCGGCGCTCGATGCGCAGCACGTGCTTGTCGGCGCGGGCGTCGAACTCGGCGCCGACCTCGGCGTCGTGCAGCGCGGCCTGCATCGCACGCGCCGAGGCTTCGGCCGACTCGGGCGTATCGAGGTCGATCGCAAGGCCGTCGGCGATCGCGCGCAGCGCCTCGACGTCCATCCACTTGCTCAGGCGCAAGGCGATATTGTTGGCCAGCACGTACTGGCGCGCGAGCGCGGCCAGCGTATCGCCGGCGAGCGCCCCGGCGCCGGGGATGCCGGTCTCGAGGCGCGCGTCGCTCATCGCGACCTCGAGAAGATAGGCGTCGAGTTCCTGGCCGTCCTTCAGGTACTGTTCGTCGCGGCCGAGCTTGACCTTGTACAGCGGCGGCTGGGCGATATAGACGTGGCCGCGCTCGACGAGCTCGGGCATCTGGCGGTAGAAGAAGGTCAGCAGCAGGGTGCGAATGTGCGCGCCGTCGACGTCGGCGTCGGTCATCAGAATGATGCGGTGGTAGCGCAGTTTCTCCGCGTTGAACTCGTCCTTGCCGATGCTCGTGCCGAGCGCGGTGATCAGCGTCAATATCTCGTTGCTCGTCAGCAGCTTCTCGAAGCGTGCGCGCTCGACGTTGAGGATCTTGCCGCGCAGCGGCAGGATCGCCTGGAACTTGCGGTCACGGCCCTGCTTGGCGCTGCCGCCGGCCGAGTCGCCCTCGACGATATAGATCTCGCACAGCGCCGGGTCCTTCTCCTGGCAGTCGGCGAGCTTGCCGGGCAGGCCCATGCCGTCGAGCACGCCCTTCCTGCGCGTCATCTCGCGCGCCTTGCGCGCCGCCTCGCGGGCGCGGGCGGCGTCGACGATCTTGCCGCAGATGATCTTCGCGTCGTTCGGGTTCTCGAGCAGGTAGTCGGTGAGCAGCTTGCCGACGATCTCCTCGACCGGGCCGCGCACTTCGCTGGACACCAGCTTGTCCTTCGTCTGGCTGCTGAACTTCGGCTCGGGCACCTTGACGCTGATGACGCAGGCCAGGCCCTCGCGCATGTCGTCGCCGGCGACCTCGACCTTGGCCTTCTTCGCGAGTTCGTTGTCGTCGATGTACTTGTTGATGACGCGCGTCATCGCCGCGCGCAGGCCGGTCAGGTGCGTGCCGCCGTCACGCTGCGGGATGTTGTTCGTAAAGCACAGGACGCTCTCGTTGTAGCCGTCGTTCCACTGCATCGCGACTTCGACGCCGACGTTGGTGCCGAACTCGCTTTCCTTGTCGCCGAGGGCGTGGAAGATATTCGGGTGCAGCGTCGTCTTGCCCTTGTTGATGTACTCGACGAAGCCCTTCACGCCGCCGGCGTAGGCGAAGTTGTCCTCCTTCGCATTGCGTTCGTCGACGAGGCGGATCTTCACGCCGTTGTTCAGGAACGAGAGTTCGCGCAGGCGCTTGGCGAGCACCTCGTAGTGGAAGTCGATATTCGTGAAGATCGTCTCGTCGGGCAGGAAGTGGACCTCGGTGCCGCGCTTGTCGGTCGTGCCGGTGATCCGCATCGGCGAGATCTCGAAGCCGTCGCGCTGCTCGATCACGCGATCCTGCGTGAAGCCCTGGCGAAATTCGAGAAAGTGGACCTGCCCGTCGCGGCGGATCGTCAGGCGCAGCCATTTGCTGAGCGCATTGACGCACGACACGCCGACGCCGTGCAGGCCGCCCGAGACCTTGTAGCTGTTCTGGTTGAACTTGCCGCCGGCGTGCAATTCGGTGAGCGCGATCTCGGCGGCGCTGCGCTTGGGCTCGTGCTTGTCGTCCATCTTGACGCCGGTCGGTATGCCGCGCCCGTTGTCGACGACCGAGATCGAGTTGTCGGTGTGGATCGTGACGACGATCTCGTCGCAGTGGCCGGCGAGCGCCTCGTCGATCGAGTTGTCGACGACCTCGAAGACGAGGTGGTGCAGCCCGGTGCCGTCCGACGTATCGCCGATATACATGCCGGGGCGCTTGCGCACCGCCTCCAGGCCCTCGAGGATCTGGATCGCGCCTTCGCCGTAGACGTTGTCCGCGGGCTTGGGATCGGGGTTCGGAATATCGCTCATGAATTGTTTGCTACGGAGGGCCCGAAGGGCCCGCGCGTGAATCTGACTGGAACTCCCGCTTCGCGGGGCGCCCGGCGGGGGGCAGGGGGTGCCCCATCCACCTCATCGAAGATGAGGATCTAGCCGCCCTTGGCGGCTAGATCCTCATCGGCATCACGACGTACTTGAAGCCCTCGACGTCGGGGGCCGAGATCAGCGCGCTCGAATTGCCGTCCTGCAGTTCGATGCGCACCATCTCGACGCCGAGATTCGTGAAAACGTCGATCAGGTAGGTGACGTTGAAGCCGATCTCGATCTCGTCGCCGGCGTAGTCGATCTCGAGCTCTTCCTTCGCTTCCTCCTGCTCGGCGTTGTTCGACGAGATGCGCAGGCTGCCGGGCTCGAGATTGACACGCACGCCCTTGAATTTCTCGCTCGTCAGGATCGCGGCGCGCTGCAGGCAGGCCAGCAGCGGCGCGCGGCCGAGCGTGATCGCATTCTTGTGGCCCTTCGGGATGACGCGGTTGAAGTCCGGGAACTTGCCTTCGACGAGCTTGGTCACGAACTCCATTCCCGAGAAGGCGAACTTGGCCTGGTTGCCGGCGAAGCGCATCTCGATCGTGTTGTCGCCGCTGTCGTCGCGCAGCAGGCGCTGCAGTTCGAGCACCGTCTTGCGCGGCAAGATGACCTCCTGCTTCGGGATATCGGCGTCGAGCCTTGCCTGCGCGAGCGCGAGGCGGTGGCCGTCGGTCGCGACGAGGATCAGGTTGCGGCCCTCGGCGACGAACAGGATGCCGTTCAGGTAGTAGCGGATATCGTGCACTGCCATCGCGAAATGGACCTGGTCGATCAGGCCCTTGAGCGTCTTCTGCGGTACACCGAACGCGGGGCCGAAATCGGCCGCCTCCTGCACCAGCGGAAAGTCGTCGGCCGGCAGCGTCTGCAAGGTGAAGCGGCTCTTGCCGCCCTGCAGCGTGAGTTTGGACTGCGCGCTACTGAGCGTGACGATCTGGTCGCTCGGCATCGAGCGCAGGATATCGATCAGCTTGCGCGCGCCGACGGTCGTCGAGAAGGCGTCGGGCGCACCGTCGAACTCGACCGTCGTGCGCACCTGGATCTCGAGGTCGCTCGTCGTGAACTCGATGCTCGGGCCGTTCTTGCGGATCAGCACGTTGGCAAGGATCGGCAAGGTGTGCCGTCTCTCGACGATGCCGGAGACGGCCTGCAGCGCGTTCAGGAGTTTTTCTTGCGCAGCCTTCAAGACAATCATGTGATCCTCTTTAGCGTAGTCGTTTTAGTAGGGGTTGCAGTGCGCTGTGGAGAACGCCATTTTCCCCTTTTCGATCAAGCGTTTAGGTCCCGGTAAACCATGTGGGCAGCGGCCCGCGACGGGCGGGACAAGGTAGCAGCAAGTCGGCTGCCGCGGCGCCGGCTGTGGACAAGGTGCAAGTTGCAAGGGACTTGTCCCCACCCTTGTGCCTTGACAGTCGGCGGCGCATTCGTCATCCCTTGAGCGTCTGCTCGAGGACGTGAAGCTGCTGGTTCAGCTCGGGGTTCTTCTGCCGCTCGGCACCGATCTTGCGCACCGCATGCAGCACCGTCGTATGGTCGCGCCCGCCGAATAGATCGCCGATCTCGGGCAGGCTTTTCTGCGTCATCTCCTTGGACAGGTACATCGCGATCTGGCGCGGCCGCGCGATCGATGCCGGGCGCTTCTTGCTGTACATGTCGGCGACCTTGATCTTGTAGAAGTCGGCCACCGTCTTCTGGATGTTCTCGACGCCGACCTGCCGGTTCTGGATCGATAGCAGGTCCTTCAGCGCGTCGCGCGCGAGTTGGATGTTGATCTCCTTGTGGCTGAAGCGCGAATAGGCGAGCACCTTGCGCAGCGCGCCCTCCAACTCGCGCACGTTGGCGCGAACGTTCTTGGCGACGAAAAACGCCACCTCCTCGGGCATCACCGCGCCCTCGGCCTCCGACTTGCGCATCAGGATCGCGACCCGCATCTCGAGCTCGGGCGGCTCGATCGCCACCGTCAGTCCGGCGTCGAAGCGCGACGTGAGGCGCTGGTCGATATCGGCGAGCCCCTTCGGGTAGGTGTCGCTCGTCATGATGATGTGCGCCTTCTTCGCGAGCAGCGCTTCGAAGGTGTTGAAGAACTCCTCCTGCGTGCGCTCCTTGCCGGCGAAGAACTGCACGTCGTCGATCAGCAGCAGGTCCAGCGAGTGGTACTTGGCCTTGAGTTCGTCGAAGGTCTTGCGCTGGTAGTTCTTGACGACGTCGCTGATGAACTGCTCGGCGTGCAGATACAGCACGCGCGCGTCGGGCCGGTCTGCGAGCAGCGCATTACCGACCGCGTGCACGAGGTGCGTCTTGCCGAGGCCGACGCCGCCATAGATGAAGAGCGGGTTGTACATCGCGCCGGGTGCGCCGGCGACGTGCAGCGCCGCGGTGCGCGCCATCTGGTTGGCGCGGCCGGGGACGAGGGTATCGAAGGTGAGCGCCGGATTGAGCCGGTGGCGCGGCAGGTTCGAAGCAGGCGCGACGGGCGCGGCCACCGCCATCGGCGCTGTCGCCCGCTGCAGCCATTGCGTCGCGACGACCGGCGCATTGACGCTCGCAGCGGGCGGCGCTTCGCGCGGTGCAAGCGTCAATTCGAAGCGCACCGGCCGGCCGGCGATCTCGCTCAGCACCGCCTCGATCCGCCCGGCGTACTGGTTGCGGATCCAGTCGAGCTTGAAGCGATTGGGCACGCGCACCGAAACGACGGTCGGCGCGGCGGTGCTTTCGGTGATTTCGGCGTCGGGGAGCGGGCGGATCCAGGTATTGAATTGTTGTTCCGGCAACTCGGTTGCGAGGCGTTCGCAACTTTGCTGCCACAGGTCGGCGCTCATGCTGTGGAAAACTTCTCGTTCGGAGCGCGGATTGTACGGCCTCGGCGCGCCGGAACGGGAGGGTTATCCACAGTTCGAAGCCGATTTCCGGCTTCCCGCCAGCCCGCGATCGGTGGTGCAAGTCGTTGACCGAAAAAGGACTTTTTGGTGTAATACTCGGTTTCCCGTACTTCCTTTGGCTGGCTCGATGAATTGCTGCAGCGCACAGCAGCGGTTCCCGGGCCCGAGGCAGGCGCACTCTGCGATGGCTGCATCGGTGTAGCGGCAACTTCGCGACGAGCGCCGCGCGCGGCGGCCGACACCCATTCCATCCCGAACCATGGTCCGGCCGGCTCGAGCCGGGCGCGACGAAGACGACTTGAAGAGGACTACAAATGAAACGCACCTACCAGGCTTCGAAGGTTCGCCGCGCGCGCACGCACGGCTTTCTCGTCCGCATGAAGACGCGCGGCGGGCGCGCCGTCATCAATGCGCGGCGCGCCAAGGGCCGCAAGCGCCTGGCCGTCTGAAGGCCTGCGTTCGCGCCGGTCCATCGCATCCGTGCTCGGTCGCATCGTGCGATCGGAAGACTTCGAGCGCCTGCTCGCGCAGCCGGTGCACGCGCGCAGCGCGCATTTCGCGGTTCACTTCGCGGCCGGCGCGCCGAGCCGGGCGATACGCCGATCGAGGCCGCAGCAAAAGGCTTGCGGGGCCGAGCGAGACAAGTTATCCACAGATGCTGAACCGACTTGTCAACAGTCTGTGGATGAAGAGTCCGGCGTCGATTCCGAACGGCGCCCGCAGCCGGGCGTCTGGCTCGGCACGGTCGTCCCGAAACGTCACGCGCGCCGCGCCGTGACGCGCAATCTGATCAAGCGCCAGATCCGCGCCTGCGCCGAACGAATGGATGCCGGCATGCAGCCACTTGCGCCCGGGCTGTGGGTCGTGCGGCTGCGGGCGCCGTTCGATCGAAGCGAGTTCGCGAGCCCCGCGTCGGCTGCCCTGCGCCATGGGGCGCGGCGCGAACTCGATGCGCTGCTGCAGCAATGCCGCACGCGACATTCCCTGCCCGCTGCGACCGCGCCGCGCTGAGCGTCATGCGACCGATGCCGTGCTTCGTTGCTGATCTGCCGCGCCGCCTCCTGATTGCGCTGGTGCGCGGCTATCGATTGCTCCTGAGCCCCTGGATCGGTTCGCAGTGCCGCTTCGAGCCGACGTGCTCTGCCTATGCGCTCACGGCGCTCGAGTCGCATGGCGCCGGCGCCGGGACCTATCTCGCGGCACGCCGCATATTGCGCTGCCATCCCTGGTGCGACGGCGGGCTCGATCCGGTTCCGCCCGAGCGGCCCCGGCTCTTCGCCTGGTATGTGCCGCGCTGCGCGACCCAGGCGGCGCCGCCCACTTCATCAAAGACTGCTCCATGAACGATATTCGCCGTACCCTGCTGTGGGTGGTGTTCTCGATGTCGCTCGTTCTGCTGTGGGATGGCTGGAACAAGCACAACGGCGAGCCTTCGCTGTTCAGTCCGAAGCCGGCGGCGACCAAGGCCGCGCCGCAGGGCGCAGCCGATGCGACCGGCGCGGCCAGCGTACCGTCGAATGCGGTGCCGCCGGCAACCGCCGTTGCTGCGCAGGGCGCAACGGCCGCCGCCGCGCCGCCGGCCGCACCCGCTGCCGCGCCGCGCGCTGAACTGGTCACGATCACGACCGACGTCTTCGCCTTCACCTTCGACTCGAACGGTGGCGATCCGGTCAAGGTCGAGTTGCTCCAGGAAGTCGATCAGAACGACCCGAGCCGCAAGGTCGTGATCTTCGATCGCTCGCCGCATCGCGTCTACCTGGCGCAGACCGGCCTGATCGGCGCGCCCGGAACGGCGCCGCTGCCGACCCACCTTACGCCGATGCAGTGGGTGCCCGGCCCGCGCGAGATGGCTGCCGGCAGCGACAGCCTGCAGGTGCGCTTCGAGTCGGCCGACGTCGGCGGCGCGCGCCTGGTGAAGACCTATACCTTCAAGCGCGGCAGCTACGTGGTCGACGTGAAGCTCGAGGTCGAGAATGTCTCGGCGCAGCCGATCACGCCGCAGATCTACTTCCAGCTCGTTCGCGACGGCAACGCGCCCGAGGGCGAGTCGAGCTTTTATTTCACCTTCACCGGCCCGGCCGTCTACGACAGCGTCGACAAGTTCAAGAAGATCGCGTTCAAGGACATCGACAAGCGCGCGCCGGGTGAGAAGCCCGACCACGCGACGAGCGGCGACACCGGCTGGGTCGCGATGGTGCAGCACTATTTCGCCTCGGCCTGGCTGCTGCCCGAGCACGTCAAGCGCGAGTTCTTCACGCGCAAGGTCGATACCAACCTGTACGCCGTCGGCATGCTCGTCCCGCTCGGCACGATCGATGCCGGCGCGAGCAAGACCTTCGACAGCACGCTCTTCGTCGGCCCGCAGGAGGAGAACAAGCTGAGCCAGCTTGCGCCGGGCCTGGAGCTCGTGAAGGACTACGGCTGGTTCACGATCCTCGCCAAGCCGCTGTTCTGGCTGCTGACGCAGCTGCACGCGGTGCTCGGCAACTGGGGCTGGGCGATCGTCGCCCTCGTCGTATTGCTCAAGATCGCGTTCTATCCGCTCAACGCCAAGGCCTATGCGTCGATGGCGAAGATGAAGGCGATCAACCCGCGCGTGATGGCGCTGCGCGAGCGCCTGAAGGACAAGCCGCAGCAGATGCAGCAGGAGATGATGCGCATCTACCGCGAGGAGAAGGTCAACCCGCTCGGCGGCTGCCTGCCGATCTTCGTGCAGATGCCGTTCTTTATCGCGCTCTACTGGGTACTGCTGTCGAGCGTCGAGATGCGCAACGCGCCGTGGATCCTGTGGATCCACGACCTCTCGGCGCGCGACCCGTACTTCATCCTGCCGCTGCTGATGACGGCGAGTTCGCTCTTGCAGACCTGGCTGAACCCGACGCCGCCCGATCCGGTGCAGGCCAAGATGATGTGGATCATGCCGCTCGTCTTCTCGGCGATGTTCTTCGTCTTCCCGGCCGGCCTCGTGCTGTACTGGCTGACGAACAACATCCTGTCGATCGCGCAGCAGTACATGATCAACAAGCGGCTCGGCGTGCTTGGCAAGTAGCGGCGGCTGCCGGTCGCGTCGCGCCGGCCGCGCTGCTCACCGCCCCACCGGCCGCGCGACCGCCGCGGGCGAGAATGCCGGCATGCTGCTCGCGCGCTACCAGGACCCGATCGTCGCCATCGCCACCGCGCCCGGGCGCGGCGCGGTCGGCATCGTGCGCGCATCGGGCCGCGACCTCTCGCCGCTGATCGGGGCCGTCTGCAATCGCACGTTGTGCCCGCGCGAGGCGACCTACCTTGGGTTCCAGGACGAGCACGGCGAGGCGATCGACCGCGGCCTCGCGATCTGGTTCCCGGCCCCGCATTCGTATACCGGCGAAGACGTGCTCGAACTGCAGGCGCACGGCGGCGCGGTCGTACTGCAGTTGCTGCTCTCACGCTGCCTGCAAGCGGGCGCCCCCATCGGGCTGCGCGTCGCCGAGCCGGGCGAGTTCACGCAGCGCGCGTTCCTGAACGACAAGCTCGATCTGGCGCAGGCCGAGGCGGTCGCCGACCTGATCGATGCCAGCACCGAAGCCGCGGCGCGTTCGGCGAGCCGCTCGCTGGCCGGCGCCTTCTCGGCCGAGATCGACGCGCTGCGTGACAGCCTGATCCTGCTACGTACGCTGGTCGAGGCGACGCTCGACTTCCCGGAAGAAGAAATCGATTTCCTGCGGCGCGCCAACGCCCACGAGCGACTGGCCGCGATCGCGGCGGCGATCGATGCCGTGCTCGACCGCGCGCGCCAGGGATCGCTGCTGCGCGAAGGCATCAGGGTCGTGATCGCCGGGTTGCCGAACGTGGGAAAAAGCTCGCTGCTGAATGCGCTGGCCGGCGCCGAACTCGCGATCGTGACGCCGATCGCCGGCACGACGCGCGACAAGGTGAGCCAGACGATCCAGATCGAAGGCGTGCCGCTGCACATCACCGACACCGCCGGCTTGCGCGGCAACGCGGACGCGGCCGACGAAGTCGAGCGCATCGGCATCGGCCGCGCCTGGGATGCGGTCGATGGCGCCGACGCGGTGCTCTTCGTACACGACCTGACGCGCATCGGCGAGCCCGCCTACGCCGCCGAAGAAGCGCAGATCGCCGCGCGGCTCGGCGACGCGCAAGACCGACTCGTGCACGTCTTCAACAAGGCCGACCTGCGGACCGCGACGCAGTTGCCGGGCGACGCCGTCGCGCTGTCGGCGCGCACCGGCGATGGTCTTCAGGACCTGCGCACGCGCCTGCTCGCCCTTGCCGGCTGGCACGCGCAGCCCGAAGGCGTCTTCATCGCCCGCGCGCGCCACGTGCACGCGCTCGAGCGCACAAGGTCGCACGTCGCCATCGCGCGCGACGGGCTCGGTCAGCCCGCACCCGCGCTCGAACTGCTCGCCGAGGAACTGCGGCTCGCCCACGAAGCGCTGGGCGAGATCACCGGTCAGTTCAGCGCCGACGACCTGCTGGGCGAGATCTTCGGGCGCTTCTGCATCGGCAAGTAACGGACGGAGTCAGAGCCGCTCGAACACCGCCGCGATGCCCTGGCCGCCGCCGATGCACATCGTCACGAGCGCGTATTTGCCCCCGCTGCGGTGCAGTTCGTAGACCGCCTTCGTCGCGAGGAAGGCGCCCGAGCAGCCGATCGGGTGGCCGAGGGCGATCGCGCCGCCGTTCGGGTTGACCTTCTTCATGTCGAACTCGAGCCCGCGGGCGACGGCGATCGCCTGCGCGGCGAACGCTTCGTTGCTCTCGATGACGTCCATCTGGTCGAGCGTCAGCCCGCCCTTCTTCAGCGCGAGCTTGGTCGCCGGGATCGGGCCCTCGCCCATGATCTCGTTGGGCACGCCGGCAATCGCGTAGCTGACGAGGCGCGCCATCGGCTTGTGGCCGGCAGCGGCCGCAACCGCGGCGTCGGCGAGGACGAAGAACGCCGCGCCGTCGTTGATGCCCGACGCGTTGCCCGCTGTCACACTGCCGTCCTTCTTGAACGCCGGCTTCATCTTGGCCAGCGTCTCGAGCGTCGTGCCGGGCTTGACGTGCTCGTCGGTGTCGAAGGTGACCTCGCCCTTGCGCGTCTGCTTGACGATCGGCACGATCTGGCTCTTGAAGCGCCCTTCGGCGATCGCCGCCGCCGCCTTGCGGTGTGAGTCGACCGCGACCTGGTCCTGCTCCTCGCGGGTGATGCCCCACTTGGTGACGAGGTTTTCGGCCGTGATGCCCATGTGGCCGACGCCGAACGGGTCGGTCAGCGCGGCAACCATCGAGTCGATCATCTTCGAGTCGCCCATGCGTGCGCCGCTGCGCATCGCCGTCGACAGGTACGCGCCGCGGCTCATCACCTCGACGCCGCCGCCGACGCCGTAGTCGCAGTCACCGAGCAGGATATTCTGCGCCGTCGTCACGATGCCCTGCAGGCCCGACGAGCACAGCCGGTTCACCGCCATCGCGACCGAATCCATCGGCAGCCCGGCCTGGATCGACGCCACGCGCGCGACGTACGGGTAGCGGCTCTCGGTCGGGATGCAGTTGCCGACCGTGACGTAGTTGATCGCCTTCGGATCGACGCCGGAGCGCTTCACCGCCTCCTTCATCACCATGCCGGCGAGTTCCGCCGGCTCGGTGTCGGCGAGCGAACCGCCGAACGTGCCGATCGCCGACCGCGCCGCACCCAATACAACCACATCACGCTTGCTCATGCTCTCTCTCCGGTTGAAGTCCAACAAATCACGAAGTTGACGCCCTCGGGCTGGCCCACACCTTACGCCGATTCACGCCGCCTGCGGCACAATCCCTACATGCAAACCCTGATGGTCGATCGGCCGCAGACACTCGGCGAGGAGATCGCCAACGCCATCAGTCACGGCGTCGGCTTCCTGCTCGCGGTCGCGTCGCTTCCGATTCTCGTTCATCAGGCGGCGTTGCGCGGAACCGCGTTCGACGTCGTCGGTGCAAGTGTATTCGCGGCGACGATGATCCTGCTGTATCTGGTCTCGGCGATCTACCATGCGATCCCGGCAAGTCGCGCCAAGGTCTTGTTCAACCGGCTCGACCACGCCGCGATCTATATCTTCATCGCCGGCAGCTATACGCCGTTCACGCTCGGGGTCTTGCGCGGCGGCTGGGGCTGGACGCTGTTCGGCGTCGTCTGGGCCTGTGCCGCGCTGGGCGTCGCGATCAAGCTGCTGAACCGACTCAGGCATCCGCTGGTATCGACCGGGCTGTACCTGGCGATGGGCTGGGTGGCGGTGGTGGCCATCGACCCGCTGCTGGCGCGCATGCCGGCCGCGGGCTTTGCCTGGCTCGTCGCCGGCGGCATCGCCTACACGCTCGGTGCGGCCGTATTCCTGCTCGACAACCGGTTGCGCTACGCGCATTTCGTCTGGCACCTGCTCGTGCTCGGCGGCAGCGTGTGCCACTTCTTCGCCGCGCTCGGCTACGCCTACGCCTGAGCAAATCGCTCGGATGCGGCGGCGCCACAGCCGCTCGATACGCGGCTCGAAGCTTCAAATTTCACGCTTGCGGCTGTTGCATTGCAACAATGCGCCGCAGCAGTTCGGCCGCCATGCGTGGATCAACGTATTGTAAAGAGCCAGACGTTATGTGAGCAGACACTTCAATCCGATCCCGATTGCCCAATTATTGGGCAGGGGCTTGAGCTTTTGCGCCCTTTTCGCTACGATTCGGGCTTCAGAATTCAGGGGAAACCCGTGTTTCGCTCCGGAGCGCTGCGGGCGCCGCAAGCGCCTGTGCACCTTGGCCTCTTGGCCTTTCGATCGGTACTTTCAGCGGCAATCGCATCCGGAGCGCTCCTGGCGCCGGCCGGCGTGTTCGCCAAGGGGCCCATCGAGCAAGGTGCAACCGTTGCGCTCGCCGAGTTGCCCCGGGAGGCCCGGGCCACCGAGATCGCCATCCGATCGGGGGGGCCGTTCCACTACAGCAAGGATGGCGCCGTGTTTGGCAATCGCGAACGCCGATTGCCGAACAAAACCAGAGGTTACTACCGCGAATATACCGTCCCGACACCGGGCGCACCGGATCGGGGCGCGAGGCGCATCGTCTGCGGCGGCCATCAGCCGAGCGCGCCCGACGCCTGCTACTACACCGCCGATCACTACACGAGCTTTCGACGCATCGTGGATTGAATCGGCACCGACCGATTTTTTGTTGAACCAAGGAGGATCGCGACCATGCTCTTGCAGACCGTCCGTCCGAACATCGTCCAGTCGATACGCGCCTACCGCGTGGAGGATCTGGCTCAGGCGGCGCAAGCCGTCGGGCAGCACTTCCTGTACGTCAATCTCACCGCGGCGCAGTCGAAGCAGGATGTGCTCGACGCCATTGCGGCGGCGTTCTTGTTCCCGCCGCATTTCGGCAAGAACCTGGACGCCCTCTACGACTGCATGACCGACCTCGTGCACAAGTCGGGGCCGCAGCCGGGCTTCGTCGTCGTCCTCGAACAGCTCCCCGACAACCCCCGCTTCGACCGAGAGGCGCGCGAGCAGCTGCTCGACGTCTTTCGCGATGCGGCCGACTTCTGGGGGGAACGAAAAATACCATTCAGGTGCTTCTATTCTTTTCAGTAGCCCGCTCCCAGGAACACGGGTCATGGGAGCGGGCGACGGAAGGGGCCCAGATCAATACCGACAAGCCGAGCAAGCCGCTGACCAAGGCTGCAGCAAGCGCGAACTTCGGGATGAATATGCCGATGATGAGCAGCGCGTTCGATACCGCGATGTGGCTGACCACGGCCTGAGCGGCGAAACCTCTGCCTGCTAGCGAAGGGGCGGCCCGCGGGCCGCTTCTTTCATGGCCGCGCGGGTCAGGCGCGCGGCGCTGAAGCCCGCGCGAGTTCGATGTATTCGCCGACCGGCACCTCTTCGGCGCGCCGTGCGAGGTCGAAGCCATCCGCGTGGCCCCGCGCGGCAAGCCACGGCCCGAGCGTGCTGCGCAGCATCTTGCGCCGCTGGGAGAAGGCGAGCGTGACGATCTCGCCGAGCCGCGCGGCGTCGACCTCCGGCCGGGCCGGCAGCGGCCGCATCCGCACGACGGCGGAGTCGACGCGCGGCGGTGGCTCGAAGGCGGACGGCGGCACGTCGAGCAGCGGTTCGATCGCATAACGCCACTGCAGCATCACGCTCAGGCGCCCGTAGGTCTTGCTGCAGGGGGCGGCGGCCATCCGCTCGACGACCTCCTTTTGCAGCATGAAATGCTGATCCTCGATGTGCTCGACATGGGCGAGCAGATGAAACAGGATCGGCGTCGAGATGTTGTAGGGCAGGTTGCCGACGACGCGCAGCGGCCGCCCGAAGCGGCGCGCGAGGGCGCCGAAGTCGACTTTCAGCACGTCGCACTCGATGACCTGCAGCTCGCTGCGCTGGCGCAGGCGGGCCGCGAGGTCGCGGTCGAGCTCGATCACCGTCAATGTGCCGCACTGCGCGGCCAGCGGCCCGGTCATGGCCCCGAGACCGGGGCCGATCTCGACCATCGCGTCGCCCGGACGCGGCGCGATCGCGTCGACGATCGCGGCGATGACGGACTCGTCGGCGAGGAAGTGCTGGCCGAAGCGCTTGCGAGCGAGATGCCTCATGGGCCGGGCGCGCTGCCGGGCTCGGCCTACTGGAGCACCGCAAGTCCTGCGGCCGGGCGCACCGAGCGGGAAAGAACTCCTGCGGGCGGCCGGGCTGGGCTCACTGCGGCGGCTCGCGCATTTCGATGTAGGACCGCGCGCGCAGGTCGCGCGTCCATTCGGCGTAGGCGTCGCCGAACTTCTGTTCGCGCAGCACGTTGCGCGCCTGCTCGCGCTGCTGCTTCAGATCGATCTCGACCGTGCGCCGCTCCTCGACCTGCACCAGGTGCGCGCCGAAGCGCGAGACGAAGGGATCGGTCATGCCGCCCACCGGGACATTGGCGATCGCGCGTTCGAATTCGGGGACGAAATTGCCGGGCGAGGCCCAGCCCAGCTCCCCGCCCTGCGCGGCGCTCGAATCCTCGGAGTTCTGGCGTGCGGCCTGCTCGAAGCTGATCTTTCCGGACTCGATCTGGCGCTTCAGATCGGCAAGCCGCCGCAAGGCGGCCTGCTCGTCGAGTTGTGCCGACGGCCGCAGCAGGATGTGCCGGGCGCGCGTCTGGGTGACCGTGAAGGCGCGTCCGTCGCGCTTGTCGACGAGCTTGATGACGTGAAAGCCGGCACCGGTGCGCAGCAGCGTCGGCGCGACCTGCCCCGCCTCGAGCGGACGCACGACCTCGACGAAGACGTCGGGCAGCTTGTCGGCGGGCCGCATGCCGATCTCGCCGCCCTTGCTGCGGTTGGCGTCCTCCGATATCTCGCGCGCGACCTGCGCGAAATCCTCGCCCGCCTTGACCCTGGCAAGCGCCGATTCGGCGCGCGCCCTGCGCTCGGCGACGACCGCATCGCTCGCGCCTTCCGGTATCGTCACGAGGACCTGCGCGATGTCGTATTCGATCGCAACGCCGGCCGCCGCGCGCTGCTTGTCGATCAGCGCATCGATCTCGCGGTCGGTCGGCTGAATGCGGGCGATCACATCGTGCTCGCGCACGCGCTCGACGGCGATCTGGTCGCGCAGGTTGTCGCGGAAGCGCCCGTAGTCGATGCCTTCGCGCTGCAGCCGCTCGCGCAACTGATCGAGCGAAATCTTGTTCTGCGCCGCGATATTGGCGATCGCGCGGTCGACCTCGGCCGGATCGACCTTGACGCCGATATCGCGCGCGTAAGTCACCAGCACCCGCTCGTCGATCAGCGCGTCCGTGAGCTGCTCGCGCAGCACTCCATCGGGCGGCAGCCGCGCTCCGGTGCGCGCGGCCTCCTGCTTCACGCGCTGCATGCGCTGCTCGACCTCGCCGTGCGTGACGAGCTCGGAGTTGACGATCGCGACGATATAGTCGCCCGGCGGGATATCGGCGCGGGCGCTCTGGGCCCATGCGGCGGTCGTGCCGCCCATCGACAGTACAGCGGCCAGCGCGGCCAGCGCGCGCCACAAGCTTCTCGAATCAATCATAAAAAGGCAGGTTGGTGGCCGTCGAACGCCGGTCGCGCAACAGCTGGTAGCCGGTGATATTGTCCTTCAAGACCTGCAGCGGGCTTGCGCCGAGCCGCGACAGGCCGACGAGCTCGAGCTGAATCATCACCCGCGTCGTCGCCTCGCTCAGACCGGTCGACAGCCGGTCGACGACGATGCGGCCGATCCAGCAGCCGGCGTCGTATTCGAGCCCGAGCACGGCGTCGGTGATGCGACTGTCGTTCACGTTGTAGTTGATGCGGCCGACGGTGTAGAGGCTTCCGCTGCAACTGCGGCCCGGGGCGGATGCGGCGCTGCCGGTCCCGCCCTGCGATCGCTGCTGCGGCGGCGGCCCGAAGATCGGCCATTGCCAGCCCAGCTGCACCTGTTCGGTCTTGTCCGGCGTCTGCCGATAGGCCAGATTCAGGGTATGAAACGGCGCCGGCGTATAGCGCGCACCGACGATCAGGCGCGACAGCTCCTGCATGTCGGGGTCGTACTGGATCGATGCATCGAGGCTGAGGCTGGGGATCAGCGTCGTCGAGCCATAGGCGAGCACATCGGAAAAGCGCCGCGCCTGCACCTCGCCGTCGGGCGTGACGCGCTGGTCGGCAAAGCGCACGCGCTGCACGAGCGCGACGCGCAGGGCCTCGGCGCCGCTTGCGGCATCGATGACGCGGCTCGTCAGGCCGAAGGTCAACTGGTTGCCGTCGGATACGCGGTCGATCCCGGAGAACGCGTTCTCGGTGTAGATCGACTCGAAATTGAAGTCCTTGGGCGCGCTGTCGAAGACGGGGAAATTCGACTGGTCGACATAGGGTGTATAGGCGTAGAGCACCCGCGGCTCGATCGTCTGCACGACGTTGCGGCCGAAGAAGCCGGTGTCGCGCTCGAAGACCCAGGTGCTGTCCAGGCTCGCGGTCGGGATGATGCGCGAACCCGACTTGCGCCCGTCGGGCATCGGCGCGTCGAGCGAATACGTGGCGGCATTGAACGCGAGCTTCGGCGTGAGCATCCAGCCCGGCGTCGCGTACGGCCAGGTCAGGTCGCCGATCGCATGCAGGCGCAGGCCGGTCGGGCGGTTCGCGTCGACCACGCCGCCGGGGTTGGTGAATTCGTTCAACTCGGTCTGGAGGTTTGCGGAAAAGCCGCCCGGCAGCGCCTGGTTGGTGCGCACGCCGATCTGCGGCAGGCGCTGATAGGGCACTTCCATCAGATCGCTGGGGGTGCTTCCCTGTAGAGCCTGCCACGCCTGCACGCCGGCGTAGACACTCCAGCTGCCGCCCGCGGTGAGGTTCGCGAACTCGCGCTGCAGCAGCGCGTCGGTCGTCAACAGGCGGCGCGTCAGGCTCGGCAACGCACTCGGAAAATCCTTCCAGTAGTCGTTGTCCGAGACGCGCAGGCTGCGCACCTGCAGATTCCATTGAGGTTCGATGCTTTGCGTGTGCTGGAAGTTCAATGCGTAGCGCGCGCTGTTCGTTTCGCGATCGTCGGGCAGCAGGGCAACGCGCACCTGGCCGGAGAAGTCCGGTTCCAGATAGCGAAACTCGCCGTCCACGCCGGGTCCGCGCTTGGTTCGCATGATCGGCGTGATCGTCGCGTCGCGATTGGGTGCGATATTCCAGTAGTACGGCACGGCGGCGACGAAGCCGCTGCTGCTGTCCAGCGCCATGACCGGCGGCAGCCAGCCGGACTTTCGCGCATCGCTGAGGGGAAAGCTGATGCGCGGCCCGCCCAGAATGGGCACGCCGAGGAAGCGCAGCACGGCGCCCTCGGCAACGCCCTCGTTGGCTTCGAAATCGAGATGCACGCGATCCGCGCTGAGCAGCCAGGCCGGGTCGCCCGAGCCGTCGGCCGGACAGCTCGTATAGGTTGCCATCGTCGCCACGGCACGGTCGGCGTCGAGGATATCGACGCGCTGCGCGGTCCCCGTCGCGCCGGTGGCGCCGATTTCGAATCGCGGGCTGACGACGAAGCCCTCGAAGCGCGCGAGCCGAAGCTGCGCCTCGGGGCCGGTGAAGACGTTGCCCTCGTGCGAGACGCGCACGTTGCCTTCGGCGCGCGCGGTATCGTTCTCGGCGTCGTAGTGGACCCGGTCGGCGTAGACCCGCACATCGGCGCGCCGCAGCTCGGCGTTGCCGACTGCTTCGACCTCCAGGTCGGGGCGGCCGCGCAGTTCGTCGGCGCGCACGAAGACCGGCCGGTCGTCGGCGCGCTTGCCGATCGGCGGCGGGGCCAGCGCGCCGGTCAGCTCGAGCACGATGCCGGTCGTATCGTCGAGCGCCGCGTCGGCCCGCGCCGCGGGCGTCGCGGCGCCGAGCGCGAGTGCGATCGCGCACGCGGTCGAGCGGGCGGTGCGCGGCGCGCGCACCAGGCGGGAAGGACGGTGGGAGTGCAGCGAGCGCAACGGGGGGCCGATCAGTGCGGGTGCGCCAAACCGGATCGGCGGGCGGCGCCGGCGCACGCCTTCGGCCCGGTGCAGCCGATTTGTAGAATCGATTATCCATGAGCACTTCATCCGAGCCGTCGGCTGTCAAGCCGGGCCATGCGCCGCCTGCCGATGCGCAAGCCTCGGGCGCCGAAGTGGTCTGGACCGACGCCGCGCGGCGGGCGGCCTTCGAGCGCTGGCTGGCGTCGCTGACCGCGGCGCATGGCCTGGATGCTGCGACCTTGCGCCCGGCGAGCGCCGATGCGAGCTTTCGGCGCTACCTGAGAATCGACGCGCCGGGCCGCAGCTTCATCGTGATGGACGCACCGCCGCCGCACGAGGATGTGCGGCCGTTCGTGCGGGTCGCCGCAGCGATCCGCGCCGCCGGACTGAATGCGCCGCAGGTGCTTGCCTGCGACGAGACGCAGGGCTTCCTGCTGCTGACCGACCTTGGCGCGCGGCCGTATCTGGCCGAACTGCAGAGTGCCGCCGCGGCCGGCGATACGCGGCGCATCGACGCGCTGATGCGCGATGCATTCTCGGCCCTCGTGCAATGGCAGCAGCGCGTCGATCCGGCCGCGCTGCCGGCGTACGACGATGCGCTGCTGCGGCGCGAGCTGGCGCTCTTTCCCGAATGGTGCGTGGGCCGCGAACGCGGCGTCGCGTGGACCGCCGCCCAGCAGGCGTCGTGGCAGTCCGCGTGCGACCGCCTCGTCGCCAGCGCGCTCGCCCAGCCGCGCGTTGCCGTGCATCGCGACTTCATGCCGCGCAACCTGATGGTGTGCGAACCCAACCCCGGCATCCTCGACTTCCAGGACGCGGTGTGCGGCCCGATCACCTACGACGCCGCGTCGATGCTGCGCGACGCCTTCATCTCGTGGGACGAGGAACGCGAGATCGACTGGGCGGTGCGCTACTGGCAGCAGGCGCGCGCCGCCGGCCTGCCGGTGGATGCCGACTTCGGCGAGTTCTGGCGCCAGCTCGAATGGATGGGCCTTCAGCGCCACCTGAAGGTGCTCGGCATCTTCTGCCGCCTGAAGCATCGCGACGCCAAGCCCGCGTACAGCGTCGATCTGCCGCGCTTCTTCGGCTATGCGCGCCGTGTCGCCGGGCGCTACAGCGAATTCAAGCCGCTGCTGCGCCTGCTCGACGAGATCGAAGGCGTGCAGCGCGAGGTCGGCTACACGTTCTGATCCGTACCGGTCGGCGGCGTCTCGCAACCCGCCGCCTTCAGCCACGGATCGCTGTCCTCGCCGCCGAAGGTCTCGACCAGGAAGTCGATGAAGGCCCGCGTGCGCGCCGGCAGGTGCTTGCGGGTCGGCGTTGCCGCATAGACCGAGACCGTCAGCAGGTGCCATTGCGGCAGGACGCGCTCGAGCACGTTCTCGAGCAGCGCATCCTCGGCGACGAACGAAGGCAGACCGGTGATGCCCATGCCGGCGAGCGCCACGGCATAGTTGGTATCGATGTGGTTCGTATTCAGGATCGATTCGGGCGGCACGATGGTCACCCGCTCGGTGCCGGCGTCACCCGCGCCGCGATGGAAGGTCAGCTCGCGCGGTGCGTTCGGCAGCGTCGGCATGATCGGATCGTGCTGCGTCAGCTCCCGCGGGTGCGACGGCCGGCCACGCCGATCCAGGTAGGCGGGCGCGGCGCACAGGATCACCTCGGAGCGCGCGAGCCGCCAGGCGACGAAATCGCCCGCCAGCGGCTTGCGTCCGAGCATCAGGATCGTGATGTCGAAATTCTCGTCCACCGTCTCCACCGGGCCGGGCACCGAAAACTCGAACGTCACGCGCGGATAGCGGGCCCGAAAGCGCGGCAGGTGCTTGGCGACCTGGTGCACCGCGAAGGCCGGCGGCAGCAGCACGCGCAGGTGGCCGCGCGGCTCGGCGGTCGACGATGCGGCGAGCGCATCGGCCTCGTCGACCTCGATCAGGATCCGGCGCGCGTGCGCCAGATAGGTCTCGCCGGCGTCGGTCAGCGCGATCCGGCGCGTCGTGCGGTTGATGAGGCGCGCCCCGAGGTGTTCCTCGAGCTCGGCGATCAGCCGCGTCACGACGGCCGGCGCCAGATCGAGGGCGCGCGCCGCCTTCGCGAAGCTGCCTTCGTCGATGACGCGGGCGAAGACCCGCATGGCCCGAAGCTGATCCACCGCCCGCACTCGCCTCCAAGGTCAGGCCCGCATTGTCGCCGCCGCGCCGCATGCCGGCCGCGCGGCGATACTCCGGCGATGCTCGCCGGAACGCTCTTTGCCCTCGCCGCCGGGCTGGCGTGGGGTTTCGTCTTCGTCGCCCCGCTGCTGCTGCCCGAATACCCGGCGGTGCTGCTCTCGTTCGGCCGCTATCTCGCATTCGGGATCGTCGCCCTGCCGCTCGGCTTCATCGATCGCCGCCGGCTGCGGCTGCTTTCGCGCGCCGACTGGCTTGCCGCGCTCGAGCTCGCACTGATCGGCAATATCGTCTACTACCTGCTGCTCGCGGCGGCGATCCAGCGCGCCGGCGGCCCGCTGCCGACCATGATCATCGGCACCCTGCCGGTCGTCATCGCGCTGGTCTCGAACCGGCGCGATGCACGGCGCGACGGCCGCCTGCCGTGGGCCCGGCTCGCGCCGTCGCTGCTTGCGATCGGCCTTGGCATCGGGCTCGTCAACCACGCCGAACTCGGCGCGCTCGAGCCGGGCGCCGACCTCGCCGGCCATGCGCTGGGCGCCTTGCTCGCGGTCGGCGCGGTGGCGTGCTGGACCTGGTATCCGATTCGCAATGCGGACTGGCTGCGCGCGCATGCCGACCGGTCGCCGACGACCTGGGCGACGGCGCAGGGGCTGGCCACGCTGCCGCTCGCGCTCGCCGGCTACCTCGGCTTTCTGATCTGGTCGAGCGTCGTCGGGTCGGGCGGCTTCGCGCTGCCGCTGGGTCCGCGGCCAGGGGCCTTCGTCGGCGTGATGGCGGTGATGGCCTTCTTCGCATCGTGGCTCGGCACGCTGTGCTGGAACCAGGCGAGCCAGCGCCTGCCGACGACGCTGGTCGGCCAGCTGATCGTTTTCGAGACGCTCTTCGCGCTCCTCTATGCGTTCATCTTGCGCGGCCAGGCGCCCGGCGGCGTGACGCTGGCCGGCATCGCGCTGCTCGTCGCCGGCGTGACGTGGGCGCTGCGCGCGAAGCCGGAGCGGCTTGCCGCGAGCGCCGCCCACTGACGCGGCGATGCGCGGCGCCCGGGGGCGGCGACAATCGGCCATGCCCGGCTCCTCGCCCCTGTTTCGCTTCTTCGAACAGCGCGTCAATCCGACCGCGGCGCACGCCGGGACGCCGCCAGCGGGCCTCGCTGCCTTCTTCTGGCACTTCGTGCGCCAGGCCAAGGGCCTCTTCGTCGCGATGTTCGCGACCGGCCTCGTCGTCGCGCTGATCGATACGCTGATCCCCGTCTTCATCGGCCGCCTCGTCTCGCTGATGGAGGCCGCCGACCGCGCTGCCGCGCTGCGCGAGGCGGCGCCGGCGCTGATCGGCATGGCGGCGATCGTGCTCGTGTGCCGGCCGCTCGCGCTGCTTGCCGACAGCCTGGTGCGCAACAGCGCCGTCGTGCCGGGCGTGACGAGCCTGATCCGCTGGCAGAGCCACTGGCACGTCGTGCGCCAGAGCTGGCCGTTCTTCCAGAACGATTTCGCCGGCCGCATCGCGAATCGCGTGATGCAGACCGGCAACGCGGTGCGCGAATGCGTCGTCTCGTCGATCCGCGCGGTCTGGTACATCGCCGTCTACGGCGTCAGCGCGCTGATCCTGATGGCACATGCCGACTGGCGGCTTGCGATGCCGACCGTGCTCTGGTTCGCCGGCTACGCCTTCTTTCTGCACTACTTCGTGCCGCGCATGCGCGACCTCGCGAAGACGAGCTCCGAATTGCGCTCGCAAGTCATGGGCCGGGTGGTGGACAGCTACACGAATATCCTCACCGTCAAGCTCTTCTCGCGGGCACGCGACGAAGACGCCTACGTGCGCGAGGTGATCGACGAGCACACCGACGCGATCCGCGCCCACATGCGGCTCATCACGCGCTTCATGGCGACGCTGTCGGCGATGAACGCGCTGCTGCTCGTCGGCACCGCCGCGATCGGCATGTGGTTGTGGGGGCGCGGCGAGGTGGGCGCGGGCGTCGTCGCGACCGCCCTGCCGCTCGCCTGGACGATCGCCAATGTCGCCGGCTGGGTGAGCTGGGAGGTGACCGGCATCTTCGAGAACATCGGCGTTGTGCAAGAAGGCATGCAGACGATCGCGGTGCCGCACCAGCTCGTCGATGCGCCCGATGCGCGCGTGCTCGAGGTCTCGCGCGGCGAGATCGCGATCGAGCATCTGAGCTTCACCTACGGCCGCAGCGACAAGCTCGCGGTGCTGCACGATCTGAACCTCGTCATCCGCCCCGGCGAGCGCGTCGGCCTCATCGGGCGCTCGGGCGCCGGCAAATCGACGCTCGTCAACCTGCTGCTGCGCTTTCACGAACTCGAACGCGGCGCGATCCGCATCGACGGCCAGGACATCCGCGGCGTGACCCAGGAGAGTCTGCGCGGCGCGATCGGCATGGTGACGCAGGACACGTCGCTCTTGCACCGCTCGATCGCCGCCAACATCGGCTACGGCCGCCCAGCGGCGGCGCACGAGCAGATCGTCGCCGCCGCGAAGAAGGCGCAGGCGCACGATTTCATCCTCGGCCTCGAGGACTGGACCGGCCGCAAGGGCTACGACGCCCACGTCGGCGAGCGCGGCGTGAAGCTCTCCGGCGGCCAGCGCCAGCGCATCGCGATCGCGCGCGTCGTGCTGAAGGACGCGCCGATCCTCGTCCTCGACGAAGCAACCTCGGCGCTCGACAGCGAGGTCGAGCTCGCGATCCAGGAGCAGTTGCTCGGGCTGATGGAAGGCAAGACGGTGATCGCGATCGCGCACCGCCTCTCGACCATCGCCCGCATGGACCGGCTCATCGTCCTCGACGCCGGGCGCATCGTCGAGCAGGGTACGCACGCCGATCTGCTCGCCCGCGGCGGCGCGTATGCAACGCTGTGGCGGCACCAGTCGGGCGGCTTCCTGCCGCACGCAGTGCCGCGCGGCGACGACCCGCCCGAAGCCGAAGTGGCGGCAGACGACGACCTGAGCGCCGAGTTGCAGAGCGAACCGAGTTTCGACAAGGCGCCGCGGCGGTTGGACCTGTGACAGTGAAGACGGACGCTTCCTGGTCCCCGCTCGTCGAAGACCTCAAGCGGGCGTTGGCAAAGCGCGACCGCGGCGGCGCCAATGCGGCGGTTGCGGGGTTGCTCGACCGCAAGGCACCGCTGGGCACGCACTGGAAGTCGATCAGCGAACTGATGCGGCTGAGCGGCGAACTGACGCTCGCGAATCGGGCGATCGATGCCTTCGTCGCCGCCGCGGGGCACGCGCCGCAGGCGCTCTATTCCAAGGCCGTGCTGCTGACCCAATCCGGCAGGATGCGCGACGCTTACGACCTCGTTGCCAGGTTGCCGGCCGACGTTCCCGACCGCGCGGGCCATGCCTACGTCCTCGGCAACGTTGCGATGACGCTCGGACGCATCGAACAGGCCAGGGCACATCTCGAGGACGCCGTTTCGCACCGGCCCGGCTGGGGCCCGGCGTGGCTGACGCTCGCGACCGCCGTCAACCTGGCTGACGATCCTCTGGGCGAACGCCTGCTCGGCGACCGTGCCGCCGCCGAGCGCCAGGGGCCGGGCGACCTGGCGCGCTTCCACTACGCGATCGGCAAGCTCCACGTCGACCGCAAGGACCCGGACGCCGCGTTCGCCGCCTATGCGCAGGGGGCAAGGCTGTTGCGCGCCGAGACGCCGTACAGCAGGCAGGGCAACGCGGCCAATGCGGACCAGGCGTCGAGCGGGTATCCCGAAGGCTTCATCGAACGGCTGAATGCGCAGCGGCTCCGCGATACGAGCCGGCCGATCTTCGTCACCGGCCTGCCGCGCTCGGGAACGACGCTCGTCGAGCACATTCTCGCCAGCCACAGCAAGGTGGCAGATGGCGCCGAACTCAATATCGTTCAGCACATGGCGGTGCTCGTAGGCGGCCTTGGCGGCGGCGCGTTGGAGAAGTATCTTGCCGGCGGCGGGACACCGGATGCCTTGGCGGCGCTGTACCTGCATCTGATGGACGAGAGGTTCGGCGCCGAGGGACGCATCGTCGACAAGACCGTCGACGCGAGCCGCTTCTTCGGGCTGATCGCCGCCGCGCTGCCCGACGCGCCGCTGATCTGGATGCGCCGCGATCCGCTCGACAGCGCCTGGTCGTGCTTTCGCACCTTCTTCATCCACGGCGTCGCCTGGAGCTACGACCTGACCGATATCGCGCATCACTTTCGTCTCGAGGACGCGCTGCTGGAATTCTGGAAGTCGCGCCTCGCCGACCGCTTGCTTGTCGTGCCCTATGGCGAGTTCGTCGAGTCGCCGCAGGCGTGGACACGAAGGCTGCTGTCGCATTGCGGCCTGGAGGACGAGTCCGGCGTTTATGCGCCGCACGCCACCGACCGCGTCGTGATGACTGCAAGTGCAATGCAGGTCCGCAAGCCGATCAACCGCGACGGCCTGAACGTGGCGGCGCCGTACCGCGGTCACCTGCAGCCTTTCGTCGACGCCTATTCGCAGCCTTGAGCCAAGCTGCCCGTGATGTCGTCGAGGATGGCCATAGGGAGAACCCCTCCCCCGCGTTCAGGGGGGGGTGGGCGTGCAGGCGCTGCAGGCAGGCGGATAGTGCGACCCTCTGACTTTGGAGGAGACGCGAACCATGAGGCTCAACACCATCCGGACCGCAACCGCTACAGCGGCGGTCCTTGCAGTCGCCGGCGCACAAGCCGCGACGATCAACCTGATCGACCAGGGCGGCGTGACAGGCTCGCCCGCCGAGCAGGGTTTCAAGATCGCCGCCGGCTACTGGGGGCAGATGCTGTCGAACAATGCAACCATCAATCTGGGCGTCAAATTCGCGCCGCTGGGCACCGGCATCATCGGCTCGACCGGAAGCCGAAGGATGGACTATTCGGTCGTCGATTGGGAGAACGCCTTCAACGCGACCAAGAGCGGTTCGACGATCGACCAGACCATCGTCCTGCCAGCGCTGACGGGCGGCGGGTTCAGCGGGATGACGACCGGCGTCAACGGCACGGGCAACAACGACGTGAGCGTTCCCGCCGTGCAAGTCAACGGGACGGTGGCTTCGAAGACGCTGTATGCGAATTCGTCGGTCGTGAAGGCGCTCGGCGGCGTCGTCCCTACGCCGAACGCATTCGACGGCAACGTCACGTTCAGCAGCAACTTCAGCTTCGACTTCAATCCGTCCAACGGTATCACCGCCGGCCAGATGGACTTCATTGGTGTCGCGATCCACGAGATCGGCCATGCACTCGGCTTCGTCTCCGGCGTTGACTTCTTCGACTACTACAGTTTTCCGAACGGGCCCGGCAAGGGATCTCTGGGCTATGACCTGAACGACACGGCGGTCTTCAGCGCGCTCGACATGTTCCGCTACAGCGCCCCGGGTCAGATCGATCTCACGGTCGGCGGCACGAAGTATTTCTCGATCGACGGCGGCGCGACGGCACTGTTCGGCAACACCTTCTCGACCGGCGCCTACAACGGCGACGGCAGGCAGGCTTCGCACTGGAAGGACGCCGTCGGCTGCGGCGCGCAGCTCGGCATCATGGACCCGACCTTCTGCTACGGCCAGATGGGCTTCGTCACCGGGCTCGACCTTGCCGCCTATGACGCGATGGGCTGGAACCTGAGTGTCGATGCGCTTACGTACGCCGGCATCTCGACTGCGGATATCTATCTCGCCGCGGTTCCGGAGCCCTCGACCTGGGCTCTGATGTTCGGTGGGCTCGGCCTGCTCGGCTTTGCGCGACGCGCGAGACGAACATAGACCGCAAGCGTCAACCACCGAATCGGGGCCGGAATGCGCAGCAGACCGGCCCTTTTCACTTCCGCCCGTCCTGGATCGACATGCCGGGCGCGATGGTGCCGGCAGGCGCGCCGCGCCGCTGAAGCCGGACTCAGGGTATCTCCTCGTCGCGCGGGCTTGAGGCGGCAGCGGACGCAAACCACAATCCACCGGTGCCGATCCACCGTCGGCCGCCCGCCCCTGTCAGGACCACAAGACCCGATAACGAGGAGAACGACGATGAGGACAACCCTCCAGTTTGCCGCCGCCGCACTTGCGATCACCGCCACCTCGGCGGCACAGGCCCAGTTCTATCTGCTCGGCCCGTCCGACACGCCTTCGTCGGTGACGAATGCGGGGCTCGTGGCCGGCTATGACGATGTCGGCTATTTCACCTGGAGCGTGGCCAACGGGCGCACCGATATTCCCGGCTCGATCCCGGGCAACGGCACGGGCGGCATTCCGCGCATCACCGAGAACGGCCTCAAGCTCGGCGCGACGAATACCGACCCGAACACCGGCTATACCGAGATCGCGTCCTACGACACGGCCACAGGCACCTGGACGACCTACGGCGGACTCGGGGCCCATTCGGACAGCTCGGTGAGCGGTGGCTTCGGCATGAACGCCGACGGCTCGGTGCAGGTCGGCAATGCCTGGGTCAATGGCGGTACGGCGCACGCCATCGTCGTCAGGAATGGTGTCCTGACCTCGCTCGGCTCGAACGTTGCCAACCGCAGTTCGCGCGCCGATGCGGTCAGCAACGACGGCCGGCTGATCGGCGGCTATCAGGACCAGGAGGATGGCTATCGCGCCGCCGCGGTCTGGATCGACGGTGTCGAGCAGGTGCTGACGCTGAACGGCAACCCGCTGCAGCAGGTGAATGCGGTTTCCGGCGATGGCCGGTGGGCGGTCGGCGGCGGCGGCTACTACGGCGATGGTTCGGCCTTCATGTGGAACCCGGATAGCGGCGTCAAGCTGCTCGACAACCCGTTCTTCGATGCAGGCTACGAACTCACCGCCACGTCCGTGAGCTTCGACGGCTCGGTCGTCATCGGTTACGGCCAGGACTTCTTCTTCCAGCGCATGGGTTGGATCTGGACCGAAGCGACCGGCACCATGACGATGGAGCAGTACGCATCCCGGTTCGACGGCTACAGCGGCGAGTTTCTGTTCGGGCCGCTGGCGGTCTCGCAGGACGGCCGCCATATCACCGGCTACGGCGTCAACGCGGACTGGACAGGCTATACGGGGTGGATGATCAGCGCACCGGTTCCCGAGCCTTCGACCTGGGCCACGCTCGGCCTCGGCCTCGGCCTGATGGGTTTCGTGGCACGGCGCCGGCGCGACAGGGCCTGAACCGGGGCCTGCGCCGTTCGGGCGGGCGGCGCGCACAGTTTCGCGAGCGCGGACCCACACGGGCAGCCGCCGCCCGCGATCGGATTGCCGCCCGGTCGCAATCCATGATCGCGGTTCGATGCGCCGCAGCGCGGCGCCAAGTGCCGGTGGCGCCGGCCGAGTGGCCCTAGACTCGGCCCCCATGTCCCTGCTGCTCCTGCTGCTCCTGCCGTTCGTCGGCAGCGCGATCGCCGCGCTGTTGCCGACGAGCGCGCGCAACCTGGAATCGCTGTGGGCGGCATTCATTGCTGCGGCGGTAGTCGTGCCGCTCGTGCTGCTCTATCCTGACGTGGCCCACGGCGGCGTGGTCAGCGAGCGCTTGCCGTGGCTGCCCAACCTGGGCGTGGACATCATCGTGCGGCTCGACGGCTTCGCCTGGATGTTCGCGGTGCTGGTGAGCGGCATGGGCCTGCTGGTGGTGCTGTATGCCCGCTACTATCTTTCGCCCGAGGATCCGGCCGCACGCTTTTATTCGCTGCTGCTCGGCTTCATGGGCGCAATGCTCGGCGTCGTGGTGTCGGGCAACCTGATCCAGCTCGTGCTGTTCTGGGAGCTGACGAGTGTCTTTTCCTTCCTCCTGATCGGCTACTGGACGCACCGCAAGGATGCGCGGCGCGGTGCGCGCATGGCCTTCACCGTCACCGCCAGCGGGGGGCTTTGCCTGCTGGCGGGCGTGCTGCTGCTCGGCCACATCGTCGGCAGCACCGATCTCGACGCCGTGCTCGGCGCCGGCGATACGGTGCGCGCCGATCCGATGTACCCGCTCGCGCTCACCTTGATCCTGCTCGGCGCGCTGACCAAGAGCGCGCAGTTCCCGTTCCACTTCTGGCTGCCGCGCGCGATGGCGGCGCCGACGCCGGTATCGGCCTACCTGCACTCGGCGACGATGGTCAAGGCCGGCGTCTTCCTGCTCGCGCGGCTGTGGCCGGTGCTCGCCGGTACCGACGCCTGGTTCTGGATCGTCGGCGGCGCCGGACTCGCCACGCTGCTGCTGGGCAGCTACGTGGCGATGTTCCAGCACGACCTGAAGGGCTTGCTGGCCTATTCGACCATCAGCCACCTCGGGCTGATCACGCTGCTGCTCGGGTTGAACAGCAGGCTCGCCGCGGTGGCCGCGGTCTTTCACATGATGAACCACGCGACCTTCAAGGCGTCGCTCTTCATGGCGGTCGGCATCATCGATCACGAGACCGGCACGCGCGACATGCGCCGCCTCGGCGGCCTGTACCGCGCGATGCCGGTCACCGGCACGCTCGCCATCGTCGCGTGTGCCGCGATGGCGGGCGTGCCGCTGCTCAACGGCTTCCTGAGCAAGGAGATGTTCTTCGCCGAGACCGTATTCGTGAGCGGGCAGCCGCCGGTCGAATACGGCCTGCCGGCACTTGCCACGCTGGCCGGCGCATTCGCGGTCGTGTATTCGCTGCGCTTCGGCCACGATGTCTTCTTCGGCCCGACGCTGGACGATACGCCGCGCCGTCCCCACGAGCCGGTGCGCTGGATGCGCGTGCCGGTGGAACTGCTGGTGCTGGTCTGCGTCGTGGTGGGCACGGTGCCGGCCTGGGCTATCGGCTGGCTGCTGGCCAGCGCGGCGCAGCCGGTCGTCGGCGGCACGCTGCCCGCCTACAGCCTGGCGGTCTGGCACGGCGTGAACAAGCCGCTGGTGATGAGCCTGGCCGCCACCCTGCTCGGTCTGCTCGCGTATGTGCGCTTCGCGGCCGCGCTGCGCATGCGCGTCGGCAGCACGCCGCTCCTGGCCGGTCTGGACGGGCAGCGCCTGTTTCATCGCGCGCTCGCCTTCGCGACGGGGCTGGCGCGCAGGCTGCTTCGCCTTTCGAGCACGCGGCGGCTGCAGCCTCAACTGCTGCTGATGGTCGTGATCGCCGGCCTCACCGGCCTCGCCTCGGCGCTGATCGTGCCGCTGACCTGGGGCGACCGTGCCCGCGTGCCGGCGACGCCGGACTTCGTCGTCTTGTGGGTCATCGGTGGCGTGGCGGCCCTCGGCGCCGCCTGGCAGGCCAAGTTCCACCGCCTCGCAGCGTTGACGCTGCTGGGCGTTGTCGGCCTGGTGATGTGCATCACCTTCGCCTGGTTCTCGGCGCCGGACCTGGCGTTGACGCAGCTCGCGGTGGAAGTCGTGACGATGGTGCTGTTCCTGCTCGGCCTGCGCTGGATGCCCAAGCGCGAGCCCGAGGTGAACCTGCAGGTTGCGCGGCGTTCGTGGTGGCGGCGCCGGCGCGACTTCGGCCTCGCGCTGCTGATCGGCGTCGGCCTGTCGGCGCTGTCGTATGCGCTGCTGACGCGGCATACGCCGCTGTCGATCTCGCCGTATTTCATCGAACAGGCGCTGCCCGCCGGGGGCGGAACGAATGTCGTCAACGTGATGCTGGTCGACTTCCGCGCCTTCGACACGCTGGGCGAGATCACGGTGCTGGGCATCGTCGGCCTCACGGTCTATGCGCTGCTGCGGCGCTTTCGCCCGCCGCTCGAAGTGATCGACCGGCCGCCGCAGCAGCGCATCGAGCGCGGTGCAGACCTGCGCGGCGAGTCCGAGGACGACGACGGCCAGCGCTATCTGGAAGTGCCGGCGGTGCTGGTGCGCTTGCTGCTGCCGGTGGCGGGGCTGTTCGCCTTTCACCTCTTCATGCGCGGCCACAACGAGCCCGGCGGCGGCTTCGTCGCCGGGCTGGTGCTGGCGATCGCCTTCATCGCGCAATATATGGTCGGCGGCACGCGCTGGGTCGAGGCGCGGCTGAATCTGCGGCCGCCGCGCTGGATCGGCGTCGGGCTGCTGCTGGCACTGCTCGCCGGCCTCGGGTCGCTCGCCGCGGGCTACCCGTTCCTCACCACGCACACCGCGCATGTGCACTGGCCGCTGGTCGGCGAGGTGCACCTGCCGAGTGCCGCGATCTTCGATCTGGGCGTATTCGCGGTCGTGGTCGGCTCGACGCTGCTGCTGCTGACGGCGATCGCGCACCAGTCGCTGCGCGCGCGGCGCCAGCAGGCGGCGGCCGACGACGAGGGCGCGCCCTGATGGAACTCATCCTCTCGCTCGCGGTGGGCGTGCTGGCCGGCGCCGGCGTCTGGCTGCTATTGCGGCCGCGGACCTTCCAGGTGCTGATCGGCCTGGCGCTGCTCGGCTATGCGGTAAATCTGTTCATCTTCAGCGTCGGCAGCCTGGCGGTGGACAAGGAGCCGATCGTCAAGCCCGGCCTCGTGGCGAACCTGGCGAACTACAGCGACCCGCTGCCGCAGTCGCTGGTGCTGACGGCGATCGTCATCGGCTTCGCGACGACGGCGCTGTTCCTCGTCGTGCTGCTGGCGCTGCGCGGACTCTCCGGCGGCGACCACGTCGACGGCAGCGAGGAAGCGCCGTGATCGCGCTGCTCGACTCGCCCCACCTGGTGGTCGCGCCGGTGCTGCTGCCGCTGGCCACCGCTGCGGCGATGCTGCTGCTGAGCGAAACGCGGCGATCGCTGAAGGCGGCGATCAACGTCGCGTCGACCGCGCTCGGCCTGCTGCTTGCGATCGTGCTGCTGCTGCGCGTCGGCGCGCAAGCCGTGCCGCAGGCCTTCGCCGTCTACCTGCCCGGCAACTGGCCGGTGCCGCAGGGCATCGTGCTCGTCGCCGACCGGCTGTCGGCGCTGATGTGCGTGCTGGCCGCGAGCGTCGGGCTGGCCGCGCTGCTGTACGCGCTGGCGCGCTGGCAGCACGCCGGGGTCTACTTTCACGCGCTGTTCCAGCTGCAGCTGATGGGCCTGTACGGCGCCTTCCTCACCGCCGATCTGTTCAACCTGTTCGTCTTCTTCGAGGTGCTGCTGGCCGCCAGCTACGGGCTGCTGCTGCACGGCGGCGGGGCGACGAGGGTGCGCGCCGGGCTGCACTACATCGCGATCAACCTGTTCGCGTCGCTGCTGTTCCTGATCGGCGTGGCGGTGATCTACGGCGTGACCGGCACGCTCAACATGGCCGATATCGCGCGCAAGCTCCCGCTGGTGCACGAAGCCGACCGCGGCCTGCTGCATGCCGGCGCGGCGATCCTGGCGGCGGCCTTTCTGGCCAAGGCGGCGCTGTGGCCGCTGAACTTCTGGCTGCCGCCGGCCTATGCCGCGGCCAGCGCACCGTCGGCGGCGGTCTTCGCGATTCTCACCAAGGTCGGCGTCTACGCAGTGCTGCGGCTGTGGACGCTGTGCTTTCCCGGCAGCGGCGACGGCCTGGCGCCGGTATTCGGCGGCAGCGTGCTGGTCTGGGGCGGCCTGGCGACGCTGGCATTCGGCGCCGTCGGCATGTTCGCCTCGCAGCAACTCGCGCGCCTGGCCGGGTTCAGCGTGATCGCCTCGTCGGGCACGCTGATCGCGGCGATCGGCTTCGGCGTGCCGGCGCTGGCGGCGGGCGCGCTGTTCTATCTGGTGACCTCCACGCTGGCGGGCGGCGCGTTGTTCCTGCTCGTCGAACTGCTCGAGCGCAGCCGTCAGGTGGAAGTCGGGCCCGAGCAGATCGACGACGGCAACTACGCGCTGCCGGCCTTTCTCGACAACGAGCCGCCGCAGAATATCAACCTCGACGATGAAGAGGAGGCGCTCTTCGGCCGCGCGATCCCGGCGGCGCTTGCCTTCCTCGGCCTGTCCTTCGCCATCTGCGCGCTGGTGATCGCCGGCCTGCCGCCGCTGTCGGGCTTCGTCGCCAAACTGGCGCTGCTGATGCCGCTGCTCGATATCGGCACGCGGGCCGCCTGGACGCTGTTCGGGCTGCTGATCGGCTCTGGCCTGCTGGCGGCGATGGCGCTGATGCGGGTCGGCATCCGCCATTTCTGGACCGTCGGCGATCGCCCCGCGCCGCGCCTGCGGGTCGCCGAGTCGCTGCCGATCGCCACGCTGGTGCTGCTGCTGGTCGGCCTGGCGGTGCAGGGCGATACGCTGCTGCGCTACACCGGCGCCGCGGCGCGGAGCTTGAGCGAGCCGGTGTACTACATCGATGCGGTGATGGCGACGCGGCCGCTGGCGCAACCCGCGCTGCCGATGCCATGAAGCGCTGGCTGCCTTCGCCCTGGTTGTCGCTCGGCCTGTTCGGCGGCTGGCTGCTGCTGACGCGCAGCCTGGGCATCGGCCAGATGCTGCTCGGCCTGGGTGTGGCGGTCGCGATGCCGCTGCTCGCGCGCCCGCTGCGCCCCACGCCCGGGCCGCTGCGCCGGCTGGATGTACTCGCGCGGCTGATCGCTCGCGTCGGGCTGCACGTGCTGACGTCGGCGCTGCAGGTGGGCGTCGGCGTGGTGCGGGCGCGGCGCCATCCGCCGCACGGCGTCTTCGTCGTGCTGCCGCTCGATTTGCGCGACCCGCATGCGCTGGCGGCGCTGGCGATGATCACGACGGTGATTCCCGGCACCGTCTGGAGCGAGCTCGCGCCCGACAGCAGCGCGCTGCTGCTGCACGTCTTCGATCTCGACGACGAGGCCGCTTTCATCGTCCAGTTCACCGCCGATTACGTACATCCGCTGAAGGAGATCTTCGAATGAGCCTGCTGCTTTCGGTCGCGATCGGCGCGACGCTGCTGCTCTACGCGCTGGCGATGCTGATCGGACTGCTGCGCCTGGCCAGCGGCCCGACCGCGCAGGATCGCGTGCTGGCGCTGGACTTCCTCTACGTGGTCGGCATGCTGGTGATGCTCGTGCTGGCGATTCGCGCCGACAGCCAGATGTACTTCGAAGCGGCGCTGCTGATGGTGCTGTTCGGCTTCGTCGCCTCGGTCGCGCTCGCCAAATTCCTGCTCCGCGGCGAGGCGATCGAATGACCGCGGGCCTCGGGCTGCCGCCGCTGGCCGAGATCGTGGTCGCGCTGCTGCTGCTCGCCAGCGCGGTCGTGGTGCTGATCGCCGCCCTCGGGCTGCGCCGCCTGCCGGACTTCTTCTCGCGCATGCACGCGCCGGCGCTGGCCTCGACGCTCGCGGCGTGGATCGTCACGCTGGCCTCGATCATCCACTTCAGCAGCCGCGGCGGCGGCCTGGCGCTGCACGTGTGGCTGATCATCATCGTGCTGTCGATCACCGCGCCGGTGACCACCGTCGTGCTCGCGCGTGCCGCGCTGTTTCGCCGCCGCCAGGCCGGCGACGCGCTGCCGCCGCCGCTGCAGGCGCGCGAAAACGTATCGGGCTGATCGAGCGGCGCCCGCCCCGAAGAGCCGCCCGTGTCCGGACAGCGTCGGGTCGCAGGCAAGCCCCGGCCAGCGCCGGTGCCTTGGTGCGGGGCGTATATTGAACCGGTGGTTCCTGCACGCGATGGAAGGGTGAGGCGATGAAGCGAATCCTCGTGCTGGGTGGCGGGTTTGCCGGCCTCTGGAGCGCGGTCGGCGCGGCGCGCAAGCTCGACGAACTCGGGGTCGGCCCGCGCGAGGTCGAAGTCGCCCTGGTCAACCGCGACGCCTGGCACTGCATCCGCGTGCGCAACTACGAAGCCGACCTGCGCGACGCGCGCGTGCCGCTGGACGATGTGCTCGGCCCGATCGGCGTCGCCCGCATCGAGGCCGAGGTGACGGAACTCGACTTCGCGCATCGGCAGGTCGGCGTGCAAAGCGGCTCCGCGCAGCGCTGGCTCGACTACGACCGTCTCGTCTTCGCCCTCGGCAGCCGCCTCGCGCGACCCGCGCTGCCGGGGATCGCCGAATATGCGCTCGATGTCGACACCTGGGCCGCCGGGCAGCGGCTCAACGACCACATCGCCGCGCTGCCGTCGCGCGCGGACTCGGAGGGGCGCTATACGGCGCTCGTCGTCGGCTCCGGGCTGACCGGCGTCGAGACGGCGACCGAGATTGCCGCCAAGCTGCGCGCGGCGATCGCGTCCGCGGGCGATGCGGCCGGTGCGCCGCCGCGCGTGATCCTCGCCGATCACGGCGAGCACATCGGCTCCAACATGGGCGCGGGCGCGGTCGCGGTGATCGGCGCGGCGCTCGCTCAGCTCGGCATCGAGACGCGCACCGGCGTTGCCGTTGCGGCGATCGACGCCGCTGGCGCGACGCTTTCGACCGGCGAGAAGATCGCGGCGGCAACCGTCGTCTGGTGCGGCGGCATGCGGGCCCATCCGCTGACCGCGGATTTTGCGGTGGCGCACGACCGCTTCGGCCGCATTCCGGTCGACGCGCACCTGAAGGTGAAGGGGATGGACGGCGTCTTCGCCGCGGGCGATGTCGCGTCGGCCCTGCTCGACGACAGCCATGCCTCGGTCATGTCGTGCCAGCACGGTCGGCCGATGGGCCGCTTCGCCGGCCACAACGCCGTCTGCGACCTGCTCGGCCTGCCGATGCTTGCGCTGCGCATCGACTGGTATACGACGATTCTCGATCTCGGCGCCTGGGGCGCGGTCTATACCGAGGGCTGGGATCGCCACGTCGTCACGACCGGCGCCGCGGCGAAGAAGACCAAGCGGCTCATCAACCGCGAGCGCATCTACCCGCCGCGCAGCCGCGATGCGCGCGAGATTCTCGCCGCCGCAGCACCCATCGTGCAGGCACCGCCGCCGCAGTTCGCGACACCGTGACGAACGCCATGCCCTGCCCCGCGCGGCAGGGCATGTGACGGCTGGATGACGCTTGCATGACGTTCCGACCGGGCCGCCGGACTGTCACGAAGCCGTCACAGACGCTGCCTACAGTGAAGGCATCGAACACTTCACTACAGGCACAACCATGCTGAATCGATTCCTTCGCGGTGCCGCGGCCGGTGCGGCCGCGCTGTTGCTGTCCGGTGCGGCGCTGGCCCAGGACGTGACCGGTGCCGGCGCATCCTTCCCGGCGCCGGTCTACGCCAAGTGGGCCGACGCCTACCACAAGGCGACCGGCGCGCGCATCAACTACCAATCGGTCGGCTCCGGCGCCGGCATCAAGCAGATCACCGCGAAGACGGTCGACTTCGGCGCGTCCGACGCGCCGCTGACCGACGAGCAACTGGCCAGGGACGGCCTGATCCAGTTCCCGACCGTCATCGGCGGCGTGGTGCCGGTGGTCAATATCAAGGGCATCGCGCCGGGGCAGCTGAAGCTGACCGGTGCCGTGCTCGGCGATATCTACCTGGGCAAGATCACGAAGTGGAACGATCCGGCGATCACGGCGCTGAATCCGGGTCTGGCACTGCCGGGCGACGCGATTGCCGTGGTGCGCCGCGCCGACGGTTCGGGGACGAGCTTCCTGTTCACGAACTACCTCTCCAAGGTCAACCCCGAGTGGAAGGCCAAGGTCGGCGAAGGCACGGCGGTGAACTGGCCCACCGGCGCCGGCGGCAAGGGCAACGAGGGCGTGTCCGCCTTCGTGCAGCGCCTGCCCAACTCGATCGGCTACGTCGAGTACGCCTACGCCAAGCAGAACAAGATGAGTCACGTGCTGCTGCGCAACAAGGAAGGCGCTTTCGTCAACCCCGACGACGATGCCTTCAAGGCCGCGGCCGCGGGCGCCGACTGGTCCAAGAGCTTCTACCAGGTGCTGACCGAGCAGCCGGGCAAGGGCAGCTGGCCGATCACGGGCGCCACGTTCATCCTGATGCACAAGACGCAGGACAAGCCGGCCTCGGCGAACAATACGCTCAAGTTCTTCGACTGGGCGTACGGCAACGGCGACAAGGCCGCCGAGGAACTCGACTACGTGCCGCTGCCGGCCAAGGTGAAGGACCTGTCGCGCAAGCTCTGGGCCGAGAACCTGAAGGACGCCGCCGGCAAGCCGATCGCCGCCAACTGAAGCGCGGCCCTGCTCCCATCAGCCGCTGAACGCCCGGAGGCCGCGTGGCCGCTACACTTCCCGCCAACCCCTACGACGCCAAGGCTGCCATGCAGCGAACGACTCCGCGTGGGCGTCCGCCCGAGCGCCGCCGCGTCGCGCCGTGGGCCGACCCGCTGTTTTCGCTGCTCACCCACGGCGCGGCCTGGCTGACGCTGCTGCTGCTGGCCGGCATCATCGTCTCGCTGCTGATCGGCGCCGCGCCGGCCATCAAGCAGTTCGGCCTCGGCTTCCTCTGGTCCAGCGAGTGGGACCCGGTGCAGCAGAAGTTCGGCGGCCTGGTGATGATCTACGGCACGCTGATGACGTCGATCATCGCGCTGCTGATCGCCGTGCCGGTGAGCTTCGGCATCGCGATGTTCCTCACCGAGCTCTCGCCCGGTTGGCTCAAGCGCCCGCTGGGCATCGCCATCGAGCTGCTCGCGGCGGTGCCGTCGATCGTCTACGGGATGTGGGGCCTGCTGGTCTTCGGCCCGATCCTGGCGACCTACGTGCAAATGCCGCTGCAGTCGCTGTTCGGCGATGTGCCGCTGCTCGGCGCGCTGTTCTCCGGGCCGCCGGTGGGCATCGGCATCCTGTCGGCCGGCATCATCCTCGCGATCATGATCATCCCGTTCATCGCCTCCGTGATGCGCGACGTATTCGAGGTAACGCCGCCGATGCTCAAGGAGTCGGCCTATGCGCTGGGCGCGACGACCTGGGAGGTGGTCTCCAAGGTGGTGCTGCCCTACACCAAGACCGGCGTGGTCGGCGGCATCATGCTCGGCCTCGGCCGTGCGCTCGGCGAGACCATGGCCGTGACCTTCGTCATCGGCAACTTCAACCAGCTCGATTCGCTGTCGCTGTTCCAGGCGGCCAACAGCATCACCTCGGCGCTGGCCAACGAGTTTGCCGAAGCCGGCGCCGGGCTGCACCAGGCATCGCTGATCTATCTGGGGCTGGTGCTGTTCTTCATCACCTTCGTCGTGCTCGCGCTGTCCAAGCTGCTGTTGTCGCGGCTGGAGCGCAACGAAGGGAGCCGTACATGAGCGCCGCCGCACCCGTTTCGGGTGCTTCGAGCGCGGCGCCGTCCGCCCGCAAGATGGCCAGGCACCGTGCGCGCAAGCGCACGAACGCGATCGCCCTGGCGTTGTCGATGGGCGCCATGGGCTTCGGCCTGTTCTGGCTGGCGTGGATCCTGTTCGAGACCATCTGGCTCGGCATCGGCGGCATCGGCCTTTCGGTCTTCACCCAGCTGACGCCGCCGCCGATGGCGGAAACCGGCGGCCTGGCGAACGCCATCTTCGGCTCGGCGGTGATGGTCCGGCTCGCCACGCTGCTCGGCACGCCGATCGGGATACTCGCCGGCATCTACCTGGGCGAGTATGGCCAGAAGACCTGGCTCGGCAGCGCGGTGCGCTTCATCAACGACATCCTGCTGTCGGCGCCGTCGATCGTCATCGGCTTGTTCATCTACGCCGTGGTGGTGGCGCCGCTGCGCGGTTTTTCGGGCTTCGCCGGGATTCTGGCGCTGGCGCTGATCGTGATCCCGGTCGTCATCCGCACCACCGAGAACATGCTCGCGCTGATCCCCAACGCGCTGCGCGAGGCCGCCTACGCGCTCGGCACGCCGAAGTGGAAGGTGGTCTCGTCGGTGACGCTGAAGGCGGCGCGCGCCGGCGTCATCACCGGCGTGCTGCTGGCGCTGGCGCGCATCGCCGGCGAGACGGCGCCGCTGCTGTTCACCGCGCTGTCCAACCAGTTCTGGACCAGCGACCTGACGCAGCCGATGGCGAGCCTGCCGGTGACGATCTTCAAGTTCGCGATGAGCCCGTACGAGAACTGGCAGAAGCTGGCCTGGGCGGGGGTGTTCCTGATCACGCTGGGTGTGTTGCTGCTGAACATCCTGGCGCGCGTCCTGTTCAAGAGCAAACATTGAGCGAGAGCCTCCCATCATGTACGTCAAGGCCGAACTGCCCGCCACCGAGAGAGTGAAGCTGTCGGTGCGCAATCTGAACTTCTATTACGGCGGGTTCAAGGCGCTGAAGAACATCAACCTGGACATCCCGGAGCGCAAGGTGACTTCCTTCATCGGTCCCTCGGGCTGCGGCAAGAGCACGCTGCTGCGCACCTTCAACCGCATGTTCGAGCTGTATCCGGAGCAGCGCGCCGAGGGCGAGATCAACCTCGACGGCCAGAACATCCTGACCAGCAGGGACGACGTGACGCTGATCCGCGCCAAGGTCGGCATGGTGTTCCAGAAGCCGACGCCGTTCCCGATGTCGATCTACGACAACATCGCCTTCGGCGTGAAGCTGTTCGAGACGCTGTCGCGCAGCGAGATGGACGAACGCGTCGAGTGGGCGCTGAAGAAGGCGGCGCTGTGGAACGAGACCAAGGACAAGCTCGACCAGAGCGGCTCCGGGCTGTCCGGCGGGCAGCAGCAGCGGCTGTGCATCGCGCGCGGCATCGCGGTCAGGCCCGAGGTGCTGCTGCTGGACGAACCCTGCTCGGCGCTGGACCCGATCTCCACCGGTAAGATCGAAGAGCTGATCCACGAGTTGAAGTCCGACTACACGGTGGCGATCGTCACCCACAACATGCAGCAGGCAGCGCGCGCCTCGGACTACACCGCCTACATGTACCTCGGCGACCTGATCGAGTTCGGCCCGACGAAGGATCTGTTCATGAGCCCGAAGAAGAAGGACACCGAGGATTACATCACCGGGAGGTTCGGATGAGGCGGCAGCAATGAACGGCAAACATCTTTCCTCGCAGTTCGACGCCGAACTCAGCGCGATCTCCACCCGCGTGCTCGAGATGGGCGGCCTCGTGGAGTCGCAGGTCGTGCGTGCGGTCTATGCGCTGTCCAACCTGAGCCACGAGACGGCGGCGCAGGTCATGTCGGCCGAGGAGCGCGTGAATGCGATGGAGGTCGAGATCGACAACGATCTGTGGACCATCATCGCGCGGCGCCAGCCGACGGCGCGCGATCTGCGTCTGCTGATGGCGATCTCGAAGGCGATCGCCAACCTCGAGCGTGGCGGCGACGAGGCAGCGCGCATCGCGCGCACCGTGCAGCGCCTGCTCGACGCCGGCGTGTCGAGCCGGCTGCGCGTGCTGCTGGCCGACCTCGACTACGAGTCGACGCTCGCCGTCAACCAGTTGCGCAAGGCGCTCGACGCCTTCGCGCGGCTCGATGTGGCCAAGGCGCTCGAGGTGCTGAAATCCGACAACCAGATCGATCGGGAGTTCGAGGGCCTGATGCGCAAGCTGATCACCTACATGATGGAAGACCCGCGCACCATCTCGGCGAGCATCGACCTCGTCTTCGTCGCCAAGGCGATCGAACGCGTCGGCGACCATGCCAAGAACCTGGCCGAGGCGGTGATCTATGTCGTCAAGGGCACCGACGTGCGCCACAACCCGGTCGATTCGGTCGAATCGATGGTGCGCTGAGGCGCCATGGCGCGCATCCTGGTCGTCGAGGACGAGTCGGCCATCGCCGAACTGGTGGCGATCAACCTGCGCCACGCCGGCCATGAGGTCACGCTGGCCGGCGACGCCGCCCAGGCGCAGGCCGAGATCGATGCCGTGCTGCCCGACCTCGTGCTGCTGGACTGGATGCTGCCCGGCCTGTCGGGCCTGAGCCTGGCGCGCCAGTGGCGCGAGGCGACCCGCACGCGGGACTTGCCGATCATCATGCTGACGGCGCGCGCCGAGGAAGCCGACAAGATCACCGGCCTGGATGCCGGTGCCGACGACTACCTGGCCAAGCCGTTCTCGACCCACGAACTGATGGCGCGCATGCGTGCCGTGCTGCGGCGCAAGGCGCCGCAGTCGCTCGATGCGGCGGTCGAGATGGCCGGGCTGCGGCTGGACCCGTCCACCCGCCGCGTGACGTGGCAGCACGGCGATGCGGCCCACGAGCTGCGCCTCGGCCCGACCGAGTTCAAGCTGCTGCATTTCCTGATGACGCACCCCGAGCGGGTGCACAGCCGCCAGCAACTGCTCGACCGCGTCTGGGGCGATCACGTCTTCATCGAGGAACGCACGGTCGACGTCCATGTCAAGCGGCTGCGCGATGCGCTGTCGGTGGCGCACTGCGCGCACCTGGTGGAAACGGTGCGCGGCGCCGGCTACCGCCTCAGCGAGCAGGCACACGCGGCGCCGGCCTGACACCCGCCGATGAGCAGGGGGCTGCTGCGGCTCGGCGCGCTGCTCGCCCTGCTGCTGGGCTGCGCGGCCGCGGGGATGCTCGTCGCCTGGTGGTCCGGCACGCTGCTGGCCGGGCTGCTGGGCGCCGTCGCGCTCGGCCTTTGCGCGCTGCTCGTGGCGCAGTCGATACGCGCCGGGCGGCTGCTGGCCTGGCTGCGCGGCGATGCGCAGGGCGGGCCGCCCGAACTGGCGGGTCGCGCGGGCGAGCTCGGCCATCAGATGCAAAAGGCGCTGCGCCGCCGCGAGCAGGGCATCGAGCACGAGCAGCAGCGGCTGACGCAGTTCCTGGCCGCGGTCGAGGCTTCGCCGAACGGGGTGTTGCTGCTCGACGCAAACCACCAGATCACCTGGTGCAGCCGCGTCGCGGCCAATCATCTGGGGCTGGACCCGCAGCGCGACCTCGCCCAGCCGGTGACCAACCTGGTGCGCGCGCCGGCCTTCGTCGAGCACATGCTGCACGGGCCCGCGGGCCAGCCGGTGGCCTTCCCCGGCGTCGGCGGCATGCGCATCTCGGCGCTCGTCCAGCCTTACGGCGACGGCCTGAAACTGGTGCTGACACAGGACATCACCGAGCCCGAGCGCACCGAAGCGATGCGCCGCAATTTCGTCGCCAATGTGTCGCATGAAATCCGCACCCCGCTGACCGTGCTGGCCGGCTTCGTCGAGACGATGAGCGAGTTGCCGCTGAGCGAAGCCGAGCGCACGCGCGTGCTGGCGCTGATGGCGGCGCAGGCGCGGCGCATGCAGTCGCTGGTCGCCGATCTGCTGACGCTGGCGAAACTCGAGGGCAGCCCGCGCCCGCCGGCGGACCGCTGGACGCGGGTCGCCGATCTGATGAAGCGCGCGCAGGCCGACGCCGCCACGCTGTCCGAAGGGCGGCACGAGCTGCATCTGGACGCCGGCGGCGAGGCGCAGATCGCCGGCAGCGAAGCCGAACTGCACAGCGCGCTCGGCAACCTGGTCGTCAATGCGGTGCGCTATACGCCGCCCGGCGGCCGCATCGACGTGCAATGGGCAGTCCGGGACGACGGCTGGGGCGTGCTGAGCGTCGCCGATACCGGCATCGGCATCGAGCGAGAGCACCTGCCGCGGCTGACCGAACGCTTCTATCGGGTCGACGGCAGCCGTTCGCGCGATACCGGCGGCACCGGCCTCGGGCTGTCGATCGTCAAGCACGTGGTGCAGCGGCATGGCGGCGAGATCGATATCCACAGCGAACCGGGCCGGGGCTCGCGTTTCGCGTTGCTGCTGCCGCCGTCGCGTGTGCGCCAGGAGCCGGCTGCGGCGGTCGATCGGGCGGCGCACGGCCCGGGACCCGCCGCGAGCCCGCCGGCCCGCTGATCGCGCGATGCGCCGGCGGCGCTTTGGCGCCTGCACCGCGACAACGCGCGCACGGCTTGCCGGCCTCAGCGCTGCAACTGAAACGACAACGCCACCAGGACCCAGGCCCGCTGCGCGACGCCGTCCTCGGCATACGGCTTGTACAGCGCCTGCCGCGCCGCTTCGATCGCGGCGTCGTTCAGGCGTTGAAAGGCGGAGGCTTCGTGCAGTTCGATCTTCTCGGCGTGGCCGTCGGTGCCGATCAGCACGCGCAGCACGACCCTGCCCTGCTCGCCGAAGCGGCGCGAGGCGCTCGGATACTCCAGTACCGGCGCACGCAGGTAGTCCGCGGCTTCGATCCGGCGTAGCGCAGGCGGCGCGGACGCGGCGCGCGTCACCGGCCACGACGCCGCGGCCCTGCCCTCGGGATTGATGGCTGGGGCCGCGGCCAGCAGGGTTGCCGCAGGCGCCGCTTCGGTGCTCGGCGGCGGCGGCTGTGCGGGCGCCGGCTCGATCGTCGGGGCCGGCACCGCGGCGACCAGGGGCTCGGGCGGTGGCGGCGGGCTGCGCTTTCGCTCGGGAGGAACCGGGGGCGCCGCGCGCGGCCTGGGTTGCGGCGGCTGCGGCGGCTCCGCGCGCGGTGCAGCCAGCGCGGCCGGTGGCTCGCCGAGCAGCATCACCATCACCGTCTGCTGCGCGGGCGCGGCGTCGGCGGGCCGCTGCGCGCGATCCAGCAGCGCCCACAGGCCGGCCGCATGCGCCAGCGCCACGGCGCCGACCACGGTCAGCTGCTGCAGGCTGGCCGGCGCCTTGTTCATGCCGCGGCGGCGGTCGCCACCAGCGGCGCGGCGGCCAGCGGATGGGCCAGAACGTGCGCTCGCACGCCGAAGCCGGCGGCGACCGTGGCTTCGCTCAGCACCGAAGCGGGCGGGCCCAGCCCCAGCACGCGGCCCAGATGCAGCAGCAGCACGCGGTCGGCATACATCGCCGCCAGGTTGAGGTCGTGCAGCACGGTGACGATGCCGATGCCGCGGCGCGCCGCGAAGGCGCGTGCCGCCAGCAGCAGCCCGTGCTGGTGCGCCAGATCGAGCGCGGCGGTGGGCTCGTCCAGCAGCAGATAGCGCGGGCCGTCGGCCTGCTCCTCCCACAACTGGGCAAAGGCAGCGGCCAAGTGCACGCGCGCCTGCTCGCCGCCGGACAGCGTATTGACGTCGCGCCCCGCCAGATGCCAGGCATCCGTCAGGCGCAGCGCCTGGGCCGCGATCTCGTATTCCTGGCCTGCGCTGCCGCGCTGCACGGCCGCGTGCCGGCCCAGCTGCGCGACCTCGATGGCGCTGAAGGCGAACGCCACTTCGGGCCGCTGCGGCAATACGGCGCGCCGCCGCGCGCGCTCCAGCGCGCGCCAGCGGTGCAGCGCGCGGCCGTCGAGCCGCACCTCGCCTTGCACCTGCAGCGGCGGCGCGGGCCGCTCGCCGGCCAGCAGACGCAGCAAGGTCGATTTGCCGGCGCCGTTTTCGCCGAGCACGGCCACCGTCTCGCCCGGCGCCACCTGCAGCTGCAGCGCCTGCAGCAGCGTGCGTTCGCCGATGCGCGCCGTCAGGCCGTCGGCATGCAGCATCGCGTTCACAGCCCTTGCAGCCGCCTTCGCAGCAACAAGGCCAGAAAGAACGGCGCGCCCAGGCCGGCGGTGAGGACGCCGATCGGCAGCTCGGCCGGCGCGACCCAGGTGCGCGCGGCGACATCGGCGAGCACCACGAGCAGCGCACCGAGCAGCGCGGCCCCGGGCAGCACGGTGCGATGGTCCGGCCCGCAGGCCAGGCGCACCGCATGCGGCGCGACCAGGCCGACGAAGCCGATCACCCCGGTCAGCGCCACCAGCGATCCGACCGCGAGGGCGGTCAGCACGATGGCAAAGCGCTTGATGCGCATGACCTCGACGCCCAGGTGGCCGGCCTGCGCCTCGCCCAGCGCCAGCGCATTCAACGGCCGCGCCAGCTTGCAGCCCAGCGCCAGCGCGCCGAGCACGAGCGGCGCCACCGGGCCGACCGAGACCCAGGTGGCGCCGGACAGCGAGCCGAAGGTCCAGAAGGTCAGGTTGCGCAACTGCTCGTCGGTCGCCAGGTAGGACAGGAAGCCCACCCCGGCCATCGCCAGCGCGTTGAGCGCGATGCCGGCCAGCAGCACGAGCGGCAGCGACAGCGCGCCGCGCGCCGCGCCGATGCGGTAGACGAGTGCCGTGAAGGCGAGCGCGCCACCGAAGGCCGCCAGCGGCAGCGTCCATTCGCCGAGCAGGCGCGAGGCGCCCGGCAGCACGCTGGTGCCGAGCACGATGACCGCCGCCGCCGCCAGCGCCGCGCCGGTGGATACGCCGATCAGCCCCGGGTCGGCCAGCGGGTTGCGAAACAGCGCCTGCATCAGCGCGCCCGACACGCCGAGCCCGGCGCCGGTGAGCAGCGCCAGCAGCACGCGCGGCGCGCGTATCGATTGCAGGATCGCGGCCTGTTGCGCATCCACCGCGCCGGTGTGCCAGCCGAGCTGTGCGGCCAGGATCTGCAGCGCGTCCAGCGGCGCGATGCGGTAGGCGCCGTGGCCGAGTGCGAAGAGCGCGCCGGCCGCCGTCAGCACCAGCAGCACCCCCAGCGCCCACGCCGCGGGCACGCGCGCCGGGCCGCCCGCCGGGCGCAGCGGCAGCGCGGGGCCGGTATGTTGCATCACGCTCATCTCATGCCGGCGCCTTGCCGAGCGCGACGGCCAGTTCGCGCAGCGTCTGCGGCAGGCGCGGGCCGAAGCCGAGGAGGGCGAGTGCGTCGGGGCCGTAGACGCGGCGCGCCTTGCCGGCCGGCGTCAGCGCCAGGCCGGGACGCGCCAGCAGCGCGTCGACGCCGCCGAGCGCCTCCAGCCCCTGCTGGGTGGTCACGATCACGTCCGGCGCGGCGGCCACGGCCGCTTCGGCGGCGAGCGGCTTGTAGCCGCCGAAGCTCGCCATCACGTTGCTGCCGCCGGCATAGCGGATCATGGCGTCGGCCGCCGTGCCGGCGCCCGCCACCTGCACCTGGTTGGCGGCATGCGACAGCACGAACAGCACGCGCGTCGCCGGCTTGCGGGGCACGATCATCGCCTGCGTGGCGGCCCAGTCGGCCTGCAGCTCGGCATCGAGCGCGCGCCCGCGTTCGGCGCGCTGCAGCGCCTCGGCGAGCAGCCTGACGTTGGCGCGCAGCGCCTCGATGCTGTGGTGGCTGTCGGCCTGCAGGATGCGCACACCGGCCGAGCGCAGCTGCTGCAGCGCCGTCGGCGGCCCGGCCTCGGCGGCGGTGAGCAGCAGCGTCGGCCGTAGCGACAGCACGCCTTCGGCGGAGAGCTGGCGCGGATAGCCGATCATCGGCAGTGCCCTGGCCGCCGCCGGGTAGATGCTGGTGGTGTCGGCACCGACCAGGAGCGCCTGCGCGTCCAGGCGAAAGACGATCTCGGTCAGCGTGCCGTTCGCCGAGACGACGCGCAGCGGCGCCAGCTCGGCGCGCAGCGGCCGGCCGGCCAGAGCCAGCGCGGCGGCGCCAAGGCCCGCGGCGCCGAAGCGGCGCCGGCTCGTCATGCCGCGATGCCCGGCAGCGTGGCGAGCAGATCGCGCCAGGCCAGGATCTCCGGCTTGCCCGGCTTGCGCTCGCCGAAGAACATGGCGATGGTCTCGCCCTGCGCATCGAAGAGCTCGACCGAAGTGACGATGCCGTCGTTCGTCGGCTTGCGCACGAGCCAGGTGTGCGCCACCAGGTCTTCGCGCAGGTGCAGGCTGAAGCCGGGATCGAGCACATTGATCCAGGGCCCCATGATCTCGATCTTCTTCACCGGCCCGGTGTGGATCTGGATCATGCCGGCGTTGCCGACGAAGCACATGATCGAGGTGCCCGCCGCGGCCGCGCCCTGCAGCAGCGCGCGCACCGTATCGTTGGGCAGCGGCCGCGCCATGCCGTCGGGGGCCAGGCGCAGCGCCTGCGTGCGCGCCACGCCGAAGCGGCGCAGCAGCGGGAAGAACTCGTGCGTATCGGCCATCGCCAGCCAGGCGGCGCGAAAGCCATCGACATCGATGCGGTCGTCGGCGGCCGGTGCCGGCCGCGCGGCGACCGGTTCGAAGCGGCCGCCGGGCGTCTGCTCGGCGTCGGCGTGGGCTTCGACGAAGGCGGCCCAGGCGCCGAGATCGGCGTCATCCTTCAGGAAGACCTTGTGGATGGCCGTGCCGGCGGCGTCGTAGATCTGCAGGCTGCGCTGCACGCCGTGCGCCGTCTCCTCGGTCACCGCAAAGCCGTGTGCCCAGTGCATGTAGAAGATGCGCAGGTCGATATCGTCGCTCAGCACCAGGCCGACCGGCCCGTCGTGCGACATCGCCTTGTAGGCGCCGGTCTTCTCGTGCACCGCGGCCTCGTTGCGCGTGAGCGCCATCACCCGGCCGAGCGTGGGCAACTGCTCGAACATCGCCGCCCAGGGCCCGCGCAGGCGCACGGCGCGCAGCGCCGAGGCGCGGCCGACCGCCGCGGCGATGGCCTCGCCTTCGGACACGCCCAGCGCCTGGGCCGCGGCGCGATGCCGCAGGCCGCGCGTGCGGCGCATGTCGAGGAAGCGCGTGTAGAGGTCGGGGGTGGCGGTATCGGTCGCTTGCATGGGGGAGCTCCTGGGTCAGTAGATGAGTTGAAGGTTGACGGCAACATTGATGCCCGGCTGGGTGTAGCGGTCCAGCCAGGGAGAGTCCGCGCTCAGTCCGGTCTGGCCGACGTTGCTCCACAGCCAGTACTGCTTGTCGAAGAGGTTGAAGACGCCGCCGGCCAGGCGCAGGTGCTTGTTGATATTCCAGTAGCCGGTGATGTCGACGAGGCCGAAGCCGGGCGTCAGGAACGGCTTGACGCCGCTCGCCGCGGTGGCCGAGCGCTTGCCCGAGACGCCGGTGATATTGAGCGCGCCGCCCCAGTCGCCGGCCGACGACGTGTAGCGCACGCCGGCAACGGCGGTCAGCGGGTTGATGCTGTTCAGCGGGTCGTTGGTATCCTCGTCCTTGCCGTTGGCGTAGGCGATGCTGCCGGCCAGCGCCCAGTTGCGGTCGAGCGCCCATTCGCCCTTCGCCTCGACGCCATAGATGCGCACGCGCGCCAGGTTGGTGGCCTGGAAGGTCGCGAAATAGCCCGGCACGCAGTTCGGATTGCTCGGGCAGTCGAGCTGGGTCTGCGAATCGATGAAATTCTTGTAGCGGTTGTAGAAGGCCGCCACCGCGTAGCTGGATTCGTCGGCGCGGCCCTTGAAACCCAGTTCCAGGCCGCGGCTGGTCTCGGACACCAGGTCCGGGTTCGGGATCAGCGTGTACATCTGGATCGGGTTGCGGAATGCCGCGTTGACATCGTCGAACGGCGGCGCGCGAAAGCCGAAGGCGTAGTTGCCGTAGACGTTGAAATCCGGGCTGATGCGATACATCAGCGCCAGCTTCGGCGACCAGGCGCTGTCGGAGAAGTCGGCCGCCTGAACGCCGGGCGGCACATTGGCCAGGTAGGTCGCGTCCGGATAGACCTTCAACTGGTAGTCGTCGTAGCGCAGCCCGGCCGTGACCATCAGGCGGTCGTTCAGCATCGAGATCTGGTCCTGCACGTAGAAGCCGAACTGCCGTGTGCTGGTATTCGGGAAGTCGCGCACCGGGAAGGTTTCGCCGGACAGGGTCTTGCTCTCGGTTCCGGTGGTCTGGTTGTAGACGGTCGCGTCGCGCAGCGCGCTCGAATCGGTATCCGAATAGTCGATGCCCCACAGGATGCGGTGCTGGGCGCGCTCGCCGTCGAGCAGGCTTTCCAGTTGCGCGGTCAGGCCGGTGATGCGCTGCTCGAAATCGAACTGGCGCGGGATGAAGCAGGTGTTGTTCCCCGGCGCGACACCCGAGCAGCCGGTGGTGGTGCTGGTGCGCGTCTCGTTCGAGGCCGAGTCGGTGGTCGATGTCTGCTGGTACAGGCTGGCGCTGAAGCCGGCGAGCCAGCCGCGCTCGGGATTGGTATAGGCGTAGTCGAGGCTGTAGCGCTGGCGCTTGTTCTCGTCGTCGCCGTTCAGGCTGGCGGTGCGCGGCGTGACCGAGTTCAGGCTCAGGACGTCGATCTCGTTGTTGCGGTCGAACCATTCGTAGACCGCACGCACGCGGTGCCCGTCGGCCGGCTGGAAGACGCCCTTGAGGAGCAGGTTTTGCTGGCGGATATCCTGCGGGTTGGGTTCGGTGCGCAACGGGCCGACCGTGCCGTTCGTGCCCATGTTCTCCTGCTCGTGGCCGCTGAAATACGTATACAGCGCCATCGCCTGCCACGTCTGCGTGCCGTAGGCGGCGGTGGCGGAATTGGTCCAGCCGGTGTCGGCGCTGGCATAGGCGCTCTTGAAGGCGCCGTAGACCGGCGAGACTGCCAGGTCCAGATAGTCCAGCGGGTCCTTGGTCATGTACGAGACCACGCCGCCGAGTGCGTCCGAGCCGTACAGGCTGGAGGCCGGGCCGCGCAGGATCTCCACGCGCTTGACGCTGTCGAGGTCGACGAATGAGCGCGTCGAGTTGTTGAACGGCCCGATGCCGAACTGGAACAGGCTCGGTGCGCGGATGCCGTCGACCAGCATCTGCACCCGGTTGCCTTCCAGGCCGCGGATGTTGATGCTGTTGGCGCCGAAGCGGTTCGGGTCGCTGTTGACCGAGACGCCGGGCTCGTAGCGGATCAGGTCCTGCAGCGTGCGCACCAGGCCGCGGTCGATCTGCTGCGCGTCGATGGTGGAGACGGTCGCCGGCACCTCGGCTGTGTCCTCCTCGAAGCCGGTCGCGCTGACCGCGACCTCGGGCAGCCGGGTCTGCGGTCCTTGCGGACTCGTCTGCGCCTGCGCCAGAGCCGGCGCCAGCCACCAAAGCGCACTGCCGCAGCACGCCCAACCCAGGATCCTGTCTTTTCTGTTCACGTTGCCAGCCTTCGATCGTCGAGTGATGTCACGCCACGCTGTGCGCGGGCGGGAATGGACGGAGTTGGCTGGCTGGAAATCCGCGGCGGGCGCGGCTGTGGCTGGCGACTCGAGGCGCGAATGATAATGAGTTTTGTTTACGTTTGCAGTGGATGCTTTGCCGCCGGGACACGCGCCTCGGTATCCCTGCCACGACGGACAGGGATTCGGCGCGTCGGCAGGCTCATCCACTGCTTCGCACGCAGCGAGATCCGGACGCCGCGTCGGCGCTGCGGGGCGATGGCGCACGCCGCGCATTGCCGCGATTCATCTTCGATCGGGTGGCGCCGGAGGCCGACGCCGTTCGCGCTGCGTGTAAGCTTGCCCGGATGAAGCTGAAGAAGATTGCGCTCGGCGCGTTGGCGGTGATCGTGGTGGCCGGGGCCGCTGGCTGGTTCAGCCTGGACAAGGAGACGCGCGGTCTGCTGGCGACGCTGCCGACCAACAGCGACGTCCTGTTCTGGAGCGAGTCGCAGCGCGACGCCGCATTTCGCGCCTTCGACCGGCTCCCGTTCCTCGCCAGGGCGCACGTGGTGCCGGCCGGCGGCACCCCGTCGCCGCTGCCGCCGGGGCCGCCGCTTGCGTTGCCGGTCGATGTGGACGCCTACATGGCCGGTCAGCGCAGCGCGGCGCTCCTGATCGTGCACGACGGCAAGCTGCGCCTCGAGCGCTACGGGCTCGGCTTCGACGCGCAGGGGCGCTGGACGAGCTTCTCGGTCGCGAAGTCGATCACCTCGACGCTTGTCGGCGCGGCGGTCGAGGACGGCCATATCCGCAGCCTCGACGACAAGGTCAGCGACTACATTCCCGAGTTCAAGGGCTCGGCCTACGAGCAGGTATCGCTGCGTCACCTGCTGACGATGACCTCCGGCGTCGGATGGAACGAGGACTACAGCGACCCGAACTCCGACGTCGCGAAATTCAACAACCACCAGCCCGAGGAGGGCGTCGACTCGCTGGTGAGCTACCTTCGCCGCCTGCCGCGCGTGGCGCCGCCCGGCACACGCTGGAACTACAGCACCGGCGAGACCAACCTCGTCGGCCAGGTGCTCGCGGCGGCGATCAAGAAGCCGCTGGCGGAATATCTGTCGGAGAAAATCTGGGTACCCGCCGGCATGGAGCAGCAGGCGACCTGGCTGCTCAGCCGCAGCGGCAAGGAGATCAGCGGCTGCTGCATCCAGGCCGCGACGCGCGACTTCGCGCGCTTCGGCGTCTTCATCCTGAACGGCGCGCGCGGCGCCGACGGCCGCGCCATCGTGCCCGACGACTGGCTGGCCGAAGCGACCACCGAGCGCATCGGCATAAACCAGCCGGGGCGCGGCTACGGCTTTCAGTGGTGGACCTACAGCGACGGCACCTTCGCCGCGCGCGGCATCTTCGGCCAGGGCATCTTCATCGACCCCGTGCGCAAGCTCGTCATCGCATCCAACGCCGACTGGGGCGGCGGCGCAAGCGAGCCCGCGGCGAGCGACGCGCGCGAGGCGTTCTATCGCGCGGTGCAGAAGGCGATCGACGACGAGGCCGGCGTCAAGCCTGCGGGCGCAAGGGGTTGACTGCGGCACACGGCGCGAGATTGAGCGCGACGCGCGTCGCACGACTGGAAGAACCCGCGGCGCTTGCAACTGAAGGCGCCCCGCCAGTCGTGACCACCGGGCAGCAACGCAATCGTGGCAAGCCCTGGGTGTGTCTTTGCCGACGCGTCGCTCAGGCGCGCCGCGGCTTGAAGGCCGGATTGCCGCTACGCCAAAGCACGAACGCGAACTCGTCGGCGCGCTCGGCGTCGAACTGCTCGCGGGTCGAGCCCATGCCATGCCCGGCATCGAAGGTGACGCGCAGCAAGACGGGGTTCACGCGCCCCGGCACCGCTTGCAGGCGGGCCGCCATCTTCGCCACCTCCCAGGGCTCGACCCGAGGATCGGTCATGCCGGTAGTCAGCAGGACCGCCGGGTAGCGCACATCGTCGCGAACGGCGTGCAAGGCGTCCATCTGCCTGAGGCCCAGAAAGCCGACGCGCTCGGTCACGGTGCCGAACTCGTCGATGTTCGGCGGCCCGTTCTGTGAAAACTCGGCGCGCAGCGCATTGGAAATTCCGACGTTCGATATCACGGCCGCGAACAGGTCGGGCCGCTCGGTCATCGCGCGCCCAACCGTGATGCCGCCAGCCGAACCGCCCTGGATCGCGAGCTGTCTCGGGCTGGTCCAGCGTTGACGCACCAATTCTTCGCAGCAGTCGATCAGGTCGCGCCAGGTATTGGGCTTGCTGATCTTCTGCCCGGCACGCCACCACCGTTTGCCGTACTCGCCGCCGCCCCGCACGTGCGCCGTGGCCAGCACGCCGCCCTGTTCGAGAAAGGCCAGACTCCGCGGGTTGAAGTAGGGCCCGGAAACGATCTGGTACGCGCCGTAGGCCTGCACCAGCGTGGGGTTGCGTCCATCGCGCCTGAGTCCCTTGCGGGCGACGATGGAAAGCGGCACGCGCGTTCCATCGCGCGCGGTGGCAAAACCGCGCACGGCTTCATACTTCGACAAGTCGAGGCTGGTCTTCGGCGCCAGCGCCACCTGGCGTGTTTGCCCGATGCCCGGATCGTGGCGGAAGACCGAGAGCGGCAGCAGCCATCCGGTGCCGTCGAGCCAGGCGCCTTCGGCGCGCGTCGTGGTGTTGACCGTCGTGATGGAACCCTCGAAGGGCAGCGGCACGGCGGCCAGCCGCCCGTCGTTGGCAAGCCGGCGCAAGCTGCCGTAGCCGCCGTCCATGTCGCGCAGATAGATGCCGTCGCGCGCCGCCGAGACGCCTTCGACCACGATCTTGCCTTCCGGCACCACGACCGCCGCGCGGGCCAGGTCGGGTGCCGCCACCGAGGTGCGCAGCAGCTTGCCGTTCGGTGAGTCGCGCGTTGTCAGAAGGTACAACTCATCGCCGCGCAGCGCGGAATCGACCACTTCGTCCTCGATGTCGCAGACCTTGAGCCAGCGCGGGCGGCCGGCCAGCACGTCGTCGAGCCGCGCCGTGTAGACCGGGTTCTCGCGCCGCACGCCACCGAAGAGGACCGCGATCACGTGATTCGAGCTGGGATCAGCGCCCACAAACGGGAAGTTGCTGGGCTCGATCGCCACTTCGGGGTATTGCCCGCGGGCGAGCACGCGGACATCGTCCTTCGGATCGCTGCGCAGGCGGTGCAGCCAGGTCACCGAATCGAGGTAGTAGTCGACGCTGCCGAGCTTGCCGCCTTCGGCCAGCCGGTTGAAGAAGAAGCCGGAACTGTCGGGCAGCCAGCTCGGCGAAGCGTACTGGGTGCGGTCGATACGCTCGGGCAACAGCTGGCCGGTCTCGACGTCGAGCACATGCAAGACGGAGTTCTCGGAGCCGGCCGGAGACAGCCCATGCACCACGTAACGGCCATCGGGCGATGGCGCCCACCAATCGAGCGAGACATGGGCGCCGCCTTCGCGCTTGACGGTCGGGTCGATGAGCAGCCGCTCGGCGCCGCTTTCGCCTTCGCGCAGGTAAAGCTTGAATTGACTCGCACCTTCGGGCCGCAGTTCGTAAAACAGGCGCTCGCCCGCCGCTTTCGGAGCCAGTGCGATCGGCAGGCCGCCGGAGAGCTTTCCGACACGCTCTCGCAGCGCTGCGCGGCCGGGCAGGCTGTCGAGCACGCTGCGCGCATAGGCCGCCTGGCCGCGCATGAACGGCTCCCACTGCGCGTCTTTCGGGTTCTCCATCCAGCGGTAGCGGTCGACGATCGTCTCGCCCCACAGTGTTTCGCTGACGGGTTCGACGCGCGCGACCGGCGGCAAGCCGGTGCGCGTCGCCGCCGACACCGCGGCGGACGGCAGCCCACCCAGCGCCAACGAGGGCAGCGTACCGAAGGTCGCCAACAGGCGGCGACGCGACCAAACGGATGAGTCCACGGCAGTCCTCCTTACTTGGCCGAACCAACATGCCGGATGAGCGTGGCCGACAGACCGGCGCTCCCTATCGTCCCAGCGATGGCAGAGGGGCCTCATCATGACATTCCCGCTGCGGCCAATCAACGCGCCATCACGCCGATGACGAGCGCGTTCACGAGATCGATGAAGAAGCCGCAGACCAGCGGCACGACAATGAAGGCGCGCGGTGCGGCGCCGTGTTCGCGGGTGACGGCGGTCATGTTGGCAATGGCGGTCGCGGTGGAGCCGAGCGAAATCCCGCCGAAGCCGGCGGCGACCACCGCCGCTTCGTAGTCGCGGCCCATGAACACATACACCACGACGAGCGAAAAGACGATCGCCATCACGATCTGCAGCGACACCGCGGTCAGCACGAACGTTGCCACCCCGTGCATCTGCCACAGCTGCAGGCCCATCAGCGCCATCGTCAGGAAGATGCCGAGGCAGAGGTCCGAGATCAGCGCGACGCCGGCGCGCATCCGCTGCCAGTGCCACAACTGGCCCTTCTGTTTGCTGAACTGCGCGCTCACGTTGCGCAAGACGATGCCTGCGACGAGGGCGCCCACGAAGTCGGGCATGCGCAGGCCGGTCAGGGTGATCGCGCTGCTCACGCCGCGGCCGAGGATCAGCGCCACGTTGAGCCACAGCAGCGCGAGCAGCACGCTGTTGTAGTCGAGGCGGGCCTTCTCCTCGTCGGCGTAGCGCACGCCGACTTCGAGTTCTTCCTCGGTGGACGCCACGAGGCTGTGGCGCCGTATCAGATAGGCGGCGATCGGCCCGCCGATCGCGCAGGCGGCGATCAGGCCCGCCATATTGCTGGCGAGGCCGATGGTTTCGGCATTCGTGATGCCCAGCTCCACGAAATGCGGCACCCAGGCGAGCGTCGTCCCCACGCCGCCCGTGAGCGAGATCGACCCGGTCAGCAGGCCGGCCCGGCGGTCGAGTCCGAAGCCGCTCGCCACGGCCATGCCGAGGAGGTTTTGCAGCAGGATGAAGCCGCCCGCGAGCACGGTCAGGACAACCAGCGGGTACCCGCCGCGGCGCAGCGTGCGCACGTCGGAGCCGAGGCCGATCGCGGCGAAGAAATAGAGCAGCAGCACGTCGCGCACGCCGAGCTGGAAGTCGATCTTCAGGCCGCTCGCCAGGTACACCGCGCTGACGATGCCGATGCAGACCACCCCGCCCAGCACCGGCTCCGGGATGCTGTAGCGGCGCAGCAGCTCGAAGCGGCGCGTGAACGTCTTGCCGACGAACAGCAGCAGCACAGCGAGCGTGAAGCTGATATAGCCGTCGAGGTGGAGTTCGCTGGTCAAGCGCGCAGTCCGGTGAGCGCTGGGAAGCGCGAAGATGCGAGGATAGCGGCTGCGCGATGGGTGCGGCGCGCGGTTTCTGGTGCCGCCTGTGCCGTCTTCCCCTGTCCTGTCATCCGATCGCCTGTGTGGGCGACGCCCGGCGCGGTCTGGGATATCGTTGCGCCGACGATGGCGCCGTGATCGACGCTACGCCCGTCCCACCCAGCCGCCACGCCCCGAGTCGAAATTGCGCTCCCGCTCACGTCGCGCCATACCTGCCTGGATCGGCTGCGCGCGCACCGCGCTGATGCTGCTGGCCGTCGCATTGGCGTCGTTCGCCAGCGCCGCCGCGCCGCCACCGGCGAGCGCGATGGACGAGGCGCTCGTCACGGCGCGGCTGCAGATGGACGAACTGCAGGCGCGGCTGTCGGAAGGCGCGTCGCAGGAGTCGCTTGCCGCGTCGCGCGGCGAGGCGCTGGCGCTGCAGGCGAAGGCGGCCGAGGTCGCGGCCGCGCTCGCGCCCGAGATCGCCAACGTGCGAGCGCGCCTGGACGGGCTTGGTACCGCCCCGGAAGACGGCCAGGCCGACGCCCCCGACGTCGCCGCGCAGCGCGCCAGCCTGGCCGAGCATCGCACCCAGCTCGATGCCCAGCTGCGCCTCGCCCGGCTGCTCGCCGTCGAGGGTGCGCAGGCGGTCGAGCAGATCGACAAGCTGCGCAGGTTGCGCTTCCAGGCGCAGCTCGGCGAGCGCACGACGCCGATCCTGGCGCGCGCCTACTGGCGCGAGCTCCGAGCGTCGTGGCCGGGCAACGCGCAGCGTATGCGCGATCTCGCGCAGCAGGTGAAGGACGCGGCACGCGCCGGCGCGGCATGGCGTTGGCTTCTCGTCGTCGCCGCGGCCGGCGCGCTGCTCGCGCTGGTGTGGCCGCTGCTGAACCGGCTGCGGGATTTCGTCGCCACGCGCGTACCGCAGGGCCGGCTGCGCCGCTCGCTGTTCGCGCTCGGCCGCGCGCTGCTGCCGCCGGTCGCGGTGCTGCTGGCACTGCAGTGCCTGCGCCTGGGCTTCGGCAGCGGCGCGCGCTTGCCGCCGGCGGTCGATGCGCTGCTCGGCGGCAGCGTCGCCGCGCTGACCCTCGGCGCCTATGTGGCGGCGCTCGGCCGCGCGCTGATGGCGCCGCAGCGCCCCAGCTGGCGCCTGCCTGCGCTGCCCGACCTGATGGCCAGCCACCTGCGCCACGGTCCGCTGCTGCTGGGCGCGACGCTCGCCGCCGGCGCGATCCTCAGGTATGCGGCCATGCTGGCCGAGTTCGACCTCGCGGCCGAGGTGGCGATCGACTGCCTGATGTCGCTCGCGCTCGGCCTGCTGCTGCTGCACGCGCTGCGGCGCGGCGAGCAACTGCGGCGCGAATTGCTGGCCGCGGCGCAGCCCGGGCAGGCGCCGCCGCGCTCGCTGCCGCTGCTGACGGTCGTCGCGGCCGGCTGGGCCGCGCTGGTGCTCAGCGTCGGCTGCCTGCTGAGCGGCTTTGTCGCACTCGGCAGCGTGATCATCCAGCAGGTGGCGTGGGTCATCATCGTCGGCGCCACCGCCTACCTGCTCGCCGCCTTCATCGACGACGCCTGCACCGGCTGGCTCGCCGCCACGCCGCCGGCCGACGCGCTGCCCGGCGCCGAGCAGGCGTCGCTCAGGCGCCGCCAGGCGGCGGTGCTCGTGTCGGCCGCCGGGCGCGTCGTGCTCGTGCTGGCGGCGATCAGCCTCGTGCTCGGGCGCTTCGCGCAGGCGCCGGTGGAGCTGTTCACGCGCGTCGGCGGGCTGCGCGAAGGCATCGCGATCGGCTCGGTGCGCCTGCTGCCCAGCGACGTGCTGCATGCGCTCGTCGTGCTCGCGCTCGGCATCGCGGCGGTGCGCCTCGTCAAGCGCTGGCTGCTGCGGCGCTACCTGCCCACCACCGGCCTGGACGAAGGCATGCGCAGCTCGATGGCGACGCTGCTCGGCTACGTCGGGCTGGTGGTCGTCGTGGCGCTCGCGCTGTCGGCGCTCGGGCTCGGCCTGGAGCGCGTCGCGTGGATCGCGAGCGCGCTGTCGGTCGGCATCGGCTTCGGCCTGCAGGCGGTGGTGCAGAACTTCGTCTCGGGCCTGATCCTGCTCACCGAGCGGCCGGTGAAGGTCGGCGACTGGGTCTCGCTCGGCGGCGTCGAAGGCGATATCCGGCGCATCAACGTGCGCGCCACCGAGATCCAGACCGGCGACCGCTCGACGCTGATCGTGCCGAACTCGGAGTTCATCACGAAGGTGGTGCGCAACGTGACGTACCACAACCCACTCGGGCTGGTGCAGATCAAACTGCCGCTGCCGGCCGACACCGACGCCGAGCAGGCGCGCGAGCTGATGCTCGCCGCCTTGCGGGCAAACGACGACGTACTCGGCGCCCCCGCTCCGAGCGTACTGCTCGACAGCGTCGACGGCGTCAACCTGCTCTTCAATGCCACCGGCTCGGTCGCCTCGCCGCGCCAGGTGGCGAGCGTGCGCAGCGCGCTGCTGTTCGACATCCTGGCGCGGCTGAAGGCGCAAGGCCTGAGCGTGGGCCGGCCGCCGGCGATCGTGCTGCGCGAGACGCCCCCACTGCCCGAGCCGCCGACGGCGGGGACGGGGCCGTTCCAGACGTCGAGCTGACGCCGGCTTCGATGCGGCCGGCGTCGCCTTCGCTCTAGAACACCAGCGCGCGCCAGCGCAGGTCGGCGGCGCGCGCCATGAACTGCACCGCGCCGCCGTGACCGCTGCATTCGGGAATCAGCTGCGCGAACTCCAGCCCTTGCGCGTGCAGCGCGTCGCTGCAGGCGTCTCGGTGCCGATCCAATTTCGAGCCACCGGGAATGCGGCAGAAATCTTCGACGGGTCAAGCAGCAAGCCCGAGATTCCTGCGCTGCCCTATGGGGCTGCGCAAGCCCAGCGATAGCTTGATCCGCGCTTCGTTGTACCAGCGGATATAGGCGCCCCCGCCGCCCGAAGCGCAACACCGCCCGGCGGGCCGGCAGATCGGGCCAGCGGTGCACAAGGCGCCGACGGCGTCGCCCGCCAGGGGCGGCCCGACGAGCGGGCGCGGTTCTCGGCGCCGCGCCGTCAGACGTCGAAGCGCACACCCTGCGCGAGCGGCAGGCTGTTGCTGTAGTTGATCGTATTCGTCACCCGGCGCATGTACTGGCGCCAGGCGTCCGAGCCCGACTCGCGGCCGCCGCCGGTCTCTTTCTCGCCGCCGAAGGCGCCGCCGATCTCGGCGCCCGAGGTACCGATGTTGACGTTGGCGATACCGCAGTCGCTGCCCGCGGCCGACATGAACGCCTCCGCTTCGCGAATGTCGGTCGTGAAGATCGCGCTCGACAGGCCCTGCGGCACGCCGTTGTGCAGCGCGATCGCTTCGCCCAGCGTCTCGTACTTCAGCACATAGAGGATCGGCGCGAAGGTCTCGTGGCAGACGACCGCGCTTTGCGCCGGCATCGTCACCAGCGCCGGCTCGGCGTACCAGGCCTCGGGCCATTCGGCGGCGAGCGCGCGCGCGCCGCCGCGCACCGTGCCGCCCTGCTCGCGTGCCGCGCCGAGCGCGCGCTGCATGGCGTCGAACGCCGCCTGGTCGATGAGCGGGCCCACGAGCGTGCCGTCGGCGAGCGGGTCGCCGATGCGCAGTTGCACGCGCACCTTGTCGAGCCGCGCGACGAGGGCGTCGTGGATCTTCGCGTGCGCGATCACGCGCCGCGTCGTCGTGCAGCGCTGGCCGGCGGTGCCCCAGGCGCCGAAGGCGATCGCGCGCACCGCGAGGTCGAGGTCGGCGTGCTCGCTGACGATGAGCGCGTTGTTGCCGCCGAGCTCGAGCAGGCAGCGCCCGAAGCGCGCCGCGACGCGCGGGCCGACGGCACGCCCCATGCGCGTCGAGCCGGTCGCGCTGACGAGCGCGACGCGCGCATCGTCCACCAGCGCCTCGCCGACCGCCGCGCCGCCGATCAGCACCTGCGAGAGGCCGTCGGGCGCGGCGTTGCCGTCGGCGCGGTAGGCGGCCTGCGCCTGCTCGAAGAGCGCCTGCGTCGCGAGCGCGGCAAGCGGCGTCTTCTCGCTCGGCTTCCACAGCACCGGGTCGCCGGCGACGAGCGCGAGCGCGGCGTTCCAGGCCCAGACCGCGACCGGAAAGTTGAACGCGCTGATGACGCCGACGACGCCGAGCGGCAGCCACTGCTCCATCATCCGGTGGCCGGGGCGTTCGCTGGCGATCGTCAGGCCGTGCAGCTGGCGCGACAGACCGAGCGCGAAGTCGCAGATGTCGATCATCTCCTGCACCTCGCCCAGGCCCTCGCTCGTGATCTTGCCCGCCTCGAGCGAGACGAGCGCGGCGAGGTCGGCCTTGTGCGCGCGCAGCACGTCGCCGAAGCGGCGCACGAGTTCGCCGCGCTTGGGCGCCGGCACGACGCGCCAGGCGCCGAAGGCCGCGTGCGCGCGCGCGATCGCCGCCTGCACGTCGGCGCCCGTCGCCTCGACGACGCGGCCGGTGACGGCGCCGTCGACCGGCGAGCGCGCGACGAGCGTGCCTTCGGTGGTGAGGGCAGCGGCGACGCCCAGGCGTTGCAGCAGGTCGCGGGTCTGGTGGGCGGATGGGGTCATCGCGGCGTCTCCGGCAGTCGGTTCGGTGGGCACTGGGTTCGAAGGCCCGAGCTTACGCAATGCTCTCGACCTGGCGGCTTTGCTGATACGCCATGCCGAAGCGGTTGGCAAGGAAGTCGGGCAGCGCGACCTCCTCCTGGCGCACAAAGCCGCTTTGCGGCAGCTTGCCTTCGCGGAACAGGTCGAGCGCGGCGCAGATGCCGGCCGCCGTCGTGATCTGGATCGCCGACAGCGGCGCCGCGGCGTCGCGGTCGGCGAAGATCTTGCGCGCGAAGACTTCCTGCAGCAGCACGCCGTTCTTCATGCCGCTGACGGTGACGAAGACGAGCACGACGTCCTGCATCGTCGCCGGCATGCTCTTGCGCATGATGTCCTTGAGCAGCTCCTGGTCGCCGGCGAGTGCCAGGTCGTCGAGGAGGAACTTCATCAGGTTGCGGTGGCCCGGATAGCGCACCGTCTTGTAGTCGAGGTTGCGCACCTTGCCGGCCCAGGTCTCGCACAGCGTGCCGAGGCCGCCCGAGGTGTTGAACGCCTCGTACTCGGTGCCGTCCAGGCTGAAGTGCTCGAGGCCCTCGAGCGGCAGCGCCGAGATGAACTCGCCGCCGTGGATCGCCTCGCAGGGGTGGCAATACTCGTTGACGAGGCCGTCGACCGACCAGGTCAGGTTGTACTTGAGCTGATTCGTCGGGAAGGCGGGCAGCGCGCCGACGCGCATCTGCACGTCGCGCACCTCGTCGAACTGGCGCGCGAGGTGGTGCGCGACGATGCCGATGAAGCCCGGCGCGAGGCCGCACTGCGGCATGAACGCGGTGCGCGCGCCCTGCGCCAGCTCCTTGATCGCCTTCGTCGCGGCGACATCCTCGGTGAGGTCGAAGTAGTGGCAGCCGCACTCGCGGGCGAGCGTCGCCGCGGTGATCGCGAGCTGATAGGGCAGCGCGTTGAGCACCGCGTCCTTGCCGCGCAGCTGCGCCGCCAGCGCGGCCGGATCGGCACTGTCGACCTCGGCGGTCGCGATGCCCTCGGCGGCGAGCGCGGCGAGGTAGCGCGGGTTCTTGTCGATGACCGTCACCGCGTAGTCGCCGCATCCGTGCAGCAGGCGGGCGATGGTCTGGCCGATGTGTCCGGCGCCGAGCAGGGCGATCTTCATGGGGCTCTCCGAGGGTTCGAGTGGGGCGCGACCGGCGCGGCGCGCGATGGACAGAACTGTAGAGACAGTCGATGACGAAAGAAATGATCGAAGCGACGTAAAATCTACTTGGCGTGACGAAACGTCATCGATGATCGTCGAATCGCATCATGGAGCCTTCATGAGCTACACCCCGGACGCGCTCGACAGGCGCCTGATCGCGCTGCTCCAGGCCGACGCGCGCGCGCCCACGGCGACGCTCGCGCGCAAGCTCGGCGTCGCGCGCACGACGGTCGTCGCGCGCCTGGCCCGGCTCGAGACGAGCGGCGTCATCGTCGGCTACACGGTGCGCCTCGCGGCGACCGAGGGCGAGCAGGGCGTGCAGGCCTTCGTCAGCCTGGCGGTGAGCCCGAAGGCAGCGCGCGCGGTGATCGAGCGCCTGAGCCTGCTGCCCGAGCTGCGCCAGCTCGCCGCCGTGAGCGGCGAGTTCGACTATCTCGCCGTGCTGCGCGCGCCGGGCACGCAGCGCCTGGACGCGCTGCTCGACGAGATCGGCCAGATCGACGGCGTCGTGCGCACGACGACCTCGGTGCTGCTCGCCATGCGCATCGACCGCGTCGCGTGAGCGCGCCGGGTCGTCCGATGAAGGCTCAACTGCGGTACGTCGGGTCGATGCGGTCGACCAGCCGCTGCAGCGCGTCGAACGAGTCCTGCCCCGCGCCGTAGCGCGCGGCGAACTGCAGCGAGTCGCGCACGCAGGCCTCGAGCACGGGCTGCGCGATCGGGCGCGGCCGGCCCATCGATAGTGTTGCGAGCTGGACCTCGCAGGCGCGCTGCACGAGCCACATCAGCGCCAGGCACTGCGGCAGCGTGCGCGCGATCGTCACCGGGCCGTGGTTGCGCAGCAGCAGCACCGGCTTGCCGCCCGCGCTGGCGAGGATGCGCTCGCCCTCGTCGGCGTGCACCGTGATGCCCTCGAACTCGTGGTACGCGACCTTGCCCCAGAGCTGCGCGGCGTAGAAGTTGGTGTACGACAGGCCCTCGTCGAGGCTGCACACCGCCATCGTCGGCGTCGTGTGGACGTGCATCACGCAGTGCGCGTCGGCGACGCGCTCGTGGATCTTGCCGTGGAAGGTGAAGCCCGCCGGGTTGATCGGCCAGTCGCTGTGGCCGACGATGTTGCCGCGCACGTCGACCTTGACGAGGTTGGACGCGCGCACCTCGCGGTAGTGCAGCCCGAAGGGGTTGATCAGGAAGTGCGGCTCGGGCCCCGGCACGCGCAGCGAGATGTGGTTGTAGATCAGCTCGCCCCAGCCGAGGTGATCGACGATGCGGTAGGCCGCGGCGAGCTGCACGCGCGCGTCCCACTCCGGTTGATCGAAGCGCCGCGGGCGCGGCTCGGCGGCGGCGACGATGGTGTCGTTCATGCGATGGCTTTCAGGTGCCGCAGAAGGTCTGGTACGCCGCGGTGACCGCCGCCGGCGCCGGCTCGGCGTAGGCGGCGTGCGCGGGCGTCTCGTCGTAGGGCTGGCGCAGCGCGCCGAACAGGCGCTCGAAGGGGCCAAGGTCGCCGTCGTCCGACGCCGCGGCGAGCGCCTCCTCGACGCGGTGGTTGCGCGCGATGAGCCACGGACTCGCGCGGCGCATCAGCGCCGCCGCGTCCGGCCGCAGCGCCGGCCGCCAGCGCGCGAGCCAGGCGGCGAGCGGTGCCGAATCGGCGAACAGCGCGCGCAGCGGCGCGTCGTCGCCCGCCGCGGCGTCGGCGAGGCGGCGCCAGGCGAGCGTGAAGTCGACCTGCTGCGCGTAGAGCAGCGCGAGCCAATCCTGCGCCAGCGTGAGCGCCTCGTCGTCGGGCGCCGCGTCGGCGAGGCCGAGCTTGGCGCGCTGCCCGGCGCGCAGCGCCGCCTCGTGCCAGCCGACGAAGGCCTCGATGATCTCCATCGCCGGCGCGGCGGCACGCTCGACCGCCGCCGCGTCTTCGATGTCGCCCGCGAGAAGCGGCAGCAGCGCCTCGGCGAAGCGGGCGATGTTCCAGCGCGCGATGCGCGCCTGGTTGCCGAAGGCGTAGCGCCCGCCGTGGTCGATGCTGCTGAACACCGCCGCTGGGTCGTAGGCCTCGACGAAGGCGCAGGGGCCGTAGTCGATCGTCTCGCCCGAGATCGTCATGTTGTCGGTATTCATCACGCCGTGGATGAAGCCGACGTTCATCCACTGCGCGACGAGCGCCGCCTGGCGCCGCGCGACCGCACGCAGCAGGCCGATGTAGCGCTCGGGCGTGCCGGCGAGGGCGGGATCGTGGCGCGCGATCGCGTAGTCGGCGAGCTGACGCAGGCGGTCGAATTCGCGACGCGCCGCGAAATACTCGAAGGTGCCGACGCGCAGGTGGCTCGCCGCGACGCGCGTCAGCACCGCGCCCGGCAGCGTGCGCTCGCGATAGACCGGCTCGCCGGTCGCGGCGACGGCGAGCGCGCGCGTCGTCGGGATGCCAAGCGCGTGCATCGCCTCGCCGATCAGCACCTCGCGCAGCATCGGGCCGACCGCGGCCTTGCCGTCGCCGCCGCGCGAGAACGGCGTGCGCCCCGAGCCCTTGAACGCGATGTCGCGCCGCGCGCCGTGGCGGTCGATGACCTCGCCGACGAGCAGCGCGCGGCCGTCGCCGAGCTGCGGCGAGAAGCCGCCGAACTGGTGCCCGGCGTAGGCCTGCGCGATCGGCTCGGCGCCCGCCGGCAGCGCGTTGCCGGCGAAGATCGCCGCGCCCTCGGGCCCGCGCAGCGCGGCGGCGTCGAGCCCGAGCTCGGCGGCGAGCGCGTCGTTGAAATACAGCAGGCGCGGCGCGGCGACGGCGGCCGGCTGCCAGGGCACGTACAGGCCGGGCAGCTCGCGGGCGTAGGTGTTGTCGAAGGCGATCGCGGCCATGCCCCGAAGTGTGCCGGGTCGGCGACGGCCCTGCACGCGGTCGGGCGATGCGCGCAAGCCGTCGGGCGAACGCAGCATGCCGCGGCAGGCCTGGTGATGATCGGCACGGCCGCGTCGATTTCCGCGTGCACAAGCTGCGCCGCGAGCTCGAAGCCGCGCCGGGCGGCGACTTTGCTGGCGCTTTACAAGGCCTTCATCGGGCGGACAAGCGGTGCATGCAGGATGCAAACGATCGTCGACGACCCACGAGAGGAAGCATGACAAGTCCGGATACCCCCGCGCGCTACGGCACCGTCACCCGCTTTTTGCATTGGGGCATTGCGCTTTGCCTGGCCTGGATGTTCGGCACCGCCATCACCCATGTGTTGGCCGAGAAATCGGTGCTGGACGCCTTCTTCTGGCCGACCCACAAACACTTCGGCAGCCTGCTGATGGTGCTGGTGTCGGTGCGCGTGCTGTGGGCGCTGCTCAACGCGCGCCAGCGTCCGCCTGCGCTGAACCTGCTCGCGCGGCTCGGCCACCTGGCGATGTATGGGCTGATGGTCGCGATCCCCCTGATCGGCCTGCTGCGGCAGTTCGGATCGGGCCGCGCCTTCGCACCACTCGGGTTGCCGCTGTTTGCGGGCTTCGACGAGAGCGAGAAGATCGGCTGGATGGTCGATCTTGGGGGCCTGCTGCACGGCGAACTGGGCTGGGCGTTGCTGGCGCTCGTCTGCGGCCACATCGCCATGGCGCTGTGGCATCGGCGCAGCCCGCAATACGACGTGATGCCGCGCATGGTCGGCTGACGACCCCCGCAGCGGCCGCGCGCCGCACGGCCGCATCCCGGATCCGCCTCAGGCCATCTGGCTGATGGTGCGCCGAAAGCGGCGCAGCGCGACGCCGAAGAAGACGCCGCCGATCGCCAGCAGCGCGACGAGCTGCGGCCAGACGATGGCGAGGCCCGCGCCGCGGAACAGGATCGCCTGGCCCGCGATCGTGAAGTGCGTCGTCGGCGCGGCGAGCATGATGTGCTGCACCAGCAGGGGCATGCTCTCGCGCGGCGTGCTGCCGCCCGAGAGCATCTGCAGCGGCAGCAGGATGAGGATCAGCAGCAGCGCGAACTGCGGCATCGAGCGCGTCATCGTCGCCATGAAGATGCCCATCGCGGTGGTCGCGAACAGGTGCAGCGCGGTCGTCAGCAGGAAGAGCGCCGTCGAGCCCTCGACCGGCACGCCGACGAGCCCCTTGACGACGAACTGCAGCGACGCCGCCACCGCCACCAGCACGACGAGCCCCATGGCCCACACCTTGGAGAGCATGATCTCGGCCGGCGTCACCGGCATCGCCAGCAGGTGCTCGATCGTGCCGTGCTCTCGCTCGCGGATGAGCGCCGCGCCGCACAGCAGGATCGACACCATCGTCACGTGGTTGATGAGCTGCGTCATCGCGCCGAACCAGCCCTTGTCCAGCGTCGGGTTGAAGCGTGCGCGCAGCGCCAGCTCGACCGGGGCCGCCGAGCTGCCCTTGTGGCGCTGCACGAAGGCGGCGATCTCGCCTTGCACGATTCTCTGGACGGCGCTGGAGCCGTTGAAGGCCTGCGTCATGCGCGTCGCATCGACGTTGAGCTGCAGCGCCGGCGCGCGCCCGGCGAGCACGTCGCGCTGGAAGTTCACCGGGATGACGAGGACGAAGGTGTAGATGCCCGCGTCCATGCCGGGATCGACCTGCTGCAACCCGATCATCGACGGGGAGAGGAAGTGCGGCGGGTAGAAGGCCTGCGCGATGCGCGCGGACAGCGGCGACGCGTCCTCGTCGACGATCGCGATCGGCGCCCGGTTCAGCGTCTCGGGCATCGCGCGCGCGCCGGAATAGACCGAAAAGCCGAACATGAAGACGATCAGCACCAGCATCGCCGGGTCGCGCCACAGGCCCCACAGCTCCTTGACGCCGAGGTGCCAGATGTTGTGCAGCGTGCGGCGCATGATCCAGGATCAGCGTTCCTGCTTCTTCAACAGCGCGATCGCGGCCAGCACGATCACCGGCGCCGCCAGCGCCAGCGCGCGCAGCGAGCCGCGCAGGTCGTCGAAGCCGAGCGCCTTGTTGAAGACGCCGCGGCTGATGTCGATGAAGTGCGTCGCCGGGTAGATGCGGCCGATGAACTGGCCGACGCCGTCCATCGAGCTGACCGGATCGAGCAGTCCCGAGTACTGCGTTGCCGGGATGATCGAGGCGATCATCGCGAGGAACATCGCCGCCACCTGGCTGCGCGTGAAGCTCGACGCGAGCAGCCCGATGCCGGTGGCGCTGATCACGTACAGCAGCGCGCCGGCGAGCAGCGTCGCGAGGCTGCCGGTGACCGGCACGCCGAAGACCGTCACTGCCAGCAGCACCATCAGCATGCAGTTCAGCATCGCGAGCAGCACGTAGGGCAGCTGCTTGCCGAGCAGGAATTCGGTGCGCGTCACCGGCGTGGCGTAGAGGTTGAGGATCGAGCCCAGCTCCTTCTCGCGCACCACGGCGAGCGCGCCGAGCATCGCCGGGATCATCATGAGCAGGATCGGGATCACCGCCGGCACCATCGCCGGCAGGCTCTGCACGTCGGGGTTGTAGCGAAAGCGCGTCTCGATGCTGGCCGGCGCGACGGCCGCCGCGCTGCCGGTGCTGGCGAGCGCGCGCTCGGCGAGCCAGCCCTGGTGCATGCCCTGCACGTAGCCCGAGACGGTCTCGGCGCGCGCCGGCATCGAGCCGTCGATCCAGGCGCCGATCTGCACCGGCTTGCCGCGCCCGATATCGCGCGCGAAACCGGGCGGGATCTCGAGCGCGAGCGCGAGTTCGCCGTCGCGCATGCGGCGGTCGAGCTCGGCGCTGTCGGCGAGCGGCGAATGTTCGATGAAATAGCGCGAACCCGACAGGTTGTCGATGTACTCGCGGCTCGCCGCGGTCTGGTCGCGGTCGAGCACGGCGAAGGTCAGGTCCTCGACGTCCATGCTGATGCCGTAGCCCATCACGAACATCAGGATCAGCGAGCCCACCAGCGCGAGCGTGAAGCGCACCGGATCGCGCTGCAGCTCGAGCGACTCGCGCCAGCTGTAGCTCGCCAGCCGCTGCAGGCTGAAGCGCGGCGGGCGCGACGGCTGTGCACGCGCTGCGGGGGCCGCCGCGGCGGCCGGCGGCGCCTCGGCCTGCGGCGCGCCCGCTTCGCCGCCGCCGGCCTCGAGCAGATAGCCGATGAAGGCCTCTTCCAGCGTCGCCGCGCCGCGCTTTTTCACCAGCGCCGTCGGCGTGTCGCTGTCGAGCACGCGCCCGGCGTGCATCATCGACATGCGGTCGCAGCGCTCGGCCTCGTTCATGAAGTGCGTCGAGATGAAGATCGTCACGCGGTCGCGCCGCGACAGCTCGATCAGCAGCCGCCAGAAGGCGTCGCGCGCGACGGGATCGACGCCCGAGGTCGGCTCGTCGAGGATCAGCAGCTCGGGCTTGTGCACCATCGCGACCGCCAGCGACAGGCGCTGGCGCATCCCGAGCGGCAGGCTCTCGGGCAGGCTGGCGCGCACTTCGGCCAGGCCGAAGCGCTCGACCATCTCGTCGACGCGAGCGGCTATATTGTCTTCGGGCACGTGGAACAGCCGCGCGTGCAGCACCAGGTTCTGCTGCACCGTCAGCTCGCCATAGAGCGAGAACGCCTGCGACATGTAGCCGACGCGGCCGCGCGTCGCGATATTGCGCGCGTCCACCGGCTGGCCGAACAGCTTCGCCTCGCCCTCGCTCGCTTCGAGGAGGCCGGTGAGCATCTTCATCGTCGTCGACTTGCCGCAGCCGTTGCTGCCGAGAAAGCCGAAGATCTCGCCGCGCCGGATGCGCAGGCTGACGTGGTCGACGGCGACGAAATCGCCGAAGCGCATCGTCAGGCCCTCGGCCTCGATCGCGATCTCGTCGGCTGCCTGCAGCGGCGGGATCGTCACCGGCGCGTGGCCGCGCCGCCGCTCCTCGGGCAGCAGGCGGATGAAGGCGGCCTCGAGCGAATCGCTCGCGGTGCGTTCGAGCAGTTCGGCCGGCGTGCCGGTGGCGAGCACGCGCCCGGCGTCCATGCTGACGATCCAGTCGAAGCGCTGCGCCTCGTCCATGTAGGCGGTCGCGACGAGCACGCTCATGCCCGGCTGGCCGGCGCGGATGTGCGCGATCAGGTCCCAGAACTGCGCGCGCGCCAGCGGGTCGACGCCGGTCGTCGGTTCGTCGAGGATCAGCAGTTCCGGGTCGTGGATCAGCGCGCAGCACAGGCCGAGCTTTTGCTTCATGCCGCCCGACAGCTTGCCGGCCGGCCGCTCGAGGAAGGGGTGCAGCCCGGTGCGGCGCGTCAGGTCGTCGATGCGCCTGCGGCGCTCGGCCGCGCCGTGGCCGAACAGGCGGGCGAAGAACTGCAGGTTCTCCTCGACCGACAGCGTCGGATACAGGTTCTTGCCCAGCCCCTGCGGCATATAGGCGATGCGCGGGCAGACGAGCGTGCGGTGGCGCACCGAGGCCATGTCGCCGCCGAGCACCTCGATATGCCCCTGTTGCAGCACGCGCGCGCCGGCGACGAGCGACAACAGACTCGACTTGCCGACGCCGTCGGGCCCGATCAGCCCGATCATGCGGCCGGCCGGGAACTCGAGCGTCACATCGTCGAGCGCGAGCGTCTTGCCGTAGCGCAGCGCGAGACCCTGCAGCCGCGCGACCGCGGGCCCGTCCGGCGGCGTCACGCGGCTACTCCGTCACCTTCACGGCGAGCGAGGCCGGCCATTCGCGGGTCGGGTCGGTGCGCACCCACGCCACGCCGGGCAGGCCGGTCTTGACCTGGGTCAGATGCTTCATCAGCAGCTCGCGGTCGATCTGCGCGCGCACGCGAAACATCAGCTTCTCGCGCTCGCTCGCCGTCTCGACCGTCTTCGGCGTGAACTGCGCGCTCGCCGAGACGAACGAGACCTTTGCCGGGATCACATACTGCGGCGCGGCGTCGAGCACGATGCGCACCTCGCTGCCGATCGCCAGCCGCCCGGCTTCGGCCGCCGGCAGGAAAAAGGTCATGTAGACATCGGACAGATCGACCAGGTTCAGCACCTTGCCGCCGGCAGCGATGACTTCGCCGATATTCGCGACCCGGTATTGCACGCGGCCCGCAAGCGGCGCCTTCAGCGTGCTGTCGGCGATATCGGCCTCGATCCGCGCCAGCGCCGCTTCGCCCGCCGTCACCGCGGCCTGCGCGCCGGCAACCTGCGAGCGTGCGGCGTCGATCGCCGCCTGCGCCGCCCGCTCCTGCGCGCGCGCGGCGTTGGTCGTCGCCTCGGCGCCCTTCATGCTGGCGAGGTCGTTTTCCAGATCCTGCTTCGGCCACATGCCCTGCGCCGCCAGCGTCTTGGAGCGCTCGTATTTCGCGCGTGCCGCGGTCAGCGTGGCTTCGTGCTGCGCGATCGCCGCCAGCGCGCTCTGGCGGTCGCTCTCGCGCGCCGCGACCTGCGCCTGCGCGGTGGCAACCGCCGTCTTCGCCTGCGCGATCTGCGCCCGCGCCTCGTCGCGTTGGGCGTTCAGCACATCGACCTGGATGTGCGCGAGCACCTGCCCCTTCTCGACGAAGTCGCCTTCGCGCACCAGCACGTCCTGCAGCCGGCCGCCGGTCTTGGCGGCGATGTCGATCTCGGTCGCCTCGATGCGGCCGTTGCTGCCGATGAAGCCTGCACCCGGTCCGCTGCTGTGCAAGCGGCCCCAGGCGTAGTACGCAGCCGCCGCCACGGCGACGGCCGCCACGGCGAGCAGGGCACCGCGCTTCCAGTCGATCTGCATTCGGCCTCGCTGAATTGAACCAGGATGCCGGGATGCTACCCGACGCACCCACGCGGACGCGCCGGGCCGAGAAGAGGGCCTGCCGCCGAACGGCGCCTACATCTCCAGAACCACCCGGCCGTCGATCCGGCCCTGCCGCATCGCACCGAAGATCGCGTTGATATTCTCGATCTTGTCGGTCGAGTAGTGCGAGCGCACCTTGCCTTCGCCGGCGAACTGCAGCGCCTCCTGCAAATCGAGCCGGGTGCCGACGATCGAGCCGCGCACCGTCTTGGCGTTGAGCACGACGTCGAAGATCGGCAGATCGAAGCTGCCGGGCGGCAGGCCGACGAGCGACATCGTGCCGCGCTTGTGCAGCATGCCCACGGCCTGCGCGAAGGCGGCGCGCGAGACCGCCGTGACGAGCACGCCGTGCGCGCCGCGCACGTGGCGCTGCACCTCGGCCACCACGTCCTGCGTCGCGGCATTGAGCGTCAGCTCCGCACCCAGGCTCTTGGCGAGCGCGAGCTTGTCGTCGGCGACGTCGACCGCGATGACGTGAAAGCCCATCGCCTTCGCGTACTGCACCGCCATGTGCCCGAGCCCGCCGATGCCGGAGATGGCGACCCAGTCGCCGGGCTTGCAGTCCAGCACCTTGAGCCCCTTGTAGACGGTAACGCCGGCGCACAGCACCGGCGCGGCGGGTGCGAACTCCATCCCCGCCGGCAAGTGGCCGACGAAGGCGGGGTCGGCGAGCACGTAGTCGGCGAAGCCGCCGTTGACGCTGTAGCCGGTCATCTGCTGGCCGTCGCACAGCGTCTCCCAGCCGCCCATGCAGTGCTCGCAGTGGCCGCAGGCGGTGTGCAGCCAGGGCACGCCGACGCGGTCGCCCTCCTTCAGGAATTTGACGCCCCTGCCGACGCCGGCGACGAAGCCCACGCCTTCGTGCCCGGGGATGAATGGCAGCGAGGGCTTGACCGGCCAGTCGCCCTCGGCCGCATGCAGATCGGTGTGGCACACGCCGGAGGCGACCACCTTGACCAGCACCTGGCCTTCCGGCACCTCGGGTACGTCCACTTCCTCGATCACGAGCGGCTTGCCGAATTCGTGCACCACCGCGGCCTTCATCTTCTGTGCCATTTGCGTCCTCCGTTCGATCCAAGGGTCCAGCCGCACTTTGACAGCACTGCGCCGCCGCGGGCCCGACATTTGTCAATGTTGCCACCGATGGGCCAGCGCCCAGCGTGACGCCTACGCGCCGGGCGCGGTCGCCGCCGCCCTCCCTCCCGCCGCGCCGGGCGCGGCGTGCCGCATCACCGCCTTCTCGATCTCGGCCACGGCGAATACCGCCATGCCGGCGAGCAGCACCTTGGCCCAGTCCGAAGCGGTCAGCGGCACCGAAGCGAATACCGCCTGCAATTGCGGCAGATGCACGAAGGCGAGCTGCAGCACGAGGCAGGCGGCGATCGCCCAGGCGACGACGCGGTTGCCGCTCATGCCCTGCCGGCTGAGCGCGGGGGCGAGCAGGAAGCGGCTGTTGACGAGGTAGAACATCTCGGCGATGACGATCGCGCTCACCGCCATCGTGCGCGCGGTCTCGATGCTCGTGCCGCGTTGCAGCTCCCACAGGAACAGCCCGAGCGAAGCGCCCATCATCAGCGCCGAGACCATCACCAGGCGCCAGACGAAGAAGCCCAGCAGCAGCGGCTCGCCGGGCGCGCGCGGGCGGCGGCGCATGACGTCGTCCTCGGCCGGCTCGAAGGCGAGCGCCAGCCCGAGCGTGCTGGACGTCACCATGTTGATCCACAGCACCTGCGCCGGCGTCATCGGCAAGGTCAGCCCGAACAGGATCGCCGCGATCACCACCAGCGCCTCGCCGCCGTTGGTGGGCAGCATGAAGAGGATGAATTTGCGGATGTTGTCGTACACCGCGCGGCCCTCGCGCACGGCGGCGGCGATGGTGGCGAAGTTGTCGTCGGCGAGCACCATGTCGGCGGCCTCCTTCGCCGCTTCGGTGCCCTTGCGACCCATCGCCACGCCGACGTCGGCGCGCTTGAGTGCCGGCGCATCGTTCACGCCGTCGCCGGTCATCGCCACCACCTGCCCGTCCTGCTGCAGGGCCTGCACCAGGCGCAGCTTGTGCTCGGGGCTGGCGCGCGCGAAGACGTCGACCTCCATCACCACCTGCTGCAGCGCGGCATCGTCCATCAGCTGCAGCTCGGCGCCGGTGATCGCGGGCTTGCCGGCGCCGATCGCGAGCTGCGCGCCGATCGCCTTCGCGGTTTCGGCGTGGTCGCCGGTGATCATCTTCACGCGGATGCCGGCGCTGTGGCAGGCGGCCACCGCGCGCACCGCCTCGTCGCGCGGCGGGTCGGCGATGCCGACCAGCGCGAGCATCAGATAGCCCTGCTCGACATCCTCGAACCTCAGGGCAGCGCCGGCCGGCGCGGCGCGCTTCGCGGCCAGGCCGAGCAGGCGCAGGCCGCGCGCCGCGATATCGGTGGCCATGCGCCGCCAGGTATCGATCTCGATCGGCCGCTCGCCGTCGGGCCCGAGTTCGAGCGGACTGATATCGAGCAGCTTCTCGGGCGCGCCCTTGACGAAGATCCACGCCTGATCCTCGTCGTCGCGGTGCGCGGTGGCCATGAAGCGGTGCTGTGATTCGAACGGGATCGAATCGCTTCGCGGCCAGGCGGCCTCGGTATGCGCCTGCACCAGCCCGGCCTTGTGGCCGAGCACCAGCAGCGCGCCCTCGGTCGGATCGCCGAGCACCGACCATTGGCCTTCCTTTTCGCTCAGCCGCGCGTCGTTGCACAGCACGCCGGCGCGCAGGGCCAGCGCGAGCGCCGGGTGGCGGTCGGGATCGACCGCGCGTCCGCCCGCCCTGAACTCGCCTTCGGGCGCATAGCCGGCACCGGTCACGTCCACGTCCAGCCCGGCGCAGACGACGCGCTGCACCGTCATCTCGTTGCGCGTCAGCGTGCCGGTCTTGTCCGAGCAGATCACCGTCACCGCGCCCAGCGCCTCGACCGCCGGCAGATGGCGCACGATGGCCTGGCGTCTGGCCATGCGCTGCACGCCCAGCGCGAGCGTGATGGTCATGATCGCCGGCAAACCCTCGGGGATCGCCGATGCGGCGAGCGCGACGACCATCAGGAACATGTCGGAAGCCGGTTCGCCACGCAGCAGCACGCCGAAGACGAAGGTCAGCGCGCACAGCACCAGGATCGCCACCGCGAGCACGCGGCCGAAGCGGTCGATCTGGCGCAGCAGCGGCGTCGTGCCGGCGGCGACGTCGGCCAGCATGGTGTCGATGCGGCCGATCTCGGTGGCGTGGCCGGTGGCGACGACCACGCCGGTGGCCTGGCCGTAGGCGACCAGGGTGCCGGCATACGCCATCCCGAGGCGGTCGCCGAGCGGCGCATCGGCGCCGACCGGTTCGCCGTCCTTCTCCACCGGAACCGATTCGCCGGTGAGCGCCGATTCGTCGACCCGTAGTTCCTTCACCTGCGCCAGCCGCAGGTCGGCCGGCACGCGGTCGCCGGAGGCCAGCAGCACGAGGTCGCCGGGCACCAGATCGGCGGCATCGATCTCCTCGCGCCGCCCCTCGCGCAGCACCACGGCGTGCGGGGACAGCATCGCGCGGATCGCATCCAGCGCCGACTCGGCCTTGCCCTCCTGGATGAAGCCGATGATCGCATTCACGACCACCGCCGCGAGCAGCACGCCGGTATCGATCCAGTGGCCGAGCGCGGCGGTGATCAGCGCCGAGCCCATCATCACGTAGAGCAGCACGTTGTGAAACTGCGCCAGCAGGCGGCGCAGCGGCCCGCGGCGGGCGGCGGCCTGCAAGCGGTTCGGGCCGTACCGCGCCAGGCGCTCGCGCACCTGTTCGCTGCCGAGTCCCGCCTCGTCGACGCCGAGCGCGCGGCACGCCGCGGCGGCGGTCTGCGCGTGCCAGGCCGTGGCCGATGGTTCTGCCGCCGTGCCGGCTGTCGACTGTCCTTCCACCCCCTGCCTCCCCTGAAATTCGAAGCCCTGCGCAGCGCGTTCGGCGCTGACGCGGCCGCGGATGCGAGCTGAATGCCTGCGGGTCAGGGGCAAGTCCGGCGCCGAAGTTCAGGACGACGCGCGACGGCTTGCCGATGGCCCACGCCAAATGTAGGCGATGACGGCAGCCGGCCAGCCGCTACGGCCGATCTGCCGACCCGGCGCGGCGCGCACGCCGCGCTCGCCTTGGCGCTGGCGCGAGGGCAGAATGCCGCAGCGCGGCGCCGGGACCTGCCGCCACAGGCGCACACACTGCCTAGGAGGGCGCTCATGGGTTTCAAGCCGATACCGATGTCGATCGCGCTCGCGATCGGGCTCGCGATCTGGTTCGTGGTACCGGCGCCGCAAGGCGTCTCGGCCGACGCCTGGCGCCTTCTCGCGCTATTCGTCGCGACGATCGCGGCGATCATCGGCAAGGCAATGCCGATCGGCGCACTGGCGATGCTGGCGATCACGCTCGTCGCGATCGCCGGCGTCACCAGCGACAAGCCGGCGACGGCGATCGCCGACGCGCTGAGCAGCTTCTCGAGCCCGCTGATCTGGCTCATCGGCGTCGCGATCATGATCTCGCGCGCGCTGATCAAGACCGGCCTGGGCGCGCGCATCGGCTACCGCTTCATCGCGCTCGTCGGCAAGCGCACGCTGGGCATCGGCTACGCGCTCGCTGCGGCCGACCTGACGATCGCGCCGGTGACGCCGAGCAACACCGCGCGCGGCGGCGGCATCATCCACCCGATCATGCGCGGCATCGCGGGCAGCTTCGGCTCGGACCCGGAGCAGGGCACGCAAAACCGCATCGGCCGCTATCTGGCGCTCGTCAACTACCACGCCAACCCGATCACCTCGGCGATGTTCATCACCGCCACCGCGCCGAACCCGCTCGTCGTCAAGCTCGTCGCCGAGGCGACCGGCGCGCAGGTGCAGTTGAGCTGGGGCACCTGGGCGCTGGCGATGCTGCTGCCCGGCCTGGCGGCGCTGCTGCTGATGCCGCTCGTGATCTACTGGCTCTATCCGCCCGAGATCAAGAGCACGCCCGACGCCGCGCATTTCGCGCGCGGCAAGCTGCACGAGATGGGGCCGATGACGCGCGGCGAAAAGGTGCTGCTCGGCGTCTTCGCGCTGCTGCTCTTCCTGTGGGCGGGCGTGCCGGAGCGCATTCTCGGCGACGCTTTTGCGGTGGATGCGACGACCGCCGCGTTCGTCGGCCTCGCAGTGCTGCTGCTCGCCGGCGTGCTCGCCTGGGAGGATCTGCTGAAGGAAAAGAGCGCCTGGGACACGATCGTCTGGTTCTCGGCGCTCGTGATGATGGCGACCTACCTGAACAGGCTCGGCCTGATCGCCTGGCTGTCCAGGGCCATCGAGACCGGTATCGGCGGGCTCGGCCTCGAGGGCTGGGTCCCGGCGTGTTCGCTGCTGCTGCTGGCCTATCTGTACGCGCACTACATGTTCGCCAGCACCACCGCGCATATCACCGCGATGTTCGGGGCCTTCTACGCCGCCGGGCTTGCGCTCGGCGCGCCGCCGTTCCTCTTCGCGCTGCTGATGGCGGCGGCGTCGAACATCATGATGACGCTGACCCACTACGCGACCGGCACCTCGCCGGTGATCTTCGGCTCGGGCTACACGACGCTCGGCGAGTGGTGGAAGGCGGGCTTCGTGATGAGCGTGGTGCTGATCGTCGTGTGGGTGTTCGTCGGCGCGCTCTGGTGGAAGCTGCTCGGCTACTGGTAGTTCGGGCGCTTCGGCGCGCGAATCCACCGCAACGACCGCCCGCGCCTGCGTCCGGGCCGGGCCGCCCCGCATCGGCGGGGGTGTGCGATATTCCGGGCCAGCCTGCACGCCGGGCGGGCCGGGCGCCATGCCGATCGATCGCCAGCGCACCGGGTACCGGTCGGCGCGCGCAGATCGCAGCCGGGAGTTCGCGTGGACCAGCTTTTCAAGAGCCTGCCCGACATCATCAAGGCCGCGGCGCAGAGCCCCCTGGGCATCCTGGCGCTGCTCGTCGTCGCGCTCGCGATCCTTGCCTATGTCTTCTTTGCACGCGCCTCGGCAAGGGTCCGCGTCGGCATTTTCGTGCTGCTCTTTGCCGGCGTCGCTGGTTTCGGTGTCGCGGTGCTGCGCTCGACGGACGCCGGACCGCAGTCGCCCAGCGGCGCGCTGTCGGACGAGGCGCGCACACTGCTCATGGGCGCCGCTGCCGACCCCAGCGGCCGGGTGCTGTACGAGAAGTTCGGCGCCGGCGTCGATCTGCATACGAATGACGTGAGCCTGCTGACCGACAAGTCCGACCATCGCGCGGTGGCCACCTGGGAGGCCGCATTGCAGGAACTGGTCGATCGTGGCCTGCTCGCGGCGCGCGGCGAGCGCGGCGAGGTCTACGAGATCACGAAGAAGGGCTACGAGGCGGCAGGTTCGGCGCCACGGGACCGGCCATAGGCAGGGCCGGCCGCTGCCCGGGCCGCGCAGGCGCACGGCCGCGCGAGCGGCATCGTGCGCGCGGCGCATGCTGGCGCCGAATCAGCGTCCGCGCCTAGGGTAAGCCCGGTTCTGCCAACGCCTGTCCGGGGTCAAAGTGGCCGGGCTCGCGTGGCGCCCTGCCGCGCGGCATCCACAACGCAGGAGCCTCGGAATGAAAAACCTCTCTCGATGTGTTGTCGCCGCGTGCCTTGTTGCCGGCCCTCTGGCGGTGCACGCCGCGCCGGTCAAGGTCCAGATCGACGGCGTCGTCGACTACAACGTCATCAAGGGCGGCCTGGACGGCATCCCGTCCGGAGCGCCGACATCGATGAGCTTCATGCTCGATTCGACCGACTACGTCGACAGCGGTTCGTTCCCGACGCGCGGCTACACGATCGATCTGTCATCGTTCTCGATGACGGTGGGCGGCGTCGCGATCAGCATGGACATCCCGCAGCCCGGCGGTGTCGATGCCTACTTCGTGCTGCGCGACAACGATCCGGCGATCGACGGCTTCTTCATCTCGCTCGGCAGCGTCGACTGGCCGTTCCCGCTGTCGGTGCACATCCCGGATCTGGCGCCGGCGCACGATCTGGATTTCTCGTATACCTTCGCCGACGGCGACACGCTCTCGTCGCTCGATATCCTCGATGCGGTCGGCACCTACGGGCCGCCGAACGTGTCCGCCTATCTCTGGGCGCTCGGCCGCTTCGGCAACAACGGCGCCGAGTTCAGCCCCGAGACGATCACGATCAGCGTCGTCCCCGAGCCTTCGAGCGTCGCGCTGATGGCACTCGGCGGCTTGATGGTCGGATTCATGGTTCGCCGGCGCGCGAACCGCGCCTGAGACGCTGCCTGTTCGGCCGGCAGGAACGCTCGCCGCCTGGCGGGCGCGAACGTGGCCGGCAAGCCGACCCTGCTCGAGGCCAACGCCGGGCTGTGCCGCGCCCGCGCCGCACCGTCGCCGCCCGCGCTCAGGCGTGCCAGCTCACCTTGCCGTTCGCCACATCGTGCATCGCGTAGACGATCTTCAGCTTGCCGTCGGCGACCAGCTTGGCCATCGTCTCGCTGCGGCTCGTCAGGTGTGCGGCGGCATCCTTGGCATTCTGTTCGGCCAGACGCTGCACGAGCGCCTTGTCCTTCGACGATGGCACGCCCTTGTAGTCGAGCTTGGCGAGCGACGGCCGGATCTGCTTCAGCACGTCGGTCAGGCTGCCGAGCCGGGCATCGTCGATCGCGCCCTTGACGGCACCGCACTCGCTGTGGCCCAGCACGACGATCAGCTTGGCGCCGGCCAGCGCGGTCGCGAACTCCAGGCTGCCGATGATGTCGGTGCTGGCGATATTGCCGGCGATGCGGGCGACGAACATGTCGCCGATATTCTGGTCGAAGATCAGCTCGGGCGGCACACGGCTGTCGATGCAGCCGAGCACGGCGGCGAACGGCGCCTGCTGCTGCGCCGTGCTGCGCACCTGCTCGAGCAGATCGCAGTGCAGCGCCTCGCCGGCGACGAACCGGGCATTGCCTTCCTGCAGGCGCTCGAGCGCCTCCTTGGGCGTCTTGGCCTGCTGCCGATCGGGCGTGAAGACGACGCAGCGGTCCTTTGCCGATGCGGCGGTGGCGGCAAGGCCGGTGGCGGCCACGAGGCCCTGCAGTGTCTGGCGTCGGTTCAGCATGTCGAGGCTTCCTCCTTTGTGCGCCCGAGTCTAGCCGGCAGGAGGGCCGATCGCGCCCTTCGCCGATGCTTGCCGCCGGGCGCCGGCCGTCGACCGTCGGCCGGCGCAGCGCCGTTGCGCAAGCCCGGGCCGCCGGTTCAGCGCTGCGGGATCATCCGGGCCGCGAAGTCGAGCGGATCGGCCGTATACAAGCTCGATGTGGCCAGCACGTCCACGCCCGTCGCCGCATAGGCGGCGGCGTTGTCCGCGCGAATGCCGCCGGCGGCGACGATGACGAGGCGCTGGCGCAGCGCGCGCAGCTCCGGCACGAGCGCGGCCAGCAGGTCCGGGTCGGCCTTGTCGAGCTGCACCCCGTCGGCGCCGTCGCGCGCCGCGTCCAGCGCTTCGGCCGCATCGCCTGCTTCTATCAGCACGAATTTCTCCGGGCTCGAGCGCCTCGCCCGCTCGATCACGGATCGAAGGTCGATCTCCGGCAGGAACGCCCGATGATGGGCGAAGACCAGGATCGATTCCGACAGGCCGGCGCGGTGCACCACGCCGCCCGCGCACAGCACCGCATACTGCTGCAGCCGCCGCGCGCCGGGAAATGCCTTGCGCGTGGCCGCCACCTGGATGTCCGGCTTGCGCGCGCGGGCGGCATCGATCATCGCCGCGGTCGCCGACGCGATGCCGCTCAGGTGCTCCAGCAGATTCATCCCCTGCCGCCAGGCGGCGTGCAGTGCCGGCGCCGGGCCGCGCAGATGCAGCACCGGGACGCCCGCCTGCGCGCGGCCGCCATCCGTGCCCAGGGCCTCGGTTTCGAGGCCGAGAGCGCGTGCCAGCGCGACGCACGGCGCGATGCCCGCGAGCACGCCGGGCTGGCGCGGCACATAGCTCAGCGTGCCCGGGGTATCGGGCAGCCGCAGCGCGCGCACGGTCTCGTCCTGCGCCGGCAGATCCTCGAGGATCCAGCGATCGATCTCGGCGCTCGTGATGTGCATCGTCAATCTGGCCCGCCGATGTCAGGCGCAGGCTTCAGCGCGCCAGCATCGACATCAGCTTGCGGATGTCGGTGCGGCACGCCACGGCGGCCTTGCTCTCGATCGTGCGGTAGAGCGTGACGAGATCGCGGCCGGCGTCGGTGAGCACGCTGCCGCCGCCGGCCGCGCCGCCCTTCGCCGACGCGACCGCGGGCTGGCGCAGCGATCGGTCCAGTTCGTCGAGCAGCAACCACGCGCGCCGGTACGACATGCCCAGGCTCTTGGCCGCCGCGGTGATCGAACCCGTCTTGTCCAGCGCCTCCAGCAGGGCGATCTTGCCCGGGCCGACGGCAATCACCTCGCCGTCGGAGATGCGGATCCGAAAGCGCAGTTCGGGCGCGGGGCGGCTCGCGCCGGGACGCGCCTGCAAGCGGGTGGCGGAGGGGGTCGTCCTGCTCACGGTCGGGCCCGGGTTGAAAGCCCGGAGCATAGCCCCTGCGCCGCCGCTGCGGCGTCGCGCCGGGGCGATGGCGCCGAATCGGCTCTGCGCGCGGGAGAGCGTTGCCTCGTTGTATTTGACGGTATATTTCGAACGGTCGGCCCCTCACCCCTCGCCCCTCGCTGCCATGCAGACCCCACCCTTTCGCGCCGCGCCCTTGCCGTCGGCCATCCACTGGAACACGCAACGCGCGATTGCGCCCGGCGCTACCGGGATCGCCGATGCGGCCGCCGCATCCGGCCAGCGCCTGCGCCTCGGCGAGTTGGACCCCCACCTGCACTGCTCGGTGATCGGCACCTGTCTGTCGACGACCGAGCTGCGCAAGCTGATGGCCCGGTTCATCGATGTGGGCGGTCTCGGCGATCTCGAGGTCCACCACGAGGCGGTCCGCCTGACGGCGCATGACCCGGCGCTGGCGCGCGCGCTGAGCAGGGCGCTGGATCGCAGGCACGAAGCCAGCGTGCATCGCTTCGCACGCGCCGGCGACGACGCGGCACTCGCCGGGCTGTGGAAGCAATCGCTGAAGGCCGGCGAAGTGCCCGGCGCGTACTGGGCCGTGCTGACGCATCGGCGCTCGACGCCGGAGCTGCGCCAGAATGTCTTCGGCGACGTCCACATGCTGTCGCACCTGGTGGGCGCCGCGAACCGCGCCGATATCCGGCGGCTCGTCGCGCTGGAGCAGGAGAACCGCGCGCTGCACGCGCGCGCCGAGTGCCAGCAGCAGCGGTTGACTGAACTCGGCGCCGAACGCGAGCGCTGCCATGCCGAGCGCGACGCACTGCGCGCCCGCGTGGCCGAACTGGAGCGCGCGGCGCGATCCGCCGCCGATCGAGGCGACAGCGCCTCGGGCGGGCCCTCGGCGTCCCAGGCCATGGCTCACGCGGTCGCCGTGCAGACCGAGCGCCGTGCCGTGGCCGAGGCGCAGGTCGATACGCTGCACCAGGACCTGAGCCGCCTGCAGCAGGAACTCGAGCATCTGCGGACGCATGCCGACGAAATCGGCCGCGAACTGGCGGCGGCGGAAGCCGAACTGCGCGGCCGATCGGTGGCGCCGGATGGCGCTGCGCCGTCGGCGCTGCAGGAGGGCCTCGCGGACCGACGGATTGTCTATGTCGGCGGGCGGCCGAGCTCCGGTGCCGCGATCCGCGACCTCGTGCTGCGCCACGGCGGCGCGTACCAGCGCCACGATGGCGGCCAGGAGGACCGCAAGGGACTGCTCGCCGCGGCCCTGGCCGGTGCCGACCTGGTCGTCTTTCCGGTCGACTGCGTCGACCACGACTCGGCGCTCGCGCTCAAGCGCATCTGCCTGCGCCAGGGCACGCCATTCCTGGCCCTGCGCAGCGCCAGCGTGGCGAGCTTTGCGGCGGCGATCACGGCGATGCGCGGCGCGCCGCCACCGCGCGGGCCGTCGTGCGGCGGCCCGTGCCTGCGGCACGGCTGAGCGGCGCGTCGCGGTGCGCGCCCCGGAGCGGGGACGCGCGCCCTCTTGCTATCGGATGCGCCGCCGGGCGCGCCAGCCCACCGCCAGCAGGCCGAGCCCGAACAAGGCATAGGTCTGCGGCTCCGGAATGGCGGCCGCGTGGAAGACCTCGAGGCTGACCAGGTTCGATACCCAGCGTCCGCGGCGGTCGTCTTCCGGAACGATGATGCGGGCGAAGCCGCTGTCGGTCAGGTCCTCGCCATCGAGGGCATAGGCGATCAGGTCGGGCTGGTTGCCGAAGGACGGGTTCAGCTCACCCATCGAGAACGCCGCCTTGTAACCGTCGCTGCCGGTCGCGACGACGTACATGCCGAGGATATCGTTCTTCACCGCGCTGTCGGTCGCGATCCCGACCTCGTTGAGCAGGCTCCAGAAGCTGACGCCCGTGAAGGTCTGGTCGCCGACGGTGTGCTTGATCGACGGCAGCGCCGGGCAAGGCCGCGCCGCAGATGTTCCAGGCGGCGGCCGACAGCGAGATCAAGGCGCTGTGGATAGCCTGCACCAACCCCGCGCAATCGCTGCCCGGCCAGTCCACGGTGCGGCGCGCGCTGCAGCGCGCCGAGTTCGTCGTGCTGCAGGCTGCCTATGCGCACACCGCCACCGCCGCGTTCGCCGACCTGCTGCTGCCGGCCAGCAGCTGGGGCGAGAAGGAGGGCACGGTGACCAACAGCGAACGCCGCATCAGCCGCGTGCGCGCCGCGATCGCGCCGCTGGGCGAGGCGCGCGCCGACTGGGCCATCGTGGTGGACGTGGCGTGGCGGCTCGAGCAGCGGCTGCGCCCCGGTGCGCGTCAGCTCGCGGCGCGGCACGCTGGTGCTGCCGGCGCAGGCCAACGAGGCGCTGGCGCCGGCGCAGGCTTTCATCGCCATGCACTGGGGTAGCGAGTTCGTCGCCGGCGCGGGCGTCAACGCGCTGACCAGTCCGGCCACCTGCCCGCAGTCGCTGCAGCCGGAACTCAAGCACGCGGCGGTGCGCATCGAGCGCGCCGAGATGCCGTGGCCGATCGCCGCGGCCGGCTGGTTGCCGGCGGACGCGGCGCCGGCCACGCGCGAGCGCCTGCGTGCGCTTTTCGACCGCTTCGCCCACGCCAGCTGCCTGCCTTTCGGCCGCGAGCCCGACGCTGTCCTGGGCCCGCGCTGCGGCACGCAATGCGGCTCCTGCCTGCCCGCGCTGCGCGGCCTGGTGCAGCGCCAGCCCACGCTGGAGGCGGCCGCCTGAAGGGAAGCGACGGCGCAATGCGAACCGTGCCGTCACCCAAGCGAAACGGCGCCCCGCGGGGCGCCGTCGATGCCGTGCGGGCGCGGGTCAGGGCTTGCGGCGGCGCACCAGAAAACCAACGGCCGCCAGACCGGCCAGCAGCATCGCGTAAGTGCCGGGCTCGGGCACTGCGGCCAGCGTCAGGTCATTGACCGTCGGCCACGTGATATTGCGCTGGCCATACAAGGTCCTGACCTCGAACGACACCAGCGGCGTGTCGGACAGGAAACCGAAATAGTTCGTCGTGTCGGCGCGGAACTTGAAACTTGCCGATTGCTCGGCGGCCTCGTTCGTCACTCTCACCGCGGTGATGCCGGTACTCGAGTGCTCACCGAAAACGTTGGAGCCGAAGACATAGGCACCGGCGGCGTAGACCGGGACCGAGAAGCCGTCGAAGACGATGAAGTCGGCCGCATTGTTGGATGACAGCCAGGCGTCGGAACTCGAGCCGGCGCCATACAGCGTCGGGCTGTTCGGCGTCGTCCAGGCGGTATATCCGATGCTGCCGGCCGAGCGCGACAGCGGGCCGTCGTAGGCCTGGCCCGGCACCAGATCGTCGAAAGTGTCAGTGGCGTAGCTGGACAGTGCAGCCAAAAAGCTCGCTTCGTCGGTGAAGGTCTGGATTGCGGCCTGCGAACTGCCGGCAGCCAGCAAGGCCACGGCGGCAACAAGAGGACGGAGCGTGGATGTGGATGTCATGGGTGGCTCCCTGGGCAGGTTGAATCACTCGGGGTCGGATACGCCGGCGACACGCCGCAACGCAGTTCGTATAGTGGCATCAAAACGGTCGCGTGGATACGGCACCCCCCCTATTCGAGGGGGGGTCAGCCGCCCGAGAGGCCGGCCGGCACCAAGCCAGCGCTTTCCGCGAGTCTTGGTCCGGCGCGGACCGATATCGTCGCGTGTGGCGCGCCAGTGCTGGCGCACACCGGGAAGCCACCGGCAGGACTTCGTCAGGGTGTATCGGCCGCGCCACCGGTCGGTCGAATACAGAACTTCACAAATTGCTCGGCGCGAACAAGAATGTGATCCAGAGCAGGAGACAAGCAATGACCGTGGACATCGCCCATCTGCGCGGCTGGATCGGCCGCAGCGAAACGTCGAGCGACAGCGTGACGAGCGCTCCGCTGCGCGCGCTGACGGCCACGCTGGACCGCGACGACGCGCCGCAGCAGCCCGGCGAGGCGATTCCGCCGTGCTGGCACTGGCTGTATTTCCTGCCGATGGCGCGGCAGTCGCAGATCGGACCCGATGGCCACGCGAAGCGCGGCGGCTTCCTGCCGCCGGTTGCGCTGCCGCGGCGCATGTGGGCCGGCAGCCGCATCCGCTTCGCCGCGCCGCTGCGCGTCGGTCAGGCGATCGAGCGCACCTCGCACATCCAGGACGTGCGCCTGAAGGAGGGCCGCAGCGGGCCGCTGGTCTTCGTCAACGTCAGGCACGAGGTCCGCGCCGACGGTGTGCTGGCGATCGACGAGGAGCACGATATCGTCTACCGAAACATGCCGGCGCCCGGCGAGCCCGCGCCGGCCGGCGTGCCGGCCCCCGACGACGCCCATTGGACGCGGCACATCGTGCCCGACGACGTGCTGCTGTTTCGCTACTCGGCGCTCACCTTCAACGGCCACCGCATCCACTACGACCGCAAATACGTGACCGAGGTCGAGGGCTATCCGGGCCTGATCGTGCACGGCCCGCTGATCGCCACGCTGCTGCTCGACCTGCTGCGGCGCGAGCTGCCCGAGGCGCGGGTCGCGGCCTTTTCATTCAAGGCGATGAAGCCGATCTTCGATATCGCCCCGTTCACCGTCTGCGGCAAACGCCAGGGCAATGAAGTGAAATTGTGGGCGCGCACGCCCGAAGGTCAGCTGGCGATGGATGCCGGCGCCACGCTCGCCTGACGAGGAGCGGCAAGCCATGTCCACCGAAACCGACCCCTACCAGGAGATCCGCGACGCCGTGCGCGGCCTGTGCAGGCAGTTCCCCGACGACTATTTCCGCAAGGTGGACGCGCAGCGCGCCTACCCCGAGGAATTCGTGCAGGCACTCACGCAGGCCGGCTGGATGGCGGCGCTGATTCCGCAGGACTACGGCGGCTCGGGGCTCTCGATGGCCGAGGCCTCGGTGATCATGGAAGAGATCAACCGCTGCGGCGGCAACTCCGGCGCCTGCCACGGCCAGATGTACGTGATGAACGCCATCGTGCGCAGCGGCAGCGAAGAACAGAAGCGCAAGTACCTGCCGAAGATCGCCAGCGGCGAGCTGCGCATCCAGTCGATGGGCGTGACCGAGCCGACCACCGGCAGCGACACCACCCAGCTCAAGGCCACCGCGGTCAGGAAGGACGGCCGCTGGGTCGTCAACGGCCAGAAGGTGTGGATTTCGCGCATCCAGCACAGCGACATGATGATCCTGCTCGCGCGCACCACGCCGCTGGCCGAGGTGAAGAAGCGCTCCGAAGGCCTGAGCTGCTTCCTCGTCGACCTGAAGTCGGCCATCGGCCAGGGCCTCACGGTGCGGCCGATCCTCAACATGGTCAACCACGAGACCAACGAGCTGTTCTTCGACAACCTGGAGATCCCCGAGGAGAACCTGCTCGGCCCCGAAGGCCAGGGCTTCAAGACGCTGCTCGACGGGCTGAACGCCGAGCGCACGCTGATCGCCGCCGAATGCATCGGCGACGGCTACTGGTTCATCGACCGCGCCGCCAGGTACGCCAGCGACCGCGTCGTCTTCGGCCGCTCGATCGGCCAGAACCAGGGCGTGCAGTTTCCGATCGCCGAGACCTACATCGAGCTGGAAGCCGCCAACCTGATGCGCTGGGAAGCCTGCAAGCGCATCGACGCGCATCAGCACGCCGGTGCGCAGGCCAATATGGCCAAGCACCTCGCCGCCAAGGCGAGCTGGGAGGCGGCCAACGTCTGCCTGCAGACGCACGGCGGCTTCGGCTTCGCCTGCGAATACGACATCGAGCGCAAGTTCCGCGAAACCAGGCTGTACCTGGTGGCGCCGATCTCGACCAACATGATCTTCAGCTACGTGGCCGAGCACATCCTCGGCCTGCCGAAGAGCTACTGAAGGGGAGCCGCCCATGGTCCGCCCGCTGGACGGCATCACCGTCGTCACGCTCGAACACGCCATCGCCGCGCCCTTCTGCACGCGCCAACTGGCCGACCTCGGTGCGCGCGTCATCAAGGTCGAGCGCCCCGGCGTCGGCGACTTCGCGCGCGCCTACGACGAGCGCGTGCAGGGGCTGGCCTCGCACTTCGTCTGGACCAACCGATCGAAGGAAAGCCTGACGCTGGACGTCAAGCACCCGCAGGCGCAGCAGGTGCTGGCGCAGTTGCTCGAAAGCGCCGACGTGCTGGTGCAGAACCTCGCGCCCGGCGCCGCGGCGCGGCTGGGCTTGTCCTTCGAGGCGCTGCACGACAAGCACCCGCGGCTGATCGTCTGCGACATCTCCGGCTATGGCGATGATCCCGGCAACCCCGGCCCCTACCGCGACAAGAAGGCCTACGACCTGCTCATCCAGAGCGAATCGGGCTTCCTCTCGATCACCGGCAGCCCGGAGGCGCCGGCCAAGGCGGGCTGCTCGATCGCCGATATCGCCGCCGGCATGTATGCCTACAGCAGCATCCTGGCGGCGCTGATCCAGCGCGGCAAGACCGGCCAGGGCTCGCGCATCGACGTATCCATGCTCGAGAGCATGGTCGAGTGGATGAGCTACCCGCTGTACTACGCCTACGACGGCGCGACGCCGCCGCCGCGTGCCGGTGCCGCACACGCCACGATCTATCCGTACGGGCCATTCGCCGTCGGCGACGGCAAGACCGTGATGCTCGGCTTGCAAAACGAACGCGAATGGGCGGCCTTCTGCAAAGTGGTGCTGCAGCGGCCGGAACTCGCGACCGACGAACGCTTCGCGTCGAATACCAAGCGCGTCGCCAACCGGCAGACGCTGCAGATGCTGATCGGCGAGGTTTTCGGCGCGCTCGACGCCGAGCAGGTGATCGCACGGCTCGACGCGGCGCAGATCGCCAACGCGCGCATGAACGATATGCACGAGGTCTGGCAGCACCCGCAGTTGCAGGCCCGCCGGCGCTGGACCGAGGTCGCCGCGCCCGGCGGACCGATCCCCGCGCTGCTGCCGCCGGGCGCAACCGAGACCTTCGCGCCGCGCATGGACGCCGTGCCGGCGCTCGGACAGCACACCGACGCGATCCTGGTCGAACTCGGCTGGAGCGCAGACGCGATCGATGCCCTGCGCCGCGAAGGTGCGATCTGAAATCCCGGGTCGCCGAATCCTGCACTAGGCGAAGCACGTCCATGCCGCGTTGGCCAGCATCATGATTACGTCGGTGCGCATGTAGATCGCCGCCACCGCTGCCAGCGCGGCGGCGCCGGCCAGGTGGAGCAGGATGCTGCGCGGCGTCATGCGGCGCTCGGCACCGGTTCGCGCCGGATCGGCGTCTCGCGCACCGGCAGGTTGAGCAGGGCCGCGGCGACGCTCAGCGCGATCGAGATGTGCCAGACGATGTCGTAGCTTCCGGTACGGTCGTACAGTGCCCCGCCGAGCCAGACGCCGAGGAACGAGCCGACCTGGTGGCTCAGGAAGACGAAGCCGCTGAGCATCGACAGGTGCGCGACGCCGAAGATCTGCGCCACCGCGGCATTCGTCACCGGCACCGTGGACAGCCACAGCAGGCCCATCGCCGCGGCGAACGCGTACACCGACGCCGGCGAGACCGGCACCGCGAGGAAGGCCGCGATGACGACTCCGCGCGCAATGTAGATCGCGGCCAGCATCTTGCGCTTCGCCAGGCGCTGGCCGAGCGTGCCGGCAACGTAGGTGCCGACGATGTTGAAGAGGCCGATCAGCGCGAGCGCGTAGCTCGCGACCTGCGGCGACATGCCGTGGTCGCGCAGGTAGGCGGGCATGTGCACGCCGATGAATACGACCTGGAAGCCGCAGACGAAGTAGCCCGCGGTGAGGAGCAGGAAGCTCGGATAGGTGAAGGCTTCGCGCAAGGCGTGGCCGAGGCTTTGCTGGCGCTTCACCACCGCGGCGGCGAAGCCCGGCTCGCGTAGGCCGAAGGCGAGCGGCACGATGAGCAGCGACAGGGCCGCGAGCCACAGCAGCGCCTGCTGCCAGCCCAGGGCGGAGATCATGAAGCCTTCGACCGGGACCATCAGGAACTGCCCGAACGATCCGGCGGCGGCCGCCATGCCCATCGCCCACGAGCGCTTCGCCGGGTCGATCTGCCGGCCGATGATGCCGTAGACGACCGCATACGTCGTGCCGGCCTGCGCCGCGCCGATCAACACCCCGGTCGTGAGCGCGAATGCCGCCGGCGAGGGCGCGAGCGCCATGCCGGCGAGGCCGAGCGCATACAGCACGCTGCCCGCGATCAGCACGCGCGATGCGCCGAAGCGGTCGGCCACCATGCCGGCGAAGACGCCGATCACGCCCCAGGCCAGGTTCTGGACGGCGATCGCGAACGCGAAGGTCTCGCGCGTCCAGCCCTGGGCCTGGGTGATCGGCTGCAGCCACAGGCCGAAGCCGTGCCGGATGCCCATCGACAGCGTCACGACGAGGCCGCCGCAGATCAGGACCTGCGCCATCGAAAGCCTGTGGCTGGAGGAGGTGTCCATCGCATTCCCGCAGTGAAGGTGAGAGGCCGAGAGGGTTGGTGCGAAACGGCCCGTCCGGAACCGGCTTGCGCGGCCGAAAGATAGCACGCATAATCTAATAGCGCAAGTACCGCCGACTCGATCGAAAGGACCCCTACCATGCCGACCTCCCGCAAGCCGCCGCCGCTGTTCCTCGACGATCTCGCCGCAGGCGACGTCTTCGAGAGCGAGTCGATCACGCTGAGCGCCGAGCAGATCGTCGATTTCGCGCGCCAGTTCGATCCGCAGCCCTTTCACCTCGACGACGCGGCGGCCAGGAACACGTTCTTCCAGGGGCTCGCGGCGAGCGGCTGGCATACGGTCGCGCTGACGATGCGGCTCATGGTGCAGAGCCTGCCTCTCGACTGCGGCGTGATCGGCGCCGGCGCTGAACTCGCATGGCCGAAGGCGGTGCGCCCGGGCGACCGCCTGCGCGTGACGAGCACGGTGCTCGGCGTCACGCCTTCGCGCTCGAAGCCCGACCGCGGTATCGTCGAAGTGCAGAGCGTGACCTCGAACCAGCTTGGCGAGGTCGTGCAGCGCCTGACCAGCAAGCTGCTCGTCTTCAGAAGGGCCGCGTAGACATCATGGGCCGATCTTCGCAACAAAAGGCCGCCGAGAACCGCGAGCGGATCGTCGACTGCGCGTGCACGCTGTTTCGCGAGCGCGGCGTCGACAACGTTTCGGTGGCCGACGTGATGGCGGCCAACGGCATGACGGTCGGCGGCTTCTACAAGCACTTCGAGTCGAAGGACGCATTGATCGAGGAGGCCTTCGCGCGCACCTTCGGCCAGTCGGCCGACACCTGGGAGAAGGTCTTCGAGGCGGCCGACGCGAAGGGCGGCTCGAGGACGAGCGAGCTCGTCCGGCGCTACCTGCGCAACAGCGCCCCCGAGCGCCGCTGTCCGATCCTCGCCTTCGCCCCGCACGTCACGACGAGCGACTCTGCCGCCGGGGCGGCCGAGGCCTACGCCTGCGGCACGCAGGGCTTGTTCGAACGCTTCGTCGAAGGCGAGCGCGGCGCGCCGGGCGACGACAGACAAGCGGCGATGCTGCTGTTCGCCGCGATGGTCGGCGCGCGGGTCATCGAGCAGGCGGTCGGCAAGGCGCCCTGGGTTCAGGAGATGCTGGCCGCGGTGCGGGATTTCGCCGACCGCTGACGTTGCGGCGGGCTTGAAGTACGCTCGCCGCCTCGCGTATCGCATCGCGCCGGCCGGCGCTCGGAGGCTCCATGGCACCGCTCATCCTGCAAGCCCGGTTCGTCCTGCCGATGACCGCCGGCAACCCGCTGCTCGAAGACGGCGCGGTGCTCGTCGGCGCCGATGGCCGCATCGGGCAGGTGGGTGACGCGGGCAGCGTTCTGTCGGCCCACCCCGGCGTCGCGGTTCGGCGCTTCGACGATGCGCTGCTGATGCCCGGCCTCGTCAATACGCACGCGCACTCGGGCCTGCTGCGCGGCACCGCCGAGGGGCTGGCGGTGTGGGACTGGCTCGAGCAGTTCATCGACCCGATGCACCGCGTGCTGCAGCCGCACGAGGCGGCACTCGCGTCGCGGCTGTGCTACGCCGAGGCGCTGCTGTCCGGAACGACGACCATCGTCGACATGTGGCGCTACATGGACGGCAGCGCGCGCGCAGCCGAGCAGCTCGGCATCCGCGCCGTGCTCGTGCCCTACGTCGGCGAGCACCCCGACCACAACTACTTCGAGACGCTGGACACCAACGAGGCCTTGATCGAAGCCTGGCACGGCCGCGCTGACGGGCGCATCAGCGTCTGGGTCGGCCTCGAGCACATGTTCTATGCGACGCCCGACGCCTGGGCGCGCGCGGTGGCGCTCAGCCGCAGGCACGGCGTCGGCCTGCACACGCACAGCAACGAAAGCCAGTTCGACCTGAGCGAGACGCAGCGCCGCTACGGCATGCGCCCGGTGCAGGCGCTCGAGCGCTTCGGCCTGCTCGACGCGCACCGCGTGCTGCTCGCGCACTGCGTCTGGGTCGACGACGACGAGATCGAGCTGCTCGCCCGGCGCGGCGTCGGCGTGGCGCACAACCCGGTCAGCAACATGAAGCTCGCCAGCGGCGCGGCACCGGTCGAGAAGATGCTCGCGCGCGGCATCGCGGTCGGCCTCGGCACCGACGGCGAGAAGGAGAACAACAACCTCGACATGTTCGAGGAGATGAAGGTCGCCTCGCTGCTCGCCAAATTCAGCCAGCTCGATGCGGCGGCGATGGATTCTTGGGACGTCTGCCGCATGGCGACGATCGGCGGCGCGCGCGCGCTCGGCCTCGACGCCGCGATCGGCTCGCTCGAGCCGGGCAAGCAGGCCGACATCATCGCCGTGCGCACCGATACGCCGCGCATGACGCCGCTCGTCAGCGGGCGGCTCGCCAACCTGCACCACAACCTGGTGTTCGCGGCGCAGGGCGGCGACGTGCGCATGACGATGGTCGCCGGCCGCATCGTCGTCGACGAGGGCCGGCTGCTGAGCGGCGACCTGGCGGCGTTCATCGGCGAGACGAACGCGGCGCTGCCGGGGCTGTTCGCGCGGCGCGACGCGTGGTTGCAGCAGCATCGGTCGGTCAATGCCTTGCGGGCGGCAAGCGAATGACCCGCGAATTCCATCCAGGCGGACCCTTCGCGCCGCGGTGAACATTGGCGTCGCGGCGTGGCGCGTTCGGCGCGCGACAGTCCGATGGCCCGATGCGCTGCGCTACGCGAGGTGCGGCTGCACCAGCGTCTCGAACCATTCGAAGAACGCCATCAGCCTCGCCGAGCGCTGCCGGCGGTGCGGATAGACGATCGAGATCTTCATCGGCGGCGCCCGGCACTCGGGCAGCACCTCGACCAGCTCGCCCGCGGCGAGCAGGTGCTGCACGTCGAAGCGCGGCACCTGGATCAGGCCGAGCCCGGCGCGGCAGCAGGCGATATAGCTCTCGGCATTGTTGACGATCACGCGACTGGGCAGCTCGACGGGCTGCACATCGTCGCCGTCGGCGAACTCCCAGGGCAGTTCGCGCCCGGTCGCGGGCGAGGCATAGCCGACGACGATGTGGGAGCGGGCGAGCGCCGCGGCATCGGCCGGCACGCCGTGCTCGCGCAGGTAGGCCGGACTCGCGCAGTTGACGAGCGCCAGGCGCCCGATCGGCCGCACCACGAGGCTGCTGTCCTGTACGGTGCCGACGCGCACCGCGCAGTCGACGCCTTCTTGCACCAGGTCGATCGCCCGGTCGGTCGACCCGAGCGCGATCCTCAGGTCGGGATGACACCCCAGGAGCGCGGGCAGTGCCGGCGCCAGCAGACGCCGCGCGATCCGGCTCGGGACGTCGACGTTCAGCCGCCCCGAGACCTGCCGGTGCTGCGACTGGAAGATCTGCTCGATCTCTTCGCTGTCGGCGAGCAGGGTGCGCAGGCGATCGAGCAGCGTCTCGCCGTCGGGCGTGACGCGGACCTGGCGGGTGCTTCGATGCAGCAGCCGCGTGCCCATCCGGGCTTCGAGCTGCTGCACGGCGGCCGACACCGAGGCGCGCGGCAGCTGCAGGGCATGCGCGGCGCGGATGAAGCTGCCCATCTCGGCCACCTGCACGAAGACGCGGTACTGATCGAGCTTGTCCATCGCGCAAAGGGTACGCGATGTCTGTCGCCCGGTCGGTGGCGACGAGGCATTCGCCGAACCGGGGGTCGAAGACTTCGTCGCTGGCGAGGGCGCGGCGCGCGCCGCGCCGGAACGCGACGACCGCGCGCGCTCAGGCTTTGGAGAAATGCCAGATCGCGAGCGCCGCCAGCGCGGCCGGGGCGACGAAGACGATGCCCAGGATCGGCAGCTCCTCGCGCACCGTATAGCCGGCGTGATGGACGCCGACGAGAAGATTGGCGATCGCCATCGCCAGCCAGGCCGGAATGAAGGCCTTGGCGGCGAGCGCGACCGACGGCGCGTTCGCCCCCCACAGGTGGCCGAACAGCATGAATACGCCAAGCAGCAGCACGCCGCCCAGGATCGTCAACAGCATATGCATCGCAGCCCCTTCGGATGTGCGGCCCCGCGGCCGCGCCCGGCAATGATGGCGCCGCGGCGGCGTCGTGAACAGTTGCCCGCGGCGCGCGCGCCGTCGCTATTTCGTCGTGTAGCCGCCGTTGATCAGCACCGTCTGGCCGGTGATCCACCAGCCGTCGGAGACCAGGAAGCGGATGAAGGGCACGACGTCCTCGATATCGGTCAGCCCGGTCTTCGAGAAGCCCGAGAGCGCGGCGGCGGTCTTGTGGTAGGCCACCGCGTCGGCGCCCTCGGCCGGATAGAAGAACGGCGTATTCATCGGACCCGGGCCGACCGCCGTGACCGAGATGCCGCGCGCGCCGAACTCCTTGGACGCCGCGCGCGTGAAGTGCTCGACCGGCGCCTTCGTGCCTTCGTAGGCGGCGTAGAACGGCGTGAAGGCGCCGAGCAGCGAGGTCACGAGGGTGCAGACCTTGCCGTTGTCGTTGACGTGGCGGCCGGCTTCCTTCAGGAAGAAGAACGCCGATTTGGCATTCACCGCACTCATCTCGTCGTACTCGGCCTCGCTGATCTCGACCATCGGCTTCTTCAGCACCTTGCCGACGGTATTGATCGCGATATCGGGCCGGCCGACGGCGGCGATCGTATCGGCGAACAGCTTCTCGACCGCTTTGGCACCCGTCAGGTCGGCCTGGAAGGCGACCGCCTTGGCACCAGCCGCCTGGATGGCGGCGACGGTCTTGTCCGCGTCGGCCTGGCTCGACACGCTGTTGTAGTGGATCGCGACCGCCTTGGCGCCGTGCGCAGCGAGGTCGCGGGCGATGAGGCCGCCAAGATTCTTCGCCCCGCCGGCGATGAGTACGGTCTTGCCCTTGATCGAATGGTCTGCCATGGTTTGCCTTCCTGCGGCGATGGAAACGCCCACTCTAGACTGCAGGCCGCACCGGATCAGCCCCTTGCGGCGGGATGGAGTGTCCAGCGCCGCGGGCCAATCGGGCTTCGCCGCCCCGGCCCGGCGCCCACCCGCCGGGCGCAGAAGCCGGACGCCGCGACAGCCGCGTCAGGCCTGGATCGCGCCGCGGGCCGCCTCGAAGCGCGCGATCGCTTCGCGCGTATTGACGTGCAGGCGCCGCGGGCCGAGGCGCGCGGCCAGGCCGGCGTGCTCGACCACCTCGGAGACGCCGGGGTTGAGCCCGGCAAGCCACAGTTCGACGCTGCGATCCTGCTCCAGGCGCCGATCGCCCTCGATCAAGGCCTGCAGTGCGGTGTATTCGATATCGGTGGCGCGGCTCATGTCGAGCAGCAGGATGCGCGCACCATGCTCGGCGACGAGCGCGCGGATGCGCTCGGCGACGGGCTGGGCGTTGACGAAGACAAGCCGCCCCTCGGGACGCACGATCAGAGGGCCGTCGAAGAGTTCGTCGTCCAGGCTCGCAGGTGACCGCAGGCGCAGCACGTCGCTGCCGCGCTTGCGCGCGATGACCGATACGCGCGGCTGCGCCGCCTGGCTCGCCAGGCCGATCATCGGCGCCAGGATCGCGACGACGATGCCCTGCAGCGTCCCGAAGATCAGCACGCCGGCGCAGGCGACGAGCGTCCAGAGGAACTCCATCGTGCGCACGCCGCGGATGGCGCGGAACTCGGCCGGCGCGATGAGGCCGACCGCATAGACGATCACCACCGCCGCGAGCGTCGCGTGCAGCATCGCGCCGACGAGCACGGCGAGCGTCGCCGTCGCGGCCGCGAGGCGCGCCGGATCGCCGTCCGGCACCGCGCGGCCGAGCGGGGTGCCGGTCAGGATCGCGAGCGTTGCCGTCGAGCTGACGCTGAGCACGCGCGGCGAACCGAGCAGCGCATGGACGGGCATCGGCACGAACGCGGTATGGAGGCCGACCGCCACCGGCAACCCGACAACCGTCGCGTAGGCCAGCGCCTTCGGCACGACCTGCCTCGCGCGCCCGCCGTCGATGATGGCGCCGACCGCCGGGCGATGGTCAGAAGCGTTCCGGCGCGACCCTTGCCGCGTGCTCCGACGCCTCTACGCGGCCGACCTTGCGCGGCGGCAGCTCGACCTTCTCGCGCCACAGATCCTCGTCCGGCACCTGCGACAAGAGGTGGCCGATGACGTTCAGCCGGACCCGCTTGTTGTCCTCGGAGCGCGCCACGCACCACGGCGCCCACGACGAATCGGCTGACCGCCAGCATCTCGTCGCGCGCCTCGGTATAGGCGTCCCAGCGGGTGAACGACTTGACGTCCGTCGGCGAGAGCTTCCAGGTCTTGCGGCCATCGTCGATGCGGTCGCGCAAGCGCCGCTCCTGCTTCTCGGGGCTGACCTCGAGCCAGCAGTTGAGAAGGAGGATGCCCGACTCGACCATCGCCCACGAGCGGCGCGGCGGCGCTTCGGCCGCGTTGCGGCGCGGTCAACGCGCGCTGGCGTCGGGCGTCGCTTCAGCCCGGCGGTTTGCCAAGCGTGCGGTCGAGCTTGTCTTCGACCTCGCCGATGTAGGCCGACAGGGTGCGCGTCGAATCGTCGAGCGCTTCGCGCAGCGACGCGCCGAGCTGGTCGATGCGCGCCGCGCTCTCCTTCGCGCCGGCGGCGCCCTGGCTTTCGAGGCGCCGGATCTCGGCTTCGAGGAAGCCGCGCAGTTCGGCCAGGCGCGACGCCTCGGCGCTCTCGGCCAGTTCACGCTGCGCCTTCATCTCCTTCGCGTAGCGCCGCGCCTCGAACAGTGCGCCAGCCTGCTGAAAGAGAAGATAGACGACGAACAGCGCGCACAGCAGCGCGCTGATCCCGAGCATGACGATGCCCAGCGGCGCCTGCACTTGCGCGAAGCCGAGCGACAGTGCGGTCGGCGTCGTGATCGCGGCCCAGTTCAGCGCCGCGAAGGCGCCGATCGCGACAAGCGCGAGCACGATGGCGACACCGCGCAGGCTCACCGCGCGCCCCTTCGGGAGGCAACGGGCGTACGCGGACGTGAGGGTTCCATTTCAGCTTCCATGATGCCGAAGCGCCGCTCGCGACGCATGAACCAGGTCTTTCCAAGCGACCGCCGCGGATCCGGCTTTGGCTCCGGCATCACATCGCTGACGCGATATGAGCCTGCGCCGAAGCGCAAGCGCTTTGCCGGGCCGCTGGCGGGCCTTGCAGGCCGCGCCGGGCGACCTCGCCCAGCCCATCGCCAGGCACGAAGGGTCCACTGGACCTTTCGTGTCCGGGCTCGGCCCCTTGAGGGGCGCGCGAAGCGCGTAGGGGGTGGTCCATCTCACCGTCCCCCGGTCACCGCGAGCGCCGTCATGTTGAGCACGCGCCGCACCGTCGCCGACGGCGTCAGGATGTGCGCCGGCGCCGCCGCGCCGAGCAGGATCGGCCCGACGGTGATGCCGTGCCCGCCGGTCATCTTCAGCACGTTGAAGAGGATATTCGCGGCGTCCAGATTCGGGCAGATCAGCACGTTGGCGCCGCCTTCGAGCGTATTGGCCGGCAGGAATCCGGCGCGCACCGCCTCGCTCAGCGCGGCGTCGCCCTGCAGCTCGCCGTCGGCCTTGACCTCGGGCATGCGGGCGACGAAGAGGTCGCGCGCCGCCCGCATCTTGCGGGCCGATGCGCGCGTGCTCGAACCGTAGGTCGAGTGCGACAGGAACGCGACGCGCGGCTCGAGACCGAAGTGGCGCACCGTCTTCGCCGACATCACGGCGATCTCGCACAGCGTCTCGGCATCCGGATCGTCGTTGACGTAGGTATCGGCGACGAAAAGCGTGAAGGCATCGAGCATCAGCGCGTTGAGCGCCGCGAAGTGGTGCGCCTTCGGGTCGCGGCCGATCACGTCCTCGACGTGGGTGAGGTGCTGGTCGTAGCGGCCGACGAGGCCGCACAGCATGCCGTCGGCGTAGCCGAGCTTGACCGAGAGCGAGGCGATCAGCGTATTCGAGCGCCGCACCGCCGCCTTCGCGACCTCGGGCGTGACGCCGTCGCGGCCCTTGAGTTCGAGGTAGGCCTCCCAGAACTGGCGAAAGCGCGGATCGTCCTCGGGATTCGTGAGTTCGAAATCCCGCCCCGCCTTCAGGTGCAGGCCGGCGCGCTCGATGCGCTGCGCGATGACGGCCGGGCGGCCGACGAGGGTCGGGATCACCATGCCGTCGTCGAGCGCGATCTGCACCGCGCGCAGCGTGCGCTCGTCCTCGCCCTCGGCGAAGACGATGCGCTTGGGCGCGGCGCGTGCGGCGATGAAGACCGGCTGCATGAACATGCTGGTAAAGGTCATGTACTTCAGCAGCGAGCGGCGGTAGGCATCGAGGTCGGCGATCGGCCGCGTCGCGACGCCCGACTCGGCCGCCGCCTTCGCGACGGCCGGCGCGATGCGCACGATGAGCCGCGAGTCGAAGGGCTTGGGGATCAGGTAGTCGGGCCCGAAGTGCATCTCCTCGCCGGGGTAGGCGGCCGCCACTTCGGCCGAGATCTCGGCCTTCGCGAGGGCCGCGATCTCGTGCACGCAGGCGACCTTCATCTCCTCGGTGATGCGCTGCGCGCCGCAGTCGAGCGCGCCGCGGAAGATGTAGGGGAAGCACAGCACGTTGTTGACCTGGTTCGGATAGTCCGAACGGCCGGTCGCGACGATGCAATCGGGCCGCACCGCCTTCGCGAGTTCGGGCCGGATCTCGGGCTCGGGGTTGGCGAGCGCAAGGACGAGCGGCTTGGGCGCCATGGCCTTCACCATCTCGGCCGTCACGGCGCCGGCCGCCGAGCAGCCGAGCAGCACGTCGGCGCCGGCCATCACGTCGGCCAGCGTGCGCAGGCTTGTCTTTTGCATATAGCGGCGCTTCGATTCGTCGAGCCGGTCCTCGCGCTGGTCGTGGATCAGGCCCTTGCTGTCGCAGACGAAGATCTGCGCCGGCTTCGCGCCCAGGCGCACCAGCAGGTCGAGGCAGGCGATCGCCGCCGCGCCGGCGCCGCTCGCGGCAATCTTCACGTCCGCGAGCTGCTTGCCGGTGAGGTCCAACCCGTTCAGGATCGCCGCCGCCGAGATGATCGCGGTGCCGTGCTGGTCGTCGTGAAAGACCGGGATCTTCAGCCGGTCCTTGAGCTTCTTCTCGATCTGGAAGCACTCCGGCGCCTTGATGTCCTCGAGGTTGATGCCGCCCAGCGTCGGCTCGAGCGCGGCGATGATCTCGACGAGCTTGTCGGCGTCCTTCTCGGCGAGCTCGATGTCGAAGACGTCGATGCCGGCGAACTTCTTGAACAGGCACCCCTTGCCCTCCATCACCGGCTTGCCGGCGAGCGGCCCGATGTCGCCGAGGCCGAGCACCGCGGTGCCGTTCGTGACGACGCCGACGAGGTTGGCGCGCGAGGTGTAGTCGGCCGCCCGGGCGGGATCGTCGCGGATCGCGAGGCAGGCGTAGGCGACGCCGGGCGAATAGGCGAGCGACAGGTCGCGCCCGGTGGCGAGCGGCTTGGTCGGGGTGACGCTGATCTTGCCGCGCAGCGGGTTGCGGTGATAGTCGAGCGCGGCGTCGCGCAGGGCGGCTTCGGCGGCGGACAGGGGCGCGTTGTCGGACATTCTTGTCTCCTGGTTTTGTGCCGCGTCTTCGGGCGCGGCAGGAAAGCTTAGCGTAGCGCCGCGGCCACGGCTTGGCGAGCGCGGAGTTTCGATAGTGCGGACGCCGGCGCAGCCTCGCGTCGGCGCGCCGGCCCAGGATGGATAGACTCGGGCACGGCAGCCCCGCCGGGGCGCAATGCGAAAGTGCAGCGCGATGTTCTATCTGGTGCTCGGCCTCGTTCTCTTTCTCGGCGTTCACTCCATCTCGATCGCCGCGCCGGGCTGGCGCGACGCCCGCGCGGCGGCGATGGGCGAGGGTGCGTGGAAGGGCATCTATTCGCTGATCTCGATCGTCGGTTTCGTGCTGCTGATCTACGGCTACGGCCTCGCGCGCCACGAACCGGTCGTGCTCTACACGCCGCCCGCCGCGCTGCGCCACCTTGCGATGCTGCTGATGCTGCCGGTCTTTCCGCTGCTGCTCGCCGCCTACCTGCCGGGCCGGATCAAGCGTGCCGCCAAGCACCCGATGCTGCTCGCGGTGAAGTTCTGGGCACTCGCGCACCTGCTCGTCAACGGCAATCTGGCCGACGTGCTGCTGTTCGGCGGCTTCCTGCTCTGGGCGGCGGCCGATCGGGTCTCGATGAAGCGCCGCGCCCAGCGCCCGTTGCCGGGTGCGCCGGCGTCGCCGATGAACGACGCCATCGCGGTCGTCGCCGGGCTCGCGATCTACGCGCTGTTCGTCGTCTGGGCGCACGGCGCACTCATCGGCATCGCATTGATGTGAGCGCGTACTGCGTAGGGAATCATTTGCCGGCGTAGAAGGCATGTGCGGCCGCTACGTCATCGCCTACGGCCCGGAGATGCTCGTCCAGGGCTTCAGCGCGACCCGCGTCGTGCCGTTCCCGCAGCGCTACAACGTCGCCCCGCAGTCGCAGGTGCCAGTGGTCTATGAGACACGCGACGGCGAGCGCAACGTCGAACTGATGCGCTGGGGCCTCGTCCCGCACTGGGCGAAGGACGCGAGCTTCGGCAGCAAGCTCAACAATGCGCGCGCCGAAGGCATCGCCGACAAGCCGTCGTTTCGCCAGGCGGTGCGGCGCCGGCGCTGCATCCTGCCGGCGAGCGGCTTCTACGAATGGCAGGCGCTGCCGGCGCGCGAAGGCGGCGGCAAGCAGCCCTGGTATATCAGCCCGCAGGCCGAGCCGTTCTTCGCCTTCGCTGGCCTGTTCGAGGCCTGGCGCCCGAAGCCGCAGGCCGGCGCCGAAGCGTCAGACTGGCTGCTGACCTGCTGCATCGTGACGACCGCGCCGAACGCACTGATGGCGACGATTCATGACCGGATGCCGGTCACGCTCGCGCCCGACCAGTGGGACCGCTGGCTGAGCCGCGGCCTGCAGGACCCCGCCGCGCTCGCGCCGCTGATGCGCGGCCTGCCGGCCGAGGCGATGCAGGCCTGGCCGGTGGCGCGCACCGTCAATCGCGGCAGCGCCGAGGGTGTCGAGCTGATTTCGCGCCTGGAGGCGCGCCCCTGACCGGTTAGACCGGCAGGAACGCGCGCCGGACGCCGTCGACGGCACAACAGCAGCTTGTGCTGTCGACGGTGGATGTGTTGGAATCCTGCAGGCAGGACACGTCAGAGCGCATCCAGACAGCCATCACCCATTGCCATGTTCAATTTTCTTGTGTCGACAGAACTAAAGAACAGTGTCCCGAGGCTTCAGGACTACATGGATAACCTGAGCAATTACCCCGTTCTCGCGGTCTTCTATCTAGCTGCGTATTCAGTCACCTACAAAGCGAACTCCTACGCGCTGATTCTTGGGGTCATTGCCTGCATCGTGCTAGTCGGCTTGACACTGCTTTGCCTTTCACAGATGGTCCTCTTGTTCGGCCTGTCCCTGCGCCAGTTCGCGCTGCAACGCATGTCGCCGATCTCGACGTGCCTACGACTCCTGCTCGCTGGTTTGTTTGCAGCCAGCATGGCTTTCATGGTCGTTTGCCTTCTCGTGGCCACGCAGCAAATCGTTTCGACCGGTCTCATTGAGTGGCATCTGCGGTGACCCCATCATTCGCCACAATCCGTCGTTACCCCGACGCTCCATGGCTGGTTTCGAAAGCCGCTGCCCGCGAGTGAAGTCGAGCGTCAGGCTTCGCAGCCACCGGCTTCGCCGTCCCCCGGCTCGACGTGATTGCAGATTGCGTTGCGACTGCTATCATCATCCAGTGAACGGCACGCAGCGCAAGACGCTCGAGAGGGTGCTCGGCGATCCCGTCAACGGGAACATCGAGTGGGCGCGCATCGAGTCGATGTTGAAGGCGGCGGGCTGCCGGATCGTCGAGGGTGCAGGCTCGTCGGTGACGTTTGAGTTCAACGGCCGGAAGATGACTCTGCACAGGCCGCATCCGGGCAAGGAGGCGCTGCGCTACCGGGTGCTGGCTGTTCGGGAGTTCATCGAGAGGATGGGAATCGCACCATGATCAATTCCATGACGTACAAGGGCTACACCGCGAGCATGGTCTTCGACGTGGAAGACAAGATCATTGTCGGGCGCGTCCGGGACATTGACGACATCATTTCGTTCCACGGCGAGTCCGTATCGGAGTTCGAGTCGAACTTCCACGCTGCCATCGAAGACTATCTGGCCGCAGCCAAGGAACTGGGCTCTGCCGCAGAGAGGCCGGCGAGCGGGAAAGTCATGCTGCGCATCGCGCCGGAGGTCCATGCAGCGGCTCTCAAAGCGGCGGCGAGAAGCGGTACCAGTCTCAATAAGTGGGCTGAGGGCGCGCTTGGCAAGGCGGCTCGAACGCCGGCAACCCGCATTGCTGCGCGCGGCGAAGCCTAAGCCTTCGTGCGGGCCGCAGCGCCGGGCTCGGATCGCTGCTGCTTACTCCGCTATTTCCTTGCTCCGCGAGGGGCTCGGGGGGTGATCAGCACGGCGATCTACTGGCGCGACTTCTCGCGCAGATCCCGCGATTCGGGTTTACCCTTAGTTCGTGCGCGGATGTTGTCGATTGGAGTGCGAAGTCGAAAATCAGGGTTTACCCTATAGCCGTCAGCCAGTCTGGCTTTTGGGAGAGAACGTGAAACTGATCAACGCCTTCATCGCCTGGATCTTCGATCCGCACCCCAACTCGCAGGAACGCGACGACCTCTATCTGGCCGGCGCGGCGGATATGGCGGACCTCGAGCGCCGCAGCCCCACGCTCGGCGAGCGCGGCCCGGCCGGCCCGTTGGGGGAAGGCGCCTGAAGGCCTGCGCCAAGGCGGGAACGGGCGCCGCCGCAAGGCGCCGGTGGCAATGAAATAGCATTGCCGGATGGCGCTCGCGCTTTCCGTTCTCGACCTCGCCCCGGTGGCCGCGGGCGGCAGCGCCGCGGAGTCGGTGCGCCGCTGCGTCGAGCTCGCGCAGCTCGCCGAGCGACTGGGCCATGTGCGCTGCTGGTACGCCGAGCATCACGGCATGCCGAGCGTGGCGAGTTCGTCGCCGGAGGTGCTGATCGCAAGCGTCGCTGCGCAGACGCGCACGCTGCACGTCGGCGCCGGCGGCGTGATGCTGCCCAATCATGCGCCGCTGCGCATTGCCGAGGCGTACCGAACCCTCGCCGCGCTCTATCCGGGGCGCATCGACCTCGGTCTGGGGCGCGCTCCGGGCGCCGATCAGCGCACCAGCCAGGTGCTGCGCGCCGCCGACGGCGAGCATTTCCCGGCGCTGGTCTCGGAGCTGCTGCTCTGGAGCGGGGAGAAGCGGCTGCCCGCCGATCATCCGCTGCATTCGCTGCAGGCGATGCCGGTCGATGCGCCGCTACCGCCGATCTGGCTGCTCGGCTCGAGCGGCGCGAGCGCGCGGATGGCGGGCGAGGCCGGCATGGGCTATTCGTTCGCCAGCCATTTCAGCGCGGCGCCCGCGAAACCTGCGTTCGACGCCTATCGCGCGGCCTTCAGGCCGTCCAAGGCGTTCGCCGCGCCGCACGCCATCCTCGGCGTCTCGGCGATCTGCGCCGCGACCGCCGACGAGGCCGAGTGGCTCGCGTCGGCCATGGAACTTGCCTGGGTGCGGCTGCGAAGCGGCAAGCTCGCGCCGCTGCCGAGCCCCGAAGAGGCGGCCGGCTACGCCTACACCGAAGCCGAACGTCGGCTCGTGCGGGCGTTTCGAGAGATCGTCGTCGTCGGCACGGCCGAGACCGTGCGGCGCGAGCTGCTCGACCGCGCGCAGGCCTGCGGCGCCTCCGAGCTGATGGTCGTGTGCAACCTGCACAGCCACGCCGCACGCCTGCGCAGCCACGAACTGATTGCGCAAGCATTGACCGCATAGCAGTTGCGCGAAGCCCGTGCCGCACGCGCAGCGCGGCCCTGTGTTACCTTCATCGAACCTGCAGCGTGCAGGCACGAGCGGTGGCGCGGCGCAGTGCGCAGGGCCGTCCGCAACTCCGGGGGTAGCGCATGCCCAAAGTACCTCTGTACAGTCGCTCCAGCCGCGCAACGAAGGCGCCCTCGCCGCCGCGCGCCGCAACGGCTGATGCATCGACGACCGGCGCACGGCCCGGCGCACGAACGCGGCCCGAACCGACGCCGCCGACGCCGACAAGGGCGGCGCGCCGCGCGCTGCCGCGCTGGCTTCGCAGCCCGCTGCCGTGGCTCGCGACGAGCATCGCGCTGGCCGTCCTGCTCGGTCAGACGCTCGTTCGCACGCCGCCGCAGCCGCCGTTGACGCAGGAGCATATCGATCGCGCGGTGCTCAATACGCTCGAGACGAAGACCTTGCCGTCGCCCGCGGCGCGTGCCTATGCGGCGGTATACAAGTCGATCGTGCTGGTCGAAGGCGATCGCGGCGAGGCCGCGCCGGGCAAGGAAGATGTCGAACGCATGGTCGGCACCGGCGTCGTGATCGTCGACAGCGGCTTGATCCTGACCAATCTGCACGTCGTGCTCGGCGCCGACAAGCTGCATCTGCGCTTCGCCGACGGCACCGAGTCGGCGGCGATGCTGGTCTCCGTCCAGCCCGAGAACGACCTCGCCGTCCTGCAGGCGCTGACGCTGCCCGACGACCTCGAAGCGGCGACGATGCGCTCGACCGGCGATCTCGCGCTCGGCGATCAGGTCATCGCGGTGGGCTATCCGTTCGGCATCGGCCCGTCGGTATCGGCCGGCGTCGTCTCGGGCCTGAAGCGCAACTACGTCTCGCCGCAGGGCAAGCGCGTGCTGAGCAACCTGATCCAGTTCGACGCCGCCGCCAACCCGGGCAATTCGGGCGGGCCGCTCGTGACGATGGACGGCGAGGTGGTCGGCATCGTCACCGCGATCCTGAACCCCGGCGCGGAGCGCACCTTCATCGGCATCGGCTTCGCGGTCCCGATCGAGAATGCGGCGGCCGGCGCCGGATTGCCGCCGTTCTGAAACCAATTTGAGCGACAACGCATCGAAAGACCGCATGGAACCGAGCGCACGAACCGATACCGCGGCCCTGATGGAGCAGATCCTCTACGAGGTGAAAAAGGTCGTCGTCGGCCAGGATCACTTTCTCGAGCGGGTGCTCGTCGCGATCCTGGCGCAGGGCCATCTGCTCGTCGAGGGCGTGCCCGGGCTGGCCAAGACGCTGACCGTCAAGACGCTCGCCACCGCGCTGCGCGGCAGCTTCAAGCGCATCCAGTTCACGCCCGATCTGGTGCCGGCCGATCTCGTCGGCACGCGCATCTACAACCAGAAGACGGGCGAGTTCGCGACCTCGCTCGGCCCGGTCTTCACCCACCTGCTGCTCGCCGACGAGATCAACCGCGCGCCGGCCAAGGTGCAAAGCGCGCTGCTCGAGGTGATGCAGGAGCGCCAGGTCACGATCGCGGGCGTTACTCACCCGGTGCCGGAGCCCTTCCTCGTGATGGCGACCCAGAACCCGATCGAGACCGAGGGCACCTACCCGCTGCCCGAGGCACAGGTCGATCGCTTCATGATGAAGGTCCTGGTCGGCTACCCGAGCGAGGAGGAGGAGTACGTCATCGTGCAGCGCGTCACCGGCGCCGCGGCGGCCGTCTCGCCCGTCGCGAGCACGCATCAGCTGCTTGCCCTGCAGCGCGAGTGCCGGCGCGGCTATGTCGATCCGTCGCTCGTGCAGTATGCGGTCAAGCTGGTCGCGATCACGCGCGAGCCGGCGCGCCACGGCCTGGCCGAACTGGCGCCGTACATCACCTACGGCGCGAGCCCGCGCGCGTCGATCAACCTGATCGAGGGCGCGCGCGCGCTCGGCTTCCTGCGCGGGCGGGCGTATGTGCGGCCGCAGGACGTGGTCGATATCGCGCCCGACGTGCTGCGCCACCGGCTCGTGCTGTCCTACGAGGCGCTTGCCGAAGGCAAGACGGCCGACGATATCGTGCGCCGCGTGATGCAGCACCTGCCGGCGCCGCCAGAACCGCTGCACAACCATGTCCGTCTCGATGCCGATGCCGACGCCGCCGTCCAGGCCTGAAGCGGGCCGGGCGACGCGAAAGCCGAATGCGCGCCCGGCGCCGCATGCGGCCGAAGCGGTGCTGCGCCGGCTCGAATGGACGGTGCTGCGCCGCCTCGACGGCTTGCTGCACGGCGACTACCGCACGCTGATCCGCGGTTTCGGCATCGACCTTGCCGAATTGCGCGAGTACCAGTATCACGACGACGTGCGCCACATCGACTGGAACGTTACCGCGCGCCTGCAGACGCCCTACGTGCGCCAGTTCCAGGAAGACCGCGAGGTCAGCGCGTGGTTCCTGCTCGACCTGAGCCCGTCGCTCGATTTCGGCTCCGGCGCGGTGGCCAAGCGCGCCGTCGCGATCGATTTCGTCGCCGTGCTCGCGCGACTCTTCGCGCGCCACGGCAATCGGGTCGGCGCCGTGTTCTACGGCGAGCGGATGGATACCGTGATCGCGGCGCGCAGCGGCCGGCGCCACGTGCTGCACCTGTTGCAGCGCATGCTGTCGCGTCCCGCGCCCGGCGCCGCGACGGCGACCGACCTGGGCGCCTTCCTGAAATCGGCCTACGCGGTGATACCGCGGCGTTCGCTCGTCTTCGTCGTCTCTGATTTCGTCAGCACGCCGGGCTTCGCGCGTGCGCTCGCGCAGCTTGCACGCCGCCACGAAACGCTCGCCGTGCGGCTCTACGATCCGCTCGAATCCGAACTGCCCGACCTCGGCCTGTTGACGATGCAGGACGCCGAAAGCGGCGACCAGATCCTCGTCGATACGCACGATATCGGCTTTCGCCGCCGCTTCGCCGCCGCCGCCGAGCGGCGCGAAGCCGAACTGCGCGACGCATTCGTGCAGGCCGGCGTCGATGCGCTGGATCTGTCGACCGAAGACGACCTCGTTGGCGCGCTGATGCGCTTCGCCGACCTGCGCAAGCAGCGCAGCCGCCTCGCCGCCGGCGCGAGTTTCCCGGCGCATCTGGGGCCCGCCCCATGAGCCGCGAAAGAGGGGCCCCGCGCAGCGGGGATCGAAGCGAGCGAATGGGGCGAGGCGCCGACGACAAGGCGTTGCGTATCGTTTTGCCGAGCGGAGGCGCCCCATGAGCCGCGAAAGAGGGGCCCCGCGCAGCGGGGATCGAAGCGAGCGAATGGGGCGAGGCGCCGACGACAAGGCGTTGCGTATCGTTTTGCCGAGCGGAGGCGCCCCATGAGCCGCGAAAGAGGGGCCCCGCGCAGCGGTGATCGAAGCGAGCGAATGGGTCGTGGCGCCGACGACAAGGCGTTGCGAATTGCGTGGTCTAGCGGAGGCGCCGCCGCATGAGTTTCCTGTGGCCCCAGCTCCTCTGGCTGCTGCTCGCATTGCCGCTGCTCGTCGGGCTCTATGTCTGGCTGCTCGGGCGGCGCCGCAAGGCGGCGCTGCGATTCGCCAACCTGGCGATGGTGAAGGATGCGATGGGCGCCGGCCAGCGGCTGCGCCGGCACCTGCCGCCGGCGCTGTTCCTCGTTTCGCTGGCGCTGATGGTTCTGGCCATCGCGCGGCCGACGACGGTGCTGACGCTGCCGACGCAGCACGACATGGTCGTGCTCGCGATGGATGTCTCGCGCAGCATGCTGGCCGAGGACGTGCAGCCGAACCGGATCGTCGCCGCGCAGGCGGCGGCGCGCGCCTTCATCGCCGAGCAGCCGATGCAGACGCGGATCGCGATCGTCGCGTTTGCCGGCAGCGCGTCGGTGGTGCAGGCGCCGACGAACAATCGCGACGACCTGCTGGCCGCGATCGACCGCTTCCAGTTGCAGCGCGCGACGGCGATCGGCAATGCGATCGTCGTCTCGCTGGCGACGATCTTCCCCGAGGCGAGGATCGATATCGATGCCGTCAACAGCACGCGCCGCGGCGGCGGGGTGCCGCTGCCGCCGCCCGATGCCGCGCCCGACGGGCCGGCCTTCAAGCCGGTGCCGCCCGGCTCGTATCCCTCGGCGGTGATCGTCCTGCTCACCGACGGCCAGACGACGACCGGGGTCGACCCGATCGAGGCGGCGAAGATGGCGGCCGACCGCGGCGTGCGCATCTTCACCGTCGGCATCGGCACCAAGGAGGGCGAGATCCTGCGCACCGAAGGCTGGTCGATGCGGGTGCGCCTCGACGAGGAATCGCTGAAGACGATCTCGTTCCTGACGCGCGGCGAGTATTTCTATGCCGGCACCGCGACAGATCTGAAGAAGGTCTATTCGTCGCTCAATACCCGCTTCTCGCTCGAGAAGCGGCAGACCGAGATCACGGCGCTTTTTGCCGCCGCCGCGGCGTTGTTTGCCGTCCTGGCGTCCGGCCTGTCGGTGCTGTGGTTCAACCGCATTCTCTGATCGAAGGCGATCCGCCGATCGCATCGGCGGCGGGCATTCGCGTTTTCGCAATGCTGCATTGCAGCCATGCCCATTTATTGTTCGCGCGCGAACAGATAGAGTGGCGGGCATGGACACAACAACGACAAATCCACACGCCGATCGAAGCGGCGTCGGCGCGTCGCCGGCCGAAAGGAAGGCGTTGCGCAGCAGCCGCTGCCTGACGCTCACCACCCTGGTCATCGCACTCGCCGGGTTTGCCGGCACGGCGTTTTCCGCCGCGCCCGACGGGATGTTCTGTCATCCCGCGACCTTCGTCGTTTCACACTGACCCGCGTCGAGCAGCGTCTCGAGGCACTGCTCGCGCACGCCGTAGAAAGCCTTGATCGCGGCGATCTCGCGCAGCGTCTGGGCGCGAGACGCCGGATGCTCGCGCTTCACGGCGAGGATCATCTTGTTCTTGCTCGTATGCTCGGGTGAGACGAATTCGAAGACGCGCGCCGTGTAGCCCTCGGCTTCGAGCAGCAGCGCGCGCAGGCCGTCGGTCACCATCTCGGCCTCCTGCGCCATGTGGATGCCATGCTGCAGCAAGGGCTGCAAGACCTGCGGGCTGCGCATCTGCGGGCGCAGCTCCTTGTGGCAGCATGGCGAGCACATGATGATCGCGGCGCCGGCGCGGATGCCGAGCGCGATCGCATGATCGGTCGCGGTATCGCAGGCGTGCAGCGCGATCATGATGTCGATCGCGCCCGGCGCATGGTGGCGCACGTCGCCTTCTTCGAAGCAAAGACCTGCGAGCCCGAGGCGCTGCGCGACGCCATTGCACTGGCGCACCAGATCGCCGCGCAGCTCGACGCCGACGACCTGCGCCTGGCGCGCCAGCGCACGCGTCAAGTGCTCGTGCACCGCGAACGTCAGGTAGCCCTTGCCGCAGCCGAGATCGAGCACGCGCAGTCGCGCCTGCGCGGCGAGTGGGCTCGAGGCGAGCGCATGGTCGAGGATCTCGACGAATTTGTTGATCTGCTTCCACTTGCGCGCCATCGCCGGTATGACCCGGTGCTCGGAGTCGGTGACGCCGAGTTCGACGAGGAAGGCGCACGCGGGGTCGATATAGCGGCGCTTGGCGCGGTCATGGGCGACGAGGCGCGCCTCGCCGGCATCGTCGTCGCGCGCGTCATCACCCGCCGCGGCCGTTGCGCCCGCGCGTGGCGCTGGCGGCGTCAGCCTGCCGCGCCGCAGCGACGGCCGCCCCTTGCGGCTCACCGACCACTGGATATCGTGCGTCTCGGTCAGCAGGTGCGCATGCTCGAAACCGTCGCGCAAGGCATCGCGCACCGCATCGACGCCGGCTTCGAGCGCCAAATTGCGCGTGATGTCGCGCGTCGCGTGGTGCTTGACGAACGAGAGCATGTCCGTGCCGCGCAGCACGACGCGGCGCAGTTCGATCGTCCTCAGGTCGGCAAGCGCCGGGTCCGCGCCGCGATAGCGGCCGAGCAGCAGCTTGACGAAGCTGCGCGCCGCGAGGCTGTCGGCGAGCAGCGCGACGAAGCGCGCCGCCGCCTGCGCATCCCCGCCCGCCGCGTCGCCCGCTGCGCTGGCGGTGGTGCGGGTCGGCTCGGGCATGGTGCGATGCGGTCGGTGCGAGGCGGCACCGATTGTTGCATCGCGCGGCCGGCTCAGCCTCTCAGCCGGGCGTCGGCGGTTCGGGCGCGGCGGCGGCGCCATCGACGAGCCGCAATGCGGCGCCGTCGAATCGGCGGCCGAAGAAGCTCCAGCGGCGGTCGTAATCGCGGCGCGCCGACTCGAGCGCCTGCTCGGCCTGCGCCTGCAGCGCGGCGGCCGACTCGATCTCGTCGGTATAGGCGGCGATGCCGATGCAGACGCGAACGCCGACCGGCGCGCCGTCGGCGAGCGCGAGCGGCTGGCGCACCGCATCGACGACGCGCGCCGCGAGCACTTCGGCGGCCGTCGCCGCGCCGTGGCGCATGACGATCGCAAATTCGTCGCCGCCGAGCCGGGCCAGCACGTCGCCGAGGCGCACGCGCGCCGCGATGCGGGCCGCCACTTCGCGCAGCGCGGCGTCGGCGTCGGCATGGCCGAAGCCGTTGCGGATGTCGCAGATGCCGTCCACGCTCAGCCGCAGCAGCGCGAAGGGTTCGCCGGTGCGCATCGAGTGGTGCAGTTCGACCCGCAGCGCGGCCTCGAAAGGCTTGCGATTGGCAAGCCCGGTCAGCGGGTCGTGCGTCGCCTCGCGCGCGAGATCGCCGAGTTGCCGGCGCGCCTGCAAGGCGAGCCGGACGATGCCCGCCAGATCGCGCAGCCCGGCGCGCTGGCCGCCGTCGAGGCCGCGCGGCACGATATCGAGCACGCCAAGCGTGCCCAGCGGCGCACCCTGCGCATCGAGGATCGGCGCGCCGGCGTAGAAGCGCAGCCGCGGCGCGTCGGCGACGAACGGCATGGCACCGGATTGCCCGTCGTCGTCGAGCGCTTCGACCACCACCGCGAGCGCGCTGCCCGGCTGGTGGGCGCGCAGCGCATAGCGCGCATCGAGCCGGCGTGCGTCGGCGCCGACGCAGGCCTTGACCGCAGGGCGGCCGCTCGAATCGGCGTCGAGCAGCGCGACGAAGGCGATCGGCGCGCCGGCCAACTGCGCGGCGACGCGCGCCGCCGCCTGCAGTTCGGCGTCGGGCGCCAGTTCGAGCCGCGCCGCGGACTTCGGTGCGCGCAACCGCGCGTGCTTCTGGGGTCGGGGCATGACAACGCTTTCGGGAAGACCGTAGAGGCATATCGGCATTCCGGCGTCGAACTCGAGCCCCTGGTCGCGCGCCGTCCCACGCGAAGGCATGGCGTGCCTACAATGACCGCGCGGGCTGCACGAGCCGCATCGCCGGAGGACGCCTTGGACGTTTCGATCCGCCGCTTCAACGATGTCGCCGTCGCGGCCCCCACCGGCCGCATCGATCACGCCAGTGCCGACGCCTTGCAGCAGGCGCTGACGCCGGCCGCGTCGGCGGCGGACTACGGCGCCCTCGTGCTCGACTTTGCCGCCGTCGACTACATCAGCAGCGTCGGCCTGCGCGTGCTGATGATGGCCTCCCGTCAGATGCGCGCGCGCGACGCGCGAATCGCCACCGCCGCCTTGCAGCCGGTGGTGCGCGAGATTTTCGAGATCGCGCGCTTCCAGCACGTCGTCGAAGTCTTCCCGACGCTGCGCGACGCGCTCGGCGCGCTGTCGCCGGCCGCGCTGGCCGCGTACGACGCCGCGGCGGCGTCGGGCACATCATGAAAGTCCGCTTCTGGGGCACGCGCGGGTCGCTGCCGATCGCGCTCACCGCGGCGGACGTGCGCGCCAAGGTCGGCGCCGCGCTGCGCGGCGCGTCCGGCCACCGCTTCGCCGACGACGGCGAACTCGAGGCCTATCTCGACAGCCTGGACTTCGCCGTCGCCGGCACCTACGGCGGCCACACCTCGTGCGTCGAGATCGAGACCGGCGCCGGCGAATATGTGCTGTGTGACATGGGCAGCGGCCTGCGCCCGTTCGGCCAGGCGGCGATCGCGCGCCACGGCGCGGGCGCGCCGCAGACCTACCATGTATTCGTCTCGCACGTCCACTGGGACCACATCATGGGGCTGCCGTTCTTCACGCCGGCCTATATCCCCGGCAACCGCATCGTCTTCTACGGCGGCCACGTCGGGCTGGAAGCGGCGCTGCGGCGCCAGCAGGAGCAGCCGTCGTTTCCGGTCGGCTTCGGGGCCTTCGGTGCGACGGTCGAATTCGTGCATCTCGTCCCCGGACGGACGATCGAGGCTGCCGGTCTGCGCGTCCAGACCAAGCTGCAGCGCCATTCCGGCGACTCGTATGCCTACCGCTTCGAGCGCGACGGGCGCGCCGTCGTCTACTCGACCGACTCCGAGCACAAGCTCGCCGATCCGGCCGAGACGCAGGGCTTCGTCGAATTCTTCCGCGCGGCCGATATCGTCATCTTCGACGCCATGTATTCGCTCGCCGAGAGCATCTCGGTGAAGGCCGACTGGGGGCATTCGAGCAATATCGTCGGCGTCGAGCTGTGCCAGGCGGCGGGCGTCGGCCACCTGTGCCTGTTCCACCACGAACCGATCAACGGCGACGAGACGCTCTCGCGCATCCTCGCCGAGACGCGCCGCTACGAGGCGATCTCGCGCGTCGGTGCGCCGATGCGGATCAGCACCGCCTACGACGGGATGGAAATCGACTTGTGAAAAACCGCGAGGCTGTCGACTCGCGGCCTCCGTCGCGCAGCAAGAAGTCGCGCAGCCTGAAGAAGCGGACCCGGCCCCTCGGGCGCGCGACGCGCCGGATCTGGGGCTACGGGCTCGCGGTGCTTGCCGTGCTCGCCGCGCTGCTGTGGTTTCGCACGCCGTGGGCCGAGCGGCTGCAGGCCTACAGCTTCGACAGCCTGCAGATCCTCGCCCCGCGCAAGATCGAATCGCTGCCGGTGACGATCGTCGCGATCGACGACAAGAGCATCGCCGCACTCGGCCAGTGGCCGTGGCCGCGCACCGATCTGGCCGAACTGGTGCGCGCCGTGGAGCGTCAGCAGCCCGCGGCGATCGGCATCGACGTGCTGATGCCCGAGCCGGACCGGCTCTCGCCGCAGCGCGTGCTCGAGCGCCTCGGCGCGCTCGACCCGGCCGTCGAGCGCACGATCCGGGCGCTGCCGTCGAACGACGCGATGCTCGCCGCCGCGATCGCCGACGCGCCGGTCGTGCTCGTCGCGGCTGGCGTGCCGGATGCGACCGGGCGCCTGCTTCGCGCGCCGCCGTTCGTCGTCTCCGGTAGCGGCACGCCGCCGCTGCCCAGGCTCGGCGGCGTCGTCTCCAACATCGACGAGCTGGATAGCGTCGCGACCGGCCACGGGCTGATCTCGGTCGAGCCGTCGAACACGCTGTTTCGCCGCTTCGCACTCGTCGCCGATGTGAACGGCACGCTCGCCCCGGCGCTCGCGGTCGAGATGCTGCGCGTCGCGCTCGGCGTGCCGGTGCTGCGCCTGCATGTGCGCGGCGATGCGGCGCGCGGCATCTCGGTCGGCAAGGTCTTCGTGCCGACCGAGGCGGACGGCGCGGTGCGCGTCTACTACTCGCGCGGCGACGCACGCCGCTATGTCTCGGCGATCGACGTGCTCCAGGGCCGCGTGCCGGCCGACGCGCTGCACCGCAAGCTCGTGCTGATCGGCCTCACCGGCGTCGGCCTGCGCGACGACTTTCACCTCACCGCCCTCGGCGAGGCGATGCCGGGCAGCGAGATCCACGCCCAGTTGCTCGAGAACCTGTACGACCAGACGCTGCTCGTGCGTCCGGCGTGGGCGCCGCAGTTCGAGCTCGCGGTCTTCGTCGCGCTCGGCCTCTTGCTGATCGTTGCCACGCCGCGCCTGAAACCGCTCGTCGCCGCGGCGCTGACGCTCATCTGCGTCGTGCTCGCGCTGGGCGGCGCGTTCATCGCGTTTCGCACCGAGCGGCTGCTGTTCGATGCGACGCCGGTGTTGAGCCTGCTGCTCTTCTTCGGCGTGCTGCTGCTGCTGACGCTCGCCGAGTCGCGCCGCCGGCGCAAGGCGATGCAGCGCGCGATGCAGGCCGAACGCGTCGAGTCGGCACGCGTCAGCGGCGAACTCGAGGCCGCGCAGCGCATCCAGACCGGCCTGCTGCCGAGCGCGCAGACGCTGCGCGGCGAGCATCGCGTCGACCTCGCGGCGTCGATGACGCCGGCGCGCGAAGTCGGCGGCGACCTCTACGACTTCTTCCTGCTCGACGATCACCGCCTGTTCTGCATGATCGGCGACGTCGCCGGCAAGGGCCTCGGTGCGAGCATGTTCATGGCGGTGAGCAAGGCGCTCGTCAAGAGCGCGGCGCTGCGCGTGCCGGCAAGCGCCGATATCGGCGCGCTGCTGAAGGCGGCGAATGCCGAGATCTCGCGCGACAACGCGGCGATGTTCTTCGTCACCGTGTTCGCCGCGATCCTCGACCTCGACAGCGGCGAGCTCGCCTACTGCAACGCGGGGCACGACAACCCGCTGCGCGTCGTCCCGGGCGAGGCGGCGCCACGCCGCATCGCCGACGGCGACGGCCCGCCGCTGTGCGTCGTCGACGGCTTCGACTACCGCGGCGCGCGCCTGCGCCTGCAGCCCGGCGAACTGCTGTGCCTCGCGACCGACGGCATCGCCGAAGCGCAGGACGCAGCCGGCGCACTCTACGGCCACGAACGGCTGGAGCAGACGCTGCTGCGCGCGGCGCAACCCGGCGCAACGGCCGGCGAAGTGCTCGGCGCGCTGCAGGCCGATGTCGCCGCCTTCGTCGGTGCGACGGAGCCGGCCGACGACCTGACGTTGCTCGTCCTGCGCTGGATCGGCCCGGGCCGCGCCGCGGCCGGCTGAGGCGCTCAGCGCACGATGATCTCGACGCGCCGGTTGCGCGGCTCGGCGACGCCGTCGGCTGTCGGTACGAGCGGCGCGCGCTTGCCGCGCGCGATGACCTGGATGTTGGCCGCGGGGACGCCGAGCCGGATCAGTTCGTTGCGGATGAAGTCGGCGCGTTGCTTCGCGAGGGCGTCGTTCGCCGCCGGGCTGCCGACGGCATCGGTGTGGCCGACGACGAGCACGTCGGGCACCGGCCGCTGCGCGATCTCGGCGAGCGCCTTGTCGGCCTGCTGGCGCGACTCGTCGGTCAGCACGTCCTTGCCTTCGACGAAATAGAGCGTGAAGGTCTCGGCGCGCGCCGGCTGCGCGGCGAGCGCGCTGCCCCAGACGGCACCCACCTCGGCCTCGTTCGTCGTCGAGGTGGAAAGGCCGGTCGCGCCGTCGCGCGCCGCCTGGTAGGGCTGGTCGAGGACGACCTGCTTGTCGCCGTGCGTCACGGCGACGGCGCTCGCGCGCCCGCCTGCCTCGGGCAGCAGAACGACGTTCGTGACCGGCGCGCAAGCCGCCAGGGCGACGAGTGCTGCGAGCCCGAGCGCCCGGAAGGCGCGGCGCGGCGCGATCATTCGCCGACGCTGACCGCGAACTCGGTGCCGCGCGCGCCGAGGATCGCGGTCGGCGTGCGCACCGTCATCGCGTCCGGCGCCTGCTTCGCGATGCGACCCGAGACGACGACGAGCGTGCCCTTGTTGAGCGCGGTGTCGAAGCGTCCCTCGCTCGTCGCCGGATCGAGTGTGTAGCGTTCGAGCACGAGCACGCTGTTGGGTCCCGCCGACAGCAGCGAGTCGTCGTTCATCGTGATGCCGACCGAGCCGTCGGCGCCGGTGCGCAGCGTGTCGGCCGTCTGCAGACGCATGCCGACCGCCGCCTGCTGCGTCGTGCCGCCGCGCTCGACGTTGACCGCGCCGCGCGCGACCTTGATCTGGCCGATATCGTCTGCGACGGCCGCACCCGCCAACGCGGCCGCAAGGACGAGGACGGTGGATTGGAGTCGTCGAGTCATGTCTGCTCCCGGAGCGCGCGGCCGATGGCGAGGGCTGCCTAGAATACGACGAAGCTTTGCGCGGCGCCATCGCGACGCGCTCGACAAGCGCCACCGATGACAACTGAAGTTCGAGCGCCGAATGACGAACGCGGTGAGTTCCCGGCACGCCTGGCCTCGTTGCACGCGACGGCCGCCTTCGTGCAGGCGTTCTGCGATCGTCATCGTCTGCCGCGCGCGACCGCGCTGCATCTGACGCTCGTGGTCGAAGAGTTGTTCACGAACAGCGTGACGCACGGCCACGGCGGCGACAGCGACCAGACGATCGTGATCGACCTGTCGGCCCGCGCCGGCAGCGTCCTGCTCGGCTATGCCGATGCGGCGCCGCGCTTCGATCCGCGGCCACGGCTGCGCACGCCGCCCGAAAGCCTTGGCGCGCCGGCCGACGAGCGCCCGACGGGCGGCCTCGGCCTGCACCTCGTCGGCCGGCTGGCATCGCGAGTTCGATACGCCTACCGCGGCGGCAACCGCATCGTGCTCGCGATGCCGATCGCCTGCGGCAGCGCCGACGCGTGATGTCTCGAATGCCGATGGCGGCGCGATGAAGCAAGAGCCCGCTGCGCCCGAACCGCCCGTCCAGCGCGCCGCGCCGGCCGAGCGCTGGTCTGGCGGCCTGTCCGATCTGTCGCCGGCCTATTTCGGCATGGTGATGGCCACCGGCATCGTCTCGCTGGCTGCCCATTTCGGTGGACTGCCGGTGATCGCGCGCACGCTCTTCGCGCTCAACGTCGTCGCCTACGCCGTGCTGTGGACGCTGACCGTATTGCGCATGCTGCGCTATCCGCACCGCTTCTTCGGCGACATGATCGATCACCTGCGCGGACCGGGGTTCTTCACGATGGTCGCCGGCACCGGCGTGCTCGGCAGCCAGTTCGTCGTGCTCGAAGCCGACTTCGGTATCGCGACGGCGCTTTGGGGCGTCGCGATCGTGCTGTGGGTCGTGCTCACCTACACCGTCTTCACCGGCTTCGCGGTGAAGGAGACGAAGCCAAGCCTGGATCGCGGCATCAGCGGCGCCTGGCTGCTCGCGGTCGTCTCGACGCAGTCGATCGCGGTGCTCAGCGCGCTGCTCGCGCCGCATATCGGGCAGCCCTACAAGCTCGAGATCAACTTCTTCGCGCTGTCGATGTGGCTGTGGGGCGGGATGCTCTACATCTGGATGATGTCGCTCATCTTCTACCGCTACAACTTCTTCGCGCTGTCGCCCGGCGACCTGTCGCCGCCGTACTGGATCAATATGGGCGCGATGGCGATCTCGACGCTCGCCGGCTCGCTGCTCATCCTGAACGTCGGCGACGCGCCGTTCCTGCATTCGCTGCTGCCGTTCATCAAGGGCTTCACGGTCTTCTACTGGGCGACCGGGAGCTGGTGGATCCCGATGCTGCTGCTGCTGGGCTTCTGGCGCCACGTCTACAAGCGCTTCCCGCTCAGGTACGACCCGCTCTACTGGGGCGGCGTCTTTCCGCTCGGCATGTATGCCGTCTGCACGCACGAACTGATCGACGCGATGGGCTTTACCTTCCTCGGCTGGCTGCCGCAGACCTTCGGCTACGTCGCCCTCGTCGCCTGGACGGCGGCCTTCATCGGCCTGGTGCACAGCCTGGCGCGCCGCTTCGGGCTGATCGCGGCGCCGAAGACATGATGCGGCACCCGGTGCATCGACAGCCCGGCGTCGGCGGCGGCGCGCCGGGCCGGCGCCGAAGCGGCGCGGCGTGAAGCCGGTCTGGTTCTTCGGCATCGCCGCCGCGGTCATCTTCGCGGCCTCGAGCGTCATGCTCGCGCCGCTCGCCCCGGGTCCGCTCGCGCTCCAGCTTGCCTTCACGCCGCAGGCATTCGCGAGCGTGATTCATGCCTGGTCGCCCGGGCAACTGGCGCGCTATCGCGCCCATCTGCCGCTCGACTTCGTGCTGCTGGCCTGCTACGGCGCGTTCGGCTACCTGCTCGCGTCACGTACGCGTCTGTTCCTCGCATGGCGGCCGACCGCGCGCGCCGCGGCGCGCTGGTGCCTGCCGGCGGCGGCCGGCTTCGATGCGGTCGAGAATGTGCTGCACCTCTGGCTGACCGCGATGCCGCGCTTCGACGTGACGCTTCCCTATTTCGCCGCGGCGCTGTGCGCGGCGATCAAATGGCTGCTGCTGTGCGCCTTCGCGCTCGCCGTGGCGGGCGCGCTGGCGCAATCCCGGCCCCGCGGTACGGACCGACACCTTCTATGATGACCGCCGCGCCGCCCCGATGGTGCGAGGCTTGCGCCCAAGGAGACCGCCGATGATCGACCTTGCCACCTTGCAGCAGCATCTCGAGCCGATGTTCCCGGGCCTCATGGGCCTCGAATTGACCGGCGTCGGGCCGGAGCGGGTGACGGCGACGATGCGGGTACGCCCCGATCTGTGCACCGCCGGCGACATCCTGCACGGCGGCGCGGTCATGGCGTTCGCCGATACGCTCGGCGCGGTCGCCACCTTCGTCAATCTGCCGCACGGCGCGCGCACGACGACGATCGAGTCGAGCACCAAGTTTCTCGCCGCCGCGCCGGCCGCAACGACGGTCTCGGGCGAATGCACCGCCTTCCATCGCGGCCGCACGACGATGGTGTGGCAGACGCTGGTGCGCACCGAAGAGGGCAAGCTGTGCGCCGTCGTCACGCAGACGCAGCTCGTGATCGCCCCTCGGGAGTCATCGACGTGAGCGCTCGCTCTGCGCGTCAGTCCCTTTGCTCGGCGACCCTGGCGAGCCCGGCGATCGCGAGCGCATAGCCGGCGACGCCGAGGCCGGCGATCACGCCACGCGCCACCGGCGCGATATACGAGTGATGCCTGAACGGCTCGCGCGCATGCACGTTCGAGATGTGCAGTTCGATCACCGCCACGCCCGTCCCCTTGATCGCATCGTGCAACGCGATCGAGGTGTGGGTATAGGCCCCGGCGTTGAACACGACGCCGGCCAGCAGCCCGGCGGCCTGCGCGCGGCCGGCCTCGTGAATCCAGTCGACCAGCACGCCCTCGTGATTCGACTGCCGGAAGTCGAGCGCCAGCCCGTGCTCGGCGCAGGCCGCGCGGCACAGCGCCTCGACGTCGGCGAGCGTCTGCGCGCCGTAGACGGCTGGCTCGCGGCTGCCGAGCAGGTTCAGGTTCGGTCCGTTCAGGACGAGGGCGGTCTTCATGGCGGGAATTCCCGTTTCGAGGTCTTCGGTCGGTGGGTCAGCCGGTGCGGATCGCGTGCCGCGCCCGGTTCGTGCGGGAGCGGAACAGTTCGGCGATGCCGACCTCGCGCGGCCCGGGGACGAGCGTGAAGCGCTCTCCGGCGCGCAGCGTGCCGGGCTTCCTCACCGCGAGATAGAAGCCGCACCAGCCGCTTTCCACCATCAGCCGCGCGGCCTGGTTGAACCCCATCACCGCGTCGAGCTTGAAGCACGGGAAGCGCGGTTCGCTGATCGCGAGATCGCAATCGGCGAAGCGCAGCACGTCGCCGACCCAGGCCTGCGATTCGAGCAGGCCGGCGAGCGTCAGGTTCTCGCCCAGGAAACCGTGCGGCAGCGGCGCGTCCCACGCCGCGACGCGCGCCTGGGCGCGCACCGTCTGCCAGAACGGATAGTGCTCGAGCGGATAGGCGTAGACCGCCTTCGACAGGCCACCGTGCACCGAAGGATCGGCCTGCTCGTCGCCTTCGAGTCCGAGCGCGCGCACGCCGACGCCGCCCGCGGCGCCACGCTTGACTATGCCGCTCATCACGCCGCGGCCCTCGACCGCGATCTCGCGCGCGAGGCCGATGTTGACGCTCAGGATCTGCCCGCTCATGCGCGCATCATGCCCGAGCCGGGCGCGCCCCGGGCGTCCAAGGGGGCCGAATCGGGCCGGCCGGGGTTGAATTGCCGGCTCTGCGAAAGCGCACCGGTCAAGCCTGCCGCGATCACGTGAAGGGTCTCACGCCGACCGGCGCAGGCGGGGTCGAAAAGTCGATAGACTGACTGCCCTGCCTCGTCGGTGCAAACCCTGTAAACGGGGGATGACGCAACTCGGCGACAGCGAGATGATCCCACTCTGGCGCCCCGGCTCGATCAGCCTGCGATGCGCACGAGGGCCCCGACCTCGGGCCCGGATTGACGTGGAATTCGGCCAGCCCCGCGGCATCCGCGCGAGGCTGACCGAATTTCTCTGCAACGAGCTTTCAACTTCAAGGACCGGACCCGCAATGAACGCCATCCCGAGCGCAGATGCAAGACTCAATATCCCCGCCCACGTCAGGCACCAGCGTCTGATCGCGTGGGTCGCCGAGATGGCCGCTCTCACCGGCGCGCGCAATGTCTATTGGTGCGACGGCAGCGACGCGGAGTACGACCGCCTGTGCGGGCAGCTCGTCGACGCCGGCACCTTCATCCGGCTGAACCCCGAATTGCGGCCGCACAGCTTCCTCGCCCGCAGCTCGCCGGGCGACGTCGCCCGCGTCGAGGGCCGCACCTTCATCTGCTGCGAGAACGAGCAGGACGCCGGGCCGACCAACAACTGGGTCGCCCCAAGCGAGATGCGCGAACTGCTGCAGACCGGCGAGAAGGCGCTGTTCCGCGGCAGCATGCGCGGCCGCACGATGTACGTCGTGCCGTTCAGCATGGGGCCGCTGGGCTCGCCGATCGCGCACATCGGCGTCGAGCTCTCCGACAGCGCCTACGTCGCGGTCAATATGAAGATCATGACGCGCATGGGCCGCGGCGCGCTCGACGTGCTCGGCACCGACGGCGAGTTCGTCCCCTGCATGCATACCGTCGGCGCACCGCTCGAGCCGGGCGACAAGGATGTGGCCTGGCCGTGCAACGATACCAAGTACATCGTCCATTACCCCGAAACGCGCGAGATCTGGAGCTACGGCTCGGGCTACGGCGGCAACGCGCTCTTGGGCAAGAAGTGCTTCGCGCTGCGCATCGCAAGCTGGATGGGGCGCGCGGCGGGCGACGGCGCCGGCTGGCTCGCCGAGCACATGCTGCTGCTGGGCGTCACGTCGCCCGAGGGCAGGAAGCACCACGTCGCCGCCGCCTTCCCGAGCGCCTGCGGCAAGACGAATTTCGCGATGCTCGTGCCGCCCGCCGGCTTCGAAGGCTGGAAGGTGACGACGATCGGCGACGATATCGCCTGGATCAAGCCCGACGCCGACGGCCGCCTCTACGCGATCAACCCCGAGGCGGGCTACTTCGGCGTCGCCCCCGGCACCAACGAGAAGACGAACCCGAACTGCATGGCTAGCCTGGCGCGCGACGTGATCTTCACCAACGTCGCGCTCACCGACGACGGCGACGTCTGGTGGGAGGGCATGACCGATGCGCCGCCCGCCCACTGCATCGACTGGCAGGGCAACGACTGGACTCCGGCGATCGGAAAGGAGACCGGCGCCAAGGCGGCACACCCGAATGCGCGCTTCACGGTCGCCGCGACCAACAACCCGGTGCTCGACCCGCAGTGGGACGACCCGAAGGGCGTCGCGATCGACGCCTTCATCTTCGGCGGCCGGCGCTCGACGACGGTTCCGCTCGTGACCGAGGCGCGCGACTGGGTCGAAGGCGTCTACATGGCGGCGACGATGGGCAGCGAGACGACCGCCGCGATCATCGGCCAGCAGGGCGTCGTGCGGCGCGACCCGTTCGCGATGCTGCCGTTCACTGGCTACAACATGAGCGACTATTTCCGCCACTGGCTCGACATGGGCGAGCGCATCGCGGCGCTGTGCGCGAAGAGCGGCGCGAAGGTGCCGAAGATCTTCTGCGTCAACTGGTTCAGGAAGGGCGCCGACGGCAAGTTCGTCTGGCCCGGCTACGGCGAGAATATGCGCGTCCTGAAGTGGATGCTCGACCGCGTCGAAGGCCGCGGCGAAGGCTTCGACCAGGTCTTCGGCACCAGCCCGCGCTACGAGGACCTGAACTGGACCGGGCTCGACTTCCCGCCGGCCCGCTTCCAGCAGGTGACGAGCATCGACCCCGAGGCCTGGCAGGCCGAGATGAAGCTGCACGCCGAGCTGTTCGAGAAGCTCGCCTGGCACCTGCCGCAGGAACTGACGGCGACCAAGGCGCGCATCGAGGAGCGGCTCGCCGCCTGAGCAGCGAACGGATCAGACGGCTGCCTGACGTTCAAGGCAGCGCGGGCTGCGCCGACTGGCGCGGTAGCACGATCGCGGCGCGCGAGATGACTCGCAAGAGCCTGTCGCCTACATCTTGGGCATGGCAGCCGAATTCTGGCGTGTCGTGCGCGCCTCGGCCTGCAGGTCGGCCAATTGCTTGGCAGTGGCCTGCATGGCCGGGACGGCGTGGCCCGGATCGGTCATCACGAACTTCATCTCGGTGACCACGGATTCGCGTGGGGCGCGGGTCACGAGGTTCACGACCAGCGCTGCACTGCAAGTCGACGCATCGGCCGGCGCAAGCTTTCGTCGCTGCCAAGCCTGGTACTGACCGAGACCGGCAGGGGAGTTGTCCACCGGCGGTGTCTGCCGGGCATCCATCGACGTCGGAGCAGTGTCACCACAGACGACCTTGCCGGGTTCGACCCATCGAGAAAAATTGCCCCTCCCGTTGTTCGCCTCCAGTACGGTGGAAGGCTTGCCGTACTTCTGGGTGACCGAAGCCATGGCGCGGTCCATCGGCAGCGGGTTGTCGTACATGACCAAGGTGCGAATGACGCGAATGACCCGCTGCTCCAGCGGCGGCGCCGAGAACATGACCTCCAGCGTCTCGGAGCTGTTGGTCGGGCCCTGTTGAATGACGATCGAGCTCAGGAAAGCCGGTGTCGGTTGATCCTTGACGCCGTCGTTGAAGGCGAACTGCCGCTTCTGTTCTGTGACCTCGCCCTTCGGAGCATGGGCAAGCATCGCGCTGCGCGCCTGCTCGGGGCTCATGCCAAGGCGGACGCCGACGACATCCCACTCCGGCGCGGCGAAGGACGATGCTGCGCCTGCAAGCATCAGCAAGGCTGCAACTGGAATCGAACGGCGATGAATGCGGTTGGCGCTCATTTCGTCGTGGCCTCCGGGGTTGAATGCGATGGGCGGCGAAAAGGATCTGGGCTCACCTCGCTGCCTTCATCATACTTTGGCAGTGTCAGCCGCCGGCATCGCGGATGTCGTTCCGGCGCCATTGCTGGGGCATGCTCGACTGACTGCAATGGCGCGCGCTGTACTCCCAGCCCTTCTCGCTCCTGGACGCAAAGCGCGACTCGTCGACGAGGGTGTAGATCACGACGCTGACTTGCGGCGGCGCGGTGTCCTGAAACACCTTGCAGGACTGCGTCACGCGATAGGTGCGCAAACCGGTCTGCTCGATCTTCTCGAAGGTGCAGAAGTCGCGAGCGCCGGCGATGCCGTCGCGCCCGAGCAGCGACACCGTCGCGTTGGAGGCCTTGCTGCAGGGCGTATCGCTGTCGACGTAGTAACCGTGCCGCAGCGGCACCGTCGAAACGGCCGCCGCGCGGAGCCGGCGACTGTGAAGTGCAAGGCCGCGCTTGCGGTGTCGCCCTTCGAGGCGGCACCCATCGATCTGGCCGGATACTCCGGCGAATGCTCGGCTTGCGCGGCACGCCACCCGCAGGAAAGCAGCCACGCGATCGACAGCACCGCCACGACGATTGCACTCGTTCTTCCCATTGAACCTCCGCAAGGCATGCGCGAGGGTAGTGCATTCCGTGGGTGCGGACGGCGGCTTGTCGCGCCGAGAAGCGCTGCCGGCGTGGTCAGTGGACAATCGGCGCATGCCCGCCCCCGATCTACCTCTCGCCGCACGCGACCTGAGCGACGCCGAACTGGTCGAACTCGACGACCTGCTCGCAGCGATGCCCGAGCCGGCGATGCCGATGGAAATCGTCATGCTCGACGGCTATCTGTGCGGTGTCATCGTGCAGCCGGTGCTCGTCCCCGCCGAGCAGTGGCTGGCGCTGGTGCCGGACATCGAGCGCCGTGCGTTCGCGCAGGAGGCGGTCGGCGCCGATCGCATCCGTACCCTGGTGCTGCGCCGGCATGCCGCGCTCGTGCGCGCGCTGCACGAGAACGGCTGGTTCGATCCGCTGATTGTGGACGACGACGGCGAGGAGGCGGACGGCGACGCGGCGCGCGGCGAAACCGGTCCGCTGGCCGCGATGAACGCGATCTCGCGCCCGCTGGTCCCGTGGGTGGCCGGCTTCCAGACCGCCTGTGCCGCCTTCCCGGCGTTGCTCGAAATGCAGGACGAGGCGGTGATGATGGCGATCGCGCGCATCTTCCGCCACCTGCCGGTCGAGGACCAAGAAGTGCGCGAAATCGTCGACCTGCTCGATCGCGAGGCGCCGCTCGCGACGCTCGACGAAGCGATCGAAGACCTCGTCTCGAGCGTCGCCGATCTGGCCGACCTGACCTACAACGAACGCTACCGCGTGCAGACCGTGCGCCGCGATGCGCCCAAGGTCGGCCGCAACGACCCCTGCCCCTGCGGCAGCGGCAGGAAGTACAAGCATTGCCACGGCGCAGGATGACGCCGCCGGCGCGCCGCGCCTGACGCGAGGCCGGGATGCGCCTGCAACTGCTTTCCGACCTGCATCTCGAGACCGAAACCTTCGCGCCCGAGCCGGCGCCGGGCGCGGACGTGCTGGTGCTCGCGGGCGATATCGACAGCCGCTGGGATGCACTCGACGCCTATCGAGGCTGGCCGGTGCCGGTGCTGTTCGTCGCCGGCAACCACGAGTTCGACCGCCGCGAGCTGACGACTGCGTGGCCCGCACTGCGCGCACGCTGCGCGCGCATCGGCATCACGCTGCTCGAATGCGAGAGCCTGTGCCTCACCGATGCGCGGGGTCTGCGCGTGCGCTTCGTCGCGACGACGCGCTGGTGCGATTTCGACCTCTTCGGTGCCGCCGGCCGCGAACGCGCGATGCGCGCCGCCGGCTATTTCATGCGCCTGATGCAGGCGACGCACGCCGGCCGGCCGTTCGACGCCGCGCTGATGCGCGAGGAAGCGCTCGCCTGCCGCCGCTGGCTCGAGGCCGAGTTGCGCCGCCCGCAGGGCGCTTGGGATGCCACCGTCGTCATCACCCACTTTGCGCCGAGCGCGCGCAGCGCCGACCCGCGCTACGGCACGCAGCCGACGACGGCGAGCTTCTGCAATGCCGACGACGATCTGCTCTCGCATGCCGATCTGTGGATCCACGGCCATCTGCACTGCCGCCAGGACTATCTGGTTCGCGCGCCGGGCGGGCACGAGACGCGCATCGTCGCCAATGCCCGCGGCCACTCGCGCAAGGGCGAGGCGGACGGCTTCGACGGCCTGAAGTGCTTCGACGTGGCGGCCCGCGAGTGACGCGCGTCAACCTATAGTCGGGCGATGGCGCGACACTGTCGATGCCATTGATCCACCCAGCCAGGGAGCATCGTCATGAAGATTCTCGTCGCCGTCGACGGCAGCCGCTATACGAAACGCATGCTCGCGTATCTCGCGGCGCACGACGAACTTCTCGGCAGCCGCCACCAGTACACGGTGCTGACGGTGGTGCCGGCTCTGCCCAGCAGGGCGGCGGGCGTGCTCGACCGGGCGGTCGTCAAGAGCCACTACGAGGACGAGGCCGAGCGTATCTTCAAGCCGATCCGCGCCTTTCTCGCCCGCCAGGGCATCGAGCCCGCCTACCTCAGCCGGGTCGGCACCGCCGGCGAGCTGATCGCGCGTCAGGCCGCGGCAGGCCGATTCGACCTGCTGATGATGGGCTCGCACGGACATGGCAGCCTCTCCGGGCTCGTCATGGGGTCGGTCGCGGCCAAGGTGCTCGCGAGCTGCAGGACGCCGCTGCTGCTGGTGCGCTGAACGGCGTGGACGACGAGCCGGCCCGAAGATCGCGATGCCGATGGACAGCACCGACCACCGGCTGATCGCGCTGCTGCGCAAGGATGCGCGCATGAGCGTTGCGACGCTCGCTGCCAAGCTCGGCGTATCGCGCGGCACGGTGACGAACCGGCTGCGCAAGCTAGAGGACGCGCAGCTCATCGTCGGCTACTCGGTGCTGCTGCGGCCGGACGCCGTGCCGAATCAGATCCGGGCCTGGATGGGCGTCCTGGTCGACGGCAACCAGACGCGCGAGGTCGTCGCGAGCCTCCTCGGCGAGCCCGGCGTCGCCGCGCTGCACGATACCAATGGCCGCTGGGATCTGCTCGCCGAGCTGCGCGCCGAATCGACGACCGAGCTGTCGAAGGTGCTCGATCGCGTGCGCCTGATCAAGGGCATCGCGAATACCGAGACGAGCATCCTGCTCGCGAGCTATCGCTGAGGATTCGGATGCAGGTCTTCGACGCCGAGGCGACCCGCGAGGCGCTGCCCTTCGAGCGGCTGATCCCGGCGTTGCGCGAGCTGTTCGCCGCCGGTTGCGAAGTCCCGCCGCGCCACGTCCATCGCATCGAGGCGCCGGCCGGGTCGGCGGCCGAGGCCGTCACGTCGCTCATCATGCCGGCCTGGCAGGCGGGGCGCGCGTACGGCGTGAAGATCGTCAATATCGCGCCCGGCAATGCCGCGCGCGGCCTGCCGGCGCTGCACGCGAGCTACGTGCTGCACGATGCGCGGACCGGGGCGCCGCTCGCGCTGATCGACGGCGACCAGATCACCGCGCGCCGCACCGCGGCGGCGTCGGCGCTGGCCGCGTCGGCGCTGGCCGCGCCGCAGGCGAAGACGCTGCTCGTCGTCGGCGCCGGGCGCGTCGCGCGGCTGCTGCCCGAGGCCATGCGCGTCGTGCGGCCGTCGATCCGCCGCGTCACGGTGTGGGCGCGCGTGGCCGCGCGCGCCGGGGCGCTCGCCGATGAACTGCGCAGGCAGGGTTTCGACGCCCGGCCGGCGGCCGATCTGCCGGCCGCGGTCGGCGAAGCCGATATCGTCAGTTGCGCGACGCTTGCGACCGAGCCGGTCGTGAGGGGCCGCTGGCTGCGCGCCGGCAGCCACCTCGACCTGATCGGCAGCTTCACGCCGGCGATGCGCGAGGCCGACGACGACTGCCTTGCCAGCGCGCGGCTCTACATCGATACCGAAGAGGCGCTCGCCAAGAGCGGCGATCTGATCGGGCCGCTCGCGCGCGGCGTGATCCGCGCTGGCGATATCGCCGGAACGCTCGCGACGCTCGCACGCGACGAAGCGCCCGGCCGCAGCGCGGCGGGCGAACGCACCGTCTTCAAGTCGGTCGGCACCGCGCTCGAGGATCTGGCCGCGGCGATGCTGGTCCGGGGCCTGGGCTAGCGCGCTTCGCGGGTCAGCGTTTCGCCGCTGTCTTCTTCGCTGGCGCTGCGGCGGATTTTTTTGCAGCGGCCTTCTTCGACGCCGCCTTCTTTGCAGGCGCGGCAGCGGTCTTCTTCGCGGCAGACTTCTTCGCCGGCGCCTTGCCGGCCGCCTTCTGCGCCGGTTTCGGCGCCGATTTCGGTGCGGCGACGCCGCCGTTCCACGTCAGCCGCGCCTTCTTCGCGAGCGCGACCACCTTCGCGATATCGGCATCGCTGTAGACGCCGTTCACGCCGGAGATCGCCGACAGCTTCATGCCGTGCTTGAGGCCGAGCTTGTAGATCTCCTTGACCTTCTCCCACTCGGTATCGCGGCCGATCGTGAAGACCTCGAAGCGGCCTTCGAGCGCGAGCACGATCGTCTCCGCGAGGCAGGCATAGATCACATTCGGCGGCAGGGCGATACTTTTCAGGCCCCTGACCTTGGTCGGCAGCTCGATCTCGCCCGATTCGATGACCAGCACGTCGGGTCGCTTGGCGACCTCCTCGGGCGGCAGGTCCAGCGGGCGGGCGACATCGGTGATGACGCAACCGGGCTTGACCTTCGTGATATCGAGAATCTTCTTGCCCGCGCCCGAGGTGCTCGTGACGATCATGTCCATATCGGCGAGCAGCGCGTCGTAGTCGGTCGAGCAGATCACGTTGGCGTCGGGCGTATCCAGCAGGATCGACGCCTTCAACTGCTCGAGCTTGCCCATGTCGCGCCCGGCGATCACGACCTCGTCGAACGCCATCGCGAGCAGCCGCGCGCTGACCGAGCCGATCGAGCCCGACGCGCCGATCACCATTGTCTTGGCGCGCACCTTCTTCGTCTTCGGGTCGAGCTCGACGAGGCCCATGCGGCGCATCGCGTCGGCGGCGGCCCACAGCGCGCCGGACGCCGAATAGCTGTTGCCGGTCGTCACCGGGAGCGGCGCGCGCCGCGCGACGGTGATGCCGGCGTCGCCGACGACCTTGGTGAATGCGCCCAGGCCCATGATCTGCGCGCCCATCTTCTCGGCCATGTCGGCCGCCGCGAGCAGCCGGCGGTAGGTGAACTCGGGGCTGCGGGCGAGCATTTCCTTGGGCGTGCCGCCGACCAGGATGAGCCAGCCCTCGGCCTCGGAGCCGGTCGGCGAGACGATATTCTCCATCTTGCAGTACACCACCGGCGGCATGTGCGCGGCCAGCGTCTCGACCTGGTCCATGACGAACTTGGGCGTGCCCTTGGGCAGCGCCGCATTCTTGCGGATCAGCTCCTGGCTGAGCGGGTGGATGACGAAGGCGAAGCGGCGGATATTGCGGAACTTGCCGGTCGGGTGCAGCAGGCGCGGCTGCAGGCCCAGTTCGGCGATGATCTCGGCGAAGTCCTCGTCGGCGATCGCCTCCGCCGGCCGGCCGAGCTTGGCGAGGATCATCGCCTCCAGCGTTTCGACGCCGACGACGTGATCGAACAGCTTGGGCGATACGTCGATCACGAGGTTGACCCGGCACTTCTTGTAGAAGGCGAGCTGCTCGTCGTCGACCGCCGAGGTGATGAGCGTCTTGCCGTCGAGGTTGGCCGGCGTCCCCACTGCCTTGATCTCGTCGAAGCTGCCGACGACGACATGCGCGTTGCGCACCGCGCGTGCGACGCGCATATTCTTCAGCCCGGCGAAGGACTTCTCGAGCATTCGCCAGGGCTTGATGCCGGCCACATATTCGTTGCCCTTGGCGTACAGCTCGAGCTGCGCCAGCGAGGACAGCAAGAGCGGCGAGCCAGCCTGGAAGACCGGGTCGGCGAAGCTCAGGTTCTTCGTATAGTCCGACAGCGCGACGGCGATCTCGTAGTTGCGCATCCCGCTCAGGAACAGCACCAGGTTGTTGTCGAAATAGTGGCCGAGCTCGCGCTGCACGTGGCGCACCGCATGCACCTGCAGCAGCCGGCGCAAGGTGGCGCCGGTCGTCACCGGCACGCGCGTGACGACGTTGAGCAGGCTCTTGGTCGCGCGGTTGATGATCGTCGTCGTGCCGACGTGGCAGTGATCGGCGACCTCGCCCAGGCCGATCGCATCGGCGCTCGCCTGCTGGCGGCGCAGCAGTTCCCACGCCTTCTTCGAGTTGCCGTCGGCGCCGAGGCGCTGGACCTCGAAGTGCTCGCCGAGAAAGTCGGCTTCGAAGGCGAAATCGGACCTGGACGAGCCCATCGTCACGCTGACGACTCTTTTCATATTGGCGATCCTCGGGAAGGGGTGGTGAGCGGGACGGGTATCAGGCCGCAGGCCGGGTCTTGCGGGCGCGCGGCGCGCTGGCCTTTGCGGCGGCTTTGCGGGGCGCCTTCGCGGCGGTCTTGCGCGGCGTGGCCTTGCGCCTGGGCGCTGCCGCGCCCGCATCCTCGGACCTGGGCGCGGGCAATACCTTTCGGATGATCGCCTCGCACGTCGCCTGGTCCATATAGCGCGGCACCGGGTAGCCGAGCAGCGCTTCCTCGCACGCGGCCCGCGCGAGGGCCGGAATATCCTCTTCGCGCAGCGCGTCGAGCGTGGCCGGAATGCCGAGCCGCCGGTTCAGGTCGCGCACGCCGGCAATGAAGCGATCGGCGAGGTCGTCCTCGCTCGCGTCTTCACTGCCGAGCCCGGCGCGCAGCGCGAGCTGCGCGAGCCGTTCGGTCGTGACCGGCGCCGAATAGTCGAGCACGTGCGGCAGCATGATCGCGTTGGCCAGGCCGTGCGGCGTGTGATAGAGGCCGCCGAACTGGTGCGCGATCGCATGCACGTAGCCGACATTGGCGCGCGTGAAGGCGAGCCCGGCGTAGGTCGAGGCGAGCGCCATCTTCTCGCGCGCCGCGAGGTTCTTGCCGTCGGCGTACGCGACGGGCAGGTTCTCGAAGATCATGCCGACCGCCGACAGCGCCATGCTGTCGGTATAGTCGGTCGCCCATTTGCCGAGGTAGGACTCGACCGCATGGGTCAGCGCGTCGATGCCGGTCGCGGCGGTGATCGCCGGCGGCAGGCCGGTCATCAGTTCGGGATCGAGCGCCGCCATGCGCGGCACGACGCGCAGATCCATCACGACGAGCTTCTTGTGCCGCTCGGGGTCGGAGACGACGGCGGCGACCGTGACCTCGCTGCCGGTGCCGGCGGTCGTCGGCACGGCATAGATCGGCACCGGGCTGTTGCGACCCTTGAAATAGCCGGCCAGCGCGCGCAGCGGCTTGGGGTTGTTGGCGGCGATCGCGATCAGTTTGGCCGCGTCCATCGCCGAGCCGCCGCCGAAGGCGACGATCGCGTCGCACCCGTTCTCCTTGAAGAACGCGAGGCCTTCCTCGATGAGCGGAATCGGCGCATCGGGCGTGATGCGGTCGAAGATCGCGAAGTCGACGCCGCCGGCAGCGAGCGCATCGGTCAGTGCGCGCGTCAGTCCGAGCTTGACGATGATGGCGTCGGTGACGATCAGAATCTTTTCGTAGCCCATGCCGGCGATGGCATCGCCCAGCCGCGCGCTCGAGCCCGGGCCGACCATCAGCGTCGGTTGCGGAAACGGCAGCAGCCGGGTGACGAAGCTGGCGCCGTTCATCACCGCGCCCATGCCGGTGTGGCGCATCGCCGGGCTGATCAGTTCGGAGAGCTTCAAATCCTCGACTCCCTGTGGGTGGATCCAGACGGCAAGCGTAGCATCGGATTGGCAATGGGCGACGCGCGCCGCGATTCGCCGACGCCGGTCCGGCCGCGGACGTCAACCGTTCTGCCAGATCACCTTCTTGCCCGATGCCTCCCAGGGCTCGTAGTTTTTGGCGTACAGCTCTTCGATCCGGTTGCGCTTGACCTTGAAGGTCGGCGTGATGATGTCGTTCTCGACCGTCCAGGGCGTGACCGCGACGACCAGGCACTTCAGCTGCTCGTGGGGGTCGAGCGTTGCGTTGACGGATGCGAGATGCGCGGTCAGCGACTGGTCGAGTTCGGCGCGCGCGCCCGGATCGGCGGCGCGGGCGACGAATTCGGCGCCGAGCATCAGGATGCCCAGCGGTTGCCCCAGGTTGGCGCCGGCCACGACGCAGGCCTCGATGGCTTCGTGCATCACGAGCTTGTCCTCGATCGGCGCCGGCGCGACATATTTGCCCTTGCCGGTCTTGAACAGGTCCTTCACGCGGCCGGTGATGCGCAGCACGCCTTCGCCGTCGATGCTGCCCTTGTCGCCGGTGCGCAGCCAGCCGTCCTCGGTCATCGCCTCGCGCGTCTTTTCGGGCTCCTTGTAGTAGCCCAGCATCAGCGCCTGGCTGCGCATCTGGATTTCGCCGGTCTCGGGGTCGATCCGCTGCTCGACGCCTTCGTAGGCCGGCCCGACGCTGCCCTGCTGGTTCCTGCCCGGCACGGTGATGTGCGAGACGGCGAGGTTCTCGGTCATGCCGTAGCCCTCGTTGATATCCAGGCCGAGCCGGCTGTACCACTGCAGCAGGGCGAGCGGCATCGGCGCCGCGCCGCCGGCCGCGATGCGGCAGGCGTCCAGGCCGAGCGCCTTCATCACCTTGCGCCGCACGATGCCGCGGACGATCGGAATCGACAGCAGCCGCTCGAGCTTGGCCGGCGGCATCTTGTGGTGCACCCCCTGCTGGAACTTGACCCACAGGCGCGGCACCGAGAAGAAGATCGTCGGCCGCGCGCGCTGCATGTCGGCGGCAAAGGTATCGAGCGAGTCGGCGAAATAGATCCGCATCCCGGTGCGCAGCCAGCCGTGCTCGACGAGCACCCGCTCGACGACGTGGGCGAGCGGCAGGTAGGACAGCATGCGGTCCTCGGCGCCCATCGGCAGGCGCTTGATGCCGGCGTCCAGCGCCCAGGCGAAGTTGCCGAAGCTGTGCATCACGCCCTTGGGCATGCCGGTCGTGCCCGAGGTATAGATCAGCGTCGCGAGCTCGTCCGCGCCGCGCACCGGGCTGTCCTTCAGCGGCGTGCTGTCCTTGCAGATCGCGTCCCAGCCGGGGTACGCCGCGCGCGCGTCGGGAGGCGAGAGCGGATAGCTCAGGCACGGCATGCCGTCCGGCACCCCCGGCTTCATATGTTCCCAGCCGTCGAGCTTGCCGATGAAGCAGGCCTTCGATTCGCTGTGGGTGAGGATCTGGCGCACTGTCTGCGCCGCGAGCGTCGGATACAGCGGCACCGAGACGTGGCCGGCCATCCAGATCGCGAGATCGCTCATGATCCACCAGGCGCAGTTCTTGGACAGGATCGCGACCCGCGAGCCCGGCTCCCAGCCCTGCGCCCGCAGGTGGTTCGCCATCTTGCGCACCTCGCCCGCGACCTCGCCCCAGGTCATGTCGCGGACCGTGCCGTCGCCCATCGGCTGGGTCAATGCGATGCGGTTCGGGGACGTCTTCTCCCAGTGGTACAGGCGCTGCAAGGCCAGCATCTCGGGTGGCGTCACGCTCATCTGTTTCTCCCCCTTGGTCAGTGAATCTGGCTCGAATGCGCGACCCGGCACGCTATGCCGAGTCGCATGGTTTGCGCTGCGCGCGAGCGCCGTGGCGCGGGTGCGGGTCGCGGCGACGAGGCGGTTGCCTCTCAGCCGATCGTCATCAAGCTCGCGTTGCCGCCCGCCGCAGCGGTATTGATGCTAAGCGATCGCTCGATCAGCAACCGCTCCAGCGGCACATTCGTTGCGCCCGGCGCAAGCGAGGTGATGCCGACGATCGGCCCCGGACGCTGCGCGAGCGCTTCCTGCAGCGCGAGCAGCGCGTCGTCCTTGCCGTGGTGCAGCACGGCATCGAAATGGACCGCCTCGGCGCGCCAGTCCTGCGCGAGCGAGACACGCTCGCGGGCCGCGTGCGGCAGTTGCTCCCAGAGAGGGCGCGCGTCGGCCGGCCAGATGGCCAGCGCGCCGACCGCGAGTACGGCGGCGAGCTGCGTGAGCCGATCGGCGTCGCCCGGCGTGCCCGTGTGCGCCAGGCACAGCACCGCCTCGCGCGGCCGCGCGGCATACAGATTCGCCTCGCCGGTCGGCCCGGCAAGGCTGCGCCAGCCGGTCTCGGGCGCGAGGCCGGCGAGCGTTTCGCAGGTCTGCGCGAGACGGACGTCGCCGCGTGATCCTGCCCAATCGCGCAGCGCGTCGCGCGCGATTCGCGCTTCGTCATCGGCGGCCCCTGGCGTCCAGCCGCGCAGCGGCGGCTGGCCGGCGCTGCCCGCGCCATCGATCGCACGCCGCGCTGCATCGGCCGGGCGCTTCGCGAGCAAGCGCAGCAGGTACAGCGGGCCGCCCGCCTTCGGGCCGGTGCCTGACAGCCCCTCGCCGCCGAACGGCTGCACGCCGACGACGGCGCCGACGACGTTGCGATTGGCATAGAGATTGCCCGCGCGCGCCGCGTGCACGGCCTGGGCGAGCGTCTCGTCGATCCGCGTGTGCACGCCGAAGGTCAGGCCGTAGCCGGTCGCGTTGATCCGCTCCAGCAGTTGCGCAAGCTCGTCGCGCTCGTAGCGCAGCACGTGCAGCACCGGGCCGAAGACCTCGCGCTGCAGCTCGTCGATGCGGTCGATCTCGATCACTGCCGGCGGCACGAAGCTGCCGCGGGCGGTCGCTTCGCCGTCGATCGCCGCCGGGCGCGATACCGCATGGCCCTTGGCGCGCATCGCCGCGATGTGGCGTTCGATCGTGCCCTGCGCCTCGCTGTCGATCACGGGGCCGACATCGACCGCGAGCCGGCGCGGGTCGCCGACGCGCAGTTCGCTGACCGCACCCTTGAGCATCTCGATCAGCCGCTCGGCGCCGTCCTTTTGCACGCACAGCACGCGCAACGCCGAGCAGCGCTGGCCGGCACTGTCGAAGGCGGAGGCGACGGCGTCGGCGACGACCTGCTCGGCGAGCGCCGACGAGTCGACGATCATCGCGTTCTGGCCGCCGGTCTCGGCGACAAGCGGCACGCTCTGGCCGTGCGCGCCCAGGCGGCTGCCGAGCGACCGCTGCAGCAGGCGCGCGACCTCGGTCGACCCGGTGAAGAGCACGCCCTGCACGCGCGGGTCGGCGACCAGCGCGGCGCCGACGCTCTCGCCCGGCCCGGGCAGCAGCTGCAGCACATCGCGCGGCACGCCGGCCGCCCACAGCGCGCGCACCGCGGCGGCGGCAACGAGCGGCGTCTGCTCGGCCGGCTTGGCGAGCGCCGTATTGCCGGCGGCGAGTGCGGCGGCGACCTGGCCGGTGAAGATCGCGAGCGGGAAGTTCCACGGGCTGATGCAGACCACCGCGCCGAGCGGCGCGTGCGTCGCGTTGTCGAAATCGCGCCGCACCTGCTGCGCGTAGTAGCGCAGGAAGTCGACCGCCTCGCGCACCTCGGCGATGCCGTTCGCGCAGGTCTTGCCGGCCTCGCGCACGAGCAGCGCGATCAGCGCCCGGGCGTCGGCCTCGAGATGCTCGGCCGCGGCTTCGAGCCGGGCGGCGCGTTCGCCGGGTGCGGTCGCTGCCCAGCCCGGCGCGGCGCGCACCGCGCAGCCGATTGCCGCGTCGACCTCCGCGGGCGTCGCCACGCGGACCGAACCGACTTCGTCGCCGCGATCGGACGGGTTGTGCACGCCGAGGCTCGTGCCGGGTGCGCCGGACAGCGCCTCGGCGCCGAGCAGCGGTTCGGCCTGCCAGCGCCGGTCGCCGGACGCCGCGAGCGCCTGCGCCAGCGATTGCAGTGTCGCCTCGTCGGCGAGGTCGAGGCCGCGCGAATTCGTGCGCGCCGCGCCGAACAGCGCGCGCGGCAGGGCGATCGCCGGATGCGGCAGGCCGACAGCGCCGCCTTCGATCGCCGCGAGTTTCATCACGCTGCGCACCGGGTCTTCGACCAGCTCGGCGAGCGCGATCCCGCCATCCGCGATGCGATTGACGAACGAGGTGTTGGCGCCGTTTTCGAGCAGCCGGCGCACGAGATAGGCGAGCAGCGTCTCGTGGGTGCCGACCGGCGCATAGATGCGGCAGGCGCGGCCGAGCCTGCCGTCCGCCACCGAACCGACGACCTGCTCGTACAGCGGCTCGCCCATGCCGTGCAGGCACTGGAATTCGTAGGCATCGTCGGCCGCCCGGCCGAGATCGAGCGCGATCCGGTGCACGCTCGCCAGGGTCTGCGCGTTGTGCGTCGCGAATTGCGGGTAGACCGCGTCCGGCGCCGCCAGCAGCTTGCGCGCACAGGCGATGTAGGCGATATCGGTATAGGCCTTGCGGGTGTAGACCGGGTAGCCGTCCAGGCCGTCCTGCTGCGCGCGCTTGATCTCGGAGTCCCAGTACGCGCCCTTCACGAGGCGCACCATCAGCCGGTGGCCGCTTCTGCGGCCGAGATCGACGAGCCAGTCGACGACCGCGGGGCAGCGCTTCTGGTAGGCCTGGATGACGAAGCCGATGCCGTTCCAGCCGGCGAGCGCCGGCTCGAAGGCGAGCCGCTCGAGCAGGTCGAGCGAGAGCTCGAGGCGGTCGGCTTCCTCGGCGTCGATATTCAGGCCGATATCGACCTGGCGGGCGAGCTGGGCGAGCTGGAACAGGCGCGGGTAGAGCTCGGCCATCACGCGCCCGACCTTGGCGCGGCTGTAGCGTGGGTGCAGCGCCGACAGCTTGATCGAGATGCCCGGCCCTGCGATCACCCCCTTGCCGGCGGCCGCGCGGCCGATCGCGTGGATCGCCCGCTCGTAGGCGGCGAGGTAGGCCTGCGCGTCGCGCGCCGTCATCGCCGCCTCGCCGAGCATGTCGTACGAATAGCGAAAGCCCTCGGCTTCGCGCGCACGGGCGTTGGCGAGCGCTTCGTCGATCGTTTCGCCGGTCACGAACTGTTCGCCCATCAGGCGCATCGCCATGTCGACGCCCTTGCGGATGAGCGGCTCGCCGCCGCGCGAGACGACGCGGCGCAGCGCGGTCGAGAGCCCCGTATCGCTGTGCGTCGCGACGAGCTTGCCGGTGACGAGCAGGCCCCAGGTCGCGGCATTGACGAACAGCGACGGGCTGTGCCCGAGGTGCGCCTGCCAGTCGCTGGTGCCGATCTTGTCGCGGATCAGCGCGTTGCGCGTCGCCGCATCGGGGATGCGCAGCAAGGCCTCGGCCAGGCACATCAGCGCCACGCCTTCCTGCGAGCTGAGCGCGAACTCCTGCAGCAGGCTCTGCACCAGGCCAGCGCGCCCGCTCGCCACGGCGCGCTCGCGCACGCCGCCCGCGATGCGCAGCGCGAGCGCCTCGACAGCGGCTTGCTGCTCGGGCGAAAGCGTCGCCTGCTCGACCAGCGCGGGCAGCAAATCGGGCTCGGGGCGGCGCGTGGCGGCGCTGATCGCGCTGCGCAGCGCAGAGGTGGACAGTGCGGGTGTCAGCAGCGTGGGCATCGGGTTCCTGCGGCGGTGGTTGGCGTTCGTGACGGCCCGCGAACGCGTCCGTGGCGTCCGGGAAGACGCGCCGGGCCCGATCGAAGGCGGCTCTCAGCCGAAGTGTGCCAAGTTTGCGCCCGCCGGTGCGGGCACTTCGCGCGCCGCGCCGGCCGGCGCTTCGATGCCGAGCGCGCCGAACAGGTTCTTCGGGTCCGCGCTGCGCGGGACGAGTTCGATGATGCTGCCGATGTCGAGCTCGGCCGCCGCATCGCGGGCGAAATGCAGCGCCGAGAAATCCTCGAGCGCGAAGCCGACCGAATCGAATACCGTCACCTGCGCGGCACTCGTGCGGCCGGGCCTTTCTCCCGCCAGCACGCGCCAGAACTCGGTGACCTCGAAGTCGGCCGCCATCTGCTGGATCTCGCCCTCGATGCGCGACTGCGGCTCGTATTCGACGAATACCGCCGCGCCTTCGAGCACGCCGCGATCGATCTCGGTCTTGCCCGGGCAGTCGCCGCCGACCGCATTCAGATGCATCCCCGGCTCGATCATCGCGGGCGTGATGATCGTCGCCAGCTGCTTGTCGGCGGTCAGCGTGGTGACGATATCGGCGCCGCGCACGGCATCCGCCGTGCTGGTGCAGACCGTCACCTTCAAGCCCTGGCCGACCAGATTGGCGGCCAGCTTGGCCGTCGCCGCCGTGTCGACGTCGAACAGGCGCAACTCGCGGATGCCGACCAGGTCCCGGAATGCGATCGCCTGGAATTCGCTCTGGGCGCCGTTGCCGATGATCGCCATTGACCGGCTTTGCGCTCGCGCAAGCTTGCGTGCCGCGAGTGCGGACATCGCCGCGGTGCGGATCGCGGTCAGGATCGTCAGTTCGGACAGCAGGCGCGGCACGCCGGTCGCGACATCTGCCAGCACGCCGAAGGCCATCACCGTCGGCAGGCCGTCGAGCGTATTCCGCGGGTGGCCGTTGACATATTTGAACGCGTAGTCGCGGGCGTCGGCGATCGGCATCAGTTCGATGACGCCGGCCTCGGAGTGGCAGGCGACGCGCGCCGATTTGTCGAAGTCGTTCCAGCGCAGGAAGTCGCGCTCGATGCGGCGCGCCACGTCGGCGATGCAGGCGCCAAGCCCCTTGCGCCGGACGATGCGCGCGATATCCCGGGCACCGAGGTAGACGGTCGTCGGATGTTTCGTATCTTGATTCATGGCACGCGCTCCTGACTGGCTGAAGCGAGTTTTCCAGAAGCGCCAGCCAAGCGGAAGCGCGCAGATCGTGCGCCGTATGCTCGATTGTTGGCAAAATGGCAGAGATCGCTGCCGTTTTGCACGGCACCGGCCTGGCGCCTTCCGGGTCTGACCCAGTGCAGCGTTCGATACTGTGAGGCACTTAAGAAAACCAATGGATTTGCCGTTCTGGCAAGGCGCAAACCGCAGCGATACCCGTAGGTATCGCGAGGATTTGTAACGCCGCCAGGGCGGCAAAGACGCGGTTTTATGTGCCGAACAGTGTCGAACACCGCACTAGCGCCGGGGCTTGCCGCGCTGCGCAAGCCAGTCCATCGGCGCGCGCTGCGAGTTGGGATGGGCCTGCGAAACCGGTTCTTCTTCGGCGTCGAATTCGCCGCTCGGGCCGAGGCTTGCCTCGAGGCCGAACGCCGTGCCCATATCCGCCGGGTCGTCGGGCGTCGGCTGGGGCTCTCGTCTGACGAAATGGCGAAAGAGGGAGTTTCGCGTTGGCATGGCCGTTGCCTCCTGCGCAGCGGGCGCGTCGTCACGCCAGTGTGCGTCAAAGTGTTCATGCACGAATGGGCAATCTGACACGCAATCGCCACCCAGATCGAATTGCGCGCCGGCGGCGCCGGGTTCTACCGAAGCTGACCCTCGGGAGGCGGATCGGTTCAGCGCGTGCCGAACATCATCTGGCGCGCGATCGCCGACTTCAGCGGCGCCAGCGCCTGCAGCGACGCCAGACCCAGTCCGCGCGCCGCGCCGAGGCCCGGCAGCTGCCAGGTGAAGCTGCGGGCGAGGAAATCGGTCGCGGCGATCATTCCCCAGCGGTCGGGCGCGCGCTTCCATTCGAGGTGGCGCAGCACGGCGTCGAGATCGATCGCCGCGGGTGCGGCGGCGAGCGCGTGCACCAGCTCGAAGCTGTCGCGCAGCCCGAGGTTGAGCCCCTGGCCGGCCACCGGATGCAGCGTCTGCGCCGCGTTGCCGATGCGCACCGTGCGCCCCTGCACGAGCGTGCGCTCGGCATTCAGCCCGAGCGCGAAATGCTTCAGCGCCGAGACGCCGACGAGCCGCCCGGCGGCGGCGGGAAGGATGCTCGCGAGCACCGTCAGGCGCTGCGCATCGTCCAGGTCGCGCACCGGATCGTCGTCGGCGGCGACGCACCAGACGAGCGCCGCGTCGTGCTCGCTGCCCTCGGTCGCCTCGCTGCGTTTCAACGGCAGCAGCGCGACCGGCCCGTGGCGCGTGAAGCGCTCGAACGCGGTGGCGTCCGCGCCGCCGGCGATTCGGACCGTGCCGACCCATGCCGTCTGCCGGTAGTCGTGGGCGATTGCCTTGCGCGCCTGGTCCGAGAAAACGCCGCCTTCGGCGACGATCGCGAGGTCGAAGCGCTCGGCGATGCCCGCATCGACCTCGACACCGGCGCCGACATTCTTCAATGCCGCGACCGGCGCGCCGAAGCGACTGCGCAGACGCTGCGGTTCCTGCCCGGCGGCGGCCAGCCAGGCGGCCTGCAGCGGGGCGACGACCTCGCCGTAGCGCAGCACCGCACCGAGCATCGCGACGCGTTCCTCGCTCGCGCGGATGCGCAGCTCGGGCTCGCCGAGCGCACCGAAATTCGGCGGCTGCTGCGAGACGTGGACTTCGAGGATGGGCTGCGCCCGATCGGCGTTCCACGCCTGCAGCCGCTGCAGCAGCAGCACGCTGCCGAGCGACAGCGCGATGGTGCGCGGATCGCGGCCGATATCGACATCGAGCGAGCGCGCGTCGAAGACCGTCACCGCCGCCCGCGGCAGCGCGCGCGCGGCGTGCAGCGCGAGCGCGAGGCCGGCCGGACCGGCGCCGATCACGGCCAGTTCGAGCGCCTTGGGGGAGACGGCAGCGTCGTTTGCCATGCCGTCATTCTCCGCCGCCCGGCGCGGCGGCGCGAGCCCGGGGGCCCCAGCGGGCAGCGAGTTCGATTCGCTCAAGCGCCCGCGAGCTGCGCTTCGAGCGCGTGCAGCGTGCGGTAGCACGGCAGCACCTGCGCGACGCTGGCGTTGGGCTCGCGCCCTTCGCGGATCGCGGCGAAGAACTCGCGGTCCTGCAACTCGATGCCGTTCATCGAGACGTCGACCTTGGAGACGTCGATCTTCTCCTCCTTGCCGTCGAAGAGGTCGTCGTAGCGCGCGATATAGGTCGCGCTGTCGCCGATGTAGCGGAAGAACGTGCCGATCGGTCCCTCGTTGTTGAAGCTCAGGGAAAGCGTGCAGATCGCGCTGTTGGCGGCCTTCAACTGGATGCTCATGTCCATCGCGATGCCGAGCGTCGGATGGATCGGCCCCTGGATCGCGTTGGCCTGGACGATCTCGCTGCCGCATTGGTAGGCGAACAGATCGACGGTGTGCGCCGCGTGGTGCCACAGCAGGTGGTCGGTCCAGCTGCGCGGTGCCCCAAGCGCGTTCATGTTCGTGCGCCGGAAAAAATAGGTCTGCACGTCCATCTGCTGGATGCTGAACTCGGCGGCCGCAATGCGCCGGTGCACGAACTGGTGGCTGGGGTTGAAGCGGCGTGTGTGGCCGCACATCGCGACCAGCCCGGTGCTCTTCTGCAGCGCGACCACCGCCTCGCCGTCGGCGAGCCGGTCGCAGAGCGGAATCTCGACCTGCACGTGCTTGCCCGCCTGCAGGCAGGCGATCGCCTGCGCGGCGTGCATCTGCGTCGGCGTGCACAGGATGACGGCATCGACCTCCTTCAGCGC
>OEIU01000015.1_pt1 | contig 165326 bp, 156 predicted proteins | sample 1539221 | NCBI WGS metagenome assembly OEIU01 (sample SAMN03792071, study PRJEB22550) | activated sludge metagenome | feature: wastewater treatment plant; material: activated sludge; isolation source: Wastewater treatment plant of a petroleum refinery complex | place: Argentina: Zarate... | reverse complement strand
TGCAGCCAGGCGCGCAGCAGCGGCGCCGCCTTCAGGTCTGTCGGGAAGACGCGCCCCGAGGTACCGACGAAGGTCGCAATTCCGAGATCGGCGGCAAAGGCGCGCAGCGCATCGGGCGGGAAGGCACGCAGCAGCGGCTCGAGCGCCGCGCGGCGCGCGCCGTAGCGGTCGAGAAACGCCTCGATGGGCTCGCCGTGCGTCAGGTTCAGCCCGCCCTTGCCGGCGAGCAGAAATTTGCGGCCCGCCGTCGGCATCGCGTCGCAGACATCGACCTGCACGCCCGCCTGGGCCAGCGTCTGCGCCGCCATCAGACCGGCGGGGCCGGCGCCGATGACGCACGCGCCGCGCGGCACGCGATGCGCGGGCGCGGACTCGAAGGTCATCGCCTCGAAGGTCATCGATGCGGCAACTGGCAGGGCGTGGGCATGGCGTCGATTGTGGCCGCAGCGCGGCGCCCGCAGCGGCGCGGTCAGCCCGCCGCGACCCCTTTCACCGCCCAGGCCAGCGCGGCATACGAGCGCGGCCCGTCGGGCTCGCCATCGCAGTACGCCGCCCGTACCGCCGCTTCGAGACGCATGCGCTCATCGGGCGGCAAGGTGCGCACATACGCCGCGCCGGGGCCGTCGTTGCCGAGATAGGGTGCCCAGTAGTCGGCGAAGGATGCATATTCCATGCGGATCGCGAGCAGGCTCTCCTCGACTTGGCGCAGCCCCGCTGCCCGCCATGCCGCAGCCAGTTCGCCGGGTCGCGTCAGCGGGCGGGTGTAGTTCCTCGCCCGCTGCTGCGCCGCCCTCGGGTCGAGTGCGGCGGCCGTATCGAAGAAGAGGCGGTTCGCAACGAAGCCGCCGCGCGCATCCCAGACGGCGGCGCCGACGACGGCGCCGGGCTTTGCCACGCGGCACATCTGCGCGATCGCGTCGCCGGCGCTCGGCACGAAGTGAAGCACCAGAAGCGACAACACGCGGTCGAAGCTGCGATCGGGGAACGCGAGCGCGCAAGCATCGCCCACCTCGAAGACAAGGCGGGGATCGGGGTGATGCGAGCGCGCGTGCTCCACATAGACCGGCGCCAGATCGACACCGCGGACTTCGGCCGGATTCGAAAGCTCGATCACGGCCGCCGCGAGATGGCCGGTACCGCATCCGACGTCGAGTACGCGCTCGGCGTCGTGCGTGCCGACGAATTCGAGGAACGGCCGCGCCAGACGCCTGCTCCAGCGGCCCATGTTGAGCTCGTAGCCGTCGCCGTCCGCCGCATCGAAGGTCGACGAGGCGGGACGCGGAAGCGGCGGCCTAGACTTCGATGACATCCGCGAAGCCCTCGTCCGGGCCGGGAGGCTCCAGCGCGGCGAATACGTTTCTCGATCCGCTCTCCTCGGCGATCTGGTCGGTCGGGCGCGCCGCGCTTCGGGCGAGGCAGATCCCGAGCGGCGTCTGGAACCAGCCGGCCACGACCGGCATGTTGCGCGCCGCTGCGGCTACGAGGATCGGTGCGCGCTCGATGCGCCGGACGAGAATCGCGTCGAAGACGATGGCCGCCGGGGGCTTCGCCCGCTTTCGCACGTGCCCAGGCGCTCTTGCCGCACCCTTTGGGTGCCGATGAGCACGTACACGGTCGCCCCCCGACTCGATCACGCCCACGCGCCGCAAGCGCAGCTACTCTGCCTTGCGCAGGGCAGCGCGCAGCGCGGCGCCGATCTCCGGTCGGGCGGCGAACGGGTCGCTCGGATTGCGCGGCTGCACGATATCTTCGAGCCGCGTCACGACGCTCGCGACCGCCTTCGGGTGGCTGTAGATGTAGAAGCGCCGCGCGGCGATGGCGTCGAAGACGTTTTGCGCGACCTCGGACGCGGTCACTTTGCCCGAGCCGACGGCCTTGTCGATCATCGCCTTCTGCACGAGCTGGCTGCGCGTCGGCGCGGCGTCGGCGCCGAGCTCGGCGGGCCGGTTGCGTTCGCTCGCCTGGATGCCGGTCGGCACGTAGAAAGGGCAAAGGACCGAGGCGCCGATCTGCCCGGTGACGAGCGCGAGATCCTGGAACAGCGTTTCGGTCAGGCTCACGACCGCATGCTTGCTGACGTTGTAGACGCCCATGTTGGGCATGTTGACGAGGCCGGCCATCGACGCCGTATTGACGATGTGGCCCTCGTAGCCCGGGTCGGCGCCGGCCGCGGCGAGCATCATCGGCGTGAAGACGCGCACGCCGTGCACGACGCCCATCAGGTTGACGCCGAGCACCCATTCCCAGTCGGCGAGCGAGTTCTCCCAGATCAGGCCGCCGGCGCCGACGCCGGCGTTGTTGAAGACGATGTGCGGCGCGCCGAACCGCTCCAGCACGGCATCGGCCAGCGCTTCCACCTGCGCAGCATTCGAGACGTCGAGCCGGAACCCGAGCACCTGTGCGCCTTGCGCCGTCACGTCGGCGACGGCCTTGTCCAGCGCATCCTGCTGCACGTCGGCCATCACGACCTGCATGCCTTCGCGCGCCGCGATGCGCGACGCCTCGAGGCCGAAGCCCGATGCAGCGCCGGTGATGACGGCCGTGCGGCCACGAAAGGTCTTCATGGTTCAGCTCCCGGCAGGCTGCGGCAAGGCGCGCGCATTGATCGCGTCGAAATCGGCACTCGCCGCGGCGAGGGTGCCGAAGGTCTGGCCCCAGTCGCCGCCCAGGCGCGACGCGCAGAAGGCTTCGAAGACGAAGCCCGGCGCGTGCCGCGCAAGCAGCGCCCCCTGCACCGCAAGCGCGACGTCCTGCGCCAGGCGGCGGGCGTCGGCTTCGGCGGTCACGGCGTCGATGCGCGCGAGCAGTGCGTCGCGCGCACGGTCCAGCGCCGGGTGCGCGCCGCGCACGGCGCCGAGTTCGGCGTCCAGCGCTTCGGCAACCGACCCTTCGCCGCCGCCCTTGCGCAGCGCGCGCAGCAGGTCCAGGCCCATGATGTTGCCGGCGCCTTCCCAGATCGAATTGACCGGCATCTCGCGGTAGATGCGCGCCATCACGCCTTCGCCGCCCTCTTCGACATAGCCGTTGCCGCCGAGGCACTCCATCGCCTCCTGGGCGAAGGCGCTGCCGCGCTTGCAGATCCAGAATTTGGCCACCGGCGTCAGCACGCGGCGCATCAGCACCTCGTGCGCGTCGCCGGGGTGGTCCAGCGTGCGCGCGAGGCGCAGCGCGAGCGCGGTCGCCGCCTCGCTCTCGAGCGCGAGGTCGGCGAGCACGTTCTTCATCAGCGGCTGCTCGATCAGCGGCTTGCCGAAGGCCTCGCGCTGCGCGGTGTGGTCGAGCGCAAGCGTGAGCGCCTGGCGCATCAGGCCGCTCGTGCCGAGTGCGCAGTCGAGCCGCGTCATAGCCCCCATCTCGAGGATCTGCGGCACGCCGCGGCCTTCGTCGCCGACGAGCCAGGCGGTCGCGTCTTCGAACTCGACTTCCGAGCTCGCATTCGCCTTGTTGCCGAGCTTGTCCTTCAGGCGCTGGATGCGGATCGCGTTGACGCTGCCGCCTTGCAGCAGGCGCGGCATGAAAAAGCAGCTCAGGCCGCCGGCCGACTGGGCGAGGACGAGGAAGGCGTCGCACATCGGCGCCGACATGAACCACTTGTGGCCGACGATCCTGAAGCGCCGGCCCCATGCGTCGGCACCGTCGGGCGTTGCCTGCGAGGTATTCGCGCGCACGTCCGAGCCGCCCTGCTTCTCGGTCATGCCCATGCCCATCGTCACGCCGGTCTTGTGCAGGCCGGGGACGAAGCGCGCGTCGTAGTGGCGGCTCGTCAGGAGCGGACCCCACTGCGCGGCGAGCGCCGGGTTCGCGCGCAGCGCCGGCGTGACGGCGTAGGTCATCGAGATCGGGCACAGCACCGAAGGCTCGAGCTCGGTGAAGAGCATGAACGCCGCCGCGCGGCGCACGTGGTCGTTCGCCGCGCCGGCCCACGGCGTGCCGTGCAGGCCGGATTGCGCCGCAAGGCTCATCAGCGCGTGATAGCTCGGGTGAAACTCGACGCGGTCCGCGCGCCGTCCGAAGCGGTCGAAGGCATGCAGCTCGGGCGTGTGCACGTTGGCGAGCCGCGCATGGGCCTGCATCTCGGGCGCGGCCAGCGTCGCGCCCAGGCGTTCGAGCTCCGCTGTGTCGAGCGCTGGCGCATTGAAGCGCAGCGCGTCGCGCAGCGCGGCGTTGTCGTCGAACAGATTGTTGCCGCTGCGCGGCAGCGCCTGGTTGAAGACCTCGTGGGTCGCTGGCATGGTCTGCTCCTGCGGTGACTGTCGCCGCACTACACGAGTTTGACGAGCTGCTTGCCGAAGTTCTTGCCCTCGAGCAAACCGAGGAAGGCTTGCGGCGCCGCCTCGATGCCATCGGCGATCGACTCGCGGAATTTGAGCTTGCCGCTTGCGACGAGGGTGCCGAGTTCCTTCAGCGCCTCGGGCCAGAGTTCCATGTGCTCGGTGACGATGAAGCCCTGCAGCTTCAGCCGCGAGACGAGCAGCAGCTGCGGCTGCAGGAGCGGAATCGGCGCGCCGTCGTAGCCCGAGATCATGCCGCACAGCGCGATGCGGCCGAAGGCGTTCATGCGCAGCAACACGGCGTCGAGAATCCTGCCGCCGACATTCTCGAAGTTGCCGTCGATGCCGTTCGGGCAGGCCGCCTTCAGCGCCGCGGAGAGCGATTTCGGATCGGCGTGCTCGCGGTAGTCGATGCAGTCGTCGAAGCCGAGAACCTCGACGACGTAGCGGCACTTCTCGGCCCCGCCGGCGATGCCGACCGCGCGGCACCCCCGCTCCTTGGCGAGCTGGCCGACGGCGCTGCCGACGGCGCCGCTCGCCGCGCTGACGACGACCGTCTCGCCGGCCTTCGGCTCGATGATCTGCGAGAGGCCGTACCACGCCGTGACGCCCGGCATGCCGACCACGCCCAGATAGGCCGAGAGCGGGATGAACGTCGCATCGACCTTGTTGAGCACGCCGCGCTGATCGGCGTCGATCACCGCGTACTGCTGCCAGCCGCCCATGCCGACGACCTTGTCGCCGACCGCGAAGCGCTCGTTGCGCGACGCGACGACCTCGCCCACCGTGCCGCCGCCCATCACCGCGTCGAGCCGCTGCGGCTGCGCATAGCTCTTCGCATCGTCCATGCGGCCGCGCATGTAGGGGTCGAGCGACAGGTAGTGGTGCCGCACCAGCACCTGCCCGTCGGCCAGCTCCGGGACCGGCGTCTCGACGAGGCGGAAGTTGGCGGCCTCGGCTTTGCCGGCCGGGCGCGATGCGAGCAGCCATTGCTTGTTCATGGTCGTGGTCATGGTTTGACTCCTGCCTTGCTTCAGTCGGACGCATTCTCGCGCCGGATCCTTCGCCCGCCCACACCCAGCGCGCGGATGAACTTGAACGTGCCGGTGCCATGCGCGACGAGCTGCTCTGTATCGTCCATCACGGACGCTTCGCAGAATGCCATCGACGCCGTGCGGCGCAGCACCCTGGCGCGCGCGATCAGGCGCCCGACGCCGGGACGCATGAAGCTCGTCTTCATCTCGATCGTGACGACGCTGCCGGTCGTTTCATGACCGGGCTGATTCGGGCTGCGCGCGGCGTGCGCCATCGCGACGTCGAGCAGCGTCATCGTCACGCCGCCGTGGGCGACGCTCCACGAGTTGCACAGCGCGTCGCGCAGCGTGACCGCCAGCTCGGCGTGGCCGGCCTCGCAGGCAAGCAGCTCGATGCCGACGAGTTCGGCAAACGGCACGTGCAGCGTCGGCTTCATCGGCTTGCCGCGGGCGCTGGTTCGCGCGTCGAACGCGACGCGGCGGCCATCGCGGTCAACCGCCGCTGATCACCGCGCTCACGCCGCCGTCGACGGCAAGAATCTGCCCGGTGATGTGCTTGCCGGCCGGCGACGCGAAGAGCAGCGCGGCGCCCTTCAGGTCGTCGTCGTCGCCCAGCCGGCGCAGCGGCGCATGCGCGGCGAGGGTGTCGGCGCCGTGCGTCTCGAGCACGCCCTTGGTCATCTTGCTCGGGAAGAAGCCGGGTGCGAGCGCGTTGACGGTGATGCCGTGCTCGCCCCATTCGCCGGCCAGCGTGCGCGTGAAGTTGACGACCGCGCCCTTGCTCGTGCCATAGGCGATGAATTCGATCCCCGAGCCCGAGCCGGCGAGCCCGGCGATCGACGCGATATTGATGATGCGGCCCTGCCGGCGCGGGATCATCGAGCATTTGCCGACCGCCTGGCTCATCAGGAAGATGCTGCGGATATTCAGGTTCATCACCTTGTCCCACGCCTCGAGCGGATAGTCCTCGGCCGGGGCGCCCCAGGTCGCGCCGGCATTGTTGACGAGGATGTCGATGTGGCCGAGGCGCTGCAGCGCCTCGTCGACGACCTTCGCGATCTCCGCCGGCTGGCTTGCATCGGCCGCGACCCAGCGCGTATCGATGCCCTTCGCCTGCAGCGCCGCCGCCGCCTCCTCGAGGTCGGCCGCCTTGCGAGAGGTGAGCAGGATCTTCGCGCCCGCCTCGCCGAGCGCCTCGGCGATCTGCAACCCGAGGCCGCGCGAACCGCCGGTGACGAGCGCGGTGCGGCCCGACAGGTCGAAAAGCTTGTGGACGGGCGTGCTCATGGCGTGCTTCCTTCAACGTGGGGATCGGTGCGGGACGGGTTCAGAACCACGCTTCGGCCATCGCGAGGCAGGTATCGTCGCGGCTCTGGACGACGCCGAGCCAGGCGCCGATGCGCGGCAGTTCGTAGCGGAAGAAATAGGTGCTGGCGGCGAGCTTGCCGCGCAGCAAGTCGGCGTCGCCCTCGCCTGCATCGAGCATCGCGCGTGCGCACAGCGCGACGTCGAGCCAGATCCAGGCCAGCACGGTGTGGCCGAAGGCCTGCAGATACGGCGTTGCATTCGCGAGCGAACGCTGCGCATCGCCGCCCTGCCATGCGGCGCGGGTCGCGCGGCCCAGATGTTCGAGTGCGGCTTCGAGCGCGGCGGCATATTCGGCGAGCGACTCGACGCCCTTCGCGCGCGCGATGCTCGCGCCGATGCGCTCGGCAAGCAGCGTGAGGCCGCGCCCTTCGTGCATCACGACCTTGCGGCCGAGCAGATCGAGCGCCTGGATGCCGTGCGTGCCCTCGTGGATCATATTCAGGCGGTTGTCGCGCCAATACTGCTCGACCGGGAAGTCGCGCGTATAGCCATAGCCGCCCATCACCTGGATCGCGAGGCTGTTGGCTTCCAGACCCCATTCGCTCGGCCAGCTCTTGGCGATCGGCGTCAGCATCTCGAGCAGCAACCCGGCCTGCTGCGCCGCCGCGGGCTCGCCGGTATGAAGTTCATCGACCAGCCGTGCGCAGTACAGCTCGAGCGCGAGCGCGCCTTCGCAATAGCTCTTCTGTGCGAGCAGCATGCGCTTGACGTCGGCGTGGCGGATGATCGGCACCTGCGGCTGCGCAGCGTCCTTGCCGCCGGGGCCGACCGGCCGGCCCTGCGGCCGCTCCCGGGCATAGGCGAGGCTCACCTCGTAGCCCGCATAGCCGATCATCGCGGCGCCCAGGCCGACCGCGATGCGCGCCTCGTTCATCATGTGGAACATGCAGGAGAGCCCGTCGCCCGGCTTGCCGACGAGGTAGCCCAGCGCGCCCGAGCCGGCGCCGTCCAGCCCCTGCCCGGACGCGCCGCGCACCGGGTGCTTGCCCTCGCCGAAATTGAGCAGCGTATTCGGAATGCCGCGGTAGCCGAGCTTGTGGTTGAGCCCCGCGAGCGCGACGTCGTTGCGCTCGCCGGTGGCCTCGCCTTGCGCATCGACGAGCTTCTTCGGCACGATGAAGAGCGAGATGCCGCGCGTGCCGGGGATCAGCCGTCCGTCCGGGCCGGGGATCTTCGCGAGGACGAGGTGGATGATGTTCTCGGCTAGCTCGTGCTCGCCGTTGCTGATCCACATCTTGTTGCCGCGCAGGCGGTAGCGCGGCCCGAGCGGGTCACTTTCGAAGTCGGCGCCGTCGGGCACGGCGCGCGTCGCGATATCCGACAGGCTCGATCCGGCCTGCGGCTCGGACAGGCACATCGTGCCGGCGAAGCGGCCGCTGAACTCGTTGCGCGCGAAGACCGCCTTCTGCCTCTCGGTGCCGTGCGCCATCAGCAGATTCGCATTGCCGCTCGTCAGCATGCTGCCGCCGCCGATGCCGACACCGGCCTTCGTGAAGAAGCTGTTGGCCGCCATCTCGACGACGCACGGCAGCTGCATGCCGCCGATCGCGTAATCCTGCGCCGCGGCGAGCATGCCGCTTGCGGCGTAGGCGCGCGCCGCGGCGTGGCTCGCCGCGGGCAGGTGGACGCGCTCGCCGTCGAACCAGGGCTCCTCCACATCCGACTGGCGGGCATGCGGCGCGAATTTGTCGGCGGCGAGCTTGTCGCACATGTCGAGCACCGCGTCGAAGGTTTCCCGGCTGTGCTCGCTGAACCTTGCGCGCTGCTGCAGCGACTCCACGCCGAGCCAGTCGTAGAGCAGGAAGTCGAGCGTCGCGCGCAGCGTCATCGTGTCACACGAGGTGCTTCAGGCTCGCCATCGCCATCGTCGCGCTGACTTTGGCGACGAGATGCTCGGCGTCGCCGTCGGCGCAGTACACCTCGGCCTCGACGAACGAGAGCTGCTTGCCGGGCTTGAGCACGCGCGCGCTGCAGCGCAGCCGCTCGCCCCTGGCCGGTCGCAGCAGGCTGATCTTGAGCTCGACGGTGACGACGAAGCTGCCTTCGGGCGCGAGCGTCTGCGCCGCCGCGCCGGCGGTGTGATCGGCAAGCGTCGTCAGCACGCCGGCGTGCACCTGGCCGCTGTGCTGCAGCAGGCGCGGCCCGACGGCGAGCCGCGTCGTGCACTCGCCGGCGCCGATCGCCTCGACATCGACGCCGAGGTCGGCGATGAACGGCGCGCGCCGAAAGAACGCGCGCACGTCATCGAGGCTCGGAACAGCCATCGCCGCCTTCCTCGTCAGAGCACCTCGAAGACGCCCGCCGCGCCCATGCCGCCGCCGATGCACATCGTGACGACGACGCGCTTGGCGCCGCGGCGCCGGCCCTCGATCAGCGCGTGGCCGACGAGGCGCTGGCCCGAAACGCCGTAGGGATGGCCGACGGCGATCGCGCCACCGTTGACGTTGAGCTTGTCCATCGGGATGCCGAGCGTATCGGCGCAGTACAGCACCTGCACCGCAAAGGCCTCGTTGAGCTCCCAGAGGTCGATATCGGCGACCGTGAGGCCGAGGCGCTTGAGCACCTTGGGCACCGCGAAGACCGGGCCGATGCCCATCTCGTCGGGCTCGCAGCCGGCGACCGCGAAGCCGAGGAAGCGCCCTAGCGGCTCGAGTCTCTTCGCTTGCGCGAGCTTCTCGTGCATCACCACGCAGGCGCCGGCGCCGTCGCTGAACTGGCTCGCGTTGCCGGCGGCGATCACGCCGCCGGGGATCGCCGGCTTGATGTTGCAGATGCCTTCGTACGTCGTGCCGGGGCGGATGCCCTCGTCGTTGGCGACGCTGACTTCCTTGCTGCGCAGGCCCATCACCGGGTCGGCAACGCCCGCGGTGACCGTGATCGGCGCGATCTCGTCCTTGAAGAGCCCGGCCTCGAGCGCCGCGGCGGCCTTCTGCTGGCTCGCCGCGCCGTAGCGGTCCATGCGCTCGCGATCGATCTTGTAGCGCTTCGCGACCTGCTCGGCGGTCTGCAGCATGTTCCAGTAGATCGTCGGCTTGTTCGACAACAGCCAGGGGTCGGCAAGCATGTGCTTGTTCGCCTCGTTCTGCACGCACGAGATGCTCTCGACGCCGCCGGCGACGAAGACCTCGCCTTCGCCGGCGACGATGCGCTGCGCGGCCGTCGCGATCGTCTGCAGGCCGCTCGAGCAGAAGCGGTTGATCGTCATGCCGCTGGTCGTGATCGGCAGCCCGGCGCGCAGCGCGATCTGGCGCGCGATATTGCTGCCGGTCGCGCCCTCGGGCGTCGCGCAGCCCATGATGACGTCGTCGACCTCGGCGGCCTCGATGCCGGCACGCTCGACCGCGGCCTTCACGGCGTGGCCGCCGAGCGTCGCGCCGTGCGTCATGTTGAAGGCGCCTTTCCAGCTCTTGGCCAGCGGCGTGCGGGCGGTGGAGACGATCACGGCTTGGGTCATGGCAAGAACTCCTGCTGCAATGGGGGGACTACTTCGCGCCCTGCTCGACGAGGCGGTGATAGAAGCGGATCAGCTCGGCGAGGTTGGCGATCGAGACACGCTCGTTGGTGCCGTGAAAGCGCGCCAGATCTTCGGGCTTGGCGCGCACCGGCGAGAATTTGTAGATGTGGTCGGAGACGATCTCGAAGTGTTTCGAGTCGGTGCCGCCGACCATCAGTCCCGGGACGACGACGGTGCCGGGGAAGAGCTCGCGCACGCTGCGTTCGATGAGCTTGTACGACGCACTGTCGGTCGGCGTGATCCTGGACGGCTCGGCCGCGCCGCCGACCACCTTGTACTCGAAGCGGTCGTTGGCGACGGTCGTCTTCACGTGCTGCTGCACGGCAGCGAGGCTGTCGCCCGGCAGGAGGCGGAAATTCACGACCGCGTCGGCGCGGCCGGGCAGCACGTTTTCCTTGTTGCCGGCGTTGACGATGGTCAGCGCCGTCGTCGTGCGCAGCATCGCGTTCGTGCTCGCGCCGGCCTCGAGCTGGCGCTTGACGATCGGCCCGAAGAGCCAGAGGTTGGACATCGCGATGCGGTTCATGCCGCTCATCTCGGGCGCGACGGTCTCGAACATCGCGCGCGCGACGCCGGAGATCTCGGCCGGCAACTGGTTGTCGTCGAGACGGGCGAGCGCATGGCTCATCATCGCGATCGCGCTCGTCCCCGGCGGCGGCGGGATCGACGAGTGACCCGGCGTCGCGTTCACGCCGAGGCCGAGCGACAGGAAGCCCTTCTCGGCGATGCCGACGACCGCCGCCGGCGGCGCGAGGCCCGGCAGCACGCCCTCGGTGATGAGCAGCCCCTCGTCGATCACGAAGTCGAGCTTCACCTTGCGTTCGGCGAGCAGTTCGGCGATCGCCTTCGCGCCGCGCCGGCCGCCGACCTCCTCGTCGGCGCCGAACACGAGATAGACCGTGCGCCTGGGCTTGAAGCCCGCCGCGACGAGCATCTCGACGGCCTCCATCTGCGCGATCAGGTTCGATTTGTCGTCCCACGCGCCGCGGCCCCAGACGAAGCCGTCCCTGATCGTCCCGGCAAACGGCTCGGCCTGCCAGTCGCCCTCGGTGCCGGGCGCGATCGGCACCACGTCCTGGTGCGCCATCAGCGCGATCGGCTGCGCCGCCGGGTCGCTGCCCTTCCAGGTGTAGAGCAGGCTTAAGTTCCCCACCACCTCGCGCGTCAGAGTAGCGTGCAGCTTCGGGTAGCGCGACTGCAGATGCGCGTGCAGCGCCTCGAACTGGTCGGCGTTGAGCGTGGCATCGTCGTGCGATGAAACGGTCCGCGCGCGGATCGCGGCCGAGAGCGATTCGGCGGCGGCCTGCTCGTCGAGTGCGATGGGCGCGAGCCGCGGCACGTCGATCTGGCGCGAGCCCTGGCGCCAGGTATTGACCGCGACCGCGAGCACGAGCAGCGCGACGAGCGCGAGCAAGGCAACGAAGATTCGTTTCATCATCGCGCCGCGATCTCAGCTGAAGGTCTTGCCATCGGCCGCGAGCCTTGCCAGCAGCGGCGCGGGCTCCCAGAATGCGGCGTCGTCGTGCGGATTGCGGGCGAAGCGCTTCATCGCCTGGACGACGTTGAAGAGGCCCACCGTATCCGCATAGCACATCGGCCCGCCGCGGTGCAGCGGGAAGCCGTAGCCGGTGAGATAGATGACGTCGATATCCGACGCCCGCAGCGCGATGCCCTCCTCGAGGATCTTCGCGCCTTCGTTGACGAGGGCGAAGACGAGGCGGTGCACGATCTCGTCGTCGGCGATCTTGCGCGGCGCGATGCCGAGCTCGGCGCGGTGCTTCGCGATCATGTCGTCGACGAGCGCACTCGGGATCGCGTCGCGCCTGCCGGGCTTGTAGTCGTACCAGCCGGCAGAGGTCTTTTGGCCGAAGCGGCCCATTTCGCACAACAGGTCCGCCGTCTTGCTGTAACGCAGGTCCGGCTTTTCGACATACCTGCGCTTGCGGATATACCAGCCGACATCGTTGCCGGCGAGGTCGCTCATCCGAAAGGGCCCCATCGCCATGCCGAACTTCTCGACCGCGCGATCGACCTGTGCCGGCGTGCAGCCCTCCTCCAGCAGGAAGCCGGCCTGGCGGCTGTACTGCTCGATCATGCGGTTGCCGATGAAGCCGTCGCAGACGCCCGAGACGACACAGGTCTTCCTGATTCTCTTGCCGAGCGCCATGACGGTGGCAAGCACGTCCTTCGCCGTCTTCGCGCCGCGCACCACTTCGAGCAGCTTCATGACGTTGGCCGGGCTGAAGAAGTGGGTGCCGATCACGTCCTGCGGCCGCTGGGTGCAGGCGGCGATCTTGTCGACGTCGAGCGTCGAGGTGTTGGTCGCGAGGATCGCGCCTGGCTTCATCACCGCGTCGAGCTGCTTGAAGACCTGCTCCTTGACGGCGAAGTCCTCGAATACGGCCTCGATCGCCATATCGGCGTCCTTCAGGTCGTCGTAGGAAAGCGTCGTGCGCAGCAGCGCCATGCGCGCGTCGAGCTTGTCCTGCGCAAGCTTGCCGCGCTTGACCTGCGATTCGTAGTTCTTGCGGATCGTCGCGACGCCCTTGTCGAGCGCCTCCTGCTTCGTCTCGAGCATGACGACCGGGATGCCGGCATTCAGGAAGTTCATCGCGATGCCGCCGCCCATCGTCCCGCCGCCGATCATCGCGACCGACTTCACGTCGCGCAGCGGCGTATCGGCCGGCACGTCGGGGATCTTGCTCGCCCCGCGCTCGGCGAAGAACGCATGGCGCAGCGCCTTGCTCTCGGGCGTCATCATCAGCGCGACGAAGGTCTCGCGCTCCTTCTTCAGGCCGGCGTCGAACGGCAATTGAATCGACGCCGCGACGGCGTCGATGCAGCGCAGCGGCGCCGGCAGGTTGCGGCTCAGCGCGCCGACCGTATTGCGCGCGAACTGCAGGTAGGCGTCCGCGTTCGGGTGCGTCACCTTCAGGTTGCGCACGAGCGGCAGCGGCCGTGCCTCCGCGACCTCGGTCGCGAAGGCGATCGCGCCGCCGATCAGGTCGCCTTCGATCAGCTTGTCGAAGAGCTTTTGCCCCGGCATCGCGGCGAGCACTTCGCTCTTCACCGCCTCGCCGCTGACGATCATGTTGAGCGCATTCTCGAGCCCGATCAGCCGCGGCAGGCGCTGCGTGCCGCCCGCACCCGGGACGAGGCCGAGCTTCACCTCGGGCAGCGCGACCTGCGTGCCCGGCGCCGCGACCCGGTAATGGCAGCCCATCGACAGTTCGAGCCCGCCGCCCATGCACACGCTGTGGATCGCGGCGACGACCGGCTTGCTGCACGCCTCGAGGGCGAGGATCACGGAGAGCAGATTCGGCTCGGCGAGCGCCTTCGGGGTTCCGAACTCGCGGATATCGGCGCCGCCCGAGAACGCCTTGCCGGCACCGGTGATGACGATCGCCTTCACCGCCGCGTCGTCTTCGGCGCGCGCGAGGCCATCGGTGATCCCCAGGCGCGTGGCATGGCCGAGGCCGTTGACGGGGGGGTTGTCCAGCGTGATGACGGCAACTTCGCCGCGCACTTCGTAGCTCGCGCTCATACGTCGATCCTCGGCTGCAGAATGGTACGGTCGTTCGATTCTAGGATGCACCAGCGCGCGGGTCTTGTCTCGGCGGCGACAGCTTGCCGGTCGCGACATGCTCGCCGGTCGGACCGGGATTTAACGTCAGGTGCGAAAGGGATTCTCGATACGCAGCTTGCCGATGCGCTGGCCGTGCTGCAGGTCTTCGCTCAGCAAGCGCGTGCAGCCGGACTCCAGCGCCGCAGCGACGATCAGGCTGTCGTAGAAGCCGAATTCCTGGCGCTGCTGGATGCGCATCGCCGCCGCGTACAGCGACGGGCTCGGTTGCACCCGCCACAGCGGCTGCAACGTGTGCTGCATGAAGTCCTCGGCGTCTGCGGCGCGCGCGATCACCTCGAGCTTTCGCGTCAGCACGTTGAGCGCTTCTTGCACGACCTGAAAGCTGATGGCGCCCGTGCCGTTGCTCAGTGCGTCGGCCACCAGGGTGCGCGCGACGGCGTGCTTGGCCGCATCGGCTTCGTCGAAGAGATAGACGAAGACGTTGGTGTCGAGAAAGTCAACGCTCATTCATCGCGTCGCGGGTGAACTTGCGCCCCCCGGTGCGAACGTAGGCGCGCATGCGGTCGATGCCCTCGAGCGCCTTGGCCGCCTGGCGCTTGCGCGCGTACTGTTCGAGCCAGCGGCGGAACTGCTCGTTGAGCGTGCTGTTGTCGGCGGCCGCCTGCTCGCGCGCCGCCTCGATCAGCCGTTCGTCGGCGGTGAAGGTGATGTTCTTCATCGTGCATCCACTCTCGTGTATCTTGAGCAGTGTATGCAATGCAGTGTTCCCGTTCAAGTGTTGCGTTGACAGTGTTGCGGACGGCAAGACGTTGATGTGCCTCTCGGCCGGCGTTGGAAGTGCTTCTGACTGGCGATGCGGCTCGAACCTGCGCCGAACGAGCGATTCGACCCGAAGGCTCAGCTCACACCTCGAGCCACTCTTTGCGAACCTCGGCATTCGCGCGCAGGTCGGCCGGCGTGCCTTCGAAGACGATGTTGCCGTGGCCCATGACGAGGCAGCGGTCGGCGACCTGCAGCGCGATCGTCAGCTTCTGCTCGATCAGCAGCACCGATACGCCGCGCTCGCGCAGCGCGAGCAGGTACTCCGCAACGAGGGCGACGATCATCGGCGCGAGCCCTTCGGTCGGCTCGTCGATCATGATCAGGTCCGGGTCGCCCATCAGCGTGCGGCACAGCGCGAGCATCTGCTGCTCGCCGCCCGAGAGCACGCCGGCATCGGTATGCTGGCGCTCCTTCAGGCGCGGAAACATCCGGTAGGCGTCGTCGAAGCTCCAGCGCGGCGCCGACTTGCGCCCGCTCTTCTCGCCGAGCATCAGGTTCTGGTGCACCGTCAGGTCGGGGAAGATATCGCGGTTCTCGGGCACGTAGCCGACGCCGAGATGGGCGATCTCGAAGGGTTCGAGGCCGCGGATCGAGCGACCCCGGAATTCGATCGTGCCGGCGGCGTCGACCAGCCCCATGATCGCCTTCGCGGTCGTCGAGCGGCCCGACCCGTTGCGCCCGAGCAGGCTGACGATCTCGCCCGGCTGCACGTCGAAGTGAACGCCGTGCAGCACATGGCTCTTGCCGTAGTAGGCGTGAACGCCCTGCAGGTGCAGCATGGCTCAGTGCCCCTCCTCGGCGAGGACCGCGCCGAGGTAGGCCTCCTGCACGCGCCGGTCGGCGCGCACGGCGTCGGGGGTGTCGAAGGCAATCACCTCGCCGTAGACGAGGACGGCGATCTTGTCGGCCAGGCCGAAGACGACGCCCATGTCGTGCTCGACCGTCAGCAGCGTCTTGCCGACGGTGATTCTGCGGATCAGTTCGACGAAGCGCGCCGTCTCGCTGCGGCTCATGCCGGCGGTCGGCTCGTCGAGCAGGATCACGCTGGCGCCGCCGGCGATCGTGATGCCGATCTCGAGCGCGCGCTGCTCGGCATACGTCAGGTTCATCGCCAGCACGTCGCGCCGGCGGTCGAGCTTGATCATCGCGAGCACCTCGGCAGCGCGCTGGTTGGCGTCGTGCAGGTCGGAAAGGAATTTCCAGAACGCATAGCGGTAGCCCATGCCCCACAGCACCGCGCAGCGGATATTCTCGAACGCCGACAGCCGCGTGAAGAGGTTGCTGACCTGGAAGCTGCGCGCCAGCCCCTTGCGGTTGATCGCGTACGGCGCGAGCCCCTCGATGCGATCGCCGTCGAGCAGGATCTGCCCCGAGGTGGGTTCGAAGCGCCCGCTGATCAGGTTGAAAAGCGTGCTCTTTCCGGCGCCGTTCGGGCCGATGATCGCGACGCGTTCACCCTTAGCCACGGCGAGCGACGCGCCGCGAATGATCTCGGTGCGGCCGAAGCTCTTGCGCAGGTCGCGCAGCTCGAGTGCCAGCGCCGGACTCACGCGGCGCCTCCGATCAATCGAAGAGTTCGGACCGCCTTGTCGTCGGCGCCTCGCCGCGTTCGCCCGCTTCGATCCCCGCTGCGCGGGGCCCCTCTTTCGCGGCTCACGCGGCGCCTCCGATCGATCGAAACGTTCGGACCGCCTTGTCGTCGGCGCCTCGCCGCGTTCGCCCGCTTCGATCCCCGCTGCGCGGGGCCCCTCTTTCGCGGCTCACGCGGCCTCCCTCTGCCTGATCACGGCCTCGATCTCGGCCTGTGTCTCGCCCCAGCGCGCGGCAAAGCGCCGCCGCGCCGGCTCGAGCATCGCGAGGCCAGCCGCGAGCACGGCAGCGGCACCGGCCCATGACGCGACGCTTGCCGCGTTCAGGCCAACGCCCATGAATTTCAGGTTCGGCCCGAGCGCCTGGTTCAGCTGCAGGTGGTAGATCATCTCGATCATCGCGCCCGCGCCGGCCAGCACGACGAACGCGGCGAGCGCCAGCACGGCGTAGAGCGGCAGGAAGCGGTTCCACTTGCCGAACGCCGCGACGCGCATGTTCATCATGATCAGGCTGGCGATGCCGCCCGGCGCATACATCACCATCAGCACGAAGATGAGGCCGAGATAGAGCAGCCAGGCCTGCGTCAGCTCGGAGAACAGGACGAGCGAGAGCACCATCAGCACGGCGCCGATGATCGGCCCGATGAAGAAGATCGCCCCGCCGAGAAAGGTGAACAGCAGGTACGCGCCCGATCGCGCGGCGCCGACGACTTCGGCCGTCACGATCTCGAAATTGAGCGCGCCAAGGCCGCCCGCGATGCCCATGAAGAAGCCCGATACCATGAACGCGCGATAGCGCACCATCTGCGTGCGATAGCCGATGAACTCGACGCGCTCGGGGTTGTCGCGCGTCGCGTTCAGGATGCGTCCGAGCGGCGTCTGCGTGAAGGCGTAGAGCAGCGCGGTGCAGACGAAGCAGTACGCCGCGATCAGGTAGTAGAGTTGGATGCCGGGTCCGAAGGTGATGCCGAGAAACGGCTGCCCCGCGACGCGGTTGCCGCTGATGCCGCCTTCGCCGCCGAAAAAGCCCGGGAACATCAGCGACATCGACCACACCATCTCGCCGATGCCGAGCGTGATCATCGCGAACGTGGTGCCTGCCTTTTTCGTCGTCACGTAGCCGAGCAGCACCGCCATCAGCAGGCCGAACAGTCCGCCCACCAGCGGCACGAGGCTGACCGGAAGCCACAGGCTGCCGTCCGAGATCATGTTGAGCGTGTGCATCGCGAAGAACGCGCCGAGCCCCGAATACACCGCGTGACCGAAGCTCAGCATGCCGCCCTGGCCGAGCAGCACGTTGAATGCGAGGCAGGCAATGATCGCGACCCCCATCTGCGTGAGCATCGTCAGCGACAGGCTGCTGGTCCAGATCCAGGGCGCGACGAGCATCAGCAGGCCGTAGCCGCACCACAGCGCGGAGGGCTTGTTCAGCAGGCGCCAGATCATCGGTGCGCCCTTCGCGGGGCACGCTGCGCGCGAACGGCGTGCGTCCGGCGAGCATCGAATGCGCTGCGGTGGTTGCGGCTCATCTCATCCCTCGCGTGTGCCGAGCAGTCCCTTCGGCCGGAAGATCAGGATCAGGACCAGGAACAGGTAGGGCAGGATCGCGGCCACCTGCGAGATCTTGACGCTGTAGACCGCGTAGCCGAAAGTCGCATCCGTCACGCCAAGGTTCAGCGAGTGAAAGAGGTCGAGCAGCGACAGATCGCTGCCGATCGCGAACGATTCGATCACGCCGAGCAGGATCGAAGCGAGGAACGCGCCGGCTAGCGACCCCATGCCGCCGATGACGATGACGGCAAACAGCACAGCGCCGACCTGCAGCGACATCGACGGCTCGGTGACGCGCAGCGCGCCGCCAATCACGCCCGCCAGCGCGGCGAGCGCCGTGCCGCCCGCAAAGACGAGCATGAAGACGCGCGGTACGTTGTGGCCGAGCGACTCGACCATGTGCGGATGCGTGAGCGCGGCCTGGATCACGAGGCCGATGCGGGTGCGCGTCAGCACCAGCCAGAGGCTGACAAGCATCAGGATCGCGATCGCCATGCCGAAGGCGCGAAATGCGGGGAACTGGGTGCAGATCATGTCGGCCGCGGTATTGCAGACCTCGGGCTGCGCGCCCCAGGCGAGCGCCAGGCCGCTGCTGCGCGAATCGAGGATCGTGAACAACGGGCCCTGGAGCGCCGCCGGCTGCGTGAACGGCACGGCCGATCGACCCCAGACGATCTGCACCACCTCGAGGATGATGTAGCTCAGGCCGAACGTGATCAGCAACTCCGGCACATGGCCGAACTTGTGCACGCGGCGCAGGGCATAGCGCTCGAACAGCGCGCCGAGCACGCCGACCAGGGGCGGCGCGAGCAGCAGCGCCCACCAGAAACCGAACGTGACGCTGATCGTGTACGCCACGTACGCGCCGAGCATGTAAAAGCTCGCGTGCGCGAAATTGAGCACGCCCATCATGCTGAAGATCAGCGTCAGCCCGGCGGCGAGCATGAACAGCAACAGCCCGGTCGACAGGCCGTTGAGCAGCGAGATCAGCGTATAGGTCAGGTCCATCGATGGGCCGGCGTCCGCCGCAACAAAAAACGGCGCGGCACCGCGAAGTGCCGCGCCGGCTTCAGCGACGCGGACTCAGGGCCGCTTCATCTGGCACGACGTCGGCGTGCTCGCGACGTAGGCCGGAATCGCCTTCACCTCGGCGAAGTTCATGCCGGTATTCTCGACGCTGTACGGATGCGCCTTGGTCGCCTTCTCCCACGACGAGATATAGAGCGGCATCTGCAACTGGTGATCGGTCTTGCGCATCGTGAACTCGCCCGAGAAGCCCTGGAAGGTCAGGCCTTCCATCGCCGCGGCGACCTTGACCGGATCGGTGCTCTTGGCCTTGGCCATCGCGTCGGCCAGCATCGCCGCCCCGTTGTAGGCGGCGAGCACGTACAAATCGTCGTTGAACTTGGCCTTGAACTCGTTCTCGAGCTTGGTGGGCAGCCCCGGCATGTTGGTGTACGCGTAGGCGACCATCCGCACCTGCCCCTCGGCGGCAGTGCCGAGCGCGGTCGGCGTGCCGGTCACGCTCGCGTAGTAGGTATAGAACTTGGCATGCAGGCCGGCGTCCTTGGCCGCCTTCACCAGCAGCGTCAGGTCCGGGCCCCAGTTGCCGGTGACGATCGCGTCGGCGCCGGAGGCCTTGATCTTGGCGACGTAGGGCGCGAAGTCCTTCACCTGGCCGATCGGGTGCAGATCGTCGCCGACGATCTCGACATCCGGGCGCTTGCGCTTGATGTTCTCCTTGAAATACTTCGAGACCTGCTGGCCGTGCGAATAGTTCTGGCCGATGATGTAGACCTTCTTCAGGTCGGGCTGGTCCTTCATGTAGCTCGTCAGCGCCTCCATCTTCATCGAGGTGTCGGCGTCGATGCGGAAATGCCAGTACTCGCACTTCTCGTTCGTCAGCGCCGGATCGACGGCGGCGTAGTTGACGTAGATGAGTTCCTTGCCCGGATTGCGCGAGTTGTATTTCGCGACGGCGTCCGAGATCGCGAGCCCGGCGCCCGAGCCCTGGCCCTGGATGATGTAGCGAATCCCCTGGTCGGTCGCCGCCTTCAGGGCGTTCAGGCTTTCCTGCGGCGAGCCCTTGTTGTCGAAGGCGACGATCTCGAACTTCACGCCTGCGGCATTCTTCTGGTTGAAGCGCTCGGCGACGAACTGCCAACTCTTCAGGATATTCTGGCCGACGCTGGCGAAGGCGCCCGACAACGGATCGATATAGGCAATCTTCACCGTCTCGCCGGCCTGCGCATACAGCGCACCGCTGGCCAGTGCCAGGGCAACGCCGGTCGAGAAGCTCTTGAACTTGATCGCGCGTGTCATGGGGAAGTCCCTCGCAGTTGAACCAAGCCGTACGGTAGAGCAGATTCGCCCCTGCGCCGTTCAGGGACTTCCCGCACCCGCTGTCGCTGAGGCGACAGCACGCGGACTTCGCGAACAAGGCCCGCAAAGCGACGCACCGGAACTTATCGACGCCTCGAGGCATCCATCGGCACGCGCCGTGCGTGAAGCGCTGCGCGCGGCCATGCGGCTTCGATCCTCGCGCCCGGCCGGCGGCTGCCGATTGCGGTATCGTATTTCCGATGAATCGAGACAAGACGTACAAGGTGCAGAAGTCGGACGAGCAATGGCGCGCCGAGCTCGACCCGATGCAGTACCGCGTCGCCCGCCATGCGGCGACCGAGGCGCCATTCAGCGGCAGGTACTGGGACCACTTCGAGCAGGGCCGCTACGACTGCGTCGGCTGCGGCACGCCGCTGTTCGCATCGGACACCAAGTTCGACGCCGGCTGCGGCTGGCCGAGCTACTCGCAGCCGGTCAACAGCGAGGTCATCGAGCGTGTCGTCGACACCTCGCACGGCATGGTGCGCATCGAGGTCCGCTGCAACAACTGCGGCACGCATCTCGGCCATGTCTTCGACGACGGTCCGGCGCCGACCGGCGAGCGCTATTGCATCAATTCGGCCGCGATAAAATTCGAGCCGCCGCGCTGAACGCGCGCGCGGCGAATGTCTCCCCCGCCCCCGTCCGCACGGCCCGATGGCGGGCGCTTCCGGACCCTGGCTTTCGATGAAATTCCTGTTCGACTTCCTGCCCATCGTGCTGTTCTTCGGCACCTTCAAGTTCGCCGAGCGGGATTCGCAGGCGGCGGCGGACTTCGCGACGCAGCATTTCGGCTTTCTCGTCTCCGGCGGCGTCGTCGGACCGACCGAAGGGCCGGTGCTGCTGGCGACGATCGTCGTCATCATCGCGACGGTCGCGCAGATCCTCTTCCTGCTTGCCCGAGGCAAGAGAATCGACATGATGCTGTGGGTCAGCCTCGGTCTCGTCACGGTGCTCGGCGGCGCGACGGTATGGTTCCACAACGAGACCTTCATCAAGTGGAAGCCGAGCGTGCTGTACTGGGCGATGGCGCTGTCGTTCTGGATCAGCCAGGTCGTGTTCCGCAAGAACCTGTTGCACACGCTGATGGGTGGCCAGCTCGACCTGCCCGCTCCCGTCTGGCGCACGCTGACGCGGGCCTGGATCGGCTTCTTCGGCCTGATGGGCATCCTGAACCTGTACGTCGCCTACAGCTTCTCGACCGAAGCCTGGGTCAATTTCAAGCTCTTCGGCAGCCTCGGGCTGATGCTGATCTTCACCCTGGCGCAAGGCGTCTACCTGAGCCGGCATCTGAAGCCGGCCGAAGGCGGCGCCGCCGAAACCGGCCCCGGCGCGCCATGACGCCACCGAAGTCGGCGGCCTCGAGCCGCGATATCGAGGCCGCGGTGCGCGCATCGCTGGCCGTGATCTCGATCGAGGTCACCGACGACAGCCACCGCCACGCCGGCCACGCCGGGGCGCGCGAGGGACGCCACTTCAGCGTGCGCGTCGAGTCCGAGGCGTTTCGCGGCCTCTCCAGATTGCGCCGGCATCGGCTCGTATATGATGCCGTCGGTCCGCTGATGGCCCAGGGTATCCACGCCCTGGCGATCGACGCGCACGCTCCCGGCGAGCCCTGACGACGCCGCCTCTTCCTCGCGCAGTGCGCTGCCGCCCCCGCAGCCGGCCACCCCTACCCCCCGCCCGTCCCGAGATCGACAACCCGCTGAAAGGCATGTGCCGCATGTTCGCAATGATTCCCTCCCGTCTTGGCCAGGTGCCGCTGCGCGCCGCGCTCGTCGTCGCCGCCGCCCTTGCGCTGCCCGCGCAGGCGCAGAACGTCGCCATCGTCAACGGCAAGCCGGTGCCGCTGGCGCGCGTCAATGCGCTCATCGAGCAGGCGACGAGCCAGGGTCAGCCGCGCACGCCCGAACTCGAGGCGCAGGCGCGCGACGAGGTCGTGCTGCGCGAGATGTTTGTCCAGCAGGCCGAGAAGGAGGGCCTGGCCGCGACGCCGGAATACAAGGCGCAGATGGAGCTTGCCCGCCAGAGCATCCTGATCCGCGACCTGTTCGCTGCCTACCAGAAGGCGCATCCCGTCACCGACGCCGATATCCAGGCCGAATACGACAAGTTCAAGGCCCAGGCAAGCGGTGTCGAGTACCACGTCAGCCACATCCTCGTCGAGAAGGAGGAGGACGCCAAGGCGCTGATCGTCAGGCTGAAGAACGGCGAGAGTTTCGACGCGCTCGCCAAGCAGTATTCGAAGGACCCGGGGTCGGGAGAAAAGGGCGGCGATCTGGACTGGGCGAGCCCGAGTTCGTTCGTTCCCGAATTCTCGGACGCGATGGTGAAGCTGAAGAAGGGCGAGATGACCGACGCGCCGGTGAAGTCCCAGTTCGGCTGGCACATCATCAAGGTCACCGATACGCGCGAGGCGCAGTTTCCGCCGCTCGAAGAGGTCAAGCCGCAGATTCAGCAGCACCTGATGCAGCAGAAGATGGCGCAGTTCCGCGACGAGATCCGCGCCAAGTCGAAGACGGACTACAAGTTCTCCAACTGACGGCCTTCGCCGCGGGCCCGGTTCAACGATCGGTTTCCGATCGGTCCGGGCCCTTGCGCGGCAGGATGACGAAGGGGTCGCTGCTCCCGCCTTCGTAGAGGGCATCGACGAGCGCCGCGCGCGCGGCGAGCACCGCGCGCTGGTTGATCGAGCCCTTGTCCGTGATCTCGCCCTTGTCGATCGAAGGCGGCTCGGCCAGCACGTGCAGGCGCTCCGGGCGGCTCGCGCTGCCGGTGCCGGACGCCCACAACGCATCGGCCAGTTGCTGGAAGAAGGCGCGCACCTCGGGCGCGTGCACGGCGTCGGGCAGCGGCGCCGATGCCGGCAGACCCGCGAGGCGCCGGCACTCGTCGGCGCGTGGGAAGATCAGCAGCCCGATCTCGTCGCGATTCAAGCCGGTGACGACGGCATCCTGAACGCAGGGGGCTCCGGCCGCGATGATCTGCGCGCGCAGCGGACCGACGCTGACGAAGGTGCCGGTGGAGAGCTTGAAGTCCTCGGCAATGCGGCCATCGAACAACAGGCCGCGCTCGGGCCGCGCAGGGTCGATGAACCTGACCGCGTCACCCGTCTTGTAGAAGCCCTCGTCGTCGAACGCGTCCCGCGTCTCCTGCGCCGCGCGCCAGTAGCCGGGCATCACGTTCGGGCCGCGAAAGCGGATCTCGGTCTTGCCGTGCGCTTGCGCCGTGGCGGCCGGTACCAGCTTCGCTTCGACCCCGGGCGCCGGCAGGCCGACGTGGCCCGACCGCGCCGCGACGCCGACCGCAAACAGGCACGCCGGCGAGGTCTCGGTCATGCCGAGTCCGGTGACGATGCGCACGCGTTCGCCGATCTCGGCCCGGCCGTGCGCGTCGAGCTTGTCCCATACCGCCTGACCGAGCCCGGCGCCGGCGAACATGAAGGCGTGCACGCGCGCGAACAGCGACTTGCGCAGGGCAGGGTCGCCGTCCATCGCATCGGCGATCGCCTCGAAGCCCTTGGGCACGTTGAAATAGAGGGTGGGCGAGATCTCGCGCAGGTTGCGCAAGGTCTCGGCGATGCCGGTGGGCGTCGGCTTGCCTTCGTCGATATAGAGCGTGCCGCCGTTGTAGAGGACGAGGCCGACGTTGTGGTTGCCGCCGAAGGTGTGATTCCACGGCAGCCAGTCGACCAGGACCGGCGGCTCATGGCCGACGAAGGCGAAGACCTGGCGCAGCATCTGCTGGTTCGCGCAGAGCATCCGGTGCGTATTGACCACGCCCTTGGGTTGCCTCGTCGAACCCGAGGTGAAGAGGAATTTCGCGATCGTCTCGGGCCCGACCTTCGCGTGCGCCGCACGCGCGCCCGCGCCGGGGACGGTGGCGACCAAGGCATCGAACGGCAATGTCTCACGGCCGGCGAGCGTTCCTTCGCCGAATACGATGGGCACGCCGGCCGGCACCGTCGCTTCGATCGCTGCCGCGTAGGCGGGCGACGAAGCGAAGACCATGCCCGGCGTGACCGTGGCGAGGATATGCCGCAGCTTGGCGTAGTCCTTCGAGATCAGCGCGTAGGCGGGCGACACCGGCACGTAGGGCACGCCGACCCACATCGCGGCCAGCGCGAGCGTCAGATGCTCGAGGTCGTTGTCGGACAGGATCGCCAGCGGCCGCTCGACCGACAGCCCGCGATCGACGAGCGCCTGCCCGACCGCCTGCACGCGATCGAGCATCTCGGCATAGCCGATGCGGCGCCAGTCGCCATTCCACGGCGCGCGCGCATCGCGCTTCGCCGCGAAGGTGCGCTCGGGCGCCTCCCGCGCCCACTGCTCCAGCGCGTCGGTGAGGCGGGCCGGGAACCAGCGCAGCGCCTCGGTCGAGCGCAGGATCCGCGTGCCGTCGGCGCGCGTCTCGATCGTCGCACCGATGCAGCCGCCGAGTTCGGCCTCGCGGTAGCGCGCCGGCGCGCTCATGACGGGCGCCGCACCTTCGCCGCCCTGCCCTCGACGAAGTCGCGCATGCGCTGCTTCGCGCCCTCGTCGCCCTGCGCGATCGCGGCCATCAGCGACTCGACGAACAGGCCGTCGGGCTGCGACATGTCCGCGATCCGCGGCAGCGCCTGCGTGATCGCGAAGACCGACAGCGGTGCGTTGCCGGCGATCCGCCGTGCCAGCTCGCACGCCTTGGCGAAGCCCTCGCCCGCGCCGACCAGATATTGCGAGAAGCCGCGCTGCAGCCCCTCCTGCGCGTCGAGCACGCGGCCGCACAGCATCATGTCGGTCATGCAGGCGACGCCGACCAGGCGCGGCACGCGCGCCGATCCGCCGCCGCCGACGAAGATGCCGTGCTGGCCCTCGGGCAGGCCATAGTAGGTGCTCGTCTCGGCGACCCGGATGTGGGTCGCACTCGCGATCTCCAGCCCGCCGCCGACGACCGCGCCGTGCAGGCTGCTTACGATCGGGAAGCGTCCGAACTGCAGCGTATCCATCGCACCCTGCCACATGCGCGAATGCATCACGCCCTCGGCAACCGTGCTTTCGCTCAGGCTCGTCAGATCGAGGCCGGCGCAGAAGTGCTCGCCTGCGCCGCTGAGCACCGCCGCCCGCACGCCGGCCGGCAGGTTGACGAAAGCGGTCTGCAACTGCTGCAGCATGCCGTCGCTGATCGCGTTGCGTTTGCCTGGCCGATTCAACTGCACGTGAGCGATCGGCCCGGCGAGTTCCACGCGCAGCAGGTCGAGTTCGGCCAGCAGGCCGCCGGCGGGGGTGAAGTTCAGCGTCATGGGTCGATCCTGTTTGCCATCGCCGCAACGATACTCGCGCTGCGGGCCTTCGGCAGGCGCGCGGGCCTCGTGATCCGCACCGCGCGCCGGCGCCGCGCTTCAGATCACCGGCAGCGGGCTCGCCAGCCGCCCGGCCTCGATCCGCAACTGGCGGTCGCAGCGCGCAGCGAGCCCGCGTTCGTGGGTGACGAGAACGAGCGTCGTGCCGGCTTCGCGGTTGAGGTCGAGCATCAGGTCCATCACCGTCGCGCCGGTCGCGAAGTCGAGGCTGCCGGTCGGCTCGTCGGCCAGCAGCACCGCAGGCCGCACGACGAAGGCGCGCGCGAGTGCGACGCGCTGCTGCTCGCCGCCCGAAAGCACGCGCGGATAGTGCGACAGCCGCTCGCCGAGGCCCACCCGGCGCAGCATCTCGGTGGCCTGGGCACGCGCATCGTTGCGGCCCTGCAGTTCGAGCGGCAGCATCACGTTCTCGAGCGCATTCAGGTTGCCGAGCAGCTGGAAGCTCTGGAAGACGAAGCCCAGATGCTGCGCGCGTACCGCGGCACGCGCGTCCTCGTCGATCGCGAACAGGTCGACGCCGCACAGGCGCACCGTGCCCGAGGTCGGCGTATCGAGCCCGGCGATGATGCCCAGCAGCGTGCTCTTGCCGGACCCGGACGCGCCGACGATCGCGACCGACTCCTGCTCGGCAAGGGTAAATTCGATCTCGTGGAGAATCGTCAACGTGCCGGTCGAGTCGCGCACCTGCTTCGTGACGCGCTCGACGGCGATGATGGCTTCGGACATGAGGATATGTGCAGATGGGAATGAATCGAAGAAGGTTTGGCGCGCACTGTAGCCTGTGGCTGGCCGCCGCACCATTGCTGGCGGCGCTGCCGGCGCGCGGCGAGGCGCAGCGCAAGGTCATTCTGGTCGTCGGCGACAGCATCTCGGCCGAATACGGCCTGCGGCGCGACAGCGGCTGGGTTGCACTGCTCGGCAAGAAGATCGCGCAGGAGAAACCGGCCTTCGAGGTCGTCAACGCGAGTGTCAGCGGCGATACCACCTCGGGCGGCGTGTCGCGCCTGCCGGCGCTGCTCGAGCTGCACAAGCCGTCGATCGTGATCATCGAGCTCGGCGGCAACGACGCGCTGCGCGGGCTGCCGCTGGCGACGACGAAAGCGAATATCGAGGCGATGACGCGCGCCGCGAAGGCGGCCGGCGCGAAGGTGCTGCTGATCGGCATGCAGGTGCCGCCGAACTACGGCGCGCGCTACAACGAGGAACTCGCCGCGCTGTACTACGACGTCGCAAAGGCGCAGGGCGCCGGGCTCGTCGCGTTCTTCTTCAAGGGTATCGCCGACATTCCGATCGCCTCGTCGCTGTTCCAGGCCGATCGGATCCATCCGAACGAGAAGGCGCAGCCCCTGTTGCTGCAAAACGCCTGGGCCGGGCTGGCGCCGCTGCTGAAGTAGCCGCCCGGCGCTGACGCGCGGCTATTTCAGGTTTCTCGCCAGGAAGCGCTCGACGCGGTTCGCGAAGTCGATGCGCGTCTCGATGCGCAGCCAGCCGTGGCCCTCGTCGGGGTAGACGACCCATTCGGGATCGTTGCCGGCGGCGCGCAGCGCGTCGCGCATCAGGGTGCCGTGTTCCAGCGGCACGCGGCGATCCTCGCCCCCGAATGCAAGCAAGACCGGCGCCTTGATGCGGGCCGCGAGTTCCACCGGCGCCGCCGCCTTCAGCATCGCGGCATCCTTGTCCGGATCGCCGATCAGGGTGCGCAGGTCGTACTTCTTGGATTCCTCGTCGATATCGTTGAGCCAGCTCGACGAGAACATCAGCCGCGGGTCCGTCACCGCGACCCACGCAATGCCGCAGCGGTAGAGGTCCGGATACCTGGCAAGGCCCATCAGCGCCGCATAGCCGCCGTAGCTCGCACCGGCGATGCAGACCCGCTTCGGATCGATCAAGCCCTTGTCGGCGGCCCACTTCACGGCGTCGGCCACGTCGTCCTGCATCGGGCCGCCCCACTGCTTCCAGCCGGCGCGAAAGTGCGCTTCGCCGTAGCCGGTGCTGCCGCGGAATTCGGGTTCGATGACCGCGTAGCCGCGTGATGCCAGAAACTGCGCGTCGGCATCCCACTGCCAGTGCCCGCCGCGCACCCAGGGGCCGCCATGGACGAGCACGACGGCCGCGGGCGGCGCGCTGGCGCGAGCCGACTTTGCCGGCGTCGTCAGCCACAGCGGAAGGTCGCCGCCATCGCGTGCCTTGATACGCTGGAAATCCAGCGTCGCCATCTTCGCCGGATCGATATCGTCGCGCGCCGCGCCGGCAAACTTCCATTGCTCGCCGTCGGGCCTGTAGATCCAGTAGCGGCCAGGATCCCGATCCGAATACGAGAATACGAGCACGATGGCATCCGGCTCGTTGCAGCGCCGGCAGCTGACCCGGTTGATGCTGCCCTGCAGCCTGGCGTCCACCTTTGCCTGCAGCGCCTTCATGCGCGGGTCGAACCAGGCGGTCGTTTCGGCGTCGGTCTCGAGGCGCACACCGACCGCCTTGCCGCTGATCGGATCGACGACGACCGCGCCCCGGAAATCGAAACCCGGGGTGCTTGCGAGTTTGTCGGCGCTCGGCTTGCCGGCCGCGAAATCGAAGCGACGCAGCACGTTGGTCTGTGCCGGGCCATCCGGCGTCGTGACGTAGAGCACGCCGGCGCTGTCGACGAAGAAGGGATAAAAGGGGGCCCTCAAGTACTCGTAGCGCGCGATCTGCACCCAGTCGTCCTTTCCCGGCGCGCGCCAATTGATTGTCCGGTAGGCGCCGTCGCTCGCGACGACGACGCGCGGCTCCCCGGCCGGATCGAACCACCACCCGCGCGCGTTCGGCGGCGCGCCGAACGCCAGCGAACTCGTGCTGCCGTTCTCGACGTTGAGCCGCTTGGCGCGCACCGAGACCAGATCGCCGGCGCCGTCCAAGATTTCTTCGCCGACGATGACCTCGCGTCCGTTGCCGATCGGCACTTCGAGCAGCGTGTGGTTCCAGTTCAACGGCTCGCGAATCTGCCGCGTCCGGCTCACGTAGCCCTTGTCGTACGAGCGGATCAGCTGAAACAGTTCGCTGCCGTCCGGGCGCACGCTGTAGAGGCCCGGGGCGAAACGCTGGGAGCCGCTGCCGCCCTCGAGATCGACGAGATCGAAAATCAGCCGATCGTCGTTGACCCAGTAGATGTCGCGGATGTCAGCGTCTGCAAAGCGGACCGTCTCCAGCGCCTTGCCCTTGTCCTGCAAATCGAAAGTCATGATGCCCAGGCGCTCGCCGCCGTGCCGCGTGCGCACCGCGAGCCAGCGGCCCGACGGCGAGAGCGCGGCGCTCGCGATATCGGGGTGGCGGTAGAACATCTCCGCCGGCAATTGCGCGCCGGATGGCGCCGACGCCGGCGACTGCGCGAAGGCCGCGCCAAGGGCGAAGCAGGCGGCGAGCGTCAACGCCCGCAGCATTCGAGAGGCCCATGAATCAATCATCGATTGGATTCATCGAATCAGGAAACAGCACATCCGTGAAGCCGAATTGCGTCAGGTCGCGCATGCGCGTCGGGTACAGGCGCCCGATCAGGTGGTCGCATTCGTGCTGCACGACGCGGGCGTGAAAGCCATCCGCCTCGCGCGCGATGGTCTTGCCCGCCGGGTCGAAGCCGCTGTAGCGGATGCGCGCGAAGCGCGGCACCTGGCCGCGCAGGCCGGGCACCGACAGGCAGCCCTCCCAGCCGATCTCCTCTTCGCTGCCGATCGGCTCGATGCGCGGATTGACGAGCACGGTGCGCGGCACGGCCGGCGCGTCGGGATAGCGGTCGTTGTGCTCGAAGCCGAAGATCACGAGCCGCAGATCGACGCCGATCTGCGGCGCGGCAAGTCCGGCGCCGTTTGCGGCTTCCATCGTGTCGAACAGATCGGCGACGAGCGCGTGCAGCTCGCGCGTGTCGAAGCGTTCGACCGGCTGCGCGATGCGCAGCAGCCGCGGGTCGCCCATTCTCAGAATCTCGCGTACCGCCATCGTTCGTTCCCTTCCGGTTCGCTCTGCAACCCGGCCTACGGTGTCGTGGCGCCAAGCAGCGCGAGCAGCTCCGCTTCGCCGATCACGCTCACGCCGAGCGCCCTTGCCTTGTCGAGCTTGCTGCCCGCCTCGTCGCCGGCGACGACGACGCTCGTCTTCTTCGACACCGAACCCGCCACCTTGCCGCCGGCGGCCTCGATCATCGCCTTCGCTGCGTCGCGCGCGAGCGTCGGCAGCGTGCCGGTCAGCACGAAGGTCTGGCCGCTCAGCGGCTGCGCCGCGCCCTGCACCGCGCCGTCACCCTCGTCCCAGACGATGCCGCAGGCGCGCAGTTGCGCGATCATCTCGCGGTTGTGCGGCTGCTCCAAGAAATCACGGATGCTCTGGGCGACGATCGGCCCGACGTCTGGCACTTCGAGCAGCTGCTCGGTGCTCGAGTCCATGATGCGGTCGAGGCTGCCGAAGTGGCGCGCCAGATCCCTCGCCGTCGCCTCGCCGACCTGGCGGATGCCCAGCGCATAGAGGAAGCGTGCGAGCGTCGTGCGCTTGCTCTTCTCCAGCGCAGCGACGATGTTCTGCGCGCTCTTGTCGGCCATGCGGTCGAGCGATGCAAGCTGTGCGACGCCGAGCTTGTAGATATCGGGAAGTGTGTGGATCAAGCCGCCGTCGACGAGCTGATCGACGAGCTTGTCGCCAAGCCCCTCGATGTCCATCGCCCGCCGCCCGGCGAAGTGCAGCATCGCCTGCTTGCGCTGCGCCGGGCAGTACAGCCCGCCGCTGCAACGGTGGTCGACGCTGCCCTTCTCGCGCACGACGCGGCTCGCGCAGACCGGGCATTCGCGCGGCATGCGAAAGTTGGGGACGTAGGTGGCGCGCTTTCCGGGAACACGGCCGACGACCTCGGGAATGACATCGCCCGCGCGGCGCACGATCACCGTGTCGCCGACGCGCACGCCCTTCCTGCGCAGCTCGAAGAGGTTGTGCAGCGTCGCGTTCGAGACGGTCGTGCCGCCGACGAAGACCGGCTCGAGCTTGGCGACCGGCGTCAGCTTGCCGGTGCGGCCGACCTGGATCTCGATCGCGTTGAGCCGCGTCATCTGCTCCTGCGCCGGGTACTTGTGGGCGACGGCCCAGCGCGGCTCGCGGGTGACGAAGCCGAGCTGCTGCTGCAGCGCGATCGAATCGACCTTGTAGACGACGCCGTCGATGTCGAACGCCAGCGCATCGCGCTTCGCGCCGATCGCCGCGTGGAACGCGACGAGGCCCTGCGCCCCTTGGACGACGGCGCGCTCGGCGCACACCGGCACGCCGAACGTAGCGATCGCGTCGAGCGTCGCGCTGTGCGTCGCCGGCTGCGCCCAGCCGGCGAACTCGCCGACGCCGTAGGCGAAGAAGCTCAGCGGCCGCTGCGCAGCGATCGCGGGGTCGAGCTGGCGCACCGCACCGGCGGCGGCGTTGCGCGGGTTGACGAAAGTCTTCTCGCCCTTCTCGCGCTGGCGTTCGTTCAGGCGCTCGAAATCGTCGCGCCGCATGAAGACCTCGCCGCGGATCTCGATCAGCGGCGGCGCGGCGCCGGCCAGGCGCAGCGGAATGACGCGGATCGTGCGCACGTTGCTCGTCACGTCCTCGCCCGTCTCGCCATCGCCGCGCGTTGCCGCCTGCACGAGCACGCCGTTCGCGTAGCGCAGGTTGATCGCCAGGCCATCGAACTTCAGCTCGGCCTCGTATTCGACCGCGGGTGCGTCGTCGGCCAGTGCGAGCTCGCGCCGCACGCGAGCGTCGAATGCGACGGCGCCGCCCGGCGTGGTATCGGTCTCGGTGCGGATCGACAACATGGCCACCGCATGCCGCACCGGCGCGAAGCCTTCGAGCGCGCGGCCGATCACGCGCTGGGTCGGCGAATCGGGCGTCAGCAGATCGGGGTGCGCCGCCTCGATCGCCTGCAGTTCCTGGAACAGCCGGTCGTACTCGGCGTCCGGAATCTCCGGTGCGTCCTGCACGTAGTAGAGGTCGGCGTGGCGGCGCAACTGCTCGCGCAACTGCGCCGCGCGCTCGGTCGCCCCCGCAGGCGGGATGTTTGCGGTGGCGGCTGCGGGATCGGTCTGCATATGCGACATTCTCCGCCAGCGCCGCCGGGGGCGCGCGGCCCAGGCGCGCGGCGCGGGCGGAGCAAGCGAGAACAAGGAATGGCTTTCGACTACGACCTCATCACCCTCGGCGCCGGCTCCGGCGGCGTCGCCGCGTCGCGCCGCGCCGCCGCGCTCGGCGCGAAGGTCGCGATCGTCGAGGGCAGCCGCGTCGGCGGCACCTGCGTGATTCGCGGCTGCGTGCCGAAGAAGCTGATGATGTATGCCGCGCAGTACGGCGACGCGCTGCGCGAGGCGGCCGGCTACGGCTGGTCGCTCGGCGAGGCGCGGTTTACGATGCCGCGCTGGGCGCAGGCGAAGGCGGCCGAGACGGCGCGCCTCGAAGGCGTCTACCGCCAGCTGCTGGCGGGCAGCGGCGTCGAGCTGTTCGAGGGCTGGGCGAAGGTCGCCGGGCCGAACCGGGTCGTCGTCGGCGACCGCACGCTTAGCGCGCGCCATCTGCTCATCGCGACCGGCGCGGCGCCGGTGCGCGACAGCATTCCCGGCATCGAGCATTGCGCCGTGTCGGACGACGTGCTCGATCTCGTCGCCCTGCCGCAGCGCGCGGCGGTGATCGGCAGCGGCTTCATCGCGATCGAGTTTGCAAGCATTCTCGCCCGGCTCGGCGTCGAGGTCGGCCTGTACTACCGCAAGGCGCTGCCGCTGCACGGCTTCGACGACGACCTGCGCCGGCGCGCGGCGCAGGCGCTGCAGGCGGCGGGCGTGCGGCTGCATCCGGCGCGCGTGCCGCAGCGCGTCGAGAAGCGGGCCGATGGCCTGGCGCTGCACTTCGCCGACGGCGAAACGCACGACCACGAATTCGTTCTCAATGCGACCGGCCGGCGGCCGAATACCGAACGGCTCGGCCTCGAGACGCTCGGCATTGCGCTCGGCGCGCAGGGGGCGGTGCCGGTCGACGGGCACTGCAATACCGCGGCCGAGGGGGTCCACGCGATCGGCGACGTGACGAACCGGCGCAATCTGACGCCGGTTGCGATCGCCGAGGGCCGCGCGCTCGCCGAAGCGCTGTTCGGCGGCGCGGCGCGCGATGTCGACCTGAGCCTCGTCGCGAGCGCCGTCTTCATGCTGCCGCCGATCGCGACGATCGGCCCGACCGAAGGCGAGGCGATCGCCGCTGGCCATGCGTTGAAGGTCTTCGAGGCGGACTTTCGGCCGATGCGCCAGACCTTCTTCGGCGGCGCCGAGCGCAGCTACATGAAGCTGCTCGTCGATGCGCCGACCGATCGCGTCCTCGCCGTCCACATGATCGGCGCCGACGCACCCGAGATCGTGCAGAGCCTGGCCGTCGCGCTCACCTGCGGCGCGACGAAGGCGCAGTTCGACCGCACGATCGCGCTGCACCCGACCGCCGCCGAGGAGTTCGTGCTGATGCGCGAACCGGCCCGCGTCACGGCGGCGCGCACGGCGCGCTGAACGCGCCTTGCCTACGCGGCCGATTCCATCGCCGCCTCGTAGCGCCCGAGGCAGGCCGCGCCGTTCAGCCGCGCCCGCTTGGCAAGGGCCGCCTGCGCCGCGCCGACATTTCCGGCCTTGCCCTGCCAGGCCTCGAGCACCGTCTCCTGCAGCGCGCGGCCATACGAGAAGCTCAGCACCCACGGTTGCGCGCCGCGACGATTGATCGCATCGAGATTCGCCGTCGCCTCCTGCGGCGTCTGGCCGCCGGAGAGAAAGAAGATGCCCGGCACCGCGGCCGGAACACAACGACGCAGCACGGTCAACGTGGCCTGCGCGACCTGCGCCGGCGTCGCGCGCTGTGCGCTGCCCTTGCCCGGAACGACCATATTCGGCTTCAGGACCATTTGCTCGAGCACGACGGCGTGGCGGCGCAGCGCGTGAAAGACTTCGCCGAGCACCGCCTCGGTCACCTGCGCGCAGCGCGCGATGTCGTTGTCGCCGTCCATCAGCACCTCGGGCTCGACGATCGGCACGATGCCCTGCTCCTGGCAGATCGCCGCGTAGCGCGCGAGCGAATCGGCATTCGCCTGCATCGCGAGCCAGCCCGGCAGCGTCGCCGAGACGTTGTAGACGGCGCGCCATTTCGCGAAACGTGCGCCCTGCGCCTTGTAGACCTCGAAGCGCTTGGCCAGCCCGTCGAGCCCCTGCGTGATCTCGTCGCCCGGCGCATGCGCGAGCGCGATCTTGCCGGCGTCGACCTTGATGCCGGGAACGATGCCCTGCCCGGCCGCGACCTGCGCCAGCGGCGTGCCGTCGTCGGCCTTCTGGCCGAGCGTCTCCTCGAACAGGATCACGCCGCTGATATGCTCGCCGAGCCCCGGCGTCGCGAGCAGCAGGCTGCGGTAGGCGCGGCGCGACGCCTCCGTCGATTCGACGCCGACCGCCTTGAAGCGCTTGGCGATCGTCGGTGTGCTCTCGTCCGCCGCAAGAAGCCCGCAGCCCGGACGCACCATGGCCTCGACCGTTGCCTGAAGTTCACTGCTCATCTCGCGCTCCTTTGCCTGTTGGCTGCCACGCGACCCGCGCCGCGCCGAAAGCCGACTTATGCGCGCTCGGGCACAAACCCGTCAAGCGCAAGGGCTTGCCGGACTGACATTCGTCAGCGGCCGCCCGTCGGCGACCGCGGCGGGATGCCGACGCCGTTCAGCTGAACAGGCGCCGTGCGGCGGGCGAGCCGGCGGCGAGGTCGCGTTCGGCAAGCGCGGCGTAGAGCCGCTCGAGCTCGGCGCCGATGCTGGCGAAAGCCTCCTCGCCGAGCGCGCGGCCGTTGTCGTCGACAAGCGTTGCATCCAGATCCGCGGCGAGCGCCATGGCGCTGGACTTCCAGGCGGCGAAGGGCTGCTGCGAGGCCGGCGTCTGCGCGACGTCGAAGGTGAGCGTCAGATCGCGCAGCGCCGCAAGCTCGGACTGCTCGGCGAGCGCCGCCTGCGCATCGAACGAGAGCACGAGCACTGGCGGGCCGCCTTCGTCGGCGCCGGGCAGCAGCATGCGGCCGGGCACCGGCGCGTTGACAAACCCGTGGCGCGCCGCCTGTTGCTGCAGGTAGCCGACCGACCAGGCTGCGCCGTTCGCGCGCAGATGCAGCGCAAGCTGCGCATCGTGTGCCGAAGCGAAGGCATCGAGTTCGCGCGCGCGCGCGACGACGTCGAGCATGTCGGGCAGATCGGGCATCGCGCCGACGGCGTCGGCGATTGTCTGCACGCGCTGCGCGAAATCGGAATATTCGATCTCGTTCAACGCGCCGGTGCGATTGGCGAGCAGCACGCCCGCCTGCAGCGCGCTGTACGAGCCGTGCTCGCTGATCGCGTCCCACTCGCCGCTATCCGCCGCCAGCCCTTCGACGATGAACGGCTTGCTGCCGACGCGCCGCGTCGGGGGCAGATGCGCAAGCACGAGTGCGCCGGACAGGGCAGACTCGGACTCGAGGGTCGCGATCGCGTCGATCAACGCATCCAGGCGCGCCGACTGCCGGCGCGGCGCGCTGCGCGGCAGCGACGGCTCGGCCGACGCATCGGCGGCGCCGGCATCGGCGTCCGTCAGCACCGGCTCGATCTGCTGCGCGCGCTCGGCCGTCGGCGCCTGCACCGCACGCCGCGGCCCGGCGCGCCGCGCCTGCCACGCGCCGTGCGCCAGCACGCCGGCGAGCGCGACGCCGCCGACGATCGCAAGCGCCACCGTCAGGTCGCTCATCACGCCGCCTCCGCCATGCCGACGGCGGCCTGCATGTCGACGGCGACGATGCGCGAGACGCCCTGCTCCTGCATCGTCACGCCGATCAGCTGCTCGGCCATCTCCATCGCGATCTTGTTGTGGCTGATGAAGAGAAACTGGGTGTTCTGCGCCATCTCCTTGACGAGCGCGGCGTAGCGGTCGGTATTCGCATCGTCGAGCGGCGCATCGACCTCGTCGAGCAGACAAAACGGCGCCGGGTTCAACTGGAAGATCGCGAAGACGAGGGCGATCGCGGTGAGCGCCTTCTCGCCGCCCGACAGCAGGTGGATCGAGCTGTTCTTCTTGCCCGGCGGCTGCGCCATGACCTGCACGCCGGAATCCAGGATCTCGTCGCCCGTCATCACGAGCCGCGCCGTGCCGCCGCCGAAGAGCACCGGGAACATGCGGCCGAAGTGCGCGTTGACGGCGTCGAAGGTGCTCGCCAGCAGCTCGCGCGTCTCGAAGTCGATCTTGCGGATCGCATCCTCGAGCGTGCCGATCGCGTCCTGCAGGTCGGCCATCTGGGCATCGAGGAAGACCTTGCGCTCGCGCGAGCTCGTCAGCTCGTCGAGCGCCGCGAGGTTGACCGCACCGAGCGCCTCGACCTCGCGGTGGATGCGGTCGATCTCGCCCTGCAGGCCGGCGAGCCTGACGCCGCCGCCTTCGATCGTGTTCGCGAGGGCTTCGCGATCGGCCTGCGCTTCGGCCAGCAGCTCGAGATACTGCGCGCCGCCGAGCGACGCCGCCTGCTCCTCGAGCTGGAGCTTGACGATCGCCTCGCGCAGCGGCTCCACGCTGCGCTCGTGACTCATGCGCTGCTCGTCGGCGCGGCGCAGCTTCGCGCTCAGGTCGTCGTACGCGCTGCGCCGGGTGCCGAGCGCGGCCTCGCGTTCGACGCGCAGCGCGAGCGCCTGCTGCAGGCCGGCCTGCTCGGCCGCGTCGTCGAGCGCGGCGAGTTCGGCGCTCAACCCGGCGGCCGAACGCTGCACCGCCTGCAACTGCTCGCCTGCATTGGCGATGCTGCGCTCCAGTTCGGCCTGCCGCGCGGCGAGCGTGCGGGCCGTGAACTGCGCCTCCTGCGCCTCGCGCTCGATGCCGCGATGCTGCTCGCGCGCGGCGGCGAGCGCGCGTTCGGCCCCGATCACGACTTCGTCGAGTTCGGCATGCCGCTCCTGGGTCGTCGCGAGCTGCATGTCGAGCTCCTCGAAGCGCGCCTCGCCCTGCGCCCGGCGTTCGCCAAGCGCCGCCGTCTCGGCATCGATCTCGGCCAGCTCGGAGGCGAGTCGGTCGCGCCGCGCCAGCGCGGCCTGCGCCTGCTCGCTCTCGCGCAGCAGCTCGACCTGCAGCTGGTGCGCGCGGGTCTGCGCCTCGCCGGCTTCGCGCCGCGCGAGCGCCAGATGCTGCGCCGTCTCGCTGAGCGCGGCCTCGCTGCGCACCAGCGCGGCGCGCGATTCGTCGGCCATCACCGCTTGTGCGCGCAGCTGCAGCACGAGGTTCTCGATCTCCTGCGCCCGCGCGAGCATGCCCGACTGCTCCGAGTCGGGCGCGTAGAAGCTCACCGCATGCTGGCTCACCGCGTGGCCGGCGGCCGTCATGATCACCTCGCCGTGCGTGAGCCTGGCGCGTTCGGCGAGCGCGGCATCGATCGACGCGGCGGTATAGACGCCCTCCAGCCAGTCGCCGAGCAGGGCCTGCAGTCCGCCGTCGCCGAGCCGCAGCTTGTCGGCGAGGCGGGGGAGCGTGTGATGCGTGCTCGCCGCCGCGGCGGCGGGCGTCGTGTAGAAGGCGAGCCGCGCCGGCGGCACATCGTCGGCAAAGGCGCGCACCGTCTCGATGCGGCCGACGGCCAGTGCGTTCAGCCGCTCGCGCAGCGCGGCTTCGAGCGCCGGCTCCCAGCCCGGCTCGATGTGGACGCGCGTCCACAGGCCCTGCAGGCCGTCCAGGCCGTGCTTGGCCAGCCAGGGCCCGAGCTTGCTGCCGGTCTGCACCTTCTCCTGCAGCGCGCGCAGCGCGGCGAGGCGCGCATTCAGATCGGTCTGGCGCGCGGCCTCGTGGTTCGCCTGTTCCTGCTTGTCGCGGCGATCGGCTTCGAGCGTCGGCAACTGCTCGGCCAGCGACTGCAGCCGGGCGTCGGCTTCCTCGTGCGCGGTTTGCGCCGCGGCGTGCCGGGCGCGCAGCGCGTCGAGCCGGGCATCGTCCGGCGCCGTGAGCGACCGGTTCTCGCCCGCCAGACGGTCGTGGCGGGCGCCGAGCTGGCGCAGCTGCTCGTCGACGCTGCGCGATTCGGCGGCAAGGACCTGAATCTGCTGCTGCACCTGGGCGACGACATTGCGTTGCTCGTTGCTGCGCGCCTGCGCCGCGCGCAGCGCATCCTCGGCGCCCGGCAAGGCCGCGGCGAGCGTTTCGACCTGCGCCGCGAGCACCGCGCCACGCTCGCCGGCAGCGCCGATCTCGCCGCCGACGCGTTCGAGTTCCTGCGCGGCCTGCGATTGCTGGTCGCCCCAGCGCACGCCTTGCGCCTGCAGTTCCGACAGCCGCTGCTCGAGCTTCATCCGCCCGTCGACGACATAGCGGATGCGCTCCTCGAGCCGGCTCACTTCGAGCGAGGCTTCGGCGAGCGCCCCCTGCGCGGCATGCATCTCGTCGTTCGCCGCGTAGTGCGCCTGACGAAGCGCTTCGAGCTCGGCCTCGACGTGGCGCAGTTCGGCAAGCCGCGCTTCGAGCGCGTTGGCGGCGGCCTGGACCTCACGCCTGACGCGCTCTTCCTCGGCGGCCGCGTCGCGGTGCTTGAGGAACCAGAGCTGGTGCTGCTTCAGGCTGCCCTCGTCCTGCAGCGCGCGATAGCGCGACGCGACTTCGGCCTGCGCCTCGAGCTTGTCCAGGTTCGCGGCGAGCTCGCGCAGGATATCGTCGACGCGCGTCATGTTCTCGCGCGTATCCTTCAGCCGGTTCTCGGTCTCGCGGCGGCGCTCCTTGTATTTCGAGACGCCGGCCGCCTCTTCGAGGAACAGCCGCAGCTCTTCGGGCTTGCTCTCGATAATGCGACTGATCGTGCCCTGGCCGATGATCGCGTAGGCGCGCGGCCCGAGGCCGGTGCCGAGGAAGACGTCCTGCACGTCGCGCCGGCGCACCGGCTGGTTGTTGATGTAGTAGCTCGACGTGCCGTCGCGCGTCAGGACGCGCTTGACGGCGATCTCGGCAAACTGGTTCCACTGCCCGCCCGCGCGGGCGTCCTCGTTGTCGAAGACGAGCTCGACGCTCGCGCGGCCGGCGGGTTTGCGCAGGCTCGAGCCGTTGAAGATCACGTCCTGCATCGACTCGCCGCGCAGCTCGCTCGCCTTGCTCTCGCCGAGCACCCAGCGCACCGCGTCCATGATGTTGGACTTGCCGCAGCCGTTCGGGCCGACGACTCCGACGAGCTGGCCCGGGAGCTGAAAATTCGTGGGTTCGGCGAAGGACTTGAAACCGGACAGCTTGATCGAATTCAGGCGCATGGAGGCATTGCCGGTGGCGCTCGCGACGGGCCGCGCGGCGCGCTTTCGAGTCTTTGGTAGGGTCGAGACAAGCCCCTGCTTTTGCGGGGCTTTCGAGGGCGCCGATGATAGCATCCGACCCTCGCCGGGCCGCTCCATCCGGCACCCACGATCGACCCTGCGCGATGGCCAGAAAAGACACCCGCAAGACCCCCGCAATCAGCGCGACAAGTCAGCGCGAAGCACCCGCGACGCCGCCTTCGGCACCGAGCAGGGAACTGCACGTGTTCCCGAACCCTGCCCCCGAGCGCGACTATGCGATCCAGTTCCAGATTCCCGAGTTCACCTGCCATTGCCCGCTCACCGGCCAGCCCGACTTCGCGCACATCACGATCGACATGGTCGCCGACCGGCTCTGCGTCGAACTCAAGAGCCTGAAGATGTACATGTGGAGCTACCGCAACGAGGGTGCGTTCCACGAGAAGGTGACGAACGATATCCTCGCCGATATCGTGCGCGCCTGCGCGCCGCGCTTCATCCGCGTAGCCGCGCGCTGGTACGTGCGCGGCGGGATCTACACCAACGTCGTCGCCGAGCAGCGCAAGAAGGGCTGGAAGCCGCAGCCGCGGGTGGAGCTGCCGGCGCACGAGGCGCAGACCGGCTTGTCCTGAACCCCGCGCCAGCCTTTCAGCCGCCGGCCGTGCGATAGACCAGGTCGCGCAGCAGCAGCGACAGCGGCGCGAAGTAGGTGATGATCATCAGGCAGCCGAGTATCACGGCGACGAACGGCACGAGGTGCCTGAAGATGGACTGAAGCGGAATCTTCGCCACCATGCAGGCGGCGAACAGGTTGACGCCGAACGGCGGCGTGATCATGCCGAGCGCGAGGTTGACGACCATGATGGTGCCGAAGTGCACCGGGTCGATGCCGAAATGGACGGCGATCGGCGTCAGGATCGGGGCGAGGACGACGATCGACGCCGAAGTCTCGATGAACATGCCGATCACGAACAGCGCTGCATTCACGCCGAGCAGGAAGAGCGCCGGCGTCTCGAGCGTCTGCACCAGCCACTCGCCGAGCATCGCCGGCACGTTGGCGCGCGTGATCAGGAAGCTGAACATGCCGGCGCAGGCGATGATCATCAGGATCACGGTCGACGAGATCACCGATTTGCGCAGCACCTGCACCAGATCGGCAACGCTGATCTCGCGATAGATCAGCATGCCGACGAGCAGCGCGTAGAACACGGCGACCACCGACGCCTCGGTCGGCGTGAAGACGCCACCATAGATGCCGCCGAGGATGATCACCGGCATCAAGAGCGCGAAGGCCGCGCGGCGCGCCGCGGCGAGGATCGGCATCCGGCCCTCGCGGTCGAGCTTGCCGTAGCCCTTGATCCGCGCCCAGACGAGGACGGTGACGATCAGCGCGCCGCCGATCAAGAGGCCCGGGCCGATGCCGGCGATGAAGAGCTCGGCGACCGATACGTCGGCCGAGATGCCGTACAGGATCATCGGGATCGACGGCGGAATGATGACGCCGAGTTCGGCCGCCGTCGCCTGCAGCGCCGCGGCGAAGCTCACCGGGTAGCCGTGCTTCACCATCGCCGGGATCAGGATCGCGCCGATCGCGAAGGTCGTCGCGACGCTCGAGCCGGAGACGGCGGCGAAGATCATGCACGTCAGCACGCAGGTCGCGGCCAGGCCGCCCTGCACGCCGCCGACGATGGACTTGGCGAACTCGACCAGCCGCGCCGAGATGCCGCCGCTTTCCATCAGGTTGCCGGCGAGGATGAAGAACGGGATCGCCGCCAGCGGATATTTGTCGAGCGACGTGAACATCTGCTGGCCGACGATCAGCATCGACGCGCCGTCGGTCGTCGCGATGCCGACGATGCTGCCCATGCCGATCGCGACCGCGACCGGCACGCTCAGCGCGAACAGCACGAGCATGGTGGTGAGCATGATCGAGGACATTGCCGCCTTCTTGCTTGTCCGTCGCTGCTACTGCGCGCTCTCGAGTTCGCTGCGCTGCGGGTCGAAGAAATGGGCGATGACGGCGAGCATGCTGAAGCACGCGCCCAGCGGCACCGCGAGATACGCCCACGAGATCGAGATACCCATGCCGGCCAGATTCTGGAAGCGGATGCGCCACGTCACCTCGAACCCGGCCCAGGCGACGACGACCAGGAAGACGAGCGTGACGAGCGTGATCAGTCCCTCGAGCACGACCCGCGCGCGGCCGGTGCAAAGGCGGTAGAGCACATCGACCGACACGAGCGCGCCCTCGCGGAAGGTCGCGACCATGCCGAAGTAGACCATCCAGATCAGCGACGTGCGCGTCGCGACTTCGGTCCAGTCGGACGGGTTCTCGAAGACGAAGCGCGCCAGGACCTGATAAAAGCCCAGGCAGCTTGCCAGCGCCAGCAGCGCCAGCGCGAGCCCCGTGACGACGGAAGTCAGCCGATGCTCGAAGCGCAGGAGGGCGTTCAGCATCGGCAGGCGCGATACGTCGTGGAGTCGGTTCGGCGTCGGTCTGCCGCCGGGATCAGTACTTGAAGTTGCGGATCTTGTCGATATTGGCCTGGCCGAACTTCTTCGCGTACTGGGCGTACGCCGGGCCGAGCTGGGCCTGGAACTTGGTGGCGTCGACCTCCGTATCGACCTGCATGCCCTGCTTCCTCAGCTCGGCGACGCCCTTTTGCTCGACATCGTCGACGAATTTGCGCATTGCCACCTTGCCCGCCTCCGCCGCGCCGAGGAAGGCCTTCTTGTCCGCCGCCGACAGTGCTTCCCAGTCCTTCGGCGCCATCAGGAACAGCGTCGGCGAATAGACGTGTCGGGTCAGCGAAAGGTACTTCTGCACCTGCGACAGCTTGGCCGAGACGATCACCGAGATTGGGTTCTCCTGGCCGTCGATCGTATGCTGCTGCAGCGCCGGAATCACTTCCGGCCACGCCATCGGCGTCGGCAGCGCGCCGAGCACCTTGAACGCCTCGATGTGGACCGGGTTCTCCATCGTGCGGATCTTCAGGCCCTTCAGGTCGTCGGGCGTCGCGACCTGGCGCTTGCTGTTGGTCAGGTCGCGAAAACCCTGCTCGCCCCAGCCGAGGGCGACGAGGCCGTGCGACGGGAACTTGGCGAGGATGTCAGCGCCGATCGGGCCGTCGAGCACGGCGCGCGCATGCTCGGGGCTCTTGAAAAGGAACGGAATATCGGTGATGCCGACCTCGGGCACGAAATTACTGACCGGCCCGGTCGAGACGCTGACGAGGTCGAGCGTGCCGAGCTGCACCTGCTCGATCGTCTCGCGCTCGCCGCCGAGCGCACTGTTCGGGAACTGCTGGATCTGGTAGCGGCCGTTCGTCAGTTCGGCGAGCTTCTCGGCGAACGCCTTCGCCCCCGCGCCGTAGTGCGAGTCGGGGCTCAGCGCGTAGCCCATCTTGAGCACGGTCGGGCTTTGTGCGAGTGCGAACGTGGACGCTCCGAGCGCGAGAACGAGCGCGGTGGCGAGACGGATCGGCTTCATGTTGTGCTCCATTCGAGAATTCGGGTCCGGGCCGCATCGCGCGGTCCGCAGGAAAGGCCGAGCCGATTCTATTTGGTCGCTGCTTGCGCACGCCGGCACGCTTCCCCACGCCAATGATGGGAAAGCCGCCCAGGCACTTTCGCGATCGACAAGCTCGTCACCGGTCCGCGGCGGCAGGCGCCGGCGCGGCCGGCGGCGGATGCGCCAACCGCTCCTCAAGGCGCTGCTTGTCTGCCGTCAGCCCGCCGGCGACCTGCGCCATCAGCTCGAAGCCGAACTCCGGGTTCTGGTAGTAGAGCTGCTTGAGCGTGCTCTCGTCGATCGTCAGCACGGTGCACTTGGTCGCGCAGCGCGCGGTCAGCGTGCGGCTGTGGTCAGGCGCGAAGAAGGCGATCGCGCCGAACATCGTGCCGGGTTCGATGAAGGCGCCGATCTCGACGAGTTCGATCCTGCCGTCGACGAGAAAATACAGATGGTCGGCCTGGTCTCCCTTGTGGAACAGGATCTCGCCCGCCTTGCGCTTGGTGCGCACCATGTACGGCTTGAGCCAGATGCCGCTGCCGTCGCGGTGCCGGGTCGCGGCGCGCACGCGCCGGGTCAGGCGCACCATCTGCACCGCGCGCACGATATTGATCGGCAGCAGCGCCGCATTCAGGATGAGCATCACGATCGACGGATGCAGCGCGCCGTAGATCACGAAGCCGACGTTGCCGCCCACTGCAAGCCAGCGCAGCGGAATCATCGTCTTCACGAACGAGCCGATCACGACCAGCGCAATCGCGATCGCCGATGCGATGATGGCGACGATCTGCCACGGCGACGCGAGCGTCTCCGCGATCCATGCTTGTGTAGACGCGACGAGATCGGACAAGTCAGCTCCTGCGGCGATGAAACCGAGCTGCTTCGCGCCGGGCGACAATGCGCACCCGCTCGCCGCAGCGCCGCACATCATGCCCGAGTCCCCGCCCGTCGCCCATCCACGATCGATCCGCAGCTTCGTGCTGCGCGCCGGCCGCATGGGCAGCGGGCAGTCGCGCGCCCTGCAGGAACTCGGGCCGCGCTTCGTGCTGCCCTGCGACGACAGGGCGCTGGATTTCGCGGCGGTCTTCGGCCGCACGGCGCCCGTCATCGTCGAGATCGGCTTTGGCATGGGCGACGCTACGGCCGCCATCGCCGCAGCCATGCCGGAGGTCGATTTTCTCGGCATCGAGGTCCATCCACCCGGCGTCGGCGCGCTGCTGCAGCGCGTCGGCGCGCTCGGCCTGGGCAACGTGCGCATCGTGCAGCATGATGCCGTGCAGGTGCTCCAGACCATGGTGCCGCAGGCGTCGCTCGCCGGCGTGCACATCTTCTTTCCCGACCCATGGCACAAGAAGCGCCATCACAAGCGGCGCCTGATCCAGCCCGATTTCGTCACGCTGCTCGCGAGCCGCCAGGCGCCCGGTGGAACGCTCCATTGCGCGACCGACTGGGAACCCTATGCGCAGCAGATGCTCGACGTGCTGGCCGCCGAGCCGCTGCTCGTCAACAGCGCGGCGGGCTACGCGCCGCGGCCCGCCTACCGCCCGCTGACGAAGTTCGAGGCCCGCGGCATGAAGCTCGGGCACGGCGTATGGGACCTCGTCTTCACGCGGCGCTGATCGGGCCGGATCAGTCGACCCATTGCACCGCCCCGCTCCAGGCGGTCGCGAGAACGACGATGCCGAAGGCGATGCGATACCAGGCGAACGGCACGAAGTCGTGCGTCGACACATAGCGCAACAGCCAGCGCACGCACAGCCAGGCGCTGAGGAACGAGAAGACGAGGCCGATCAGGAATAGCGGCAGATCGGAGGCCGACAGCAGCGCGCGATCCTTGATCAGGCTGTAGGCGCCGGCGCCGATCAGGGTCGGGATCGCGAGGAAGAAGGTGAACTCGGTCGCCGCCTGGCGCGACAGGCCGAACCACATGCCGCCGATGATCGTCGCCCCCGATCGGCTGGTGCCGGGAACGAGCGCCAGGCACTGCGCGAGACCGATCTTGAACGCATCGCCGACCGTCATCTCATCGACGCTGTGCACGCGCACCGGCGGCTGCCTGCGCCGCTCGATCCACAGGATCACGAGGCCGCCCGTGATGAAGGCGCTGGCGACGACCGTCGGCGTGAACAGATGCGCCTTGATCGCCTTGCCGAACGCAAGGCCGAGCACGACCGCCGGCAGGAAGGCGACGCCGACGTTGAGCGCGAAGCGCTGCGCCTTGCGGCTGGTCGTGATGCCGGTCGCGGTCTCGCGCAGTCGCGGCCAGTAGATCAGGACGACGGCGAAGATCGCGCCGGTCTGGATCGCGATCTCGAACACCTTGATCTTGTCACCGGTGAAATCGAGCAGCGAGCCGGCGAGGATCAGATGCCCGGTGCTCGACACCGGCAGAAATTCGGTCAGGCCCTCGACGATGCCCATGATGGCGGCCTTGACCCACAAGCTGATATCCAACCCGACCCCCTCGCCACTGCAAAGGGCGCGATCATAGCGGCCGGCGCCGGGCGTGGCGCGGTTCTGGCGCCTTCCATCCGCCAATCGGTCACGCGTTGAAGGGCCCCGCTTTGCCCGCCGTCAAGTTCTGACGACCGCTTTGCTGCTATCTTTTCCGAGGACCAAGCCGGTCTTCGACGCGAAAGCAAGCACGGAGGTGATGACGTGAGACAAGCCTATTTCTTGACCGGTACCGATCTGGCGGTCGGCAAATCGCTGATCGCCACCGGCTTCCTGCATACCGGCGCGCGCTCGTGGGACCTGAAGGTCCTGGGCCTCAAGCCGGTGGTCGCCGGCCCCGGCAACGATATCGACCGACTGGTGGCCGCAAGCAATGTCGAGGCGCCGCGTCACTACATCAATCCGTATCACTTCGACGAGCCGGTCGCGCCCAATATCGCGGCCAAGGGGGTCGGCAAGACGATCGATCTGGGCCACATCAAATACTGCTTCGATGAAGTGCGCGGCCGCGCCGACCTCGTCATCGTCGAAGGCATCGGCGGCTTTTGCTCCCCGCTCAACGAGACCGAGACCGTCGCCGACATGGCCAAGCTTCTGGCGCTGCCGGTGATCGTGGTCGTCGGGCTCAAGCTGGGATGCCTGAGCCACACGCTGCTGACGGTCGAGGCGATCAAGGCGCGCGACCTGCCGATCGCAGGATGGGTCGCCAACGAAGTCGAGCGCGACATGCTGTGCGTCTCCGAGACGGTGACGACGCTGAAGGACTATCTGGACATCCCGCTGCTTGGCTACATCCGCCATCAGGATCACCCCGATGGCAAGAACCTCGTCAAGCAGTTGGCGATGCCCGACTGACGCGCAACCCGCGACCGCGCCGCGGCCTCGAGCGGCCTTCGAGGGACAGGTGCGCGGCTGGCGCTTGCAAGCTTCCGACAACCGGATGGCGGGTACGCGGGCTTGCGTTCCGGCGGCCGCGAATGCCGGCCCGGGCCGCCGGTAGCAAAATCGGCAGCGCAAGATTCGCCCTTGCGCCTTTCACTTTGCATCGCCCCGCAGGAGACCTCAGCATCATGACGATCCGTACCACGCCGCCGTTTCGGGCCGACCATGTCGGCAGCTTTCTGCGCCCCGCCTACCTGCTCGAGGCGCGTGCGCGCGAGGCGCGCGGCGAGATCGACGCCGCCGCGCTGCGCGCGGTGGAAGACAAGGCGATCACCGAGATCGTCGCCTTCCAGCGTGACTGCGGGCTGCACAGCATCACCGACGGCGAGTTCCGCCGCACCTATTTCCACATCGACTTTCTCGAGCAGCTTGGCGGCGTGAAGACCGACATCCCGGTGACGGTCAAGCGCGCCGACGGCAGCGAAGAGCTCGCGCCGCCGGTGATCCGCGTCGTCGACAAGGTGCGGCACGCGAAGGATATCCAGCGCGCCGATTTCGAATATCTGAAGTCGCAGGTCGACGCCCTCGCCCCCGGCTGCACGCCGAAGGTGACGATTCCGTCGCCGACCATGCTGCACTTCCGGGGCGGCCGCGCCGGCATCAGCCGCGAGGCGTATCCGGAACTCGAACCGGCGTTCTACGACGATGTCGCGCGCGCCTACGGCGACGAGCTGCAGTCGCTCTACGACGCCGGCTGCCGCTACGTGCAGATGGACGACACCAACATGGCGTATCTGTGCGACGAGAAGATGCGCGAAGCGGCGCGCCAGCGCGGCGACGACCCGAACGAGCTGCCGCACCGCTACGCCGGCTTCATCAACAAGGTCGTTGCGCGCAAGCCGGCCGGCATGACGCTCGCGATGCACCTGTGCCGCGGCAATTTCAAGAGCACGCACGCTGCTTCGGGCAACTACGAACCGGTCGCCGAGGCGCTGCTCGCCGAGATGAATCTCGATGCGATCTTCATGGAATACGACGACGACCGCTCGGGCGACTTCCGGCCGCTGCGCTTCCTGAAGCCCGGCAAGATCGTCGTGCTCGGCCTCGTGACGACCAAGTTCGGCGAGATGGAAAGCAAGGACACCTTGAAGCGCCGCATCGCCGAGGCGGCGCAGCATGCGCCGCTAGAGCAGCTCGCGCTCAGCCCGCAGTGCGGCTTCTCGAGCACCGTGCACGGCAACAATATCGCGGTCGAGGCGCAGCGCCAGAAGCTGCGGCTGGTCGTCGAGACGGCCGCCGAAGTCTGGGGCTGATCGATCGCTGCCGGCGCGCCGGCAAGCCGCTCGCGGCGCGCTAGAACGACGCTCTGATGCCGACGTTGATCGCGCGCCCGGAACCGGGAATGTATGCCGCCTGATCGGCGCGCGCCTGATCGACGATGAGGGTCGATGCTGCGTAGGTCGTGTCGAAGGCGTTCGTCAATTCGGCGAAGACCGTGAAGGTCTTGTCGAACGAGTAGCCCACGCTCAGGTCGAGCAGCGCATAGGAATCGGAGAACTGGGTATTCATATTGTCGACCCAGGTCTTGGATGCCTTCCAGCGCACCGACCCGCGGATGTCCCACTGCGCCGTCGGCTGATAGCGCAGCAGCGCGTATGCGAAGTGGCGCGGCACGCCGGCGAGCTGGTTGTCGCCGCGCAGCGGATCGCCGTCGAAGCGGAAGTCCTGATAGGTGTAGGTCAGGCGCGCCGACAGCGTATCGGTAAGCGTGGCGCCCAGCCCCAGCTCGACGCCGAAGTGCCTCGTCTTGTCGGCGTTGACGGCGCCCAGCGGCGCGCCGCTCGAATCGCGCAGGCTGAGCAGCTCGCCGTCGATCCACGAGTAGTAGACGACCGCGTCCCACCAGAACCGATCGGCCTTGCCGCGCCAGCCGCCTTCCAGCGTGGTCGAGGTCTGCGCGTCCAGATCGGGGGTCGAGAACACCGCGGCGGGCTGCATCGGCGCGCCCGGATTGGGCCGGCCGGCGCTGCTGTTGGGCGTGCCGTTGACGGTCGCCAGCAGGTCGTCGTGCGTCGGCGGCTCGAAGGTGCGGCTGACGGCGGCGTACATCATGTGCACGGCGTCGGGCCGGTACGAAAGCGCGAGGCTCGGACTCCAGCCGTCGTAGGTGCGCGCGTAGCTCGTGCTGACCGTCGGCACCGCGCCGTTGGGCAGGGCGACGCTCGGATTGGCGGGGTTGAAGGCGATCGTCGGACGTGTCGCCAGGTTGTAGATGTCGTTGTTGTCGCGCGTCGCGCGGCCGTAGGCGACCGACGGCGACAGCCAGACGCGGTCCGCCAGCGCGAGATTGAAGCCGCCATACAGCGACAGCGTCGTCGCATCGAGTTCGGACTGCCCGAACAGCAGGCCGGAAGCGCCGGACTGGTTGACGTGGTTCTCGCGATCCGCCGAACCGGAGGCGTATTGCGCCGTCGCCTCGAACAGCGGCAGCACGGTGCCCTCGGGCTTCAACGCGTAGCGCAGCACCAAGGTGTAGTCGTCGCCGTCGGTATCGCGCACGCTCGACGAGACGGGGAAGCGAAAGCTGTCCTCGGTGCGCGTATAGCCGAGCGCGAAGTCCAGCAGATGGTGGTCGAAAGTCGCCGTCGTTCTCGCCCCGGCGATGAACTGGTTCGCCTCGCGCATCGGCCGGTCGCGCACGACGTTGGGCCCGGGATTGATCGGGCCGCTCGGCGTCACCGTCGGGCCGGTGAATACCTGGCGCGGGTCGGCCTCCATCAGGCTCTTCGGCAGCGGCCCGGAAACGTCGAACTGCAGGTCGCTGTAGCGCAGGAAGACGCGGGTGGCGACGTTGCTGGACAGCGCGTAGCCGACATTGCCGCCGACGCTCGTGCGTTCGGAGCGGTTGTAGTCGCGATAGCCGTTGGACTGGTCGTGGTCGATCTGGAACAGGCCGTCGACGTTCGCGTTGCCGCCGCCGATCTGTCCGAACAGGTTCAAGTGGTCGAAGCTGCCGCCGGCCGCCCACAGTTCGGTGCCGGGTTGCTGCGACCCCGTCGGCGAGACGAAATTGAGCGCGCCGCCCAGCACCGTCGAGCCGAGGCGGTTGGCGATGTAACCGCGATAGACCTCGATCGACTGCGCCTGCTGCGGATTGGCGAAGCCGACGATGTACGAGCCATCGGCGCGGTTGATCGGCAGCCCGTCCTGCAGCATCAGCACGCCGCGCTCGACCGGGTTCTGCTGCAGCCCCGAGCCGCGAATCTGGACGCGCGGCTGATCGTTGCTGCCGAAGAACTCCTGCACGATCACGCCCGGCGCGTCGGCCAGCGCATTGGCCAGCGTGGGGCGCGCGGTGTCGTCGAAGTCGTCCTTCTCCAGCAGCGTCACGCCGCCCGGGAGCGCCTCGAAACGCTCGCGAACGCCCGCCGACGGGCCCAGGCGAGGCGCCCGAACGACGACCGGGTCGAGCACGACCGAAGAACCGGGAGACGCCGATTGCGCGAGCGATGCATCAGCAGCCATTGCCAGCAGCGTCATCACGGCGAGCCGCTTGCCGCCCGATGCGGCAGCAGCGGCGTCGCGCTTTCCCTTGGCCGAGTGGAGGTCGAGTTTGTACGTCATGGTTGGAAGAGGGAGTGCGCGCCGAGGGGCGATCCGGCGCGGCAACGAGTTCAATGAGATGGAATGCGGATGCAACGCATTCTCATTCGCGCTCAATGTGAAGGCTTTGACGAGAATCAATCACCTCGCTGACGCCGATCCGGCCGAACCCCTCGCCTTCACCGATAGATCGCGCCAAGCACGTGTGGGTCGGCGCCCGGAACCGTTCGGAGACCTTGCTGAGCAGCGCCGGCGCTGGCAGCCCTGCGAGACTCACCGCGCGCTGCCGGCGGGAGGCTGCCGTGCCGGCATCCACCCATCCAGCGGCGGCCCGGCGCCTTCGCCCCGCGCAGCACGGTATCGCGCCGAACTGAATCGAAAGGCATGCCCCCATGCCAGTGCATGCGGCTTTGCTACAGTCCTTCCGCTTGCAGTTCCGAACCGGCTGCCCTGAAAGGAGAACGAGATGATGAGACGCCGCCTATGGCTCGACGCCGCCGTTGCCTTCTGCGGTGCATGCGTGCTGGGCTTTGCCGCACACGCGGCCGAGCCTTTCAAGATCGGCTTCATCCTGCCGATGACGGGCCAGCAGGCATCGACCGGCAAGCAGATCGAGGCCGCCGCCAAGCTCTACATGGCGCAGCACGGCGCAACCGTCAGCGGGCGAAAGATCGAGCTCATCGTCAAGGACGACGGTGGCGCGCCCGACATGACCAAGCGCCTGGCCCAGGAACTGGTGGTCAACGACAAGGTCGACGTCATCGCCGGTTTCGGCATCACGCCGGCGGCCTTCGCCGCCGCGCCGATCGCGACGCAGAGCAAGACGCCGATGGTCGTCACCGCCGCCGCGACCTCGGCGATCACCGAGCGCTCGCCCTATATCGTGCGCACCAGCTTCACGCTGCCGCAGGCGACGGTGCCGATCGCCGACTGGGCGGCGAAGAACGGCATCAAGACCGCCGTCACCTTCGTCGCCGACTACGGGCCGGGCCTGGACGCCGAGAAGTTCTTCATCAGCCAGTTCAAGCTCAACGGCGGCAAGGTGATCGGCGAGATCCGCACGCCGCTGAAGAGCCCGGACTTCGCGCCCTTCCTGCAGAAGGTCGCCGATCTCAAGCCCGACGCGGTCTTCGTCTTCCTGCCCTCGGGCCAGGGCGCGGCATTCATGAAGCAGTTCGGCGAGCGCGGACTCGACAAGTCGGGCATTCGCCTGATCGCGACCGGCGACGTGACCGACGACGACCAGCTCGCCGACATGGGCGATGTCGCGCTCGGCGTCGTCACCTCGCACCACTATTCGGCCGCGCATCCGTCGGCGATGAACAAGAAGTTCGTCGCCGCGTTCGAGGCGGCGAATCACTTCCGCCCCAACTTCATGGCGGTTGCCGGCTACGACGGCATGCACCTCATCTACAGCGCGCTGGCCACCACCGGCGGCAAGGGCGGCGGCGACGCCTTGCTGGCGGCGATGAAGGGGCAGGTCTTCGAGAGCCCGCGCGGCCAGATCCTGATCGACGCCCAGACGCGCGATATCGTCCAGGACATCTATATCCGCAAGGTCGAGCGTGTCCCCTCAATGGGCAACCAGCTCTACAACGTCGAGTTCGACGTCCAGAAGTCGGTGAAGGACCCGGGGAAGGCGAAGTAGCACCGCGCGCATTCGTCGCCCCAGCCTGCGCCCCGGACCGCGATCGCCGCGCATGCTGACCCTGCTCTTCGACGGCATCGCCTACGGCATGCTGCTGTTCGTGCTGTCGGTCGGACTGGCCGTGACGCTCGGGCTGATGAATTTCATCAACCTCGCGCACGGCGCCTTCGCGATGGCCGGCGGCTATATCACGGTGCTGCTGATGAACCGGCTCGGCGTGCCGTTTCTCGCCTGCCTGCCGCTCGCCTTCATCGGCTCGGCGCTGCTGGGCATGCTGCTCGAGCCGACGCTGTATCGCCCGATGTATGCCAAGCCGCACCTCGACCAGGTGCTGTTCTCGATCGGGCTCGTCTTCATGGCGGTCGCGGCGGTCGACTATTTCGTCGGCTCGATGCAGCAGAACATCACGCTGCCGGCGTGGCTGCAGGGGCGGCTGCCGATCGAGGCGGTGGGCATCGGCCGCTACCGGCTCTTCATCATCGTCGTCTGCGCGGCGCTGACGGTGGTGCTGCAATGGGTGCTGTCGCGCACCCGGTTCGGCAGCCGGCTGCGCGCCGCGGTCGACGATCCGCGCACCGCCGGCGGCCTCGGGCTCGACGTCAATCGCATCTTCCTGCTCACCTTCGCGGTCGGCTCCGGACTCGCCGGGCTCGGCGGCGCGCTCGGCGCCGAGGTGCTCGGCCTGGACCCGACCTTCCCGCTCAAGTTCATGATCTATTTTCTGATCGTCTGCTCGGTCGGCGGCACGACGACGATCACCGGCCCGCTGCTCGCCGCGCTGCTGCTCGGCATCTTCGACGTCGCCGGCAAATACTATGTGCCCAAGCTCGGCGCATTCATCGTCTACAGCCTGATGATCGTGATCCTGATGGTGCGTCCGCAGGGCCTGTTCGCCCGCGGCGGCAAGCAGGCATGACGGCGGCCGGCTCGCTGCGCACGAATGCGCGCTGGCGCTGGTGGGAGCTGGCGCTGTTTGCCGCGCTGCCGCTTTGCTGGTGGCTGCTGCCGGGGCAGTCGCTGCTGCTCAACGAGATCGCGATCACGGCGCTGTTCGCCGTCTCGCTCGACCTGATCCTCGGCTACGCCGGCATCGTCTCGCTCGGCCATGCGGCCTTCTTCGGCCTGGGCGCGTATACGGCGGCGCTTGTCGCCAACGACGTCATGCCCGAGCCGCTCGCCGGCCTTGGCATCGCGATCGCCGCCAGCGCGCTGCTCGGTCTCGCGAGCAGCGCACTGATCCTGCGCGGCAGCGACCTCACGCGGCTGATGGTGACGCTGGGCGTCGCCTCGCTGCTCTACGAGCTGGCCAACAAGCTCGACTGGCTGACCGGCGGTGCCGATGGCATGCAGGTCGCGATGGCGCCGCTTGCCGGGCGCTTCGAATTCGATCTCGCCGGCCGCACCGCACTCGCCTATTCGCTCGCCGTGCTGGGCGTCGCCCTTTTCGTCGCGCGCCGCATCGTGCACTCGCCGTTCGGCCTGTCGCTGCAGGCCTTGCGCGACAACCGGCTGCGCGCCGCGAGCATCGGCTTGTCGGTGCCGCTGCGGCTGGTCGCGATCTATACCTTCAGCGCCGCCCTCGCCGGCGCCGCCGGCGCCCTGCTCGCGCAGACGGCCGGCATCGCCTCGCTCGACATGTTCGGCTTCGAGCGCAGCGCCGATATCCTGCTCGTCCTCGTCATCGGCGGCACCGGCTATCTCTATGGCGGCATCTTCGGCGCGATCGCCTTCAAGCTGCTGCACGACCTCGTCTCGGCCTGGACGCCGGAATACTGGAACTTCTGGGTCGGCCTGTTCCTGGTCGTCCTCGTGATGGTCGGCCGCGAGCGCCTGGTGCGGCCGTGGACGTGGTGGCGGCGCGCGCCATGACGCCAGGGCTGCGCACCCATGCGCTCGTCAAGCGCTTCGGCGGCCTGGCGGCGACGAGCGAGGTCTCGATCAGCGTCGAGCGCGGCGCGCGCCACGCGCTGATCGGACCGAACGGCGCCGGCAAGACGACGCTGATCAACCTGCTGACCGGCGTGCTGGCGCCCAGCGCCGGATCGATCGAACTCGACGGTGCCGATATCACCCGCCTGTCGGTTCATGCGCGGGTGCGGCGCGGAATCGTCCGCACCTTCCAGATCAATCAGCTCTTCGGCGGCCTGACGCCGCTAACGACGCTTGCGCTGGCCGTCTCGGCGCGCCGCGGCACGAGCACGCGCTGGTGGCGTCCAGTCGGCGGCGACGCGGCGCTCGCCACCGAATGCGACCGCCTGCTCGAGCGCTTCGGCCTTGCCGAAGTGATGGATCAGCCGGTGCGTGCGCTCGCCTACGGCAAGCTGCGGCTGCTCGAGATCGCGACCGCCCTTGCCTGCCGCCCGCGCGTCCTGCTGCTCGACGAGCCGGCCGCCGGCGTGCCGCAGGGCGAACGCCAGGAGATCTTCGAGGCGATCGGCGCACTGCCCGACGAGGTCTCGATCCTGCTGATCGAACACGATATGGACCTCGTCTTCAACTTCGCCCGCTTCGTCACCGTGCTCGTCGACGGCGCGGTCTTTGCAGAAGGCGACGTCGCGTCGATCGAAGCCGACCCGCGCGTCAAGGCGGTCTACCTCGGCGCGGACGAGCCGCATGCCGGAGCCCGAGGTGGCTGAGCTGCTGCGCGTCGAAGCGCTGCGCGCCGGCTACGGGGCGGCGGTCGTCGTCCAGGATGTCGACTTCGCGCTCGCGCCGGGCGAGTCGCTCGCGCTGCTCGGCCGCAACGGCGCCGGCAAGACGACCCTGCTCGATTCCCTGGTCGGCGTGACGCAGCGGCATGCCGGCCGCATCGTGCTCGGCGGGCGTGACATCACCGCGCTCGCGCCGCACGCGCGCGCCGCCGCCGGCATCGGCTGGGTACCGCAGGAGCGCAATATCTTTCGCTCGCTGAGCGTCGACGAGAACCTGACCGCCGTCGCCCGGCCCGGCCCGTGGACGCCGCAGCGCGCCTACGCGATGTTCCCGCGCCTCGCCGAGCGCCGGGCCAACCTCGGCAGCCAGCTCTCGGGCGGCGAGCAGCAGATGCTCGCCGTCGCGCGCGCGCTCGTTCTCAATCCGAAGCTGCTGCTGCTGGACGAGCCGCTCGAGGGCCTGGCGCCGATCATCGTCAAGGAGCTGCTCGCCTCGATCGCCACGATCGTCCGCGAGGAAGGCGTCTCGGCGATCATCGTCGAACAGAATCCGCGCCAGATCCTGCCGATCACGACGCGCGCGGTGATCCTCGAACGGGGGGCGATCGTGCATGCCGCGCCGAGCGCCGAACTGCTCGCCGACCCCGCGCCGCTCGAGCGCTGGCTGGCCGTCGCGCGGGCCTGAGGGCCCGCGAGCGCGTCGCCCAAGCCCGATCGGTCCGCCGCCACGAGAGGCCCTGCGCAAACGCGCGCCACCTGCGGCGCAAGGAGCGCACCGGCGATTGCCCCGGCCGCCGCCAGGGACAGCACGACGCTGGCCGGTGCATTCAACCTGGAAACGGCAGTTGACCGCTGCTGATTCTCACGGGAAGCGCCTGAACACGGACTCTCTCCGCTCCGACCGTATTCACCTTGCAGGTGAGCGCGCTACGCACTCGCCAGCACCGCGCTCGACGCGCCAGGCGGCGTTGCTCCTCCTCGCGGGCACGAGCCCGCAGCGTCGTCGCGCCTTGCCTGACACGCCGATCACGGCACCGGCGAGCGCGTTCAACTGCCGCTTCCAGGTTCAAGCCGCGCCCGCCGCAGGCCCGACAATCGGGGCCATGGCACTGCATTTCGAAGTCCACCCCGTCAATCCTCAACCGCGCCTGATGAAGCAGGCGGCGCAGATCCTGCAAGGCGGCGGCGTCGCCGCGATTCCGACCGATTCGAGCTACGCGCTCGTCTGCCGCCTCGACGACAAGGCCGCGGCCGAGCGGCTGCGCGCAATCCGCGCCGTCGACGCCAAGCACCTGTTCACGCTGCTGTGCCGCGACCTGAGCGAGCTCGCGAGCTACGCGCGGGTCGACAACCGGCAGTTCCGCCTGCTCAAGGTGGGCACGCCGGGGCCGTTCACCTTCATCCTCGAGGCGACGAAGGAGGTGCCGCGCCGCGTGTCGCATCCCTCGCGCCGCACGATCGGCCTGCGCGTTCCCGAGAACCGCGTGGCGCGCGGGCTGCTCGAGGCGATGGGGCAGCCCCTGCTCGCGACGACGCTGATCATGCCCGGCGAGACCGAGCCGCTGAACGATGCAGCTGACATCATCGAGCGGCTCGACGGCCAGGTGCAGGCCGTCGTCGATGCAGGCGCCTGCCCGATGCGCTCGACGACCGTGATCGACCTGAGCGGCGCCGAGCCGCAACTGGTGCGCCGCGGCTTCGGCGACCCGGCGACGCTCGGCCTCGAGTTCGAGGCCGAGGTCGAATAGCCGGACCGAAGCGCGGCGCGGTCAGGACGCGCCGAGCGCCTTCGCGACGCGCTGCGGATCGAAGCCCACCTGCGCCCGGCCGCGCACCAGCAGGAGCGGCGTGCCGGGCGACATGTGGGCCCTGAAACGCGCCGCGCAGGCCTCGTCGCGCTCGATGCTGCACTCGCTGAACGCGACGCCATGCTGCTCGAAGAAGGCGCGCGTCTTGACGCAGAACGGACAGGTGTCGGAGGCGATCATCAGGATGTCGCCCGGTGCTGCGCGCGCCGCGATCTCCGCTCCGACGCGGTCGCCCGACCAGGCGCGCCAGGCCTGCGTCGCGCCGCTGACGACGAGGACGATCGCGATCAGCGTCAACGCGGAGCGAAGACGCGGGCTCATGTCAGCCGCAGTCCCGGGGTGCGAGGCATGACCACGTTCCCGCCGCGCGAAGCCGGCATCGCGTTCACTCGACCCACAGCGCCGCGGTGACGACGATCTCGATCTTCCACTCCGGCCTCGCGAGCGCCGCCTGCACGGTCGCGCGCGGCGGGGCGTCGCCGGGAGCGACCCAGTCCTCCCAGACTTCGTTCATGGCGTCGAAGTCCGACAGGTCGGCCAGGAAGATCTGGGCACGCAGGATGTGCGCATTGTCGGTGCCGGCCTCCTGCAGCAGGGTGTCGATCGCATCGAGCACCTGGCGCGTCTGGCCGCGAATGTCCTGCGACGCGTCGCTCGCGACCTGCCCGGCCAGGTAGACCGTGCCGCGGTGAATCGCCATCTCGCTCATCCGGTCGCCGACGTGGTAGCGCCGTATGCCTTCGCTCATGTTCGCTCTCCCTTGTGCGCCTTGCGCCGCGCGGCATGCGCCGCATTGTGTGAATGTCCGCGCCGCGCCGGCGCCTTGTGCTCGCGCGACGGCGCCGCGCCCGCGGGCGCCGCCTTGTGGCCGAGTCTGGATTCCTTGCCGGCAAGCAGCTTGCCGATGTTGGCCTGATGGCGCCAGACGAGCAGCAGACTCATCGCGAGGATGGCGAAGAAGATCGGTCCGGCGTGCCAGATCAGCAGTTGATAGAACGGTGCGAAGGCCGCGGCGACGAGCGATGCGAGCGACGAATAGCGGAAGAAGAATGCGATGACGAGCCACGTCGCGAGCGTCGCCAGCCCGAGCCAGGGGTTGAAGGCGAGCAGCACGCCGGCCGCGGTGGCAACGCCCTTGCCGCCGCGGAAGCGGAAGAATACCGGCCACAGGTGGCCGACGAAGGCGGCGAATCCGACCATCGCGAGCGTGCCCTCGCCCAAGCCCCAGCGCGGCCCCCAGACCGCGACCGCGAACACCGGCAGATAGCCCTTGAGCGCATCGAGCGCGAGCGTGACGGCAGCGGCGCGCTTGTTGCCCGTGCGCAGCACGTTGGTCGCCCCTGGATTGCGCGACCCGTAGCTGCGCGGGTCGGCCAGGCCCATCACCCGGCTCACGATGACGGCGAACGACAGCGAGCCGATCAGATAGGCCAGCAGTGTCGCGATCGCCGGAAGTGCGCTTTGCAGCATGCTCATGCGCCTATTCTGCACTCGCGCAGTGCACCGCCCGCGCGCCGAGGACGGTGACAAGGATGTCCGGCGCGATGCCGACCAGATAGCCGCGCCGCCCGCCGTTGATGTGGATGCGCGCGAGTTCGAGCACGCTCGCCTCGACGAAGACCGGCATGGTCTTGCGCAATCCGAACGGCGAGGTGCCGCCGATCAGGTAGCCGCTGTGGCGCTGCGCGACGTCCGGCCGGCACGGCTCGACCCGCTTGCAGCCGATCTCGCGCGCCAGCGCCTTCAGGCTGACGCTGCGGTCGCCGTGCATCAGCACGACGAGCGCACTGGCGTGCTCGTCCTGCATCACGAGCGTCTTCACGACCTCGTGCTCCGGTACGCCGAGCTGGCGCGCCGACTCAGCCGTGCCGCCGTGCTCGACGTAGTCGTACGGATGCTCGCTGAACGCGATGCCGTGGCGGCGCAGCCACTGCGTCGCCGGGGTTTCGCTGACGTGCGCCGGCTTCTTCGCCATCGCCGCTATCGAGCCGGAACGCCGGAGTTCATGGCGCGAGTTTGCCTGAGCTGGGCGGGGCACGCCGGCCCTGCCGGCACGCGCAACAGGCAGAATGCGCTGCCTCGACACGAGCCCGACCCTTGCCGAACCCATCGCTTCGCCGCCGCATCGTCCCCGCGCTGATTCTTGCCTTCGTGCTCGGCCTGCATGGCGTTGCGTGGTGGCTGCTGAACGCGCGCAGCCCGGCCGCCCCACATTCGCCTTCGAGCCGCCCGGTTCGCGTTTCCGTGCGCTGGCTCGCACCGCCGGCCCCCGCGGCCGAGCCCGCGCCAACGCCGCCGCGCGTCGAACCGGCGGCGGCAGCACGCCGCCCGGTGCCGCCGCGTCGAACGCCGCGCGCACCAGCCATTGCGCCGGCCACCAGCCCGAGTCCGGCGCATGAACCCTCGCGCGAAGCGGCCGCGGCGCAAGCGGCGCCGGCCGGGAGCGCGGCCATGCAGGCCCGATCCGCGCCGGCCGAGGCCGGAGCGCCGCAGCCCGGCATCCTCGATTCCGCCGCAACGCGCCAGGCGATCATCGATGCGGCACGCGCGCCGTCGCTTGCCGCGTTGCCCGGGACGACGCAGCCTGTGGGGCAGACGCAGCGGCTCGGCAGTTCGATCGCCGCCGGCGCGCACGGCGATTGCGACAAGGGCGAATATGCCGGCGGCGGCATGGGCCTGCTGAGCCTGCCCTTCTGGGCCGCCGCCAAGCTGCGCGGCGACTGCAGCCGGTAGCACGCTGATCACCTTCGCTTCGGCTTTCGGCTTCTCCGCCAACGCGGCCAGTTGCGGCAGCTTCACGCCCGCGCCGCCATCGGGGCGCCGGACGCGGCGCTGGACCCGGACGGCCTCGACCCGCAATCGGCGCCTTGTGGAAAATCTGCGGACACCACGACGCATCGTCAAAGGAGGATTTGCCATGCTTCGAGCACTTGCAGCCTTGCTGCTGTTTCAGTCCATCGGCGAGGGTCTTGCCTACGTATTGCGGCTGCCGGTGCCCGGTCCGGTGATCGGCATGCTGCTGCTGTTCTGTCTCGTCATGTTGCGCCCTCGCGTGGCGGACGCGATCGAGCCCACCGCACTCGAACTGCTGCGCCACCTGTCGCTGCTGTTCGTTCCGGCGGGGGTCGGCATCATGGTCTCCGCCGACCGGATTCGTGGCGATGCGCTCGCCGTGGTCGTGGCCGTTGCCGTCAGCACGACGCTTGCCATCGCGGCGAGCGCATGGGTGACGCGCGCACTGCTGCGCCGCCAGCAACGCGCGCCGGCCGCGCGGTAGGGGGCGCCATGACACCCGTTCCGAAGCTCAACGAAATCTGGGTCTATCTCGCCGCGACGCCGCTGCTCGGACTGACGATCACGCTGATCGCCTACCTGATCGCCCAGGCGATCTACGCACGGGCACGCTTCAACCCGCTCGCGAATCCGGTATTGATCGCCGTCGCGCTGCTCGTCGCGGTGCTGTACGGCACGGGGACGCCTTATGCCACGTATTTCGAAGGCGCGCAGTTCGTCCACTTCCTGCTTGGCCCGGCCACCGTGGCGCTTGCACTGCCGCTGTATCGGCAGTGGTCGAAACTGCGCCGTGCCGCACTGCCGCTCCTGGGCGGCCTGATCGCGGGTTCGCTGACGGCGATCGTTTCGGCGGTCGGCGTCGCCGCGCTGTTCGGAGCTTCGCCGCAAACGATCGCGTCGCTCGCCCCGAAATCGGCGACGACGCCGATCGCGATGGCGGTCGCGGTCGAGATCGGCGGCATACCGTCGCTGACCGCGGTGCTGGTCATCTGCACGGGCGTATTCGGCGCCATCTTCGCCCGCTCGATCCTGAACGCGCTGCGCATCGCGGAGCCGCAAGTGCGCGGCTTTGCACTCGGCATCGCGTCGCACGGCATCGGCACCGCGCGCGCCTTTCAGGTCAGCGACGAAATGGGTGCATTCGCCGGACTCGGCATGGGGCTCAACGGCGTCTTCACGGCGCTCGTCGTCCCGATCTTGATGCCCATGGCCGCACGCTGGCTTGCCGCGTGAGCCGCGATAGAGGGGCCCCACGCAGTGGGGATCGAAGCGAGCGAACGCGGCGCGCTGCCGACCTCGCAGGTGTGCCGCGTCGAGAGGGTCGGGCGGAGGCAGCCGCTTGAGCCGGCACGCGATACCGGGCCGGCAGGCCCGGCTTCAGACGACGGGCGCCTTCAGGCCCGCGGCGCGCGCCTCTTCCTGCAGGCGCAGGACGCGGCGCTGAACCTTGCCGGTCGTCGTCATCGGCAGCGCGGGGACGAACTCGATCTCTTTCGGATACTCGTACGGCGCGAGCTTGCCGCGCACATGCTCCTGCAGACCGGCGACCAGCGCATCGTCGCCCTCGAAGCCGGGGGCCAGCACGACATAGGCCTTGACGAGCGCGCCGCGTTCGGCATCGGGCTTGGGCACGACCGCCGCATTCACGACCGCCGGATGCTTGACGAGGCAGTTCTCGACCTCGCTCGGCCCGATGCGATAGCCCGCAGCCTTGAACATGTCGTCGCTGCGGCCCTGGTACCAGAGGTAGCCGCTCTCGTCCATGACGGCCATGTCGCCGGTGCGGCACCACGAATCGTCGGCGTCGCCCGTGAATTTGGCCCGGGTCGCGGCGTCGTTGCGCCAGTAGCCGAGGAAGAAGATCGGGTCCGGCTGGCCGTGGATATCGCGCCGGTGCAACGCCACGTCGCCCGCCACGCCGCGCGGACATTCGTTCCCCTCGTCGTCGAGCACCGCGATGCGATGCCCCGGATAGGGCCGGCCCATGCTGCCCGGCCGCGACGGCCAGGCCGCCTGGTAGACGCCGTGCGTATCGACATACTCGCCACAGTTGCCGACGATATAGTTCATCTCGGTCTGGCCGAACATCTCGTTGACGGTGACGCCGAGCGCGTCCCGGCAGTAGGCGAAAACGGCGTCGCCGACCGCTTCGCCGGCGCTCATGATCGCGCGCAGCTCGAGCGCATAGTGCGCGCGCGGCGCGGGTACCGCCTTCATCATCGCCTTCAGCGCGGTCGGGAACAAGAAGGTGTGCGTCACCCGGTGGCGCTGCATCAGGGCGTACGCGCGCTGCGGATCGAAACGCCCGGCATAGCCGACGATCGGCCGCCCGAAGTAGAGCGACGGCAGCAGCGCATCCATCAGGCCGCCGGTCCAGGCCCAATCGGCGGGCGACCAGAACACCGCATCGTGGGCCGGAAACCAGTTCTGGCTGCAGACGAAGCCCGGCAAGTTGCCGATCAGCGCGCGATGCGGAATCAGCGCCCCCTTGGCCGGGCCGGTCGTGCCGCTGGTATAGATCAGCACCGCGGCATCGTCGGCGCTCGTGCGCTCGGCGAAGAACTGCGGCTTCTCGCGCCCGAGTGCGACGTGCCAGTCGACATCGCCCTGGCCGAACGCGCTGCCGACGGCGATCACGGCCAGCAGCGTCGAGCACGTGCGGCGCGCGGTGCGCAGGTTGGCGATCGCATTCTCGTCGACGATCGCGACCCGCGCCTCGCTGTCCTTCAGGCGGTATTCGAGCGCGTCGGGGCCGAACAGCATCGACAGCGGCATCGCGATCGCGCCGAGCTGGTAGATCGCCATGTGCGCGACGGCCGTCTCGAAGCGCTGTGGCATGACGACGGCGACCCGGTCGCCGCTTGTGACGCCCAGGCGGCGCAGCGCATTCGAGAGGCGGTCGGCCTCGGCCTGCAGTTCGGCGAACGGATAGGTCAGGACGCTCCCGTCGTCCTGCTCGATGATGATCGCCGTCGCCCCCGGCGTATTGCGCGCCCAGCGCGTGCAGCAGTGCTCCGCGATATTGAACACCGCCGGCACCTGCCAGCGAAATCCCGCGTGCAGCGCGGCGTGGCGATCGGCGGCGGCGGGTTGCATGGCGCGAGGGTAGCAAATGCCGGCCGCCGATGCCACGCCTCAAGTCATTCGCCGGCCGGCCGACAACGGGGTGGGGTCCGAGCCGCCGCGCGCGGCGCCGGGCATCCGCCGGGGCGCCGCAACCCGGCCCGACTGCCGCCAATCCCATCATGCAGCCACGGACTTCCACGCACGCCGACCTCTGGCGCAAGGTACAGGTCGGCCAACCGTTGCCGTTTCATATCCGCGCTGCGGACCGCACGCTGCTGCTGGCGACCGGTCAGGTCATCGCCAGCGAGTCGCAACTGCAGGCGCTGCGCGACCGCGGCGCGTTCACCGACGACGGCGCCGCGCCACGCGCGCAAGTGGCGGCGGCAAGCCCCGATCAGCTCCCGGCGCTGTGGTCGCGCTGCATGGACGGCGTCGCCGCGGCGCTGCAGGCGTCCGAGCAGACGCACTTCCGAGCGGCGCTGGACGATGCCGCCGAGCCGGTGCTCGCGCTCATCGAGCGCGACCCCGACCTCGCGATCTTCCAGGTGCTGCGCCAGGATCCCGACCAGAACGTGCGCTACGGCGTCACGCATTCGGTCCATGCGGCGATCACGACCCATCTCGTCGCCCGACGCCTGGGCTGGGCGGCGGGCCGTACGCTGACCGCCTTCAAGTCGGCACTGACGATGAATGTCGCGATGATCGAGCTGCAGGGCCGGCTCGCGACGCAGATCTCGCCGCTCACGCCGCTGCAGCGCACGACGATCCGGGAACATCCGACGCGCGGCGTCGAGATGCTGCAGGCGGCAGGCATCACCGACCCCGAGTGGCTCGCCGCCGTCGCCCAGCACCACGAGGTACCGGACGGCAGCGGCTATCCGCTGCGGCTGCGCGAGGTGGGCGAAATCGCCTCGCTCGTGCGCCGCGCCGACATCTATACCGCCAAGCTCGCCTCGCGCAGCACGCGCAGCGCGCTGGCGGCGAATCGCGCCGGGCGCGAGATCTTCATGCAGGATCCGTCCGACGCGATGAACAACGCGATCGTCAAGGAGTTCGGCATCTATCCGCCGGGCTGCTGCGTGCGGCTCGCGAGCGGCGAGCTGGGCATCGTCGTCAAGCGCGGCTCGAGCGCCAATGCGCCGATCGTCGCTTCGCTCGTCGATGCGCGCGGGCGCACGCTTGCCGAGCCGGTGCGGCGCGACGCGGCAAGCCCCGGCCATCGGGTCGTCGAGACCTTTCTCGAAGGCGACCTGCACGTGCGGATCGCGCCCGAAAAGCTCGTCCTGCTCGCCTGCGGCTGACGCGCCGCGATCAAGGGGCGAATGCCTGCAGCGCATCGCCGCTGATGCGGCAGATGCGCCAGTCGGGCATCACGCTGGCGCCCATGCGCTCGTAGAAGCGGATCGCGTTGGCGTTCCAGTCGAGCACGCTCCACTCGAAGCGCCCGCAGCCGCGCTCGGCGGCGAGCGCGGCCAGCCGCGTCAGCAGCGCCTCGCCGACGCCCCTGGCGCGATACGCGGGCCGGACGTACAAATCCTCGAGGTAGAGCCCGGGCCGCGCGAGGAAGGTCGAGAAGTTGGCGAAAAAGAGTGCGAAGGCAATCGCCTTGCCGTCCACTTCGGCGACCATCGCCTCGGCCACCGACTTCTCGCCGAACAGATGCGGGCGCAGCTTCTCGGGCGTCACCTGCACCAGGTGCTCGAGCTTCTCGAAGACGGCAAGCTCGCGGATCATCTCCACGATCGGCGCCACGTCGCGCAGCTCGGCGGCGCGCACGATGAAGCCGGCCGAAGGCTCGGGCTCGGGGGCAGTCGTTGTCATGCGGCGATTGTGGCAGGCGCAGCCTGCCCGGCGCGGTCGCCCCGGCAGCGTCGCACGCGGGGCTCGCATACAGTGCGGCCCATGACCGCCATCCCGCCCTACCAGCCACGCCGCGAGGCGCGCAGCGAATCCGTCACCCTGCGCGGCCTGCGGACCCATCTGAACGTCTGGGGGGACACCTCGCTCGTCACGCCCGGGCGCCCGGCCCTCGTGATGCTGCACGGCTGGATGGATGTCGGCGCCTCGTTCCAGTTCGTCGTCGATGCGATGGACCCGGACCGCTACGTGATCGCACCCGACTGGCGCGGCTTCGGCCAGAGCGAAGCGCCGGCCGCCGACTGCTACTGGTTTCCCGACTATCTCGGCGACCTCGACGCCCTGCTCGATGCGCTGCTGCCGCACCAGCCGGTCGATCTCGTCGGCCACAGCATGGGCGGCAATGTCGCGATGCTCTACGCCGGCGTCCGGCCGCAGCGCGTGCGCCGCCTCGTCAACCTCGAAGGCTTCGGCATGCCCGACGCGCCGCCGCAGCTCGCGCCCAGGCGCTATCTGCAATGGCTCGACGAGCTGAAGGAGCCGAGGCAGCTGCGCAGCTATCCGAGCCTCGAGGCGGTCGCCGAGCGCCTGCGCAAGACGAATCCGCTGCTGCGGCCCGCGTTTGCCGCCTGGCTCGCACCGCGCTGGTCACGCCGCGAAGTCGATGCGGCGAGCGGCGAGACGCGCTGGGTGCTGCTCGCCGATCCGGCGCACAAGCTCACCAATCCGGTCCTCTATCGCAAGGACGAGGCGGTGGCGTGCTGGAAGCTCATCAGCGCGCCGCTGCTGTGGGTCGACGGCGACCGCACCGATCTCGAGAAATGGTGGGCCGGGCGCTACTCGGCCGAGGAGTTTCAGGCCCGGCTCGCGGTCGTTGCCCGTGTCGAAAAGCACCGCCTCTCGCCCGCCGGCCACATGCTGCACCACGATCAGCCGCAAGCGCTCGCCGAACGCCTGACGGCGTTCTTCGACGCCGCCGCCTGAGGCGCCTTCCACGCGGGAGCGGCCGTCACTCCACTTCGGATTCGGCGAAGCCGTATTCGCGGTCGAGCCGATTCATGTAGCGCGCATAGAAACCGACGATCGCGACGTAGACGATCAAGGCGCCCTGCCCCGCGACCCAGAAGCCGAACGGCCAGCCGAAGAAGTCGAACGCAAGGTCGCGCGCGAAGTAGGCGGCGACGAAGGTGACGACGAACCACACGAGGAGCAGCAGGCCGATAATCCGCAGGTTGCGTCGCCAGTAGGCGTCGCGTCGCTCTCTCGAGTTCATGCGCCAATTGTGGCAGCCAGGCCGGTCTCGCGCTCTAGCTGCGCGGCGAACCGGGGCTCGAAGCGCTTCAGATGGCCGATGATCCTGCGCGCCTCGTCCGCCTCGTCGCGCCCGGCATGCACGCGCGCGAGCTGCACCCAGCCGTAGGGGCTCATCGGCTGCAGCTCGGTATTGCGGCGCAGCGCCGCGATCGCGTCGTCGGTCCGGCCGAGGCGGATCAGCACGAGGGCAAGGCCGTACCAGGCCCGATCCAGCCGCGCATCGAGTTCGACGGCGCGCGCGAACGCGGGCTCGGCCTCGGCCGGCCGCCCCGCTTCGTCGAGCAGGTAGCCGAGGTTGAACCAGTCGGCGGCGCTGCGCCGCGGATGGCACTGCGTCAGCGCGCGCAGATCGGCGATCGCCTCCTCGCGCCGCCCGAGCCCGGCGCGCAGATGAGCGCGGCTCGCAAGCGCGTGGGCATCCCGCGGCGAGCGCGAAAGCAGCCGGCAAAAGGTTTCGTGCGCCGCCGCCTGCCTGCCGAGCATGAGCAGCACGGTTGCGCGCAAACCGAGCCAGCGGCCGGCAAGGCGATCGAGGCTCAGGCGCACAGATTCACCCCGCCTTGCAGGCACAAGCCGATGCGCGCAATCGTCAGCAAGACCAGGGCGACGCTCAGCAGCGCGAAGGTCGCGAGCGGCACGTGGCGGTCGAGCACGGCGCGCGGCGCGAGCCTGCGCACGAGCTTGACGAACGGCGAGGCGATCAGCTCGAGCAGCTTGTAGACGAGGTTGCGGTCCCGTGCGGCGCCCGCCAGCAGGCCGAGCACGAACTGCCCGGCGAGGGCGAGCAGTGCGATCCAGACCACCAGATGCGCGACGGTCACGAGTTGCAGCATGGGCCGAACTCTATACGCGAAGCAGCGCGGCCCCCGCCGTCGCCAGCATCGATGCGGGATCATCCGCCGCCGCGCGGCGGCATGGCGAGCGACGCATGTCAAAATCGCGCCTTTGTATCGTTGCGCAAACCCATCATGGATATCGAGCACATCAATGCGATCGGCAACGCACTCGCCGATCTGACCGAACGGACGCAGGCTCTTCGGGGGTATCTTTGACTACGACCGCAAAGCCCTGCGCCTGAACGAGGTCAACGCGGCGCTCGAGAACCCGACGGTCTGGAACGAGCCCAAGCGCGCCCAGGAGCTCGGGCGCGAGAAGAAGCTGCTCGACGGCGTCGTCGCGATGATCGACCACCTGAGCAGCAACCTCGCCGACAACACCGAGCTCTACGAGATGGCGAAGGCGGAGGACGATTTTGCGAGCCTCGGCGCGATCGAGGCCGACGCCGACAAGCTCGCCGCGCAGGTTGGCGAGCTCGAATTCCGGCGCATGTTCAACAACCCGGCCGACCCGAGCAACTGCTTCATGGACATCCAGGCCGGCGCCGGCGGCACCGAGGCCTGCGACTGGGCGCAGATGCTGCTGCGCCAGTATCTGCGCTACTGCGAGCGCAAGGGCTTCAAGACCGAGATGCTGGAGGAGAGCGAGGGCGACGTCGCCGGCATCCGCAGCGCCTCGCTCAAGATCGAGGGCGAGTACGCCTTCGGCTTGCTGCGCACCGAAACCGGCGTGCATCGCCTGGTGCGCAAGAGCCCGTTCGATTCGTCGGGTGGCCGCCACACCTCGTTCGCGTCGGTCTTCGTCTACCCCGAGGTCGACGATTCGATCGAGATCGAGATCAACCCGGCCGACGTGCGCACCGACACCTACCGCGCGAGCGGCGCCGGCGGCCAGCACATCAACAAGACCGATTCGGCGGTGCGGCTGACGCACATCCCGACCGGCATCGTCGTGCAGTGCCAGAACGACCGCAGCCAGCACCGCAACCGCGACGAAGCATGGCAGATGCTGCGCTCGCGGCTGTACGAGCACGAACTGCGCAAGCAGCAGGAGCAGCAGCAAAAGCTCGAGGACAGCAAGACCGATGTCGGCTGGGGGCACCAGATCCGCTCCTACGTGCTGGACAACAGCCGCATCAAGGACCTGCGCACCGGCTTCGAGGTCTCGGCGACGCAGAAGGTGCTCGACGGCGACCTCGACGCCTTCATCGAGGCGAGCCTGAAGCAAGGCGTTTGAAGACCGAAGGAGACAAGGTTCAGACATGGACGAAGGCATGCCCCACCTGATCCGGCGCGACGCCTACAGCGCGCCGGCCTACTGGATCCGCAGCGTCGAACTGAGTTTCGACCTCGACCCGGCGAAGACCCTGGTGACGAGCCGCATGCGCGTCGAGCGCAACACCGAGGTCGGCGCCGAGCCGCTGCGCCTGCACGGCGAGGAGCTGAACCTGCTGCGCGTGCAGGCCGACGGCCAGAGCGTCTCGTTTCGCACCGAGGACGGGATGCTCGTCATCGACGCGCCGGCCGCCGATGCGTTCACACTCGAGATTCGCAATACCTGCGCGCCCGAGCGCAATACCGCGCTCTCCGGTCTCTACACCTCGGGCGGCGGGCTCTTCACGCAGTGCGAAGCGCAGGGCTTCCGGCGCATCACGTACTTTCTGGACCGGCCCGACGTGATGTGCGTCTACACCGTCACGCTGCGCGCGAACCGCGCGGCCTTTCCGGTGCTGCTGTGCAACGGCAACCTCGTCGTGCAGGGCGAGCTCGAAGGCGGCCGCCACTTCGCGACCTGGCACGACCCCTTCCCGAAGCCGAGCTATCTGTTCGCCCTCGTCGCCGCCGACCTCGTCGCGCGCGAGCAGCCGATCCGCACCCGCGCCGGGCGCGACCACCTGCTGCAGATCTTTGTGCGCCGCCGCGATCTCGACAAGACCGAGCACGCGATGAACTCGCTCATCGCGAGCATCGTCTGGGACGAGGCGCGCTTCGGCCTCGCGCTCGACCTCGAGCGCTTCATGATCGTCGCCGTCGGCGACTTCAACATGGGCGCGATGGAGAACAAGGGCCTCAATCTCTTCAACACCGATTGCGTGCTGGCGAGCCCGGCCGTCGCCACCGACGACGACTACGCCGGCATCGAGAGCATCGTCGGCCACGAATATTTCCACAACTGGTCGGGCAACCGCGTCACCTGCCGCGACTGGTTCCAGCTCAGCCTGAAGGAGGGCCTGACGGTCTTTCGCGATCAGGAATTCAGCATGGACATGGCCGGCAGCGCGAGCGCGAGCGCCGTCAAGCGCATTACCGACGTGCGCCAGCTGCGCTACGCGCAGTTTCCGGAAGATGCCGGCCCGATGGCGCACCCGGTGCGCCCCGACGCCTACGTCGAGATCAGCAACTTCTACACGGCGACCGTCTACGAAAAGGGCGCCGAAGTCGTCCGCATGATGCAGACGCTCGTCGGGCGCGACGGCTTCGCGCGCGGCATGACGCAATACGTGCAGCGCCACGACGGCCAGGCCGTGACGTGCGACGATTTCGCGCAGGCCATGGCCGACGCCAACCCCGGCAGCGCGCTGGCGGCGAATCTGGCCCAGTTCAAGCGCTGGTATTCGCAGCCCGGCACGCCGCGCGTCAACGCGCGCGGGCGCTATGACGCGCAAAGCCGCAGCTATACGCTGGCGCTCGATCAGCAGCTCCCGGCGCGGGCCGGCGCGGCGGCAGAGCCACTCGTCATTCCGGTTCGCGTCGGGCTGCTGACGAGCGATGGCCGCGCCATCGCACTGCGGCTCGAAGGCGAGGCGGCGCCGGCCGAGCCGGTCTTCGAACGCGTGCTGGTGCTCGACGCCGGGCGCAACTTCTTCACCTTCGTCGATGTCGACGCCGAACCCGTGCCGTCGCTGCTGCGCGGCTTCTCGGCGCCGGTGATCCTGTCCGATACGCTGGGCGATGCCGAGCTGCTGACGCTGCTGCAGCACGACAGCGACGCCTTCAATCGCTGGGAGGCCGGACAGCGCATGGCGCTTTCCCGGCTGCTCGCCGCGCTGCGCGAGGGCCGGCCGCCGACGCTCGACGCCGCATTCGCCCAGGCGATGCGCGGCGTGCTGCGCGATCCGCAGCTCGACCCCGCGTTCAAGGCGCTGCTGCTGACGCTGCCGAGCGAGAGCTACATCGCCGAGCAGCTCGACGCGGTCGATCCGCCGGCGATTCATGCCGCGCGCCGCGCGCTGCAGCTCGAGCTTGCGCAGCACCTGCGCGACGACTGGCATCGAGCCTACGAGACGCACCACGCGAGCGGCCCCTACTCGCCCGACGCGGCATCGGCCGGCCGCCGCTCGCTCGCCAACCTTGCGCTCTCGATGGCCTGCCTCGATGCGCAGCAGCGCGGCGAGGCCGAATGGCCGGAGCGCGCGACGAGGCTCGCGCGCGGCGCCGGCAACATGACCGATCGCCAGGGCGCCGTCGACGCCCTGATCTTCGCGCGCAGCGCGCTCGCCCATGCCGCGCTGGCGCACTACTACGCCCTCTTTCGCAACGAGCCCGACGTCATCGACAAATGGTTCGCGCTGCAGGCCGGCATGCCGGAGCACGAAGGCAGCGTCCTTGCGCGCGTGCGCGAGCTGCTGCGCCACCCGGACTTTTCGCTGCGCAATCCGAACCGCGCGCGCAGCCTGATCGGAACCTTCTGCAACGCGAACCGGGCCGCCTTCCACCGCGCGGATGGTGCCGGCTATGCGTTCTGGGCCGATCGCGTCATCGAACTCGACGCCGTGAACCCGCAGCTCGCATCGCGCATCGCGCGCGCGATGGACCGCTGGAGCACGCTCGTCGAACCGTATCGCGGTGCGGCACGCGAGGCGCTGGCGCGCGTCGCGGCCCGGCCCGACCTGTCCAACGACGTGCGCGAGATCGTCGAGCGCGCGCTCGCCACACCCGCCTGACGCGCCCCGCTGCCCAGCGCCCGAATCGAGGACCAACACGATGCCCAGCAAGAACGCGTTCTACGCCCAGTCCGGCGGCGTCACCGCCGTCATCAACGCTTCCGCCTGCGGCGTGATCGAGACCGCACGCCAGCACAAGGGGCGCATCGGCAAGGTCTTCGCCGGCCGCAACGGCATCATCGGCGCGCTGACCGAGGATCTGATCGATACCGGCAAGGAAAGCGCAGCGGCGATCCGCGGCCTGCGCAGCACGCCGGCCGGCGCCTTCGGCTCGTGCCGCTACAAGCTGAAGTCGCTCGACGCCGACCGGCCCGAGTACGAACGGCTGATCGAGGTCTTTCGCGCCCACGATATCGGCTACTTCTTCTACAACGGCGGCGGCGATTCGGCCGATACCTGCTTCAAGGTGAGCCAGCTGTCGCAGACGATGGGCTATCCGGTCCAGGCGATCCACGTCCCGAAGACGGTCGACAACGATCTGCCGATCACCGATTGCTGCCCCGGCTTCGGCTCGGTCGCCAAATATGTCGCCGTCTCGGCGCTCGAGGCGTCGCTCGACGTGCGCTCGATGGCGCGCACCTCGACCAAGGTCTTCGTCCTCGAGGTCATGGGCCGCCACGCCGGCTGGATCGCCGCCGCCGGCGGGCTGATCGAGGACCACGGCATTCCGGTCGTCGTGCTGTTCCCGGAGATCGCGTTCGACCAGGCGAAGTTTGTTGCCAAGGTCGACGCGCTCGTCAAGACCCACGGCTACTGCACCGTCGTCGTCTCCGAAGGCTGCCACACGGCGGACGGCAAATTCCTCGCCGAACAGGGTACGCGCGACGCCTTCGGCCACGCCCAGCTCGGCGGCGCGGCGCCCGTCATCGCCGGCATCGTGAAGGACGCGCTCGGCCACAAGTTCCACTGGGCGGTCGCCGACTACCTGCAGCGCTCGGCGCGCCACATCGCGTCGGCGACCGACGTGCGGCAGGCCTACGAGGTCGGCGCCAAGGCGGTCGAACTCGCGCTCGCCGGCCACAACGCCGTGATGCCGACGATCGAGCGCACGTCGGACGCGCCGTATCGCTACCGCATTGGCACTGCGCCGCTGGCGAAGGTCGCCAACGTCGAGAAGTTCATGCCGCGCGACTTCATCACGAAGGACGGCTTTTCCATCACCGACAAGTGCAGGCGCTACCTCGCCCCGCTGATCCACGGCGAGGACTATCCCGTCTACGCGCGCGACGGCCTGCCGAAATATGTGACGCTGAAGAACGTCGCGGTGAAGAAGCGCCTGCCGCCGTTCGCGCTGAAGTAGCGTCGCGCCGCCCCAGGGGAGCGCACGCGATTTGATAGAATGCGCGGCTTTCGCCGGTGTAGCTCAGTTGGTAGAGCAGCGCATTCGTAATGCGAAGGTCGGGAGTTCGACTCTCTTCACCGGCACCAAGTAGATCGAGGGCCTGGCTTGCGCCAGGCCCTTTTGTTTCTGCGCGTCCCTGCGCGCCTGCGCCCCGCACTCCGACGACGCCGCCGGCTCCAGGCCGGCTGCAATCGCGCCCGCATGCGTCAGCGTCAGGGTGCGTAGAAATACGTCTTGGCCCGGCACCACTGCGAGCCGCCCGGATCGCCGCGGATGCACGTCGGACCCTGATCGGGCGACGAAGTCGTCGCGCAACCCGCCAGCAGGACGAGCAGCGAAAGGCAGACGAGCCTGAGCATGCGCGGGCGCAGCGAAGCGTGAAGCTGACGATGCGGTCGATCTTAGCCTTCCCGCTGCGATCGGCGATGATTCCGATCGCCGCACGCGCCGGACATCGCGCGGCGTCGAGCCCGACTGCACGACGCGGCGCAAGGCGGCGAGGGATGGAAGGCGGGCCACTTGGCGGGCCGCACGACTCCGCGGGTCGGCCGGTGCCGCGCCACAATGGCATCCGCGCCAGTCGGTGCACGGCCCCGGCGCACAATGACGGGGCGCGGGCCGAAGGGTACAGGCAGGCTCGCAAGCGAGCGTCGATCCCACGCAAGGAGCGACAACATGACGAATGCACGACGCGCCGCACTCGCACTGCTCGCGGCGACCGCGCTGCTCGCCGGCTGCGTGGCCTACGCCCCGGCACCGGGAACCTCGAAGTTCGACCAGTCGTTCGACGCCGCGCTGAACGCGGCGTCCGACAGCGGCGTCACCGTCACCACCGCCGACCGCGCGAGCGGCCGCATTCTTGGCAACAAGGCCGGCGCGGCGGTGACGATCACGCTCGAGCAGCAGGCCGACGGCCGCGTGCGCGTCGCCTTCGACGCGCCCGACTCGAAGCAGACCCACCCGACGCTGACCGAGCAGTTGTTCGCCGCCTATCAACGCCGGATGGGACGCTGACCGCGCCGCACCCTTTACCGTCCGGGCGTCACGCGACGACGTGCACCCCGCCGTCGACGTAGATCGTGCCGCCGGTGATGCGGCGCGCGTAGGGCGTCGCCAGATAGGCGCAGGCGAAGCCGACGTCCATGATGTCGACCAATTCGCCGATCGGCGCCTTCTGCGCGGCCTCGGCGAGCAGCAGATCGAAGTCCTTCAGCCCCGACGCGGCGCGCGTCTTCAGCGGCCCGGGCGAGATCGGATGGACGCGGATGCGGCGCGGGCCGAGTTCGAACGCGAGGTAGCGGCACGCCGCCTCGAGCGCCGCCTTCACCGGACCCATCACGTTGTAGTTGTCGACCACCTTCTGCGCGCCGTGATAGCTCATCGCGAACAGCGAGCCGCCATCGGTCATCAGCGGCGCGGCGGCGCGCGCGAGACGGATGAACGAATGGCACGACACGTCCATCGCGCGCGCGAAGCCGGCCGCCGAGCAGTCGAGCAACCCGCCCTGCAGGTCGCCCTTGGGCGCCCAGGCGATCGAGTGGACCGCGATGTCGAGCCGCCCCCATTCGCGCTGCAGACGCTCGAACAGTGCCTCCATCTGGCCCGGCTGCTCGACGTCGAGCGGGGCGAGGATCGTTGCGCCGATGCTCTCGGCGAGCGGTTCGACGAAGCGCTTCGCCTTCTCGTTCAGGTAGGTCAGCGCGACATCCGCGCCGAGTTCGTGGAATGCCTTGGCGCAGCCCCAGGCGATCGAGTGCTCGTTGGCGACGCCGACGACGAGCGCCTTCTTGCCCGCCAGCACGCGATCGGCAACCGGTGTCGTGGTCATCGTGATGTTCCTTGCGGTTTGGTTCAACCGCGCGCCAGCACGTCGCGGGTGTGGCGGGCGATCATCAGTTCCTCGTTCGTCGGCACGCGCCACAGGTTGACCCGGCTTGCCGCGTCGTGCAGCCGCGTTGCGCCGGCATCGTTGGCGGCGGCGTCGATGCTCGCGCCGAGCCAGTGCGCGTCGCGTATCACCGCGGCGCGGATCGCGGCCGCGTTTTCGCCGATGCCGGCGGTGAACACGATCGCGTCGAGCCCGCCGAGCGCGGCGGCGAGCGAGCCGAGTTCGCGCCGGATGCGAAAGACGTAGAGATCGATCGCGAGCCGCGCGCGCGGCGCGTCGCTCGCGAGCAGGCCGCGCATGTCGCTCGACACGCCGGAGACGCCGAGCAGCCCGGAGCCGTTGTAGAGCAGCTTCTCGACCGCCGCCGCGTCCATCCCGCGCGCGTTCATCAGGTAGAGCACGACGCCGGGGTCCAGGCTGCCGGTGCGCGTGCCCATCATCAGCCCGTCGAGGGCGGTGAAGCCCATCGTGCTGGCGACGCTGCGCCCGCCCTGCAGCGCGCACATGCTGGCGCCGTTGCCCAGGTGCAGCACGATCGTGCGCCCGGCCGCGGCCACCGGGTCGAGCGCGGGCAGCACCGAGGCGATGTACTCGTAGGACAGGCCGTGAAAGCCGTAGCGGCGGATGCCCTGCTCGAACATCTCGTACGGCAGCGCGAACATCTGGGCCAGTTCGGGGTTGCCGCGATGAAACGAGGTGTCGAAGCACGCGATCTGGGGCAGCGCAGGATGGCGTTCGAGCAACGCCCGGATCGGCGCCAGGTTGTGCGGCTGGTGCAGCGGCGCAAGCGGCTCGAAGGCGCGCAGGTCGTCGAGCACCTTCGCATCGACGCGCAGCGGCCGGTCGTAGTCGGGCCCGCCATGCACGACGCGGTGGCCGACGCCGGCCAGCCGGTCTGACCCATGCCGCTCGCGCAGCACGCCCAGCAGATGCTCGAGCGCGCCTTCGTGGCCGAGCGTCGCGCCCTCGCCCCAGGTCTTCTCGGCGACGACCTTGCCCGCCTCGTCCTTCGCGACGAAGCGCGGCGCGGTGAAGAGGCCCTCGACCTGGCCGCGCAGCCGCAGCTCGAGATCGGCGCCGCGCGCGACGAAGAGCGAGAACTTCAGGCTCGACGAGCCGGCGTTGATGACGACGATCGCATCCGACATGGTCAGCCTCCGGTCGCCTTCGCCGCCGCCGCGGCGCGCTGCGCCTGCGCGAGCAGCTTCATCACCGCGGCCGACGCGAGCCGGTTGCGCACGCTGTCGGCGCGGCTCGTCAGCACGATCGGCACGCGCGCGCCGAGCACGATGCCGGCGCTGTCGGCGCCGGCCAGATACTGCAACTGCTTGGCGACCATGTTGCCCGCCTCGAGGTCCGGCGCGAGCAGGATGTCGGCGCGCCCCGCGACCGACGACGTGATGCCCTTGATGCGCGCCGCCTCCTCGCTGATCGCGTTGTCGAACGCAAGCGGCCCATCGACCAGGCCGCCGCTGATCTGGCCGCGATCGACCATCTTGCACAGCATCGCCGCATCGACCGTCGCCGCCATCGCCGGGTTGACGGTCTCGACGGCGGCGAGCACCGCGGCCTTGGGCTCGTCGATGCCGATCGCGTGCGCGAGGTCGAATGCGTTTTGCAGGATGTCGGCCTTGGTCGCGACGTCGGGGGCGACGTTCACGGCGGCGTCGGTGACGAGCAGCAGCCGCGGGTAGGCCGGCACGTCGAGCAGGAAGACGTGGCTGATGCGCCGCGACGTGCGCAGCCCGCCGTCGCGCGCGACGACGGCGCCCATCAGTTCGTCGGTGTGCAGGCTGCCCTTCATCAGCGCCGCGACCTCGCCGGCGTGCGCGAGCGCGACGGCGCGCGCCGCCGCCGCGTGGCTGTGTTCCACGCCTTCGATGCGGTAAGGCGCGAGGTCGACCTCGGCCGCGTGCGCTGTAGCGCGGATGCGCGCCTCGGGGCCGACGAGCACCGGCTCGATCAGCCCGCGGCGCGCCGCCTCGATCGCGCCGAGCAGCGAATCGCGGTCGCAGGGGTGGACGATCGCGGTCGGCACCGGCGCGCCTTGCGCGGCGCGCTGGATCAGGCGGCCGAGGGCATCGGTGCGCCGAAAGATCACCTCGGTCGGCGCACTCTCGGGCTGCTCGACGCCGACGCTCGGCGCGAGCACGACGATCCGGCCCGTCAGCAGCTTGTGCCCGGCGCCATCGCTGACCGCGCACTCGAGCGTGACGGCACGCCGCGCGGCGTCCTTCGCGACCGGCGTCAAGGTCGCGACGACCGTGTCGCCGGTCTTGAGCTCGCCATCGAAGGCGAAGCTCTCCTCGACGATGACGCTGCCGGCGCCGGGGAACTGCCGATTCACGAGGTGGACGATCAGCGTCGCCGCGCTGACCGCCTGCACCGATTCGGCAGAACGGTCGCCGTTGCCGTTCAGCTCGAAGGTGTCGAACGTACCGGCCGCAAACGCGAGCGCCTCGATGTCGGGGCGGCTGAGGAGTCGGGAGATGGTGCGCGGGCGGCCGATCTCGATTTCGTCGAAGGTCAGGTTGCGCATGTCGTCACTCCGCGCCTCGAGCGCCGCGCCGCGTCGCCGCACGCGGCGCTGCACGCTTCGCGGCTGGCGCTGGCCGGCGCCGCGCAGCCGCACGTACGGTGGCCCTCGGCGCGGGTGTCAGCACACCCTGCAGTTGTGCGAACTCGGCGCGCTGCCTTGACTCGGCCGCACCGGCGCCGAACCGCGGGTCGGCCAGCACGCGATCGATGAGCGCGAAATAGCGCCTGCGGTCTGCCGGGTCGGCGAGCAGTTCGGGCAGGGAATCGATCGCGCGCTGTGGCTCGTACTCGACGATGACCGCCTGCTCGCCGCGAATGCGCCGCATCTGGTCGGGCGCGATGTCGGGCAGCAGTTCGCGGTATTCGCGCATCAGTTCGGCCTTCGTCTCGAACAGTTCGAGCGGCAGCGGCCGGCCGCGATCGGCGAGCAGATGCGCGGTCCGCGCGAGCGCGGCGGCGTAGCCGCCTTCGCCGATCCGCGCCAGCACCTCGCGCACGAGCGCGGCGTCGCGCTGCTTGGCTGCAGTCGCGGTTGCCGATGCCTTGCGCGCGGTGTCGCCCAGGGTCAGACCGAACAGGTTGCCGTAGAGCTGGAAGAATGCGGCCTCGCTCGCCGCATCGCGCAGGTCGCGGTAGTAGTTCCAGGCGGCGCTGGTCAGCGCGGCGCCGAGCTTTTCGGCCCTGGCAAAGGGTTGGTCGCCCGCGGTGGCCTTGCGCTCGCCCTTGACCGCCGCGGCCGCCGGCGCGAGCCACCACAGCCAGGGGTTCAGGTCGGAGACCGCCCAGCGCTCGGCGCGCAGCGGGTGCAGCGCGCGCATCGCCTGTCCGGCCGCTTCGCTGCCGACGGCCTGCACCGTCGGCTGCGCAAAGAGCTCATAGGCACGCTGGTTGAACTCCGACACCTTGGCGACCGCCTCGAAGGGCTGCTCGTCGATGCGCTCGAAGCGGTTCAGCTGCTGCACCACGTCCTCGAGCCGGCGCTCGAGAAATTCGACCTCGAACTCGAGCGCGCCATCCTGGCCCCGGCCGTCGGTGATCTTCATGCCGTACAGGCCCGGCGGCAGCGCCTCGATCGACTCGAGGACCGAGACGATCTGGCGGTGCTCGCGCCGCGCGACGCCGCCCGAGACGAAGATGCCGAGGTGGCCGATATGCTCGTGCACCAGCCCGACGATGGTCTGGCCGCGCGCCTTGATCTCGTCGGTCGAGCCGTAGACGTCGGCGACCCAGTTGAAGGCCTGCTCGGGCGGCGTGATGTTGTCGCCCATCGAGGCGAACAGCACGATCGGCGACTTGATCTCGCGCAGGTCGAAGACCTTGCCGTCGCCGGACGATACGCCGCCCTTCCACAGCTTGTTGCCGACGAACAGGTTTTGCGTGATCCACTCGATCTCTTCGCGGTTCATCAGGTAGAAGCCACCCCACCAGCGCTCGAAATCCAGATAGCGCGGCGGCTCGGTGTCGACGTTGGCGTAGAGGTGGTAGGACTTGTCGAAGTAGGTATTCGCCGGATTGAGATTCTCGAAGTTCTGCACCAGCCAGGCGCCGTCGAAGATGCCGCCCGCGAGATCCGCGGCGAACGACGACAGCCAGGTGCCGCCGAGCAGCCCGCCCGAATAGCGCATCGGGTTGTCGCCCTCGCCCTCGTTCCAGGCGCCGCCCCAATAGCTCATCGGCGCGCCGTTGATGACGATCGGGCCGGTCGCCTCGGGGTCGATCGCGGCGAGCATCATCGCCGCCCATCCGCCCTGACAGTTGCCGACCAGCGCCGGCTTCTTCGCATCGGGGTGGCGGCGGCGCACCTCGGCGATGAATTCGCGCTCGGCCGCCGTCACGTCCAGCAGGGTCTGCCCGGGTACCGGATCGGGATAGAACATCACGAAGTAGACCGGATGCCCGGCGGCGAGCGCGACGCCGACCTGCGAGTCGTCCTTGAAGCCGCCGATCCCCGGGCCATGGCCGGCGCGCGGATCGATGATGACGTAGGGCCGGCGCCGCGGATCGACTTTCACGCCCTTGGGCGGCGCGATGCGCAGCAGCGCGTAGTTGGCCGGCCGCTCGAAGGCGCGCGCATCGAGCACCGTCTCGTAGTCGAAGTGCAGCACCGGCGGCTTGCCGGCACGCTCGATCTCGAGCCACTGGTTGCCGCGCTGGCGCAGCGTATCCCAGTACAGCACCGAGCGCTGCGCGGCGTCGACCGCGTAGGCCGACCAGTCGCGCCACAGTTGCATCGGCGAGGCCATGCCTTGCGAATGCGCAGCCTGCTGCGCCTCAGCGACGCCCGCCTGGTACCGGTCGGTGGCAAGTTGCACGCGCCTTGCATAGACCCTTGCCACGGCAGCGCCAGTGCGCTGAGAGCGGGCCAGACGTTCCTCTAGATTGGTCACTTTCCGCATTCCTTCTGTAAAGTGCGGCCTTGCGCGGCGCTTGTCGGCGCCGGCATTGTGCGCTGCACAATATGATAACGGCTGGCCACGGTTTCGACCGTTCCGGAGTTCGACGCGGGGGCCGTTCGCGGCGCCGTCGTGACCCTCGCCGAGAACCGGCGCCACGACTCGTCAGATGCCGATGACGATAGGTCGAACCCGCACCGGGTGAATGTTGACTCGAAGCGATGACGGACGACCCGATCGCCGAATCCGGCCGCCGCGTGCTCGACCCGATCGACCGCATCTCCGAGGTGCTGTTCGGCCTCTTCATGGTGCTGACCTTCACCGGCACGCTCAGCGTGCTGCACAGCGGGCGCGACGAGGTGCGCAGCATGCTCGTTGCGGCGATCGGCTGCAATATCGCCTGGGGATTCGTCGATGCGGTGATGTTTCTGCTGCGCACCCTCGTCACGCGAGGTCATCGGCTCAGACTGGTGCGCGCCGTGCGCGATGCGCCGCAGGCGGATCAGGCGCACCGGCTGATCACCGACGTACTCGGCCCGCTCGCCGACGCGCTCGATCCGTCGGAGTTCGAGCGCGTGCGCCGCTGGCTCGCCGCCCAACCGGCGCACGCGCTGCCGAAAGTGGCGCTGACCTGGATCGATGCGCGCGCCGCGCTCGCCGTCTTTCTGCTCGTCTTCCTGTCGACCTTCCCGGTCGTGCTGCCGTTTCTCTTCATCGCCGACCCGGCAACGGCCAAGCGCGCTTCCGCCGCGGTGGCCATCGCGATGCTCTTTGCCTGCGGCTACTCCTGGGGCCGGCACGCGGGATTGAAGGCGTGGCGCACCGGAGTCGTCATGGTGACGCTCGGGATCGCGGTCGAGCTTGTGGTGATCGCGCTCGGCGGTTGAACGCCGCCGCCTATCCCGAGTATTGCGACCCACGCCGCACCCGACGAGCCAGTCGCGAATACCGCCGGTGGTTCTCGCGCCTCGTCAATCTGTCTCCGACATGACGAGCCTCCGCGATTCGCTTCGTCGCGCGCCGAAACTGCACCTTTCCCTAACGTCCTATCGCAACCGAATGCCTACAATTTTTGCGTGGAACAGCCGCGCGGACCCGCGTTGACAGGTCTCCATGAATGCGTGACCCGATCGTGAAAGGTTGCCTATGAAGCTCAGGACCGCCGTGTACACCACGCTCTCGCTCGCGCTCTGCTTCCTGCCGGCGTTGCAGGCGCAAACCCAGCCGGCACCGGCACCGGCAGCACAGCCGGCAGCGACGGCCCCGGCACCGTTCTCGCAGGGCGAACTCGAGGCGATGGTCGCGCCGATCGCGCTCTACCCCGACGCGCTGCTGTCGCAGATGCTGATGGCCTCGACCTACCCGCTCGAGATCGTCGAGGCGGCGCGCTGGCGCAAAGCGAACGCGAGCCTGAAGGACAAGGCGCTCGAGGACGCGCTGCAAAAGCAGAGCTGGGACGCGAGCGTGAAGTCGCTCACCGCCTTCCCCGACGTGCTCAACCGCATGAACGAGGATCTGGCCTGGACGCAAAAGCTCGGCGACGCCTTCCTCGGCCAGCAAAAGCAGATGCTCGACGCGGTGCAGGCGCTGCGCAAGAAGGCGCAGGCCGCGGGCAACCTGAAGAGCAACGAGCAGCAGTCGGTCAAGACCGAGACGCAGGAGAACAAGGAAGTCATCGTCATCGAGCCGGCCAACCCGCAGGTGGTGTACGTCCCGACCTACGAGCCGACCGTGGTCTACGGCGGCTGGGGCTACCCGGCGTACCCGCCGTACTACCCGCCGTACTGGTATCCGGTCGCCACGCCGCTCGTCGCCGGCTTCGCCTGGGGCGTCGGCATCGCCGCGGCCGGCGCGCTGTGGGGCAACATCGGCTGGGGCCACGGCGACGTCAACATCAACGTCAACCGCTACAACGACTTCAACCGCACCAATATCAGCAACAAGAACTGGCAGCACAACGTCGAGCACCGTGGCTCGGTGCCGTACCGCGACAACGCGTCGCGCGACAAGTACGCCGCGCGCGACCGGCAGGCGACGCAGGCGCGCGAGCAGTTCCGCGGCCGCGAGGATTCGCTCGGCGGCCAGGGGCTGGCCGACAAGCATGGCCTGCAGCAGGCGCGCGATAACCCGGCGGTGCGCGACTCGGCGGCCGACCGCGGCGGGGATCGAGGCGGTGATCGGGGTACGGATCGGGGTGGCGACCGCGGCGCGGATCGCGCCGGCGCCGCCACCGCCGACCGTGGCGGCAACCGCGACGCCGGGGGCGTGCGCAGCAGCGCGACCGACCGCGGCGGCGCCTTCGGCGGCGGCGACGGCGCGAGCACGCGCGCGGCAGCCGATCGCGGTCACAGCAGCATGGGCGGCGGCGCGAGCCGCTCGAGCGCGGCGGCCCGGCCTTCCGGCGGCGGCGGCGCGCGCGGCGGTGGGGGTGGCGGCCGGGGCGGCGGAGGCCGCCGATGAAGCCGACCAAGCCGAACGCCGCCCGTACCCAAGTTGACCCGGATCGCGCCATGAACATCACCCCGCTTCACGCCCGTCGCCGTCCGCACTGGATGCTGCCGATCGCGGCAGCCGCACTGCTTGCCGTGGCAAGCGGCTGGGCGTCGGCCGCCGATGCCGCCGCGTCCGCCGCCGCCGCGACGCAGGCACCGCTGCAGCGCAAGACCTTCGCCAGCCCCGAAGCGGCGGTCGAGGCACTGCTCGATGCGATGCGCAAGGATGACGTTGCTGCGCTCGAACGCGTCCTCGGGCCGGGCAGCGTCAACATCGTCTATTCGGGCGACGCCGCCGCCGACCGCGAGGCGCGCAAGAAGTTCGTCTCCGCCTACGACGAGCGCCACGCGCTCGACCAGAGCGTCCCCGGCCGCGCCGTCTTGTCGGTCGGCGCGGACGACTGGCCGATGCCGGTGCCGATCGTCCAACGGCAGGCCGGCTGGACCTTCGACGCGCGTGCCGGGGCGGCCGAACTCGTTGCCCGGCGCATCGGCCGCAACGAACTCGACGCGATCCAGGTCTGCCTCGCCTTCGTCGATATGGAGCGCGACTACGCCGAGCTCGACCGCAACGGCGATGGCACGCTCGAATACGCGGCGCGGCTGGTATCGACGCCGGGCAAGCACGACGGGCTGTACTGGGAAGCCAAGGCGGGCGAGCCGCAAAGCCCGGCCGGGCCCCGGCTGGCGGCGGCCAACCCGAAGCCGCGCGAGGCCGGCAGCCCGCCGACCCCGTTCCACGGCTATTACTTCCGCATCCTGACGAAACAAGGCACCAGCGCGGCGGGTGGTGCGCGCGACTATTTCGTCGAAGGCAAATTGATCGGCGGCGTTGCGCTTCTGGCCTGGCCGGCACGCTACCGCGTCTCCGGTGTGAAGACCTTCATGTGCAACCTGGACGGCACCGTGCTCGAGAAGGACCTGGGCTCGCAAACCTCGTCCAAGGCGGCGAGGATCGTGGCCTATGATCCCGATCCGGCCTGGAAGCCAGCGAAATGAACCGATCGATTCGCCGCGTCGAGCGATCGCTCTGAACCACCGAGGACAGCATGAACGAGAAGCGAAAGTCGAGCGTCTGGACCAAGCAGATCGACGACGTGATGCTCGAGATCTCGCGCCAGTCGGCGACCTGCAAGGTCAGGCTGCTCGACCCCGGCGTCATCGAGGCGGTTTTGCACAACAACGAATCGGTCTGCGGCAGCAGCAACCCGCGCGCCTTCAAGAAGCTGCGCGACACGCTGATGCTGGGCTTCACGCTGCGCGAGAAGGCCTATGACCAGCTCGGCCCGATCGAGGCCGACGAGTTGATCCAGAGCATCCGCGCGAAGCTGCGCGAACGCTTCGGCGACAAGTTGGGCGGATCGGCCAGCTAGGGCTGAGTGCCCGCGCGGCCAGGCCCGGGCCGCTACTTGGCGTACTCGATGCCGGTGGCGGCGCTCTCGACCGTCGTCCCTGCCTGCCCGGCCAGGATTGCGCCCAGCTGCGACAGCTCCCCGATCGCGGCGCGCTTGCCGGTGGCGCGGACGAAGCGGCAGGCGGCATCCACCTTGGGTCCCATCGAGCCGGCGGCGAAGCGCATCGCCGACAAGGCCTCGGGCGAGGCGCGGCGGATCGCGCGTTGAGTGGACGTGCCCCAGCCTTCGTAGACGGCATCGGCGTCGGTCAGCATCACGTACAGGTCGGCGCCGAGCTCGCGTGCCAGCAGTTCGGTCGCGAGGTCCTTGTCGATCACGCATTCGACGCCGACCAGCTTGCGCTCGGCGTTAGGGTCGTACGCGGTCGGGATGCCGCCGCCGCCGGCGGCGATGACGATGGTGTGCTTCTCCAGCAGCCATTTCATCGGCCGCAGCTCGAAGATGCGCTTCGGCTCGGGCGAGGCGACGACGCGCCGCCACTTGTCGCCGTCGGGCTTGATCGCCCAGCCCTTGTCGGCGGCGAGCCGTTCGGCGTCGGCCTTGTCGTAGACCGGGCCGATGAACTTGGTCGGATTCGCGAAGGCCGGGTCCTGCGGGTCGACCTCGATCATCGTCAGCAGCGTCGCGAAAGGCCGCTCGAAGGGCAGCAGGTTGCCGAGTTCCTGCTCGATCATGTAGCCGATCGAGCCCTCGGTCTGCGCGTCGAGCACGTCGAGCGGGTAGGTCTCGACCGCGCCGTAGGCCGCGCCCTGCAGCGCGAGCAGCCCGACCTGCGGGCCGTTGCCGTGGCCGACGACGAGGTCGTGCGCGACCGCGACCGGCGCCAGCGCCTGCGCGGCGATGCGCACGTTCTCGCGCTGGTTCTGCGCCGTCATCGGCTGGCCGCGGCGCAGCAGCGCATTGCCGCCCAGGGCGGTGACGATCAGCATGATTCTTCCTTCCTCGCCCGGCGCCGTTGCCAGACGTAGACCGGCAGCCCGAGCAGCAACAGCGTCAGTCCGTACAGCACCGCCTGCGGGCCGCAGCCGTAGATCGTGAACAGCGAGAACACGAATGCGATCAGCTCGACTGCGCCGACACGCGGTGCATGGTCACCGCGCGTCCCGGTCCAGGCGGCCACCAGCGGCACGGCCAGCGCGCAAAAGGCATAGGGCACCACCGCCGTCATCGTAGACAAGCTCACCAGCAGGTTGTAGAACGCACGCACGCCGGGCGAACCCGAGGCCTGGAAGGCCACCAGCAGCGTCGCCAGCGTCGCCGAGATCGCGATGCCCAGCGCCGGCACGCCGCGTGCCGACAGGCGGCCGAAGACGCCGGGGAACAGGCCGTCGTGCGCGGCGGCCATCGGCACCTGGCCCATCAGCAGCGTCCAGCCGTTGAGTGCGCCGATCGACGAGACGATGACCGCGAGCGCCACCGCCAGCGCGGCGCCTTCGCCCCACATCATCCGTGCGGCATCGGCAAACGGCGACACCGAACTCATCAGCTGCTCGCGCGGCACGACGCCGAGCACGACCACCGTGCCGAGCACGTACAGCGCCGCGGCGATGGCGACGCCGATGATGGTCGAGCGCGGGATCGTGCGCGCCGCGTCGCGCACGTCGCCGGCCGGTACCGTGGCCGACTCCAGCCCGAGGTAGGCGAACATCGTCAGCGGCGCCAGCGCCGCGGCGGCGCTCAAGAGCGGCTCGCCGCTGGGGTTGAACTGCGACAGGTTCTCGCGCTGCACGTAGAACAGCCCGACGAGCGCGATGCCGACGAAGGGCACCAGCTTGGCATAGGTGGTCACCTCGGCGAACAGGCCCGCCGCCTTCACGCCGCGCAGGTTGATGCCGACCACCGCCCAAATCGCGCCCAACGTCAGCGTCAAAGCCATCGGCTTGTTGTTCAGCGCCGGCAGCAGGTTCATCAGCGCGCCGGCAAAGGCGAAGGCGATTGCCGGCAGCGAGGCCCAGACCGAGATCCAGTAGCCCCAGGCGATCAGGAAGCCGGCGAAGTCGCCGTACGCCATGCGCGTGTAGGCATAGGGCCCGCCGGTCGCCGGCACGACCGCCGCCAGGCGCGCGAAGGTCAGGCCCAGGCAGATCGCGCCGATGCCCATCACGATCCACATCACCACTGCGAGCATGCCGTAAGGCGCGACCGCGGCCGGCGACAGGTAAAAGCCCGAGCCGACCATGTTGCCGACGACCACGGCGACGCACGCCGCCAGCCCCAGGCTCTTGGCGCGCTCGGCGGTCGCGGCCATCGGGTCGGCGTCGGGCCGCGCGCGTCAGTCGCCGAGCGTGGCGACGAGGATCGCCTTGATCGTGTGCAGCCGGTTCTCGGCCTGCTCGAAGGCGATGTTCCACTCGCTCTCGAAGACCTCGTCGGTCACTTCGAGGCCGTCGCTGATGCCGTAGGTCTCGGCGATCTGCTTGCCGAGCGTCGTCTCGGTGTCGTGGAAGGCCGGCAGGCAGTGCATGAACTTGACCTGCGCGTTGCCGGCGGCCTTCATCAGCTTGGCGTTCACCTGATAGGGCATCAGCAACTTGATGCGCTCCTTCCACACTTCTTTCGGTTCGCCCATCGACACCCAGACATCGGTGTGGATGAAGTCCACATCCTTCACCGCCTTCTTGGGGTCGTCGGTGATCGTCAGCGTGGCACCGTATTTCTTCTCCAGATCGCGCGCGATGGCGACGAACTCGTCCGCCGGCCACAGCTTCTTCGGCCCGCAGATGCGCACGTCCATGCCCATCAGGCAGCCGACGATCATCAGCGAGTGGCCCATGTTGTTGCGGGTGTCGCCGAGGAAGGCGTAGCTGATCTGCGCCACCGGCTTGTCGCTGTGCTCGCGCATCGTCATCACGTCGGCCAGCATCTGCGTCGGGTGGTATTCGTCGGTGAGGCCGTTGAAGACCGGCACCCCGGCGTACTTCGCGAGCGTCTCGACGCCGCTCTGGCTGGCGCCGCGGTACTCCAGCGCATCGAACATGCGGCCGAGCACGCGCGCGGTGTCCTTGAAGCTTTCCTTGTGGCCGATCTGCGAGCCCGCCGGGTCGAGGTAGGTGACGTTCGCGCCCTGGTCGTGGCAGGCAACCTCGAATGCGCAGCGCGTGCGCGTCGAGGTCTTCTCGAAGATCAGGCAGATCTCCTTGCCCTGCAGATGCATCTGCTCGGTGCGCGCATACTTGGCGCGCTTGAGGTCGCGCGCCAGGTCGAGCAGGTAGCGGAACTCGCGCTGCGTGTAGTCCTGAACCGTCAGCAGCGAGCGGTTGCGCAGGTTGAAGCTCATCTGAATTCCTTGAGTCGGACGACGGGTGGCGATCGGCCGGCCACGATAGTGAACGAAGCCTTCGTTGGCAAGCGGCCGCCGCGGAATCGGCTTCGCCGGGCCGCCGCAGGCGCTTCACGGGGGTGGGCCATTCAGTACGCCGGATCGCGCGAGATCGGGCAGGTCATGCAGTGCCCGCCGCCGCGGCCACGGCCAAGCTCGCTGCCGCGTACCGTGATGACCTCGACCCCGGCCTTGCGCAGCAGCGTATTGGTGTGCGGGTTGCGATCGTAGGCGACGACCACGCCGGGTTCGAGCGCGACGACGTTGTTGCCGTCGTCCCACTGCTCGCGCTGCGCCTGCCAGGCGTTGCCGCCGGTCTCGACGACGCGCAGCTCCGGCAAACCCAGCGCTTCCTTGACGACCTCGAACAGATGCCCCTTGTCGGCATGCACCTCGATGCCGCCCTTGCCGTCGGGGCGCGCGCTGTAGCAGCGCACCTGGTCGGCGACATCGCGATACGCGGTGACGAGGTCGCGGTCGCAGAAGCTGAATACCGTGTCCAGATGCATCGCGGCCCGGCTCTTGGGCATCAGGCAGCCGATCACGCGCGTCGCGGCGCCCTGCGCCAGCAGCACGTTGGCGAGTTGGAACACCGCCTGGCGGCTGCTGCGCTCGCCCATGCCGATCAGCACGACGCCCTTGCCGACCGGCATCACGTCGCCGCCTTCGAGCGTCGAGGCGCCGAAGCGCTCGTCGCTGTCGCCCCACCAGATATTGAAGTTGGCATCCTTGAATCGAGAATGGAACTTGTAGACCGCGCGCTGCAGCAGCGTCTCGGGCTGGCGCGCCGGCCAGTACATCGGGTTGCAGGTGACGCCGCCGTAGATCCAGCACGACGGGTCGCGCTGGAACAGCGTGTTCGGGATCGGCGGGATCAGGAAGTCGGTGGCGTCGTATGCCTCGATCAGCATCTGCGTGCGCTCGCTCTTGGGCAGGTCGAGGATGGCGATGCCGCCGATCAGGTGTTCGGCGAGATTTTGCGCCGGCATCTCGTCGAGCCAGGCGCGCATCGCGTCGACCATGCCGAGGCCAACGTCGTTGACGGTCACGCGCCGCTCGAGCACCCAGTCGCGTGCCGCCTTGTCGGCCAGCGTCTCGGCGAGCATCTCGTGCAGGTCGATGACCTCGGTGCCGCGCTCGCGCATCTTCAGCACGAAGTCGTAGTGGTCCTTCTGCGCCTCCTGTACCCACAGCACATCGTCGAACAGAAGCTCCTCGGCGTTGCCCGGCGTCAGCCGCTGGTGTGCGAGACCGGGGCGGCAGACCATCACCGTGCGCAGCTTGCCGACTTCGCTATGAACTCCCAGTGCTTGCATCATTCGTCTCCTGCGGCGTCATTCGGGCAGCGCGACCGTCTGGAAGAACTCTTTCGCCAACGCACCCGGCGCGCCGAAGTAGGTGGTGTACAGCGTACCGATCTCGGGCGAGCGGTACAAGCGGCTCAGCGTGCGATCGACCAGCAGGCGCAAGTCGCTGTCGCCGCGCGGCAGCGCCAGCGCGAATGGCTCGCGTGTAAATCTGCGTTCGATCACCAGCAGCTGGCCCGCGCCGGGGCCGCGCTGCGCGAGGTCGAGCAGCACCGGCCGGTCGCCGAACAGCACGACCGCGCTGCGGTCGAGCACCATCTGGATGCCGGCGGCATAGTCGGGCACCTTGACGACATTGACCTCGACACGGCGTCGGCGCAGCGCCTCCAGCAGGCTCGCCTCGACCGTCGTGCCGCCGACGACCGCCGCCGTCACGTTCTGGCCGAGTTCGCCGGGGTTGCCGCGCCACAGCGGCTTGGCCGGCTCGGCGCGGCCCGCCAGCACGTCCCGCACACGCCGGTCGCCGTCGATGCGCATCACGGCGCCTGTGCCGGCCAGGAAGATCGGCAGCGAGAAGTCGAAGTTCGCGCGCCGCGCCAGCGTCGGTGTATCGGTGCCGCAGCTCAGGTCGATCCTGCCCTGTTGCAGCAGCTCGAAGCGGCTCGTCGCGGTGACCGGCACGAACTCGATCTGCAGGTTCGGCAGATTCAACTCGGCTTTCACCGCATCGGCCACCTTCTGGCACAGCGCGACCGAGAAACCGGCCGGCTTGCCAGCGTCCGTATACGCGAAGGGCCGGGCATCGGCGCGGTAGCCGAAGGTCAGCTTGCCCGTTTCGCGTGCCTTGTCGAGCACACCGGCCGCCACCGCGGTCGACGCCGCGCCGAGCACGAGACCGGCGGCAATCAGCGTCACGCGCAGCGACCGAAGGAAGAACGAGAGGTGGTTCATCGTATCGTCCTCCCGTTCAGCTCTTGGCCACCGCCGGCGCGAAGCGCGGCGCGATCAGGCCCCACACCAGATAGCCGAGGGCCAGCACCAGCATGCCGCCCATCACCGCGTCCTTGCCAGAAGCCCACAGCGCATAGATCGAATAGGCGAGCGCGACGAGCGCGACGAAGGTGTTCATCTTGCTCTTGCCCGGGTCGACCTTGGCGTCGCGCATCATCACCCACAGCGCCGACAAGGCGATGACGTAGGGCAGCACGTTGGTCACGACCGCCAGGTTGACGAGCGCCGAGAACTGCTCGTTCAGATCCGGCGAGATCGTCATCAGCGCCATCAGCGACTGCAGCACGCCCATGATCACCATGCCGGCGATCGGTGCGCCGGCGCCGGTCGCCTTGCTGAAGATGCCCGGAAAGAGCTTGGAGTCGGCCGCGTCCTTGGCGGTCGAGGCGAGCGTGAACTGCCAGCCGAGCAGCGAGCCGACGCAGGCCATGACCGCGAGCGCCATCACGATCTGGCCGACCAGCGGGTTGAACATCTTGGCGTAGGCGAGGCCGAACGGACCAGTCGATTCGGCGAGTTCGGCGTTCGGCACGATGCCCTGGATCGCCGCGGTCGACAGGATGTAGATTGCCGCCGCGCCGAGCGTGCCGAACATGCAGGCGAGTGGCACGTCGCGCTTCGGGTTCTCGACCGCCGACGCATTCTGCGACGCCGACTCCAGACCGAGGAAGGCCCAGAGCGTGAGAGCGATCGACGAGCCCATGCCTTCGGCGAGGCTGATGCCCTTCGGGTTCCACGCCGCGGCGAAGGTCTCGCCGCTGAACCAGATCCAGCCGCCCAGCGCCATGAAGCCGACCGGCAGGATCACGCCCCAGACCGTGACCGAGCCGATCTTGCCGGTCACACTGGGGCCCCCGAAGTTGGCGACGGTCGTGATCCACAAGAGCGCGATGACGCCGAGCGTGGTTGCGATCGGCGTCGAGGTGAGTGCCGGGAAGAAGCTCGACAGGTAGCCGAGCGCCGAGATCGCGACCGCGACGTTGGCGATGGCGAGCGAGATGAAGTAGAGAAAGAAGACCTGGAAGTAGCCGTCCTTGCCGTAGGCGTCCTCGGCATAGGCGGCCAGCCCCCCGGCGCGCTGGTTGAAGAGGCCGGCCTGCGCGAAGCCCCAGGCGATGGCGAGCGAACCGAGCGCGGTGACGAGCCACGAGGTCAGCGAGATCGCGCCGACCTTGGCCATGTTCGACGGCAGCATGATGATGCCCGAGCCCATCATGTTGACCATCACGATGAACGTCAGTTGCACGACGTTCATCTTCTTCTGCGGTGCGGCCATGGCCTTGTCTCCTTAGTCTCGGACGACGTAGGTGTGGAAGACGATGCGGCCGTCGATCCGCTCCTGGAACACGCCCTGCACCTCGTAGTTGAAGCCGGGGAAGCGGTTGAACGATTCCTCGAAGGCGTGCAGGTAGTCGAGCATCGGCTGCGCACGGTCGTCCCAGCGCTCGCCGGGAACGACGACACCGATGCCGGGCGGGTAGATCAGCGCCAGCGTCGCCGCGACGCGGCCCTTGCACTGATCCAGCGGCAGGTACTCGACCTCGTTTCCCACCAGCTTGCGGTAGGCGTCCTGCGGCAGCATCGCCAGTTCCGGGAAGCTCTCGGCGCGGAAGCACTTGCGCTGCAGGCCCTTGATGTCGCGGCTGCGGTAGAACTCGTGCATCTCGCGGCACACGCCGCGGATCGTCGCGCCGCCGTAGCGCCCGCTGTTGGCTGCATAGAGCGACGGTAGCACCTGCGAAAGCGGCGCGTCGGCGTCCCACGCGGTCTTGAACATCACCAGCTTGGCGATCAGCGTGTTGAGCTTGCTTTCGTCCTCGGCCGGCGTCATCAGAAAGAGGATGCTGTTCAGATCGCACTTCTCGGGCACGATGCGCTGCTCGCGCAGGAAGTTCGCGACCACCGTGGCCGGCACGCCGAAGTCGGCGTAGTTGCCGGTCTTGCGGTCGATGCCGGGCGTCAGCAGCATCAGCTTGTTCGGGTCGACCATCGCGTAGCCGGGCGCCATGCCGGCATAGCCGTGCCAGGCGGCGCCGGGCTCGAAGTTCCAGCATTGCTGCTCGCGCTTGAGCAGGTCGGTCGGCAGGCTCTCCCACGGCACGTCGATCGCATCGGCGCCGTGGGCGGACTTGCGCACGCTGACGCGGTCCGGCACGAAGGGGTCGAAGAACCACTGCTCCTCGGGGCCGCGGCCGCTGCGCGCGTAGTGCGCGCCGAACTCGCGCAGCTTCTTGCGCGCCTCGATCGTCAGCTCGATGCAGCGGTCCCACAGCATCTCGCCGGCCTTGCCTTCGTGCACCTTGGCGTTGACGTCGAGCGACGCGAACAGCGGGTAGAACGGCGAGGTCGAGACGTGCTGCAGGAACGATTCGTTGAAGCGCGCATGGTCGACGAAGCGCTTCTGCCCGCGCAGGTGCTCGTCGCGCTTGTGGATCTGGCTCGCCTGCGAGAAGCCGGCGCCCTGCTTGTGCACCGACTGCGTCGAAAAAAGGCCGGGCATCTCGGCCGTCAGCGCCGCCGGTTCGAGGCGCATCGGGCTGTGGCCTTCGAACAGCGGATGAAAGGCGTTGTAGCCGATCCAGGCTTCGTCCCACAGCACGTAGTCGCACAGGTGGCCGATTCTCTCCAGCACCTTGCGCACGTTGTAGACCGTGCCGTCGTAGGTGCACAGCTGGATGCAGGCCATGCGGAACGGCCGTGGCGCGTCGGCGCGCGCCTTGTCCTCGACCAGCGGGTGCCGGCGGATGGCGTCGCGCAGCGCGGCTTCGTCCCAGGCGTCGAAGTCCACCGGGCCGATCATGCCGAAGGCGTTGCGCGCGGTGGGCAGGAACACGGGCACCGCGCCGGCCTGCACCAGCGCGCCCTGGTGCAGCGACTTGTGGTTGTTGCGGTCGAACAGCACCAGGTCGCCGCGCCTGAGCAGCGCGCCGGTGACGATCTTGTTCGAGGTGCTGGTGCCGTTGAGCACGAAGTAGCTGCGGTCGGCGCCGAAGACCTCGGCCGCATGCGCCTGCGCTTCGTTGGCCGCGCCTTCGTGGATCAGCAGGTCGCCGAGTTCGACGTCGGCGTTGCACAGGTCGTTGCGAAAGATCGCCTCGCCGAAGTGCTTGAAGAACAACTGCCCGGGCGGCGACTTCTTGTAGAACTGCCCGCCCTGGTGGCCGGGGCAGTCGAAGGCGATCGTCGCCTTGCCGTCGTAGGCCATCAGCTTGCCGAAGAACGGCGGCAGCAGGCTCATGCCGTAGCGCATGAGGCTGGCGATGACCTGCTTGGCGTAGAAGGTCGGCGATTGCTGGCCGAGATAGATGTAGCCCTCGACCTCGCCCAGGCCGCCGACCACCGGCAGGTCGCTGATGCGGTGGCTGTCGGCGAGCGCCCACAGCGGCGTGCGAAAGCCGAGTGCGCGCACGCCGCGCACCAGCGCCTTCGCCGACTCGAGGTGCGATCCGTCGGTGAGCACGATGTAGGCGCCGACCGAGGCGTCCTCGCCGAGGTCGCGTTGCGCCTGCGCGCTGACTTCGATCTCGTAGCCTTCGGCGGCGATCTGCGCCAGCAGATCCTTCGTTGCCGGATCCGCCGGGTCGACGATCGCCACCACCTTCAGCAGCTTGTGGAACGGAATCGGCACCGCCTGCGGCGCGAGCGAATAGTTCGAATACCGGTTCACGGCTTCAGCCCTCCTTCACGCAGTCCACCAGCCACGTCTTGTGGCCTTTCTTGTCGATGTCGAAGCGCGGGCCGTGGATGTCGGCCTCGAAGCCCGGGAAGCGGTCATCGGAGTCGCGCGCGAACTTCAGGTAGTCGACGATCGAGCCAGTCGTGAAGCGTTCGCCGGGCATGATGAGCGGGATGCCGGGTGGGTAGGGCACCAGCATCACCGCGGTGACGCGGCCCCTGAGCTTGTCGATCGCCACCGGCTCGACGCGGCCGTGCACCATGCGGTCGTAGGCCTCGGACGGCGTCATCGCCGGCTCCGGCAGCTCGGTGTACATCGCGTTCATCGCGACCGCAGTGTCGTTGTCGCGGTAGAAGGCGTGCAGCGCATCGCACAGGTCGCGCAGACCCCAGCCGGCGTAGGCGTGCTTTCCAGCGTCGGCGATCGTGGGCAGCGTGTCGTTCAGCGGCGCGTTGCGGTCGTAGTCCGTCTTGAAGTCGACCAGCGCGTCGACCATCGAGCTCCACTTGCCGCGCGTGATGCCGAGCGAGAACAGGATCAGGAAGCTGTACAGGCCGGTCTTCTCGACGACGAGCCCGCGCTGCCACAAATACTTGCTGACGACCGCCGCCGGGATGCCGCTCTTGCCAAGCTTGCCGCCCTTGCCGAGACCCGGCGTAAGCAGCGTGACCTTGATCGGGTCGAGCATCACGTAGTCGTCGGCGAGCTTGCCGAAGCCGTGCCAGTCGGCCTTCGGGTCGAGCACCCAGTCGGCGGTGGCTGGCGCCTTGGACAGATCGAGCCCGTCGGGCTGCCAGACCTGGAACCACCAGTCGTGCTTCTTGAAACCGGCGCCGAGCGCGGCCAGCGCGCGGCGGAAGTGCATCGCCTCGTCGTGCGTCTCCTGCACGATCGCGCGCCCGCTCGATCCTTCCATCATCGCGGACGAGACGTCGAGCGAAGCCATGATGCCGTAGTGTGGCGACGTCGAGCCGTGCATCATGAAGGCGTCGTTGAAGCGCGTCGTGTCGATCTTGCGCGTCTGTGACTCCTGGATGTGGATCATCGACGCCTGCGAAAACGCCGCCAGCAGCTTGTGCGTCGAGTGCGTCGCGAAGACGAGCGTATGGTCGGCGCGCGGGTGGCCGCGCGGCACGCCCATCGCGTGCCGGCCGGCGTAGAACTCGTGGAACGCGGCGTAGGCGTACCAGGCCTCGTCGAAGTGCAGCGCGTCGACCTGGTTCGCGGCGACGTCCTTGATCTTCTCGGCGTTGTAGCAAAGGCCGTCGTAGGTGGAGTTGGTCACCACCGCGATGCGCACGTTGCCCTTGTGCTTGCGCGCGAGCGGGCTGGCCTCGATCTTCTTCTTGATCGCCTGCGGCGAGAACTGCTCGAGCGCGATCGGGCCGATGATGCCGTAGTCATTGCGCGACGGCATGAAGTAGATCGGCGTCGCGCCGGTCATGATCAGCGAGTGCAGCAGGCTCTTGTGGCAGTTGCGGTCGACGATCACGAGGTCGCCGCGCCCGGCCATCGAGTGCCAGACGATCTTGTTCGCGGTCGACGTGCCGTTCGTGACGAAGTAGGTGTGGTCGGCGCCGAAGACCTTCGCCGCATAGGCTTCGGCTTCCTTCACCGGCCCGGTGTGGTCGAGCAGCGAGCCGAGTTCCGGCACCGAGACCGACAGGTCCGATCGCAAGGTGTTCTCGCCGAAGAACTGGTGCAGCGCATAGCCGGCGGGCGACTTCAGGAAGCCGACGCCGCCGGCGTGCCCCGGTGTGTGCCAAGAGTACGCCGAGCGTTCGGCGTGCTGCACCAGCGCCTTGAAGAACGGCGGCAGCAGATCAGCCAGATAGTCCTCGGCGGCGCGCATGATCTGACGCGCGAGGAACGATGCCGTGTCCTCGTAGAGATACAGGATACCGCGCAGGTTGCGCAGCGCCGCCACCGCCTTTGGCGACGTGCCTTCGAGCGTCACCGTCTCGCCGAGCGCGATCACCGGGAGCCCCGGCGCGCGCTCGTGCACCCTGTTCATCAGGTCGATCAGCCGCTGGCCGGCGCCGCTGTCCTTGCGGATCGCCTCGGCCTCGAAGACGATCGCCGCGAGGCCGCGATGGGCGCCGGCGACGATACCGGCGTCGGCGCCGTTGTCGACCATCAGCGTTCGCCACCCTTCGGCCTGCAGCGCCTGCTCGATCTGCCGCAGCCGCACGCCCGCAACGCTTTGCCTGCCCACCTCGGGGTGCGCGATCAGGATCGGGAAGTGTGCCTTCAGACTCATCTGCGTCTCCGTTTGCGGGATGGGGCGGTCAAACCGGCGGCGAGCTCAGAACGTCACCTTGGTCGAGAACTGCAGCCGGTAGTCGGTCGCCGACTGGCCGTCCTTCTGTTCCAACTCGCCCCAGACGAATTCGAGGCCGGTGAGCACGTTCTTCCACGGCGTGTAGAGCAGATTCACGTTGGCGTAGCTGCCGCGGCGGAACGCCGTCGCCGTCTGGCCGGAAGTGTTGTCCTGCTGGTGCTGCGAGTAGCCGATCGCGCTGCTCCAGTTTGGCGCCCAGACGTGGTTGTAGTAGGCGAGCCAGCCGATCGTCTGCACCGTCTCGGCACGCAGCCCCTGCCCCGGCGCGAGGTCGACGCCGCCGTCGTTCATGTAGCTCGCGATCGCCTTGCCCCAGACGAAACCGGCGTTGATCCGGTCCTTGCCGAATACGTTCAGGCTGCCGGTCAGGTTGATGCCATAGCCGGTTTCGTGGCCCGATGGGTTGTTGTCCGGCGTCAGCGTGTTCTGGTAGCCGACCTGGCGCAGGATTCCCGACGCCTTGAAGTGGCCCCAGTCGCCGTTCGTGCGCCACGATGCGGTCAGATCGGGCAGCCGGTTCCAGCCCGTGAAGCCGGCGCCGAAATCGGGCGAGATCTCGCTGATCTTGCCGGTGTCGAGCGCCGAGTTCGGCGCCTCGAGCGCGAACGCGATCGAGCTCTTGTCGTCGGACCACGGCGTGAAGCGCAACTGCGGGTTGCGCACGAACACCATGCCGCTCGGCCCCCAGTAGTCGATCGTGTTCGGGAAGACGTCGATATCCATGAAGTTGGAGTACGTCTGACCGACGCCGAACTTGCCGAGCTCGGCCCAGATGCTCAGCCAGTGGATCGAGGTGCTGCCGTCGCTGCCGAACAGGTCGAAGCTGAGGTCGGTCTTCACGAGACCGAACGAGGTCGGGATGAAGCTGCGCAGACCGAGGCTCGACTGGCGCGCGCTGAAGATCCAGTCGCCGTCCTTCCCGCAGCCGGCCGACCCGGGGCAGACCACCGGGATCTGCGACGGCCGCAGCGTCGCCGCGAAGTCCGGATTCATGCGCTTGAAGTCGTAGATCGTATCGAGCATGACCTGCCCGTAGACCTCGACGCGCGCCTTCTCGGCGTCGGGCGTGCTCGCATCCTCGGCGCGGGTGCCGACCGACACCACCGGAGCGCCCCAGGTCGCCGGCGCCGGCGCGGAGGCGGCGGCGCCGGGCGTTGCGGCCGCGGCGGCCGCCGGCGCCGTCTTCTGATCCTCGAGCGCCTTGACCCGGCCCTGCAGATCCTCGATCGTCTTCAGCGCCTGATCAAGCCTGGCCTTGAGCTCTTCGTTCGACTGGGCCTGCACGCCGCCTGCCGCCATGCCGGCCGCGATTGCCGCCGCTGCGATGCGCACCTTCATTCTCGTCTCCCGCGTCTGCCTCGACACGCCGTTACGCCGCTGCCGCTAGACTATGCAAGAACACGGTGGGTCGTCTACTTCCCTTTCGGGAAGGTCGCATGGATCGACGCGAGGCAGCGACGGGCTCGACGGCATCGGCGATGCCTTCGGCCGCGCGCCAGACGCCGGGCCCCGACGACCCCACCCACTTCCTGCGCCATGAGCCCGAGCCGCGATCCCATACCATCCGAGGTCGACGAGCGCGACCGATTCGAGTCCCTGTTGATGGAGTTGTCGACGCGCTTCGTCAACGTCGAACCCGACCGGGTCGACAGCGAGATCGAGGAGGCCCAGCGCCAGGTCTGCGAATGCCTCGGACTCGACGCCTCGCTGCTGTGGCAATGGACTGACGATCCGTCGGCCCGGCTCAAGGTCACCCACATGCACCGGCCGCTCGCCGCTCCGCCCGCGCCGACCCAAGCCGAGGCCCGCGCCGCCTTCCCCTGGACCTACGAGCATGTGCTCGCCGGCAGGATGTACGCCCACGCGTCGCTCGACGATCTGCCGCCCGAGGCGGCCTGCGACAAGGCCACGCTGCAGCGCTACCGGGTGAGGTCTAACGTCGGCCTGCCGCTGCGCGTCGGCGGCGGGGCGCCATTGGGCCTGCTGACGTTCAATACCATGCGAGAGCCGCGCGCCTGGACCGACGCCATCATCAAGCGGCTGCAACTGGTTGCCCAGATCTTTGCGACCGCGCTGGCGCGCAAGGAAGCGCATGCGCTGGCGCAGGTGCGCCTGTGCCAGCTCGCCCACCTGAACCGCGTCGCCGCGATGGGCGAACTGACGACGGCGCTGGCGCACGAGTTGAACCAGCCGCTGGGCGCCATTCTGCGCAACGCCGAAGCCGCCGAGCTGCTGTTGCAGGCGGCGGCGCCCGATCTCGCCGAGCTGCGCGCGATCGTCGTCGATATCAAGCACGACGACGCGCGCGCCGGCGGCGTCATCGACAGCCTGCGCAGATTGCTGCGCTATCGCAACATCGAGCCGCAGACGCTCGAGCTTGCTCTCCTCGTCGACGAGGTCGTCGCGATCGTGCAGTCGAGGGCTACGTCGCGCAGCATCGAGGTCGTCAACAAGGTTGGGACAGCCGGGGCACTCAGCGTGCGCTGCGATCGCGTGCAGGTGCAGCAGGTGCTCCTCAATCTGCTGATGAACGCGATCGACGCGATCAGCCTGGCGCCCGCGACGCTGCCGTCGTGCGTCACGATCGACGCGAAGGAGGCCGGCGATGGTCTGGTCGAGGTCTGCATCAGCGATACCGGTCCGGGGATTGCGGCCGGCGCACGAGGCAAGCTGTTCGAGCCCTATTTCACGACCAAGCCCACCGGCATGGGGATGGGTCTGACGATCTCGCGCTCGTTGATCGAGGCGCAGGGCGGCCGCATCTGGGTCGGCGACCAGGGTGCGAGCGGCCAACGCGGCGCGAGCATCCACTTCACGCTGCCGACGGCAGCCGGCGAGGCGCCATGAACGCTGCCGATGGCGTCGTCCACCTGGTCGATGACGACCGCTCGTTTCGCACCGCTGCCGAGCGGCTGCTGCGGGCGCACGGCTTTGCCGTCCACGGCTTCGCCGCCGCCGACCAGTTGCTGAAGGCAATCTCGGCCGACACCCGCGGCTGCGTGATCGCCGACCTGCGCATGCCAGGCATGAACGGGCTCGAGCTGCAGGATGCGCTGGCGGGCACAGGCTCCAGGCTGCCGATCGTCTTCCTGACCGGCGCGGCCGATATCGCCTCGACGGTGCGCGCGATGCGCAGCGGCGCCGAGGACTTTCTGGAGAAGCGCTGCCCCGAGGCACACCTCGTCGCCGCCGTGCAGCGTGCCCTCGAGCGCGACGCCAGCGCACGCGCCGAACGCGAGCGCCTGCAGGCACTGCGCGCACGCTTCCAAGCATTGAGCCGGCGCGAGCGCGAGGTGCTGTCGCATGTGCTGCGCGGCCGCATGAACAAGCAGATCGCCGCCGACCTCGGCATCCACGAACGCACCGTCAAGCTGCACCGCACCGCGATGACGACCAAGCTCGCCGTGCACTCGGGCGCCGAGCTCGTGCGCCTCGCGCAGGCGGCCGGGCTGCTCGACGGCGACGGAACAACCTTCCCGAATGGGAAGTAGACACCGCAGCGGGCGCGGGGCTAGCCTGCGCCCTTGCGCTCCTGCTCATGGCCGATCACCCCTGCATCGCCGTCGTCGATGACGACATCAGCGTCTGCACGTCGCTGAGCCGCTTGCTGCGCCTGGCGCATTTCGAGCCGGTCAGCTATCCCTCGGCGGAAGCCTTCCTCGCCGATGACACGCATGTCCGCTTCGACTGCCTGGTATTCGACGTTCGCATGGGCGGCATGTCGGGGCTCGAGCTGTTCGAGCACATCGCCGCCGACCGCGCCCACCCGCCGGTCGTCTTCATCTCGGCGCTCGACGATCCCGCCGCGCGCGCGCGGGCGCAGGCGCTGGGCTGCGCCGGCTTCTACAGCAAGTCGACCCCGGGCGCCGAGATCATCGCCGCGATCCGCCGGGCGACGATGGGCGCGCACTAGAATCGCGCTCCCCGAGAAGCTTCGGCAAAAGTTCGAGATTCGAATGGCGAAATCATCTGCGGTACTTCGATCGCGAACGGCCGCCGCCTGCGCGACCCTTTTGACGCTGCCCGGGGCTGCGCACGCCTCGTTTCTGCCGCCGGAGGTGATGGACACCGCGGCGATGTACCTCGCCTGGTTCATCGTCTTCGCGGTGCCGATCGGCGCCATCGTGCTGTTCTGGATGGTGCACGTGCTGCCCGAGAAGATCGCGCACAAGCGGCACCATCCGCAGCGCGACGCGATCCAGGTGCTGTGCCTGCTGTCGCTCGTCTTCGGCGGGCTGCTGTGGCCGATCGCGTGGCTCTGGGCCTACACCAAGCCGACGCTGCACCGCATGGCCTGGGGCACCGACAAGCACGACGACTACTTCACGCACATGGCGGAGCTCGCCGAGAAGGGCGAGGTCGGCGGCCACGAACTGCAGCACCTGCACGATGAACTCGTCGCCATCGAAGCGCGCGGCAGCCTGACGCCGGAGCTGCGCCGCGCACGCGAGCGGCTGGACGCGGTCGCGGCGGCGAAAGCCTCGCCGGCGATCGCCGCCGAACAGGCCGTGGGGGGAGCCGCCTGATGGAAGCCCTGCTGCTCGGCATCTATGCCTTCTTCGTCTGGCTCATCTTCATCAAGTTCAAGTGGCTGCCGTGGAACATCACGTCGCAGGTCATCGTCGTCATCATTCCGGTCGTCGCGCTCACCGCGCTGATCCTGACCCTGAACGTCGTCGCGCCGTCGTCGCCCGACGTGCGCGTCTTCAAGTACGTGGTGCAGATCCTGCCGCAGGTGCGCGGCCGCGTCCTCGAGGTGCCGGTCGAGCCGAACCGCCTCGTGAAGAAGGGATCGCTGCTGTTTCGCATCGACCCGACGCCCTACCAGAACGATCTGAACGTCGCCAAGGCACGCCTCGCGGCCGACCAAGCCAAGCTCGCGCAGGCCGGCGCGAATGTGGTCGATGCATCGGCCGCCGGCCGCCAGTTGAACGAGCAGCTCAAGGCGGCGAGCGCCGAGGTGCGTTCGCTGCAGCCGCGGCTCGACCTCGCCCGGCTGCGCGTGCGGCAGAACCGCGAGCTCGTCGCCACCGGCGCCGGCGACCGCTTCGCGCTCGAGCAGTCCGAGGCCAACGTGATCGAGCTCGAGGCGCAGATCGCGACCGCGACCGCCAACGAGGCGCAGGTGGCGCAAAAGCTCTCCGGCCGGGTCGACGGCGAACTGGCGAGCGTCGCGGCGGCGCGCGCGCAGTTCGCGACCGCCAAGGCGCAGGTCGATTCGAGCCGCGCCGATGTGGCCAACGCGCAGTGGAACCTCGATCAAACGGCGGTCTACGCGCCGGCCGACGGCTACGCGATCAACCTGCAGCTGCGGCCGGGCTCGTATGTGGTCTCGGTGCCGCTTGCGCCGGCGATGAGCTTCATCGAGCAGCAGTACCAGGTCATCGCGCTGTACCAGCAGAACGAACTGGTGTGGGTCAAGCCGGGCGACGAAGCGGAGTTCGCGCTCAGCACGATGCCGGGCCGCATCATCAAGGCGAAGGTCGATTCGATCGTCTGGGCCCAGGGCCAGGGCCAGCTGCAGCAATCCGGCACGGTGCCGCAGACCGGCAACTTCCCGCAGGCGCCGGGGCGCTTTCCGGTGCGGCTCGATGTCGTCGACCCCGACCCGGAACTCTTCCTCGCCGCCGGCGCGTCGGGGCACGGTGCGATCTATACCGACCATGTCGAGATGATCCACATCGTGCGCAAGGTCATCGTGCGGGTCGGCGCAATCACCGACTACCTCGTGCTGAAGCTGCACTGATGCGCCCTACCCTGCCGCGCGCCGCCCTCGCGCTCGCCGCACTCGCGGCGGCACTCGGCGGCTGCGCGTTGAAGGATCCGCCATCGACAGCCGAGTTGCAGAAGGACGCCCTGCCGCACACCGCCGTGCCGCCGGCGTGGAAGGCCGGCGACGCGCCCGCGCAGCCGGTCGCCGGCCGCTGGCTCGCCACCTTCGACGACCCGGCGCTCTCGGCGCTGGTCGCCGAGGCCCTCGCCTACAACGCCGATCTGCAGGTCGCCGCGGCACGCGTCGAGCAGGCGGGCGGCTATCTGAAGGTCGCGAGCGGCTCGCTGCTGCCTTCGGTCGGCGTGGCGGGCACCTGGAGCGGTGCGACCGGCTCCGGCGGCGGGCTAAATGCGATCTTCCTGAACGCGTCGCTCGAGCTCGACGTCTGGGGGCGGCTACGCTATGGCGAAGCGGCGGCGCAGCAGCAGGCGCTGGCGGTTCAGGCCGACTACGCCTATGCGCGCCAGTCGCTCGCGGCGACGGTCGCCAAGAGCTGGTTCCTCGCGATCGAAGCGAGCCTGCAACTCGCGATCGTGCGCGACATGCTGCATTCGGCCGAAGCGCTGCTGCAGCTCGCGCAGGACCGGCAGCGTGTGGGCATCGGCAACGAGCAGGCGGTCGCCGATGCGCAGGCGAACGTCGCAAGCACTCGCGACGCCCTGCGCCAGACCGAGCTGTCGCGCGAGCAGGCGCTGCGCGCGCTCGAACTGCTGCTCGGCCGCTATCCGGCCGCCGAGATCGGCGTCGCGCAGACCCTCTCGCCCCTGCCGCCGCCGGTGCCGGTCGGCCTGCCATCGCAGTTGCTCGAGCGCCGACCCGACGTGATCGCCGCCGAGCGCCGCGTCGCCGCCGCCTTCGACCGCGTCGGCGAGGCGCGCGCCGCGCAGCTTCCGCGCATCAGCCTGACCGCCGGGCTGAGCGGCATCTCGAGCGACGTGCTCGTCCTGCAGAGCCGCGACAACCCGGCCTGGGGCGTCGGCGCCAACCTGCTCGCGCCGCTCTACCAGGGCGGCGTGCTGCGCGCGCAGGTCGAAATCCGCAGCGCCGAGCAGAAGGAGGCCGTCGCCGCGTACGCAAGCACCGGGCAGCGCGCATTCGGCGAGGTCGAAAGCGCCCTCGCCGCCGAGTTCGCGCTGCGCGACCGCGCGCAACAGCTCGACACCGTCGTGCGCGACAACGAGCGCGCGCTGCAACTGGCGCAGGTTCAATACCGCATCGGCTCGGCCGATGCGCGCGCCGTGCAGCAGCGCCAGCTCGCGCTCTACTCGGCGCGCACGGCGCGGCTGAAGGTGCGCACCGAACAGCTCGCGCAGCGCGTCAATCTGCACCTCGCGCTCGGCGGCGCCTTCGACGATGCACCGGCGATTCCCGTCGCCGCGCGCTGAGGCCGCACTCGCCCGCACATCCGATCTCTGTCTCACCACTCGAAGGAGGCATCACGCCATGAAGCACTCTAAGAAGAAGGGCAAGTCGTCCGCAGCGGCCGAAGCAAGCGGTGCCGCGCCCGCGACTGCGGACCAGGAGGTGGCGCAGCCGATGTCGGGCAAGGACTACGACAAGGCGCTGAAGAAATTGCACATCGAGCTCGTCAGACTGCAGGAATGGGTACTGCACAAGGGGCTCAAGGTCTGCATCCTGTTCGAGGGCCGCGACGGCGCCGGCAAGGGCGGAACGATCAAGGCGCTGACCGAGCGTGTCAGCCCGCGCGTGTTCCGCGTCGTCGCGCTGCCGGCGCCGACCGAGCGCGAGAAGAGCCAGATGTACGTGCAGCGCTACATTCGCCATCTGCCGGCGGCGGGCGAGGTCGTGATCTTCGACCGCAGCTGGTACAACCGCGCCGGCGTCGAGCGCGTGATGGGCTTTTGCACCGAGGAGCAGACCGACGCCTTCCTTCGGGCCACGCCGCTCGTCGAGCGCGCGATCGTCAACTCGGGCGTCATCCTGCTCAAGTACTGGCTCGAAGTCAGCCCCGACGAGCAGACGCGCCGCCTGAAGGATCGCTTCGCAGACGGCCGCAAGACCTGGAAGCTCTCGCCGATGGACCTGAAGTCCTACAGCCGCTGGTACGACTACTCGCGCGCGCGCGACGCGATGTTCGCCCAGACCGACACCGAGTTCGCGCCCTGGTACGTCGCCCCGTCGGACGACAAGAAGAAGGTGCGGCTCAACATCATCAGCCACATCCTGAGCCGGGTGCCGTACGAGGATCTGCCGCAGGACAAGCCGAAGCTGCCGGCGCGCCAGAAGCCAGGCGACTACAAGGAGCCCGACCGGCCGATGCGCGTCATCCCGCAGGCATTCTGATGACCCAAGGCGGCGCGGCGACAGCGGTCTCGCCGCTGCGTCGCGCCCTGCCCGCGCTTGGCTGGCTGCCGCAGTCGAACCCGCCGTCGCTGCGCGGCGACCTCGTCGCCGGCATCACGCTCGCGGCCTACATGCTGCCGGCAGGGCTAGGCGATGCATCGCTCGCCAACCTGCCGCCGCAGGCTGGCCTGTACGCTTGCCTCTTCTCGGGGCTGGTGTTCTGGCTGTTTTGCAGTTCGCGCCAGACGGCCGTCAGCGTCACGTCGGCGATCTCCGTGCTTGTCGGTGCGACGCTCGGCACGCTGGCCAGCGGCGACGCCGCGCGCTTCGGCGCGCTCGCGGCGGGCACCGCGCTGCTCGTCGCGATGCTGGCGTTGGTTGCCTGGCTGCTGCGCGCCGGCGTCATCGTCAGCTTCGTCTCGGAGACCGTGCTGATCGGCTGGAAGGCGGGCGTCGCGCTCTTCATCGCGAGCACGCAAGTGCCCAAGCTGTTCGGCGTCAGCAGCGGGCACGGTAGCTTCATCGAGCGCGCGTCGGTCTTTCTCGCCCACCTGCACGAAGCCAACGCGCTTGCGCTGACGATGGGCGCTGCCGCGCTCGCCGCGCTCGTGCTCGGCAAGGTGTTCTTCGCCAACAAGCCGATCGCATTGCTCGTCGTCATCGGCGGCATCGCCGCCGCATCGGTGTTGGATGCCGGCGCGCACGGCGTCAAGCTGCTGGGCAGCGTGCCGCAGGGGATTCCGCCGATCGGCCTGCCGGCGCTGCGCTGGAGCGAGCTGAGCGAACTGCTGCCGTTGGCGATGGCGTGCTTTATGGTCGGCGCGGTCGAGACGGCAGCGATCGGCCGCATGTTCGCGATCAAGAGTGGCGTGCGGTTCGACCCGAACCAGGAGTTCCTCGGCCTCGCCGCCGCCAATCTCGGCGCCGGGGTCGGAGGTGGCTTCGCGGTCAGCGGCGGCATGTCGCAGTCGCTCGTCAACGAGAACGCCGGAGGGCGCACGCCGCTGTCCGGGCTCGTCGCGGCCCTCGTCATCGGTGTCGTCGTGCTGTTCTTCTCGGACCTGCTGCGCAACCTGCCGCAACCGGTGCTGGCGGCGATCGTGCTGGCCGCGGTCGCGGGGCTCTTCCGGACCGACGAGCTCGCGCGCCTGTGGCGCTACGACCGGCGCGAGTTCGCGATCGCCGCCGCGGCGCTGGCCGGCGTGCTCGCTGCCGGGCTGCTGCAGGGCGTGCTGATCGGCGCCGCGATCTCGCTCGTGCTGCTGCTGCGGCGCGCATCGCAGCCGCACGTCGCGGTGCTCGGCCGCATCCCTGGAACGGCACGCTTCGGCGACGTGGCGCCGAATCCGGAGAACGAGCGCACGCCGGGGGTGTTCATCTTTCGCGCCGACGCGGCGATCCTGTACTTCAACTGCGAGTACCTGCGCGAGCGCTTCCTCGAACTGCTCGCCGCCGAAGCGCCAGACGCGACGCTTGCGATCTGGAGCCTGACCACAGCGGGCACGGTCGATCTGGCCGGCGCCGAGATGCTGCTGCAACTGCGCCGCGAACTGCAAGCGCGCGGCATCGCGCTGCAGCTCGCCGATGCACGTGGACCGGTACGCGACAACCTGCGCGCCGCCGGCGTCGAGGCACACTTCGGCCCGATTGCCGCCGACCAGTCGATCGCCGCGCTGCTCGACAGCCATCGACAGGCTGCGAAAGACACCTGACACGGACACACCCGCATGACCGACGCCGACTTCCGGTTCCATGAGCAACTGATGCTGCCCGACGGCACGCAGGCGACGCTGCGGCTGATGCGGCCCGACGACAAGGAGCGGTTGATTGTGGCCTTCGCCAAGCTCGACCGGCAGACGGTCTACACCCGCTTCTTCGCCCACCTGAAGCAACTTCCCGAGGGCCCGCTGAACCGCATCGATCGAATCGACCTCGTTCGCCTCGCCGCGATCGTCGTCGTCGTCGGCGTCGGCGACGGCAGCGACGAGGCGATCGTCGGCAGTGCGACGTACGTGGCCGACACCGCGCCCGACGGCGTTCGCGCGGCCGAGCTTGCGTTCACGATCGAAGAAGACTACCAGCGCCAGGGCCTGGCCGGCCGCCTGCTCGCGGCGCTCGCCGGCATCGCGCGCCGCCACGGCATCGAGCGTTTCCACGCCGAGGTGCTAGCGGCCAATGCTCCGATGCTGTCGGTGTTTCGGCGCAGCGGCCTGTCGTTGACGCAGCGCCGCGAGGGCGGCGTGCTGCACATCGAAATGGAGCTTGGCCGACTCTGAGGCCGCGCCGGCCCGTCGGCTGCCCGCCGCGTCGATGCGGTCAAACGCTCGGCGCATCCGATCCGGCTTGCGCGTCGAGCGCACTGACGAGCCGATCGAGCAGCCGATAGGCCTGCGCGACGAGTTCGGGGCCGACGGCGGCTTCGAGCTCGGCATAGGCGGCTTCGACCTGCGGCGCCATCGCAGCGGCCAGCGCTCGGCTCTTGGGCGTCAGCGAAACCTCGAGACGCCGCTGGTCGTGGTCGAGCCGCACCCGCCGCACGAGGCCGACCTCTTCCATGCGCGTCAAGATGCCCGCAAGGCTCGGGCTCGAGATGCCGCACAGCGCGACGATCTGGCGCGGCTCGAGCGGCCCGGTCTCGAGAAGCGCGCGCACGATGCGCCACTGCTGCTCGGTCACGCCATTCGCATTGAGGAGCGGCCGAAAGCGCGCGATCACGCGCTCGCGCGCCTGCAACAGCAGCAGCGGCAGATTGCGATGGGCGAACGCGGGCTGCTGCCGCGCCTGCGCGGCGCGCCGCTTCACGCGGCGATCCCGCGCAAGACGGGCGATGAACCGGATGTCGTCATGGCGCTTGACTCACTCACATGTGAGCGAGTATATTGCTCACATGTTAGCGATTCAACCCCGGTGAGCTTTCACCCGATGCTGCCGCCCCTCCCGTTGCGGTTCGAATTCGCGCCGTGGCACCTGTCGGGCATCGTCTACGGCACGCTGCTGAACGACCCGCAGGCGCTCGCGGCGCTCGGCGCCGCGGCAAGCGCGCCGCCGTACAAGGCGCCGCCGAGGGCCCCGGTGCTCTACCTGAAGCCACGCAATACGCTGCGCACGAGCGGCGCGGTGGTCGAATTGCCGGCCGGTGGCAATGCCTTCGAAATCGGCGCCGCGCTCGCCGTCGTCATCGGGCGCGCCACATGCCGGGTGCGCGCCGCCGACGCCGCGGCGCATATCGCCGGCTGGACGCTCGTCGCTGACCTGGGATTGCCGCAGCCGAGCCTGTATCGGCCGAATGTGAGCTTCAAGGCGCGCGACGGTTCGTGCCTCGTCGGCCCGCGCGTCGTGCCGGCCGCGGCGATTGCCGATCCGCAAGGCCTGGAACTGCGCGTGCGCATCGACGGCGAAGTCGTCCATCGAGCGTCCACCGGCGGGATGCTGCGGCCCATCGCGCAATTGCTGCAGGACGTCTCCGAATTCATGACCCTCGCGCCGGGCGATATCCTGATGGCAGGCAGCGCCGCCGACGCGCCGCGCTGCGCTGCGGGGCAATCCTTCGCAATCGACTGCGAGCCGATCGGCACCCTCGAAGGCCGCGTCGTCACCGAAGGCGTGCCGGCATGAAGACCGCGCGCGTTGCCTACGGCGGTGCGATCCACGCCGCCACGCCCGACCCCGCCGGGCTGCGCCTGGCCGACGGCCGGGTGCTCGCCGAAGCGGACGTGGTCTGGCTGCCGCCGTTCGAGGTCGGAACGATCATCGCCCTCGGCCTGAACTATGCCGACCACGTGAAGGAACTCTCGAAGGAGCTGACCGTCACCGCACGCGACGAGCCGCTCGTCTTCCTCAAGGGCCCCGGCAGCCTGATCGGCCACCGCGGCTTCACGCGCCGGCCGCAGGGCGTGGCCTTCATGCACTACGAATGCGAACTCGCGGTCGTCATCGGCGCCACCGCACGGCGCGTGAAGGCGGCGGATGCGATGCACCATGTCGCCGGCTATACGGTGTGCAACGACTATGCGATCCGCGACTATCTCGAGAACTGGTACCGCCCCAACCTGCGCGTGAAGAACCGCGATGGCGCGACCGTCCTCGGCCCCTGGTTCGTCAATGCCGCCGACATTGCCGACCCGCACGACCTGCGGTTGCGAACCCTCGTCAATGGCAAGGTCACGCAGCAGGGCCACACTTCCGACATGGTCAATGACATTTCCGCGCTGATCGAGTACCTGAGTGGCTTCATGACGCTGCAGGCGGGCGACGTGATCCTCACCGGCACGCCCGACGGCGTCGTCAACGTCAACGAGGGCGACGAGGTGGTCTGCGAGATCGACGGCATCGGCCGCCTCGTCAATACGCTCGTCGGCGACGCCGCGTTCGGGCGCTGAGCGCGGGCACAGGAGCAGCATTTCATGCGCATCGAGCATCTGATCGACGGCCAGGCCGTCAAGAGCCGCGACTATTTCGAGACCGTGGATCCGTCGAACCAGGAGATCCTGGCCGAGGTCGCAAGCGGCGGCGAAGCCGAGGTCGAGGCCGCGGTCGCCGCCGCGAAGGCCGCCTTCCCGAAGTGGGCCGGGCTTGCCGCGACCGAACGCGCCCGCCTCCTGCGCAGGCTCGGCGACCTGATCGCCGCCCAGGCGTCCGAGATCGCGCGCACCGAGACGATGGACACCGGGCAGGTGATCGCGCAGACCGGCAGGCAGTTGATCCCGCGCGCGGCGGACAACTTCCACTATTTCGCCGAGATGTGCACCCGCGTCGACGGCCACACCTATCCGACGCCGACGCACCTGAACTACACGCTGTACCACCCGGTCGGCGTCTGCGCGCTGATCAGCCCGTGGAACGTGCCGTTCATGACGTCGACGTGGAAGGTCGCGCCGGCGCTCGCCTTCGGCAATACCGCGGTGCTGAAGATGAGCGAGCTGTCGCCGCTGACGGCCGCGCGGCTCGGCGAACTCGCGCTCGAAGCGGGCATTCCGCCCGGCGTGCTCAACGTCGTGCACGGCTACGGCCGCGATGCCGGCGAGCCGCTGTGCCGGCATCCGGACGTGCGCGCGATCTCGTTTACCGGCAGCACCGCGACCGGCAATCGCATCGTGCAGACGGCGGGCCTGAAGAAATTCAGCATGGAGCTCGGCGGCAAGAGCCCGTTCGTGATCTTCGACGACGCCGACCCGCAGCGCGCGCTCGACGCCGCGGTCTTCATGATCTTCTCCAACAACGGCGAGCGCTGCACCGCCGGCAGCCGCATCCTCGTGCAAAGGTCGATCTACGCCGACTTCGCCGCGAAGTTCGTCGCGCGCGCGAAGCGCATCGCGGTCGGCGACCCACTCGTCGAGAAGACGATCGTCGGCCCGATGATCAGCCAGGGGCATCTGGCCAAGGTGCGCAGCTATATCGAGCTCGGCACTAAGGAAGGCGCGACGCTGCTGTGCGGCGGACTGGACGCGCCGGACGTGCCGGCACACGTCGCGAAGGGCAACTTCGTGCTGCCGACGGTTTTCGCCGACGTCGACAACCGGATGCGCATCGCGCAGGAGGAGATCTTCGGCCCCGTCGCCTGCCTGATCCCGTTCGACGACGAAGCCGACGCGATTCGCCAGGCCAACGACATCGCCTACGGGCTGTCGAGCTACGTCTGGACCGAGAACCTCGGCCGCGCGCACCGCGTCGCCGCGGCGATCGAGGCCGGGATGTGCTTCGTCAACAGCCAGAACGTGCGCGATCTGCGCCAGCCCTTCGGCGGCACGAAGGCGAGCGGCACCGGGCGCGAAGGCGGCACCTGGAGCTACGAGGTCTTCCTCGAGCCGAAGAATGTCGCCGTCTCGCTCGGCAGCCACCACCTGCCGCGCTGGGGAACGTGACGATGCGCGGATTCGATCCCACACCAGGAGCCCGCCATGGGTAAGCTCGCGCTCGCCGCGAAGATCACGCACGTGCCGTCGATGTACCTGAGCGAGCTCGACGGCCCGAGCAAAGGCAAACGACAGGCGGCGATCGACGGCCATATCGAGATCGGCGGCCGCTGCCGTGCGCTCGGCGTCGACACCATCGTCGTCTTCGATACCCACTGGCTCGTCAACGCCGACTATCACGTCAACTGCGCGCCGCACTGGAGCGGCGTCTATACGAGCAACGAGCTGCCGCACTTCATCAGCAACATGCCCTTCGAGCTCGACGGCAACCCGGCGCTCGGCACGCTGATCGCCGAGGTCGCGACCGCAATGGGTGTCTTCACGCGCGCCCATCCGGCGACGACGCTCGCGCCCGAGTACGGCACGCTGGTGCCGATGCGCTACATGAACAACGATCGCCACTTCAAGGCGGTCTCGGTCTCGGCGCTGTGCACGGTGCACTACCTTGCCGACAGCGCGCGCCTAGGCTGGGCGATCCGGCGCGCAATCGAGGATCGCTACGACGGCACCGTCGCGATCTTCGCGAGCGGATCGCTCAGCCACCGCTTCGCGCAGAACGGCAGCGCCGACGCCTATCGCGACAGGATCTGGAGCCCCTTCCTCGAGCGGCTCGACCACGACGTGGTCGGCATGTGGCAGCGCGGCGAATGGCGCGACTTCTGCGACATGCTGCCCGAGTACGCCGCCAAGGGTCACGGCGAGGGCTTCATGCACGATACCGCGATGCTGCTTGGCGCGCTCGGCTGGAACCACTACGACCAGGGCGTCGATATCGTCACGCCCTACTTCCCGAGTTCGGGCACCGGCCAGATCAATGCGATCTTTCCGGTCTCGCCGATGCCGGCACATCTATCGGGCATCGGCGACCCCAGCACACCGGCGCTGGCGGGCGGCCGGCTCTGAGGCGGAGACTTCGCACGTGCCGCACCTCGTCGTGCTCTACACCCCCGGCCTCGACGCCGAGACCGATATGACGATGCTTTGCCGCAGGCTTGCCGATGCGATGCTCGCGGTGCGCGACGAGGCCGGCCGGCAGGTCTTTCCGACCGGCGGCGTGCGCGTGCTGGCCTACCCGGCGGCGCACGCCGCGGTGGCCGACGGCTCGGGCGAACATGGCTTCGTCTACCTCAATCTGCGCATCGGGCGCGGCCGCAGCGCGGCGACGCTCGAGGCGGCGGGCGATGCGCTCGCCGCCGTGGCGCGGGCGCATTTCGCACCGCTCCTCGAGCGGCGCCGTCTCGGCCTTACGCTGCAGATCGACGAGGGCCAGGAGGTCTACGATGCCAGGTTCGGCAACCTGCACGCGCTGTTCGCACCGAAGGGCTGAGATCCATGCTGGACACGCCGACGATCACGCAGCTCGCACGCGAGCTCTACGACGCGCGCAAGACGCGCACACCACTGCGCCACTTCTCGCGGCGCCATCCGTCGATGACGGTCGCCGACGGCTACGCGATCCAGCGCGCCTGGGTCGCGCTCGAAATCGCCGACGGCCGCAGCATCGAGGGCCGCAAGATCGGCCTCACGTCGCGCGCGATGCAGCAGGCGAGCCAGATCACCGAGCCCGACTACGCGCCGCTGATGGACGACATGTTCTTCGAGCAGGGCACCGACATCGCGATCGACCGCTTCATCGCGCCGCGCGTCGAGGTCGAGCTCGCCTTCATCCTCGGCCGGCCGCTGAAGGGGCCGGGCGTGACGCTCTTCGACGTGCTCGCCGCGACCGACTACGTGAGCCCGGCGCTCGAGATCATCGATGCGCGCATCGAGCAGTTCGACCGCGAGACCAAGGCGCCGCGCAAGGTCTTCGACACGATCTCGGACTTCGCCGCCAACGCCGGCATCGTGCTCGGCGGGCGGCCGGTGCGGCCCGACGCGATCGACCTGCGCTGGGCCGGCGCGATGCTGTTCAAGAACGGCGTGATCGAGGAGACCGGGCTTGCCGCCGGCGTGCTCAACCACCCGGCAACGGGCGTTGCCTGGCTCGCCAACAAGATCGCGCCGCACGACGAGCAGCTCGACGCCGGCAACGTCGTGCTCGCCGGCTCGTTCACGCGGCCGACGACCGCAGTTGCCGGCGACACGCTCCACGCCGACTACGGAGCGCTCGGCACGGTATCGTTTCGCTTCGTTTGAGGCGCCGCGGCATGCGCCTGGCCAACCCTTTCCTCTCCCGCTGACCCTGCGAGGCAGACCATGCAGATCGCACAGAACACCTTTCGCGACGCCCTGCGCGCCGGCCGGCCGCAGATCGGCCTGTGGGCCGGCCTGGCGAGCGCCAACACGGCCGAAGCGCTCGCTTCCACCGGATTCGACTGGCTGCTGCTCGACGGCGAGCACGCGCCGAACGACCCGCGCAGCGTGCTCGAGCAGTTGCGTGCCGTCGCGCCCTACCCCGTCCATCCGATCGTGCGCCCGGTGCAGGGCGACGTCGCGCTCGTCAAGCAGTACCTCGATATCGGCGCGCAGACGCTGCTCGTGCCGATGATCGACACCCCCGAGCACGCCGCGCTGATGGTGCGCGCGATGCGCTATGCGCCGGCAGGCATTCGCGGCATGGGTGCGGCGCTGGCGCGCGCGTCGCGCTGGAGCCAGGTCGACGACTATCTGCACCAGGCCGATGCGCAGATGTGCCTGCTGGTGCAGGCCGAGACGGTCGAGGCGATGCGCAACCTCGCCGCGATCGCCGCCACCGAAGGCGTCGATGGCGTCTTCTTCGGGCCGGCCGACCTGTCGGCATCGATGGGCTTTCGCGGCCAGCCGACCCATCCCGAGGTGCAGCGCGCGATCCTCGAAGGCATCGCGACGGTGCGCGCCGCCGGCAAGGCCCCCGGCATCCTCGCCACCGACCCGGCGCTCGCCCAGCAGTATCTGAATGCCGGCGCTCTCTTCGTCGCCGTCGGTCTGGATTCGAGCCTGCTCGTCAACGCCGCGCGCGCACTCGCGCAGCGCTTCAAGCCTGGCGGCGGCCTGCCGGCGTCGACCTATTAGCCGAAGCGGACCGGTTCGGAACGCAGCGATGCATGGCAGCATCGACAAGCGATGAAGAACCCGGTTCTTCTCGACCTGCCGGCGGCGATCCAGAGCCAGCGGCTACTGCTGCGCAGCCCGCGAAGTGGGGACGGTGCGGCGCTGCACGAGACGATCGTCGAGTCGCTGCCCGAACTCAGGCGCTTTCTTGCTTCGCTGCCGTGGGTCGCCGAAGAGCAGACGCGCGAATCGGCCGAGGTCTTCTGCCGCAATGCTGAATCGAACTTCCTGACCCGAAGGAACTTGCCCTTTCTGATGTTCGCGAAGGAGTCGGGTTGCCTGATTGGCGTCTGCGGCCTGCACCGCACGGTCTGGGACGTGCCAAAGACCGAGGTCGGCTACTGGGTACGAAGCTCCGAATCCGGCAAGGGCTACGTCACCGAAGCGGTGACGCGCCTCGTGGCCTTCGCATTCGAGGCGCTCGCGGCCGAGCGGATCGAGATCATCACCGACGCCGAGAACCTCGCCTCGCGCCGCGTCGCCGAGCGCTGCGGCTTCACGCTCGAAGGCCTCCTGCGGCGCGAACGGCGCGCACCAGACGGCAGCCTTCGCAACACCTGCGTCTACGCCAGGCTGGCGGATCGCTGAAGCGGCCGGTCGGCGCGCGGTGCGCTCGGCACGACGACCGTGGAGCGCGCTTCCTGAACGAAGTCCGCATGCGACATCAGTCTCGCGCGCTGCCGCGCGAGGACTTGCGCCTCGGGTCTCAAGCGCTCCCGGGGCTGAGGCTCCCTGGCGACCTTCGCAGCCACTGCATCAGCAGCGCCAGTGCAATCAGACTGAGGCCCACCGCGTCGGCCCAGGCGCTCGGGTAGACGAGCAGCAGGCCGGCGACGATGAAGGCGAAGCGTTCCCACCAGCGGCAGCGCAGCAGGGCCCAGTTCTGCGCGCCGCAGGCCAGTGCGGCGATGCCGGCGGACGCGGTGGCAACGATCCATGCGACCTCCCACCACGACACGCCCGCCGGAGGCTTGAGCAGCAGCCCGGCGCCGGCCGGATCGAGCACGAAGACGAACGGCAGCAGGAACGCCGGCAGCGTGTACTTCCACGACTGCATCGTCGTCTTGTACGGGTCACCGCCGGTGATCGCGGCCGCGGCAAACGGCGACAGCGCCGTCGGCGGCGAAACTTCGGATAGCACCGCATAGTAGAAGATGAACATGTGCGCGGCATAGTCGGGAACGCCGAGCTTGGTGAGCGCAGGCGCAGCGATCACGGCGCAGATGATGTAGCTCGCCGTCACCGGCACCGCCAGGCCGATGACCCAGACGATCAGCGACGTGTAGATGGCCGTCAGCAGCAGATTGCCGCCCGCATAGTCGATGACGATCGAGCTGAATTTCAGGCCCAGCCCGGTCTTGCCGACGACGCCGACTATCACGCCGGCCGCGGCGCAGGTGGCCGCGACGTTCAAGGCCTGCCTCGAGCCGTCGGCAAGCGCGGCGATCAGCTTGGGCGGCCACATCGCCGTCTCGCGGCTGAAGAAGCTGACGACGAAGGCCGTGACGGTGGCCCAGAACACCGACATCAGCGGCGAGAAGCCGTAGACCATGAAGCCGACGATGGCGATCAGCGACAGGAAGTGGAACCAGAACTTCGCCGCAAGCTGGAGCGCCGTCGGGCCCGAGCGCACGTCCATCGCGGGTCCGTCGCTGCTGAACTTCTTGGCGTCCAACTCGACCATCAGGAACAGCGACAGGTAGTACAGGCAGGTCGGGATCGACGCCATCAGCAGCACGTCGAGGTACGAGATCTTCAGGAATTCGGCGATCAGGAAGGCCGCCGCGCCGAGCACCGGCGGCGAGATGATCGCGCCCAGCCCGCCGGCCGCGAGCAGGCCGCCGGCAGAATCGGCGTCGTAGTGAGCCCGGCGCAGCATCGGCCAGGCGACGGTGCCGATCGTCACCGTCGTCGCCACGCCAGAGCCCGAAGGCCCGCCGAGCAGGAACGACGACAGCACGACGGTGCGCCCGGCGCCCGAGCGCTTGCCGCCGAGCAGCGCGAAGCTGAAGTCGAGGAAGAATTTGCCGGCGCCCGAATGCTGCAGGAATGCGCCGAAGATCGTGAACATGATGATCAGCGTCGCCGAGACGTCGATCGCCGTGCCGAAGATGCCTTCGAGCGACATGTACATCACGCCGACCATGCTCGAAATATCGTAGCCGCGGTGCGTCCACTGGCCGGGCAGGATCGGGCCGGCAAAGGCATAGGCGGCGAACAGCACGACGACGAACGGCATGATCCAGCCGGTCGTGCGCCGACAGGCCTCGAGCACCAGCAGCACGAAGGCGATGCCGAAGGCGACGTCCCAGTTGTCGGGGAGGGTGCTGCGGTCCCAGAAGTCGTCGCCGCCCACCAGGATGTAGACGATCGTGGCCACGCCCAGCAGGCCGAGCAGCACGTCATACCACATCAGCCGATTGCGCAGCCGCGCCGTCGCCGGGAAGATGAGGTAGATCAGCAGCAGGACGAAGCCGACATGCACCGGCCGCAGCACGGTCGTCGGAACGATGGCCGCCGCCGCGTACAGATGGAACAGCGACATCACCACCAGCAGGGTGGTGATCAGCAGATCGAGACGGCCGCCGAACCGGCTGGTGGCGCCCTCCTCCTCCTCGATGAAGTGCTCGGCGGCCTTCAGCCGATCGTCGGAGACGACGTCATCGGCACTCACGGGCAGGCTCAATTGGCGAACTTGACGCCGCGCTCTTCCCAGTATTTGCGCGCACCGGGGTGCATCGGAATCGGCGACCCGCTCCCCTGCGCCTCGAGCGTGATGTTCTTGGCCTCGCGGTGCACCGCGACCAGGTCATCCTTGTGCTCCATCAGCGTCTTCACGATCGTGTACGCCATCTGGTCGGACATCTTCTTGTCGGCCACGAGCAGGTTCCAGACGTCGATATTCGTGACGTCCTTGTCCTGGCCCTTGTACGAGCCGGCCGGGATGGTGCCCTTGACGTACAGCGGCCCCCACTTCTTGTTCATCGCGTCGGCATATTGGGCGTGATCGAGCAAGTGGATCGTGATGCCCGGCGTCGCCGCCAGGTCGGTGATTGCCGCGGTGGGCACGCCGCCGACCCAGATCAGGCCGTCGAGCTTGCGGTCCTTCATCGCATTCACGCCTTCGGCGACCGACAGCCGCTCGCGATCGACATCCTTGGCGATGCCCGCGGCTTCGAGCAGGCGCAGCGCCATCACCTCGGTGCCGCTGTTGGGTTCGCCGGTGGAAATGCGCTTGCCCTTGAAGTCGGTCAGCTGATTGATGCCGTTGCCTTGCACGGTGACGACGTGCATCTTGTTCGGGTAGAGCACCATCAGCGTGCGCGCATCGACCGGGTGGCCCTTGAACTTGCCATCGCCCTTCGTCGCGTCATAGGCGGAATCGGACATCGAAAAGCCGAAGTCCTGCTTGCCCTGGCCGATCAACTGCAGGTTGGCGACCGACGCGCCGGTCACTTCGGCGGTCGCCTCCCAGCCCGGAACGTGCTTGGACAGGATCGCCGCCATGCCGCCGCCCAGCGGGTAGTAGACGCCGCCGGTGCCGCCGGTGCCGATCGCCAGCCGGGTCGTGGTCTGCGCCGAAGCGGGGCCGGCGAAACAAAGCGCCACAGCGGCCAGGAATCCGATCAACGCTCTCTTCATTGTGCAGTCTCCGGAAAGAAAGTTGGCGGATGCCCCGCGCGCGCGCCCGTGGCGCGCGGCAAGGCGCTTGCCCGAATGTATAGCGCGATGCGCCCGCGCGTGACAGGGAATCCCCGACACGCACGCGGGCGGCGCAAGGTCTCGCGCGCGCAAGTGCGTGGCGCACTACCATCGCGCACGTCCACCGGCGCCTGCGGCAATCGGCCGCAGGCTTTGACCCATCGCCTCGTCTCAGGCACCGACCCATGGAAACAACGCTGTCCGCGCCGCAACTCGTCGTGCGCGTCTGCCTGTTCGTCTTCTGCGCGATCGCGATCTTCGGCGGTTCGCTCCAGATGGCGCTCGGACAACCACAAACCACGGCCCGGCTCGACAACGTCCATCGCTTCATGGCGGGCGTCTATCTGTCGCTCGGCGTCATCTGCGGCTGGGCGGCGATCACGGTCAGGGAGCAGGGAACGCTCGTCTACCTGATCGCGGGCGGTGTGTTCGTCGCCGGCTGCGGGCGCCTGCTCTCGATCAGCAAGGTGGGCCTGCCCGAGCCCAGGGCGGTCTGGCTCGGCTATCTCGCGCCCGAGCTGATACTGCCGATCGTGCTCGCGGTGGCGCACGCCCAGCGGCCGTAGGCGCGCCGATGAACACCGATTCCGCAAATGAAGCGAAGGCCGAGCAGGCAGCCGATCTCGGCTTCAGCTGTCGCATCCGCAAGAACGGCAGCATCGACATCTTCCATCGTGCGCGGCTGGCATCGACGTTGCGCGGCGATGTCTCGCAGGCCTTCCGGCGGCAAGTGGAAGACGAGGGCGAGGCCGCCGCACAGCAACTGATGGCGCGCGTCACCGGCAACTACAAGCACGGCAACGAGCGCAAGCCGGGCCGACACCCGCGTACCCGTGGACGTTGACCCGCCATCGGCGGCCGGGTCAGTCATCCTCGCCAAACCTTCTTCGCCAATCGACCACAGATGACTACAACCTGCCATCCCGCCGAACCCCGCCTGACGACGCTGTCGCATGGCGGCGGCTGCGGCTGCAAGATCGCCCCGGGCGTGCTGTCCGAGATCCTGAAGGGCACGGCGGCGATGCCGATTCCGCCGGCGCTGCTGGTCGGCATCGAGACCGCCGACGATGCCGCGGTCTACCAGCTCAACGACGAGCAGGCACTGATCGCGACGACCGACTTCTTCATGCCCATCGTCGACGATCCGTTCGACTTCGGCCGCATCGCGGCGACGAACGCGATCAGCGACGTCTACGCGATGGGCGGCTCACCGATCCTCGCGCTGGCGCTCGTCGGCATGCCGATCAACGTGCTGTCAGCGCAGACCATCGGCCGCATCCTCGAAGGCGGCGCCGCGGTGTGCCGCGATGCGGGCATCCCGATCGCCGGCGGCCACACGATCGACTCGGTCGAGGCGATCTACGGCCTGGTCGCGATCGGGCTGGTCCACCCGAAGCACGTCAAGCGCAACGCGGACGCCCGGCCCGGCGACGTGCTCGTGCTCGGCAAGCCGCTCGGCGTCGGCGTCATGTCGGCCGCGCTGAAGAAAGGTGAACTCGGCGCCGCCGGCTATGCGCAGATGATCGCGACGACGACGCAGCTCAATACGCCGGGGCCCGATCTCGCCGCCCTGCCCGGCGTGCACGCCTTGACCGACGTGACCGGCTTCGGTCTTGCCGGTCACGCCCTCGAGCTGGCACGCGGCGCGCGCTGCGAGGTGTGGATCGAGTGGGCGTCGGTGCCGCTGATGGCGGGCGTGCGCGAGCTGGCCGGCCACGGTTTCGTCACCGGCGCCTCGGGCCGCAACTGGGCCGCCTACGGCGCTGAAGTAACGCTGCCGCGAGATTTTGCGGCCGAGGACAAGGCGCTTCTGAGCGATCCGCAGACCAGCGGCGGGCTTCTTGTTTCCTGCGCACCGGATGCAGTGCAGGAGGTGCTCGCGATCTTCGAGCGCCACGGTTTCGGACAAGCCGCCGTCGTCGGCGGCGTCGCCGCGACGAGCGCCGCGCCGCATCTGAGGCTCGTCTGATCGCGCCGCGCGCCCGGCGGCAGGATCAGAACCGGAATACGGCGCCGATCAGCGGGCCGTTGAAGGTCAGGCTCTGGATCGGCTTGTCCGACTTCATCTCGTAGTCGATGTAGCGCCAGGAAGCGACGAGCGCGCCCCAGCCGAACTGATAGCCGATGCCGGCATTGAACTGCCAGGTGAGCTTGGACTGGCCGGCACCGACATCGACGTAGTAGGGCAGGAACCACGTTTGCCCGCCGCCGATGTAGGCCAGGCCCTTGATGCCGACGATCGCGTCCCAGTTCGTGCCGTCCACCTTGCGCGTGCCGCTGCGGCCCGGAAGCGGGATGCCCGAGATGTCGCCGTTGATCGTCCAGTCGAGCGTCTGGCTCATGTCGGCCCAGCGCGTGCCGGCCAGCAGGTCGAGCGTATACGTGGGCGACTTGCCGATCTCGTAGGTGCCGGCCAGCGTCCACAGCGTCGTCTTCACGTCCAGGCTGAAGTTGCCGTTCACGCTGTCCGGCAGTGGATGGCCGACGATCTCGAAGTCGCGCGTGCCGCTCTTGGAGTCGCCGACATCGGTGTAGAACACGTCGGTCCAGAAGCCCCATTGCCCCTTCTTCGCGCCGAGCGTCCCCATGAAGGCGAACTTCAGATGGTCGATCAGCTTGTCGGACGAAATATGGATATCGGGCCCGCCTGCTCCGGACGGAAACTGGGTCGTCCCGCCGAGCGCCGGGAAGTAGCCGTACATCGCGGCCTGCCATTGCCAGCCGTCGCCCGCGGTCTGCGCATGGGCCGAGAACGACGCTCCCGCCGCGAGCGCGATGGCGGACAGGTTGCGGTTCGCAAACTTCGTTGCGCGTATCGTCATCGTCGCTCCTCGAGGTGGTTGGATTTCGCAGAATGTATCTGCGGTGCAGATGATAGATCGCCGGCATCCGCGCGTCGCCTAGGCAACGCCGAGAACCGTCGCCGTGCAATCGCCGAAGCCGATCCGCGCCGCGCCCTCGCGCACGCAGTACGCGCGCAGCGCAACCGTATCGCCGTCCTGCAGAAAGCTCCGCTTCTCGCCGCCCGGCAGCGTCACCGGCTGACGCCCGCCTTGCGACAGCTCGATCAGCGAACCGCCCTGTCCCGGCCGCGGCCCCGACTGCGTGCCGGTACCGAGCAGATCGCCCGGGCCGAGGTTGCAGCCGTTGCTGCTGTGGTGCGCGACGAGCTGCGCCAGCGTCCAGTAGGCGTCGCGGAAATTCGACTCGCTCAGCCGCACCGCGCCCTCGCCGCGCTCGCGCATCGCCGCCGTCTGCAGCCAGACCTCGAGCGCGATATCGATCGCGCCGCGCGCGCGGTTCGCCGCCGAATCGAGGTAGGCAAGCGGCTGCGGATCGCCGTCCGGCCGCGTCCAGGCACAGCGGTACGGCGCGAGCGCTTCCATCGTCACGATCCAGGGCGAGATCGTGGTCGCGAAATTCTTGGACAGGAACGGGCCGAGCGGCTGGTATTCCCAGGGCTGGATATCGCGCGCCGACCAGTCGTTGAGCAGGCACACGCCGAACAGGTGATCTTCCGCATCGGCGATCGCAATCGGCTCGCCCAGCGCGTTGCCCTGCGCCACGAAGGCGCCGAGCTCGAGCTCGTAGTCGACCCGGCGCGAAGGGCCGAAGACGGGCGGTGCATCGGCCGCGAGGCGAAACTGTCCCTGCGGACGGCGGAAGTCGACGCCGCTTGCGCGGATCGACGAACTGCGGCCGTGGTAGCCGATCGGCACCCACTTGTAGTTCGGCAGCAGCGGCTGATCGGGCCGAAAGAGGCTGCCGACCGCGATCGCGTGATGGATGCTGGTATAGAAGTCGGTGTAATCGCCGATCCGGCACGGCAGGGTCATCTGCGCCTGCGCCTGCGGCAGCACGCACAGCTCGAGAAACGGCCCCTGCATGCTGCCGTCGCGCAGCGCGGTGGACAGCGCCACGCGCAGCAGCCGGCGCTCTTCGAGGCTCGCCGCCATCAGCGGCTCGAGGTCGCCGGCGGCGAGCGGCTCGAGCAGGGCGGCCACCTCCGGGTCCCACGGGCACTGCGCCAGGGCGAGCTCAAGGTCGAGAATCTGGTCGCCGATCCCAACCCCGATGCGCCACGGCTCGTCGCTGGCGACGCGCCGGAATCGCCCGTAGGGCAGGTTCTGGATCGGAAAGTCGCTTCCCGCCTCGTTCGCCGATGCGACCCAGCAGCGCGCGGCGGGGTCGTGCGTGGCGTCCAGGTCCATATCGTCGGCTCTCGCGGTGCGCTTCGACGCGGCGTTCAAACGCCGTCGCGCGCCGCGGCAAGCGCCTCGTCGAGCACGCGCAGATCGCCGACATGATTCGCCAGCAGCAGCACGAGGCGCGCATTCACGAGCTGGCTTTGCTCGTCGCTCAGGCCGCGATGGGCTTCGATCAGACGTTCGTAGAAATCGTCTCCCGGCGTGAACTCGCGCAGATAGCGCTGGCCGGGAATGCCGAAATTGGGCTCGGTGTTCAGGTATTGCATCGCAAGCACCCTCAAAGGTTGCAGGTAGCGCGCGCCAGCGCGGCCTGCACGGCCGGCGCATGCAGACGCCGCCAGCGCGCGGCGACATGCTGATCGGGGCGCAGCAGGTAGGCCGTTCCCGCACGCGCGTCGTAGCGCCTGCGAACCAGGCCCTTCACGTCCTCGATCACGGTCGTGCCCTCCGGCGCCCCGCGCGGCGCGGCGCCCGCGCGCGGCGCGACGACGAGTGTCGCGACGCCCAGCGGCCCCTGCGCCAGCGTCGCCAGATCGGCGAGCGTCGCCGCATCGAGCGCGGCCGCATCGTCGGCGAACAGCATCAGCGTGAAGCGCTCGCCTGCGTGGCGCAGCAGCCAGTCGTCGCGCCCGCCGGCGCGCACCGGCGCGTCGTCCATCGGTGCGCCGGGTGCCATGTGGCCGTCGAACGCATCGCCGTCCGGCGTATTCAGGCGCGATGCGGTCAGGAAGGCCGGCACCGACAAGCGTCCCGAATTGACGAGCATGCGCGCGAATGCGTGCTTGCCGGCAAGCGTCAGCACGGCGTTGCGAAAGCAGCGCGAGACATTGCTCTTGGGGGTGATGAAATCGGTCGAGCGCGTCGAGTTGAGCAGGTTCTCCTGCGCAGCGGCGACACGCTCTTCGCTGTACGTATCGAGCAGCGTGGCCGGCGCCTTGCCGCAGGCGACGAGCGCGAGTTTCCACGCCAGGTTGTCGGTGTCCTGGATGCCGGAGTTGGCGCCGCGCGCGCCGAACGGGGAGACCTGATGCGCGGCGTCGCCGACGAACAGCACGCGGCCGTGCCGGAAGGACTCCATGCAGCGGCAGGTGAAGGTGTAGACGCTGACCCATTCGAGCTCGAAGTCCGGCGCGCCCGGCGCGGATCGCGACGCTCCAGCCTGGTCTTGCCGGTGCGCCAGCATCGCCTGGATGCGCGGGATGACGCGCGCCGGCTGCTTCTCGACATCGGGGTCGGCGTCCCAGCCGAGCTGGAAGTCGATGCGCCAGACATTGTCGGCCTCGCGGTGCAGCAGCACGCTCTGCCCGGGGTGAAACGGCGGATCGAACCAGAACCAGCGCTCGGCGGGGAAATCCGCCTTCATCACGACATCGGCGATCAGGAAGCGATCCTGGAAGATCTTGCCCTGGATATCCAGACCGAGCATGCGGCGCACCGAACTGCGCGCGCCGTCGGCGACGATCAGCCAGTCGGCATGGACGCGGTAGCGGCCGTCCTCGGTCTCGACCTCGAGCGTCACGCCGGCGTCGTCCGGCGCGACGCCGACGACCTTGTTCTTCCAGCGCATCTCGAGCCCGGGCTGCGCATTCGCGCGCTGCACCAGATACTCCTCGAGGTAGTACTGCTGCAGGTTGATCATGCCGGGGCGCTGATGGTCGGCTTCGGGCAACAGGTTGAAGTTGTAGACCTCGCCGTCGCCGTGGAAGGTGCGTCCGACGTTCCACGTCACGCCCTTGTCGACCAGCGGCTGGCCGCAACCCAGGCGGTCGAGCACTTCGAGCGTGCGCTTGGCATAGCACAGCCCGCGCGAGCCGACGCTGACCGTATTGTCGTCGTCCAGCAGCAGCACCTCGAGCCCGCGCTGCGCGCAGTCGATCGCCGCCGCGAGGCCGACCGGGCCGCCGCCGACGACGACGACCGCGTGACGCGACGCCTTGCCGCTGGCCAGCTCGGCCGGCTTGCGGTAGGGCAGCGTCGGATAGGTATACGTGCTGTGCATCGGGGCGCGCCGCTCAGCGGCCCTCGAGCGACTGCCACATCTCGATGTCGCGTTCGGCGGTCCAGATGCGCGGATCGGGAAACTTCGTCGCTTCGTCGTAGGCGCGCGTCACGTCGAACGGCATGCAATGATCGAAGATCACCCACTGCCCGTAGCGCGGGCGCAGCGCATCGATGGTTTCGCGATAGACCTCGCGCAGCGGGCGACCGGCCGCTGCGCCGGTGCGCACCTGGGCGAACAACTCGGAGACGAAGCCGCGCGTGCCGGCCAGTCCGGCCTGCACCTGCTGCGGCGTCTGCAGCGAGGCGCCGCGCCCCGGAACGAGCTTTTGCGGCGCGAGCGCGGCGATCGCATCGAGCGTCGCCGGCCAGTCCTGGAAGTAGGCATCGCCCGCGTATGGCGTGGCGTCGAACTCGACGAGGTCGCCGCTGAAGAGGATCTTCTGCGCCGGCAGCCACGCCACCGTGTCGCCCTTCGTGTGGCCGCGGCCGAGCTGCAGGAGCTGCACTTCGAGCTTGCCGAGCCAGACCGTCATGCGTCCGCTGAAGGTCAGCGTCGGCCAGGTCATACCCGGCGGCACCGATTCGACGGCGTTGAAGAGGCGCGGAAAGCGCCCGATCTCGCTTGCCTTGTCCTGCTCGCCGCGCTCGACGATCAGGTCGTAGGTATCCTGGCTCGCGATCACCTGCTGGGCCTTGTAGGCGCTCGCGCCGAGCACGCGCACGGCGTGGTAGTGGCTCAGCACGACGTACTTGATCGGCTTGTCGGTTACTTCGCGGATGCGCCGGATGACGTCGGCGGCCATCACCGGCGTCGCCTGCGTATCGACCACCATCACCGCATCGTCGCCGACGATGATGCCGGTATTCGGGTCGCCCTCGGCGGTGTAGGCGTAGGCGTTGTCGGACAGCTTGTCGAAGCTGACTTTCTTCTCGACCAGATCGGCCTGGGATGCGAAGGCTTTGCTCATCGGCGGCTCCAGCAGCGGTTTCGGAATTGGCGGCAGGCCGCGACGCCGCAGCGGGCGCGACCTTCATCGCCGATGGTAGCCAATTCAGCGCCGCCATACGACATCGCCCGATTCGCCACCCTCGCTGCGCGCACGCTGCCGGCTCAGCGATGCCGGCGCGCGCCGCGACGCTCAGCCGGCGTCGGCGTCGGGCAGATCCGGCAGGCGCATGGCGCGCACCTTGTCGATCCGCTTGCCTTCGAGCGCGACGACCTCGAAGCGCCAACCGCTCCACTCGACGGCGTCGGCCGTCCGCGCGAGCCGGCCGAGCAGCAGCACGACCATGCCGGCAAGCGTGTTGTAGAGGCCGCGCTCCTCCTGCGGCAGATCCTTCAGGCCCAGGCGGTCCTTGAGTTCGGGCACCGGGATCAGGCCGTCGAAGGTCCAGCTTCCGTCGGGCTGCGCGACGGCCCAGGCATCGAGGTCGGCCGGATTCGTGAACTCGCCGGCGATCGCCTCTAGCACGTCGCGCGCGGTGATGACGCCCTGCACATCGCCATATTCGTCGACGACGAAGACGAGTTCGACGCTCGTCGCTCGAAACTGCTCCAACAGGTCCATCCCCGAGAGGGTCTCCGGCACATAGACCGCCGCCTGCAGCTGCTCGGTCAGTGCGAGCGCTTCGCCCCGCAAGGCCTGCAGCAGCAGGCTCTGTGCCGAGACAACGCCGAGCACGTCGTCGAGTCCGCCACGGCAGACGGGGTAGCGCGAATGCGCCGTGCGTCCGAGCACGTCGAGCACCGCCGCCTGCGGCGCGCCGACATCGAGCCAGACGATCTCGTTGCGCGGAATCATCATCGAGCCGATCGGCCGGTCGTCGAGGCGAAAGACATTGCGCACCATCTGGTGCTCCTGCACCTCGATCACGCCGGCGTCCAGCCCCTCCTCCAGACTGGCGGCGATCTCCTCCTCGGTCACGACGCGGGCCTGCCCCTTGGCACCCAGCAGGTGCAGCGTCACGACCGTGCACCAGGACAGGAACCTGACGAGCGGACGCGCGAGCCACGACAGCCACTCCATCGGCTGCGCGACGAGACGCGCGACGGCTTCCGGAAACATCTGCCCGAGCCGCTTCGGTACGAGCTCGCCGAAGATGATCGTCAACACCGTGATGAAGACGACGACGAGGCCGGTCGCGCTGATCGCCGCCGCCTTCGGACTGATGTGCAGCGCGTCCTTCAGCAGCGCGGAAAGCGGCTCCGAGAACGCGGCGTCGCCGACGATGCCGTTCAGGATGCCGATCGACGTGATGCCGATCTGCACCACCGACAGGAACTTGGTCGGGTTCAGGTGCAGCGCGAGCGCCGCCTGCGCCTTCGGGTCGCCGGCTTCGATCATCGCGGCCAGACGGACCTTGCGGCTCGCCGTGAGCGCCATCTCCGACATGGCGAACAACCCGTTGAGCAGGATCAGGCAGGCGAGGAGGAGGACGTCCATGCGGCGCGCGTCACGGACCGCCGGCCGCTGCGCAGTTCCCTTCGAATGGTGGGGCCGCAAAGCGTAGCAGAATCGACGCCATGATCTTCCTCATCGGCGACGTGCAGGGCTGCTGCGACGCCCTCGATCGCCTGCTCGCCGAAATCGGCTTCTCGCCGTCGCGCGACCACCTCTGGCTCCTCGGCGACCTCGTCAACCGGGGTCCGCAGTCGCTCGCGACGATGCGGCGCGTCAAGGCTCTCGACGGGGCGGCCGATTGCCTGCTCGGCAACCATGACCTGCACCTGCTCGCCGTGGCCGCCGGCGCGCAGCCGCTCAAGCGCCAGGACACGCTCGGCGACATCCTCGACGCCGCGGACCGCGAAGAACTGCTCGCCTGGCTCGGCTCGCAACGGCTCGCTGCCTTCGACGCCGGCTGGCTGCTCGTGCACGCCGGGGTTGCGCCGCAATGGGATTGCGCGGCGACGCTCGCCCTTGCCGCCGAGGTCGAAGCCGTGCTGCGCGGACCCGATCGCGCCGCCTTCCTGCGCAAGATGTACGGCGATGCCCCGGCGCGCTGGAGCGATGAGCTCGCGGGCACCGCCCGGCTGCGCTTCATCGTCAACGCATTGACACGCATGCGGTTCTGCGACGCCCGCGGCCGCCTCGAATTCGCGACCAAGGACGGCGCCGGCACCGCGCCCAAGGGCTACATGCCCTGGTTCGAGGTGCCCGCCCGCAAGACGGCGGGGACGCCGATCGCTTTCGGCCACTGGTCCACCCTCGGCTTGATCGATACGCCCGAACTGCTCTCGCTCGATACCGGTTGCGTCTGGGGCGGGGTACTCACCGCGGTGCGCATCGATGGCGGCCGCCGCGAACTGCACCAGATCCGTTGCTCGCAGGCGCGCAAGCCCGGGCGCGCAGACTGACCCGGCCACTAGAATCGGTTCGGCGCTGGAGACGTGGCCGAGCGGTCTAAGGCAGCAGTCTTGAAAACTGCCGAGGGGGCGACTCCTCCGTGAGTTCGAATCTCACCGTCTCCGCCAGCGCGGGCCGGCGTCGGGCCCTGTGGAACGGGCCCGGTTGCACGATGACAACAAATCGCCCCATGCCCCCCGCTCCATGTAGAATTTGTCGTCCCCTGTAAACGGACCGGTAGTGCCAAGCGTTGAGAGAGCGCTAATCATCACCACGGTCGGCGCATGGACTTCGGTCCACGAATGACCGGCAGTGAGTCGATGGCAACCGCCCTAAGTCAATATCCTTGCAACTGGAGATTCGCATGAAATTCGCTCCCTCCCTCTTTACGCTCGCCCTGATCTCGGCCTTTGCCGTCTCGGCTTCGGCCCAATCCGCTTCGGCGCCGACCCGCGCGGAAGTCAAGGCCGAAACCGCCGCCGCCAAGAAGGCCGGTGAAATTCCTACGGGTCAGCAATCGACGACCGAACAGGCGACCCCGAAGAAGCCCGCCAAGACCGGCGACCGCGCCGCGACCAAGGCGGAAGCCAAGGCCGCCAACAAGGCTGGCGAGATTCCGCACGGCACCGAAACGGTGACGCATCAGGACATGCCCACGAAGCCCGCCAAGACCGGCGACCGCGCCGCGACCAAGGAAGAGGCCAAGGCCGCCAACAAGGCGGGGACGATCGTCGAGGGTCAATCGTCGGTTGCCAATCAGGACAAGGGCCCGCCGAAGCAGCAGAAGTAAATTGGGTTGCCGGCGCGAACGGCCGGCAACGGATCCGCGAAGGCGGCGCACGGGTTTCCGGCGCCGCCTTTTGCTTTTGGCGTTCCCTGCACGAGACCGCTTGCCCGCAGGCGCGCTGCTCGCTCAGGCGACGCAGGTCCGGTTCTTGCCGGTTCGCTTGGCTTCGTACAGCGCCTGGTCGGCGCGTTCGAGCGCCGGCTCGATCGCATCGCCGGCGCGGTGGAGCGTGACGCCGGCCGAGAACGTCACCAGCACCTGCCGGCGCTCGTGCATGAAGAGCCCGCCTGACAGCGAGCGCTGCAGGCGGGTGAGGATTTGCTGGCCCTCATCGACGTCAGTCGCCGGCAGCAAGACGACGAACTCCTCGCCGCCATAGCGCGCCACGACGTCGTCCGGCCGCAGCGACTTGGCGACCGCCTCGGCAAGCGATCTGAGCGCGACATCGCCAACCCCGTGGCCGAGTTCATCGTTCAGGCGCTTGAAATTGTCCACGTCGAGCAGCCCGATCGAAAGCGGCTGGCCGTCGCGCTCGGCGCGCGCGCGCGCGACCTCGAACGCTTGCAGCAGGCCGCGCCGATTGGCAACGCGCGTCAGCTGGTCGGTCGTCACCTCGTCGGACAGGCGCCGCAGCTCGGATTCGAGCGTCGCGACACGTTCGGTCAGCTGCGCCGCGCGCGCGTGCTCGGCCTGCAGCCGCTGCTGGGTCTGGCCGACGACATCCTGCACGCTGCGCGTCTCTTCGAGCATCTCGCCGACGACGCCGGTCAGGCCTTCGAGCGATTGCGCGCCGTTGATGACCTGCGCGTAGCGCCCGATATTGTCGTGAAACCTGCCAGTGCGCGAACCGAGTTCGCCCATCTCCTGCAGCATCTGGCTCATCAGCGACTTCAGCGCATCGCGCGCCCGGCTGCGTTCGTCGCGCAGCTCGCGCTGGCGCTCGCGCGTGTGGCGCAGCACTTCGGTCGCCGCCTTGACGCCGCGCGCGTTGATGCCGTCGTCGAGCTTTTGCAGCATCGAATCGAGCTGCCCCTTCGCCCAGCTGTCGTCCTCGGCCAGGTCGGTGAGTCCGGCCGTCAGCTCGCGACACAGGCCGCCGAGCTGATCGACCAGATGGTGGCGGTGCTGCAGCACCCTGTCGATCGCCTCGCACTGCGCCAGCAGCGCCTCGGCACGCTGCACCGTCGCACCGCGCTCGACGATCGCTTGCGTCAAGGCGGCCAGCGGTGCCGCCTGCTCGTCGGCGCCCGTCGCAGCGAGTGCACGGTGCAGGCTGGCGCTCAGATGCGCAACGCTCGCGGCCCAGGCAGCGTGGTCCGCGCCGCGAGCCGGCGCGCCGGCACGATCGACGCCGTCGAGCTCTTGCGGCCCCGTCACCGCCGCCACGGGCGCCGGTTGGGCTGCCGCCTCGATCCCGGGCGCAGGGTCGAATGCGGCGACGACCTCGTCCGCGCAATCCTTGTCCCAGGTGCCGAGCAGCTGCGTCAGGCGCGTCTGAAGCACGCCGGCGTCGCCGTGGCTGCCGGCCAGAACACGCTGCAGGCTCTCCTTGCGCCGTCCGCTGGTCCACTGCCGCCCGCCGCGCTCGACGCCGCGCACGATGCGCCCGATCAGGCTCGCGAGCGCAGCGCCGCGATCGTTCTCGACCGTCAGCTTGTCGAGCGCGCGCTCGGCCTGCTCCCAGCGCCCGTCGAGAATCGCCGCCGCCAGTGCGCGCCGATCCGCCGCCGGCACATTCGGCCCGGCGGCAAGCGACAGCCGATCCAGCAGATGCAACGCGCGCTCGGAGTGCATCGGCGTGCCGTTGTGCCCGCCCTCGGCCCGATAGGCCCGGGCATAGTTCTCCGGCGTCGGTTCGAGCTTGCTCTCGACCAACCGCTTGAGAGCGGCCTTCGCCACCTGGGCCGGCTGCGGCGTGCCGGCGGCGATCGTTGCGCGCGTATCCATCGTCGGGTTCAAGAAGCGAACGCCGCCTCGTTCATGCCCTGGGCGCGGCGCTCGCGGCCCGCAGCAGCGGGCCCGACGTTGCCGGCCCGTCGTCGGCCGAATCGACGATCCACGGCGCCTTGCGGTCGAGCAGCATCTGGTTGCGCCAGATTTCGAGCTGCTCCGGCGCGAGCGGCCGGCTGAAGAGGAAGCCCTGCATGAAGCGGCAGCCGAGGCGATGCAGCTGTTCCATCTGGCGCAGCGTTTCGACCCCCTCGGCGACGACGCGCAGGCCGAGCGAGCGCGCGATGGCGATGATCGCGGTGACGATCGCCGAGCTCTGCGGCGTGAGGCCGAGGTTGTGGACGAAGGCGCGGTCGATCTTCAGCTCGTTGATCGGCATGTTGGTCAGGTAGGAGAGCGACGAGTAGCCGGTGCCGAAATCGTCGATCGAGATCTCGACGCCCATCTCGTTCAGGCGGTGCAGCGTCATGTTGACGTTGCCCGAGTCCTTCATCAGCCCGGTCTCGGTGATCTCGAGTTGGATCGAATGGTGCGGCACGCCGTTCTGGCTGACCGCGGCGTGGATGTGCTCGAGCAGGTCGGTGCGCTCGAACAACCGGTTCGGCAGGTTGACCGCGATCGCATCGGAGAAGCCGAAGCGGTCCTGCCAGATCCGCGTCTGGCGCGCCGCCTCGCGGATCGCCCATTCGCTGAGCGGAACGATCAGGCCAGTCTCTTCGGCGAGCGGGATGAAGTCGCCCGGCGGCACGAGAACGCCGTTCCGGTTCCAGCGCATCAGCGCCTCGACGCCGATCATGCGCACGCTGCGCGCGTCGACCTTGGGCTGATAGTGCAGCACCAGTTCGTTGCGCTCGATCGCCTTGTGCAGTGCGCTCTCGATCTCGATCTTCTCGCGCCCCTTGCCGGCGAGGACGGGGCTGTAGATCGCATGCGTATTCGGTCCCTGCGACTTGGCGGCGTACATCGCGACGTCGGCACTGCGCATCAGGTCGGCGACCGAATTGCCGTCGCGCGGGAAGAGCGCGACGCCGACGCTTGCCGTGACGAAGCACTCCTGGCCGCCGACGAAGATCGGATCCTTCATCAGATCGAGGATGCGCGACGCGACGCGCTCGGCGTCGAGTTCGTCGCCGATCTCCGGCAGCAAGGCGACGAATTCGTCGCCGCCGTAGCGGCCGACGCCTTCGAGCGCGCGGTGCGAACGCGAACCCATCGAATCGATCGAGATCTCGATCTCCTTGTCCGAGTGGCGCACGCTCGAGCGCAGGCGGCGCCCCACCTCCATCAGGAGCTCGTCGCCCGCGGCGTGGCCGAGCGTATCGTTGATGACCTTGAAGCGGTCTAGGTCGATGAGCAGGATGCCGACCTGGTGGCCGAGGCGGCGCGCATGGTCGAGCGCGCTCTCGGCGCGCAGGATCAGCTGGTGGCGGTTCGGCAGCCCGGTCAGCGTATCGAAATTCGCCAGGTGGCGGATCTTGTCCTCGTCGAGACGGCGGTCGGTCACGTCCTGCACGATGCCGGTGTAGCCCGACAGGTGGCCGTGCTCGTTGAACTCGGGTTCCGCCTCGATATGCACGATGCGCTGCTTGCGGTCGGCCAGCGTGACCGGAACGTCGGTCGCCAGCGCGAGCTTGTGACGCAGCGCGTCGTGCAGCAGCTCGATCAGCCCGCCCCGCACGTCCTCGTTCACGATGCGCAGCATCTGGCGCATGCCGAACGCCGCATCCGGCCCCATGCCGAGCACGCGCAGTCCCTCGATCGAGAACACCAGACCGCCGTGCCCGCGCCGCCAGTCGAAGCTGCCCATGCGCGCCAGATCCTGCGCGCGCGCGAGCTTGGCCTTGCTGCGCTCGAGTTCGATGCGGATGCTCGACGAGCGCAGCAGGTGGCGCAAGCGCCCGGCGAGCAGGCTCCATTGCGTGGACTTGACGAAGAAGTCGGTCGCCCCCGACTCGTAGGCGCGGGTGATCGACGCGTCGTCGTCCAGGCCGGTCAGCATCAGCACCGGCAGCGCGTCGAAGCCGCTGCGCAGGCGCAGCCGGCGGCAGGTCTGGAAACCGTCGAGTCCGGGCATCAGCGCGTCGAGAACGACGATGTCGGGCACCCAGTCGTCGAGCAGTTCGAGCGCGCGCTCGCCGCTCGTCACTTCGGTGACCTCGAATCCGGCCTCGCGCAGCGCATGCGACGTGAGCAGCAGGTTCACCTCGTCATCGTCGACGAGCAGGACATTGCGCAGTGAAGGCGCAGTCGGGCCAGACGGGAGCGCAGGCCGGTTCATGACGGATTGTCCAGAATCTGTTTCAAGGCACTCTGCACGCTGACGACTTCGGATCGAAACGACGCGATCGCGTCCGCCAGGCCTTCGACGCGGCCGTCGCGGGACATGGCCTCGATATCGGCGCACAGCTGCGACAGCTTGACCGCGCCGATGCTCGCCGAGGAAGACTTCAGGGTATGCGCGACATGGCGGATCGCCGCCAGGTCGCCCGCCTCGAAGGCAGTCTTCATCTGCGGCAGCAGTCGCGCGACCGAGGTCGCGAAGGCCTGCGCGACGCGCGCCAGCAGCTTGCTCTGGCCGTCCGGATCGAGCTCGCGCAGGCGCGCGAGCGCCTGCGGGTCGAGCACCGCCGCCACGTCTGCACCCGCCGCGCACTCTCGGTCATCGAATCGACTATCCACGGTCATGCTGCATTGTCGGCGAACATCGGCACTCGCTGCTGCGCGGATCCGTGCACAGCCGCGACACATTCGCGCCGTCGCGCCGCACCGTCCGCGACGCCTCAGCCGCATTTTCGGCCACTCGGCGCCGAACTGAAGACACACGCCGACGACATCGCCGCGACCGGACAGGCGCTGCGGGTCGCGGCAGGACCGCTTCGTACAATCTTCGCATGCCCCCTCCTGCACCGACCCCGGCCGACACCGTCGGCCGCATGCCTGTGCAACGCACAGCCCAGCTCGCCGCATTGGCGACGACCGGTCTGGCGCTCGTCCTCGCCGCTGCCGGGCTGATTGCGCTTTCCGCACCCGAGCCGGTCGCCGCGCTGCCGTGGCTGCTCGCCGTCGGCCTGGCGTGCGCCGCGGCGGCGGTCGGCTGGGTGCTGTGGCGTCAGCGCGCACTGGAGGCGGCGCTGCACGATGCGCGCGTCGATGCCGCCGGCTTGGGCAGGCTGGTCGAGGGCTGGCTCTGGCGCACCGATGCGGCGCACCGCCTGACGCACCTGCATCCGGTCGCGCGAAATAGCGACGCCGTGCCCGGCGACGCGATCGGGCGCCCGCCGTGGGAGGTCTTCGGCGCCGACGGCGATGCCGCAGCCGCGCTGCGCGGCCGTCTCGAGGCCGGTCTGCCGCTCGAAGGTCTGATCGTGTCGCACGAAGCCGCGCCCGGCGAGCGGCGCCGCGTCGCGCTGCACGGTCATGCAGTGCTCGACGCGGTGGGCCGGCGCACGGGCTATCTCGGCAGCGCGCGGCCGGGCAGCGACGCCGACATCGCGGCGCCCGTGACGCTCTCGCAGGCGTCCGCGGCCGAACCCGTGCCGGGCGAGCACGAGAGCTTCACCTATACCGTATCGCACGACCTGCGGGCGCCGATCAGGGTGGTCGAGGGCTTCACCAAGATCCTCAAGGAGGACTACGGCCACCAGCTCGACCGCATCGGCAACGACCACCTCGATCGCGTGCTCGGCGCCGCCGCGCGCATGAACAGCATGATCGATGCGCTGCTGACGCTGTCGCAGCTGTCGTCGCGGCCGCTCGCGCGTCAGCCGGTGAACCTGTCGCAGCTTGCCGGCTTCGTCGCCGACGACCTGCGCCGGCAGACGCCGCAGCGCCAGGTCGGCATGCATATCGAGGACGGGCTGCAGGCGCAGGGCGACCCGACGCTGCTGCGCGTCGTGCTCGAGAACCTGCTCGGCAACGCCTGGAAATACACCGCCAAGCGGCCCGACGCGCAGATCTGGTTCGAGCGCGGCGAGCACGATGGCCGGCCCGCATTCTGCGTGCGCGACAACGGCGCCGGCTTCGACATGCGCTTTGCCGACCGGCTGTTCGGCGTCTTCCAGCGCCTGCACAGCGCGAACGACTTCCAGGGCACCGGCGTCGGACTCGCCTCGGTGCAGCGCATCGTGCGGCGCCATGGCGGCGAGATCTGGGCCGAGTCCGAGGTCCAGCGCGGCAGCCGCTTTCACTTCACGCTGCCGCCGGCGACACCGGCGCCGTAGCGTCAGCGGCGCACCGGGCGCGCCAGCAGTTCGACGGCGTCGATCAGGCGCTGCGCCTGCTGCTCGACGCCGAGGCCATCGTCGCGCGCCTGCGATTGCAGCATCTCGAGTGCCGCCGCGCGCGCCAGCGAATGGCGGTGCATCAGCACGCCGACCGCGATCGCGACCGGCTGCGTCAGCGGATCGGCGCCGGCCGCCGCCGCCGGTGCGCCGCCCGGCGCGGGCCGGGCCTGCAGCGCGGCAAACGCGGCTTGCACCGCCGGCAGGATCTGCTTGACCTCGAGCGGCTTGACGAGATAGTCGACCGCGCCCAGCGCCTTCACCTTGGCGACCGTCGCATCGTCGGCGAACGCCGACAGGAACATGAACGGCATGTGCAGGAACTCGCGCAGATAGGCCGCGACGTCGAAGCCGCTCTTGCCCTCCATGCGGATGTCCAGCAGCGCCAGATCCGGCCGGTGCTCGCGCGCGAGCAGGATCGCATCGTCGCCGTTGTCGGTGTCGATCACGTCGTAGCCGGCCTGCAGCAGGCCGTGGGTGAGCGTCGCCAGCACGAGCCGGTCGTCGTCCACCACCAGAATCTTTCCCTTGTCGGTCACGCGCGAGCCTCGGCAGGTGCGCTCCGCCTGCGCGAAGCCGCATCCGGCATTGTGGCCGAAACGCCGGCCGATTCCGCACCCGCAGCGCTGCTCACGCGCCGGCCGCCAGTTGCACGACGCCGGGCGGGGTGAGCGTCACGGTGGCGAGCACCTGCGCGCCCTGCTGCTCGATGTCGAGCGTTGCGCAGCGCCGCGGCATCAGCGCGCGCACGAGGCCCAGGCCGGAGACACCGCCCGGAATGCGCGCGAGCTTGAAATCAGCGCGCAGCGAACCCTGGTTCGAGATCGTGATGCGCACCCCGTCGTCGTCGCAGTGCAGGAGGCAGCCGACCACGGACTCGCTGTCGGCGCGCGAATGCTTGATCGCGTTCGTCAGCAGTTCGTTGATCGTGAGCGCGATCGGAATCGATTCCGCCTCGGGCAAGGCCCAGGGCCGCGACGGAGCGCCTTCGGCCTCGAAGACGATGCTGCGCCCGAAGGTGCGCTGCACCGAGCCGGTAATCGCCTCGACGACGCTGGCCAGCAGCAGCGGCCCCGAGCTTCCGACCTGCAGGCCGTAGACCTGCGCGATCGCCTGCACCTGGCCGACGACTTCCGAGATCACCGCCTCGACCTCCGGCTTGCGCTCTGCGATCTGCTGCAGCAGGCCGGCGACGCCCTGCAGGTTGTTCTTGATGCGGTGGTGGACCTCCTTGACGAGCATCTCGCGCTGGGCGATCGCCGCGTCCAGCCGTGCCTGCTGCGCGGCGCGCTGCTCGGTGACGTCGGTGGCGACGAAGAGCAACTGGTCCGGCGCCTGCCCCGGAGCGCCGAGCGGCAGGTAGCGCGCGTCCCACTGGCGCGGTCCGTCGCTGCTGTCGAACGCATATTCGCGCTGCGTCACCTCGCCGGCGACCAGCGCGGCAAGCATGTGTTCGCGCATCTCGGCGGCGAGACCGGGCGTATGCATCTCTTCCGGCGTGCAGCCGACGAGCTCGTCGATCGGGCGGCCGACCATCGCTGCCGCCGTCTGGTTGAGCTGCACGATGCGCAGGCTGCGCGCGTCGCGCAGCGCGATCGCCAGCGGCGCCATCTCGATCAGCCGCTGCAGCGACGCCTGCGTCTCCACGCTGCGCGCCTCGGCCTGGCGGCGCCGCTCGATATCGAGCAGCGCGTAGGTCAGCTGGCGCCCGGTGCGCTCGAGCCCGGTCGCGACGACGTTGCCGACGATCCAGAATTCGCGGCCGTCGCGCGCCTTCACCCGGCACTCGAAGGTTTCGGCCTGGCCCTCGAACAGCTCGTTCAGGTACTGCGTCTGGCGAAACGGGTGATCCGGTTCCGGCGTCGCGACGGTGCTGATCGGCTGGCCGACGAAATCGGCCAGATCGCCGCCGAACATGCGGCGCGCCGAACGGTTCATCCACTCGATGCCGCGCGCGCCGACGGTGACGATGCCGACGAGCACCGAATCGAGGATCGCCCGCGTGCGCTCGGCCTGCAGCGCGACCGCCTGCTCGGCGCGGTGCCGGGCATCGACGTTGACGTAGGAGGCAATCATGCCGCCCGTCGGATCCCCCTCGACGACGAGGCGCTTGCTCACCTGCACCCAGAGCAACTGGCCGTCGCGCCGGCGCAACTGTCGCTCGCCGCTCCAGCGGCCGCGGCGGCGCATCTGCTCGTCCTCGCGCGCCCACACGCGGTTGAACTCGGCGCGGTCCGGAAACAGCGCCTGGAAGGGAATCTCGAGGATGTCCTCGGCGGCGTAGCCGGTGAGCGTCGCGAAGGCCTCGTTCGCGCGCTGGATCACGCCGTCGCGGACGAACGCGATGCCGACCTCGGACAGGCTGAACATCAGCTCGCGGTCGCGCGCCAGCGTCTCGAGCTCGCTTTGCTGCGCCTTCAGCCGCGTGATGTCGGAGACCACCGCGATCGCCTCGGCGTCGGCCGCCGTGCCGGTGCTGCGCAGCGACAGCGCCAGCCAGCGCTCGGGCAGCCCGGCGGCGGGATCGGCGTCGATCCGGAACTCGGTCTCGTAGCCCGCGCCATTCGCGAGCGCCTTGTCCGTTTCCGCCACCAGTTCGCGCAACTGCGGCCAGCCCGCGAAGAGCTCGTCGATGCGCTTGCCGGCCGCGCGTCCGGCGTCCAGGCCGAGCATGTCCTCGAAGCGCTGGTTGCAGCGCACGAGGCGGTTCGCGCGCAGATAGGCGATGCCGGTGCTCGCGCTCTCGAGGATCGTCGTCATCTCGTGCAGCAGTTGCTCGCTGCGCGATTGCGTCTCGTGCTGCTCGGTGATATCGAGCGTGACGACCGAGGTGGTGCGCTTGCCCGAAGCCAGCGTCGCCGGCTCGACGCGCGTCAACAGCCAGCGCAGACCGAGTTCGGGGTGGCGGATCGCATAGCGCGCCTCGGCGCGCCGCGTATGGCGCAGCGCATGCTGGACCTTCTCGAACTCGGGAAGCGTCGCCTCGACGACGATCTCGCGCCGCACGGTCTGCAGCGCGGCCGGCGGCTCGCCCTCGCCGGCCGCCTTGCCGCCCTTCTCGGCGCCGCCCGGATCGGTCTTGCCGGCGGGTGCAGCCGCGCGCTCGCGCAGCCGGCCGGCCGATTCCTGGAACGTCGCCAGGCCGACGCCGGCGGTGTCCATCAGGGCATCGAGCTGCATCCGCGCCAGATCGCGCTCTTCCTCGATGCTGCGGTCTTCGACGACCGCGAGGTAGCGCCGTCCGGCGCCCGGCGTCTCGACGCAGCGCACGACACCGCGCACGCGTCGCGTCGAGGCATCGCCCTGCGCGATCCACGCTTCGGTCTCGAGCGGGGCCGCGTCGGGCACGAGGCGTGCGTCCGGCCGTCCGCCGGCAAAGGCGAACAGCTGCTGCACGCTCGGTGCCGCCTCGGCCAGCGATGCCGGCACGCTGCCGGCGATCACGCCGAAGGCACGATTCGATCGAAGCACGTTGCCCGTACCGTCCAGCAGCACCATGCCGTTCGGGCTCAGCGCGAACCAGTCGTCGAGCTCGCGCGCCGCGCGCTCGGCACGCCCGCGCGCGTCGTGCTCGGCGCTGCAGTCCTGCATCGTCACGAGCGTCAGCGCGCGCCCATCCGCATCGAGCAGCATCTGGCGCGCCTCGCGCCACCGGCGTTCGCGTCCGCCGGCGTCGAGCAGGCGGCGCTCGCGCAGCGCCGGGCTGTCTTCCAGCTCGGCACGCGCGCGGGCCGTGCGCTGCGCGCCGCGGTCTGCCTCGGGCTGCAGGTCGATCGGATCGACGCCGATCAATTCGGCGCGCGCGAAGCCGCTGAACTCGACGAACGCATCGTTCACGTCGATCAGCTTGCGATCGGTGCCGAGCAGCATGGCCGGAAACGGCCCTTGCCAGACGAGCTGCAACAGCTCCGACGACGCGCGCTGCAGCATCGGCCGCGCCGCCGGCGGTGCCTCGGGTTCGGCCGCCGCATCGAGCTCGATTCGAAGCGCCCACAGGCGGGCATCGATCGGCCGCAGCGCAAGGCGCGCGCGCCGGCCATCCGGCAGTGTGAAGCCCTGCGGCTGGCTGCCACCGGCGCGACCGGCGAGCGCACCGCGCAGCCAGTGCAGCACGCGGTCGCCGAGCACCGGCTGCAATTGCTCGAGCCGCCCCGCCGTTGCCCCGCCGAGCAGCCCTTGCGCCGCCGGGTTCACATAGGCGAGCCGCGCCTGCGCGTCGAGCACCACCACGGCGTCGGACAGCAGGTCGAGAAAGGGTTGCAGCAGCGGCGCGCCGGCGACGGATTCCGGGCGGTTCATCGTTGTCTTGCGTGGCCTCGCGGGTGCGTCGAATGGCGAAGTGTACGCAGCGCCCGCCGCGCCGCCCTTGCGCTGCATTCAAGCATCGTGAACAAGTTCCGAGGCCGCGATCGCCGCTGCAGCCGCACGCTGCCCCGCACCCGCAGGAGCCGAAAGACCCGTCAGTCGATCTGCGATGCCGCGGCGAGCGCGCGCAGCAGCGCGTGGTTCACTTCTTTCATCCCGAGGAGCAGGCTTTCTGCCGCTGCGCGCACGTCGAACAGCGAATCGCCCTCGATCGCGCGCACGAGTTCGAAATAGGGGTGATATGGCCCGGCGCCCTCGACCAGCGCCTGAGCGACGCGTTCGGGCACCGGTATCGTCTTCAGCAGTTCGGCGAACGGCTGATCGAACATCCGGTCCAGCAGCGAGAAGACGCCGCAGATGAACATCTCGCTTCGCATCTCGTCGTCGCCCGCCGAGCGCCCGAGCTCCTCCATCAACAGCCCGCGGCGCACCGCGGCGAACATCACCGGCTTGAGGTTCGCGTCATGCCGCGCGGTCGCGAGCAGCAGCGCGAGCCAGCGCTTGAGCTTGCGGTGGCCGAGCATCATGATCGCATGCGCGAACGACGAGATCTCGACGCGCAGCCCGAATGCCGGCGAATTGATATAGCGCAGCAGCTTGAAGGCGAGCGTCGGGTCGCGGCGCAGCGTCTGCTCGAGGCGGTCGATCGATTCCTCGCGGTCGACGCGGTGAATCAGCTCGACGATCACCTGCATGTCGCCCTGCGTCGCGGCCCTGGCGGCGCCCGTGGATTGCGCGGCGAGCACGTCGTCGATCGGCCAGCCGAGCACGGCGGCGGCGCCGCGCTTGAAGCTCGCCTGCATCTGATCCATCGTGCGGATGCCCGATTGCGCGAAGGGTATGCTGCGCGCCGCGGCATGCGGCGACGCGCCGGGCACCTCGCCGACGCGCCTGTCCTCGGCCAGATCGACGATCGCGTGGCTGAAGCAGGGCAGCAGCTCGCGCGGCAGCTCCTCCACCGGCCGGCCCTTGAGCAGCAGCGCATTGCCGCGCGCACGCAGCGCGAGCAGTGCGTCGTGCTGCGCGGGGTCGCCCGCCATGAACGACGGCACCTCGAAGATCAGATTCGCCGCCGCGTGCGCGCGCAGCAGGTCGCCGAGCAGGCTTTCGCTCTGCACGTTGAGCCAGACCTCGCCGCCGCCGGCCGGCCAGACCTCGGCCACTGCGTCCAGCAGCAGCGCAGCGTCGAGCGCAGCATCGACGCGCAGCGGAAATACCGTCAGCCGCGTCGCCTTCACCGCGCGCTTCGGATCGATCACGGGGGCGTAGCACAGCGCGAGCTGGCCGAGCACCGATGCGTCGCTCATGCGGCCGGTTCTTTCCACGCGACCGCCGCGGATCCGGCTTCGCCGGGCCGCTGGCGGGCCTTGCGGGCCGCGCCGGGCGAGGCCGCCCGGCCCCTCGCCAGGCACGAAACGTCCACTGGACCTTTCGTGTCCGGGCTCGGCCCCCTCCAGGGGGCGCGCCAAGCGCGTAGGGGGTGGGTCATTTCAGATAGTCGAACAGCGACAGGCGTTGCACCGACGCGTAGGTCTGCAGCGCGGCCTGGTAGCCGATCTGCTTGTTCTGGAAGTCGGAGATCGCGGCGGTCAGGTCGAGGTCCTCGGCCTTGGAGCGCTCGATCTGGCCGTTCGTGCTGGCGGCGTCGTGCATCGCGCCGACGTTGTCGATCCGTCCGAGCGCCTCGCCGGCCGCCGAGCGCGACGACGACAGCCGCGCGAGCAGCGAATCCACGTCGCGCAGGCTGCTCGCCGTCGTCTGCGCGATCGCTCCCGTGCTGCGCATCGGCGTCGCCAGTTCGCGCGCCGCGGCGTCCAGGGCGTCGAAGATGCCGAGCGTCGGCGTCGAAGGCACCGCCTCGAAGCTGTCGCCGTCGGCGGGTGCGCCATTGATCGTGAACGAGATGCCGTCGATACCGATCGCCTGGCCGGAGACATACGCGACGCCGGTCTGCGGCGTCGGCGCGCCATTCTTGAAGAGGCTGTAGGTCGTCGCACCGCCCGCGACGCTGAACTCGATGCTGTAGCTCGCGCCGGTCAAGGCCGCCGGATCCGTCACCCGGCCGGCGTCGATCCAGGCGGCGCCCGATCCGCCCGCGGCGCGCGTCTCGAAAACGCCGTTGCCGGTCGGTGCCGTCATCCAGGCCGCGGCGCCATCCATCGTCATTGGCAGCCCGTCGGCGCGGTCGGCATTGATCTGGCCGCGCGTGCCGACATACTGCACGCCGCCCGGCGCATCCAGAAACGGCGGTGTCGCCGACCCCTGCCCGCCGAACAGGTAGCCGCCCGCGCCGTCGCCGCGGTTCGCGACCGCGAGCAACTGCTCGCGCAGGCTGCGGATCTGATCGGCGAGGACCTTGCGCTGGCTGTCGTCGTAGCCGGCATTGCCGCTGGCGACGAGCGCCTCGCGCACCTGCTGCAGCAGTTCGCCGGCATCGCCGAGCGCGGCCTCGGTCTGCGTCATCGCGCTGCGGCTCGCATCGACCGAGCGCAGCCCCGCCTGCGCGCGCGCCGTGGCGGCCAGCGCGCGCTCGGCGCGCGCCGCATTGATCGGGTCGTCGCTCGCGCTCATCACGCGCTTGCCGCTCGTCATGCGCACCTGCGCGTCGCTCAGTTCGCGCTGGCGCTGCTGGAGCCGCGCGATCGTCGCTTCATGGCTGGCCGCCGTGCTCACGCGCAGCGTGCTCATCGCGAGGTCACCTCGAGCAGCGTATCGAATATCGACTGCGCGACCTGCAGCATCTTGGCCGCCGCCTGGTAACTCTGCTGGAACTGGATCAAGCGCGCCGCTTCCTCATCCAGGTTGACGCCCGAAACTGCCGTCGCGCGTGCCGCAGCGTCGCTCGCGACGGCCGCCGACATGCGCGCCACGCCCTCCGCACCCTGCACCCGCACGCCGACCTCGCCGAGCGCCGACGACCACGCATCGGTGACGGTCGCGCCGCCGACGATCGCCGCATCGCGCAGCGCGACCATCGCGAGCGCGTTGCCGTTGCTCATCGCCGGCACGGCCGTCGGGTCGACCTGGACCAGGTCGCCATCGGCCGGCGCGCCGGTGACCGACAGCGCCCACAGCGTCGTGCCGCCGCCGGCGGTGAAGGCGATCGGCTGCCCCGCAACGAAAGGCTGCGCCGCACCGTAAGTGCTGCCGCCATCAGCGCTCAACTGATACGTCGTCGCGCCGGTCATCGGATTGACGCCGAATTTGACGACCGCATTCACCGGCGCCGCGATCGGCGCGACGACGTCGAGCGATGCGATCGCCACCGTGCCGCTGTTGGCGACGCCGAGCGTGGCCGTCACCGGCGAGGCAGCGGCGATGCCGCGCGGATCGTCGATCAGGCGCTGCATCCGGGTCGCCGCGGCGGCGACCGGCTGCAGCCGGAAGCGGTCGCCCGCAGCGGCACTGCCGCTCGCGAGCTGGATCGTCATGCCGTCGACCGTGACGCCGGCGGCAAGCGCGGCGGGCGTGAAGGTCTGCACCGGATCGGAACTGCCAAGCCGCGTCAGCGTGTAGTTGCTGCCGTCGTACCTGAGTTCGTAGTCGCTCGCGCGCAGCAGCTTCGCGTCGGCGGTGCCGAGCGTGACGGCCGCGTTGCCGGCGTTGGTCGACGCGGGCTGCACGCGCGGCGCGCCGACCGCGAACAGATCGGTCCCCGGCCGGCCGGCGGGAGTCGTCAGGTCCAGGCCGAGCGACTGCTGGGTATTGACCGCGCCGGCGAGCGCCGCCGCCATCTGCCCGACGAGGTTGCGCGCGTCGCGCAGATCCTCGTTCTGGAACCGCAGCAAGCCAGCGATCGATCCGCCGGCGAGTGTCGCGTCGGGCACGAGGCGCGTCTTGCCGCCTTCGCTCACGCCCAGATGCAGCTGCGACGGATCGTAGACATCGGGCATCGCGACCAGCGTCGACGCATCGGTGCCGAGCACGAGCCGCTGGCCGCCGCCGATGAAGAGATTGAGCGATCCGTCGTCGGCGCTGATCGTCGTCACCTGCACGTATTTGCCGATCTCGGCCACCGCCTGGTCGCGCTGGTCGAGCAGATCGTTGGGCGTGTGGCCGGTGCCGATGGCGTTCGCGATCTGGCGGTTCAGATCGGCGACCGTCTGCGCCAGCGCGTTGACCGCCTTCACCGAGGTCTTCAGGTCGGCCGCGACGCCCGCCTGCAGCGTCTCGATCTGGCTGCCTGCGTTGCGAAATGCGGCCGCCGCATCCTGCGCCCGGGCGAGCGCGACCTGGCGCGAGGCCGGGTCCTGCGGCCGGCTCGCGACGTCGACGAATGCATTGAGCAATTGCGCGCTCTGGTAGCCCAGGCCGGCCTCGCCGGTGCCGAAGATCTGCTCGAGCTGCTCGAGCTGGGCGAGGCGCGCGCCGTCGGACGCGGCGACCGATTGCGTGAGCGCGGCCTCGCGCACCAGGAAGGCATCGTGCGCCCGACTCACCGTCGTCACATCGACGCCACGGCCGAAGAAGCCCATGCCGGTGTACATGCCGCCGGCCGTCGCCAGCTCGACCTGCTGGCGCGAATAGCCGACCGTATTCGCATTCGCGATATTGTTGCCGGTCGTCTGCAGCGCGGCGTAGCTCGCTGTCATCGCGCGCGTTCCGATCGACATCAGGGCCGAGCTCGACATGCGTTACCTCCCCGGTCGGCGCGAATCAGGCCGCCGCGCGCTCTAGGCGCACGGTGGTATCGATGATGCGGGCGAGCTTGTCGGCGTAGGCCGGATCGGTCGCGTAGCCCGCGGCCTGCAGGCCCTGCGCGAAGCGCTTCGCATCGCCGCCGCTCGCAAGCACCTGGCTGTAGCGGCTGTTTTGCGTCATCAGCCGTGCATAGTCGCGAAACGACTCCTCGGCCGATGCGTAGGCACGAAAGCGCTGCACGAGCTGCTTCGGCTTGCCGTCGACGAACTCGGTCGTCACGACTTCGGCGACCGCGCCCTTCCAGCCGGCGCCGGCCTTGATGCCGAAGAGGTTGTTCGCGCTGCTGCCGTCGGCATTGCGGATCGGACGCTGGCCCCAGCCCGACTCGTGCGCCGCCTGCGCCAGCATGAAGCTCGCCGGGATGCCGGTCTGCTCTTCGGCCGCCTGCGCCGCCTGCCGGTGCGTCTGCACGAAGGCGGCCTGGCGCTGCCTGCCGTTGAGCGCGCTGAAGTCGGCCGCGCGCGCGCCGGGTGCCACCGGCAGCGCGGCGGCCGCCGGCGCCGCGTTCTGCGGCGTACCGATCTGCCTTTCGAGCTGGCGCGCGATCAGCTCGGACAGGCCGCCCGGCATGCCGGTCATCTGCGCCGCGAACTGGGTATCGAGCATCTCGCTGCCGAGCTTCGTTCCCGCGTTGTCGAGCAGGCCCGACGACAGCGAAGCCGTGCGCATGCTCTTCATCAGCTCCTGCATGAAGATCGCCTCGAACTGGCGCGCCGCGTCCTTCACCGCGCCGCGCGGGTCGCTCGCCGCACGCGCGCGCAGCGCATCGGTGGAAGCCAGGCTCGCGGGCGTCATCAGATCACCTCGATCTCGGCATTCAGCGCGCCGGCCGTCTTCATCGCCTGCAGGATCGCGAGCAGGTCCTGCGGCGTCGCGCCGAGCGAATTGAGCGCCTTCACGACGTCGGTAAGCTTGGCGCCGGCCGCCATCTCGATCACCGAACCCTGCTGCGCATGGATCTGGATGTCGGCCTGCTCGCTCACCACCGTGCGGCCGCGGGCGAAGGCGCCCGGCTGGCTGACGACCGGCGTCGAGCTGATGACGACGGCCAGGTTGCCATGCGCGACGGCGCACGCGGCGAGCGTCACCGCCTGGTTCATGACGATCGAGCCGGTGCGGCCGTTCAAGACGATCTTCGCCGCAGGCGGCGCCAGCTCGAGCTGCAGATTCTCGATATCGGCCATGAAGGCGACGCGCTCGTCGGCCGATGCCGGAACCCGCACGCGCACCGTGCGGCCGTCGATCGCCTGCGCGACGCCCTCGCCCTTGCGGCGGTTGATGACGCGCTCGACCTCGCGCGCGGTGGCAAAGTCGCTCGCGTTCAGGTCGAGCTGCAGCGAATCGCCCTGCACGAGCGGCGTCGGCACGCTGCGCTCGACGGTCGCACCGTCCGGCACGCGCCCGGCGTTCAGGCTGTTGACCTGTACCTTCGATCCGCCCGCCGCGGCGCCCGCGCCGCCCACGAGCAGGTTGCCCTGCGCGATCGCATAGATCTGGCCGTCGGCGCCGCGCAGCGGCGTCGAGATCAGCGTGCCGCCGCGCAGCGACTTGGCGTTGCCCATCGAAGAGACGGTGACGTCGATCGTCTGCCCCGGACGCGCGAACGGCGGCAGTTGCGCCGTCACCATCACCGCGGCGACATTCTTCAACTGCAGGTTCGTACCCTGCGGCACGGTGACGCCGTTTTGCTGCAGCAGCGCGATCATGCTCTGCGGCACGAACGGGACGCCGGTACTCGAATCGCCGGTGCCGTCGAGCGCCATCACGAGGCCGTAGCCGACGAGCGCGTTGCTGCGCACGCCCTGCACGCTCGCCACTTCCTTGATGCGCGCCGCGTGCGACGGCAACGGCCACCACAGCGCGGTGCTCGCGGCGAGCGCGCCGAGGACGAGGATGGCGCGGATCAGGCGGTCGGTCGGATGCATGGGCACGGCTGCGGCGTCGGAAACTGCGAAGACACTTCGATTCTGTCGCCCGCTAGAACGGCGCAAGGCTCAAAAAGACGCGCGACAGCCAGCCAATTCCCTGCGCTTCGGCGGCCTGGCCGCGGCCGCGGTGCTCGATGCGCGCATTCGCGATCTGCGCCGACGCGACGACGTTGCCGGGCTGGATCATCAGCGGATCGACCTCGCCCGAGAAGCGCAGCACGTCGACATTGGCGTTGACGCCGATCTGCTTCTCGCCGGCGATCACGAGGTGGCCGTTCGCAAGCACCTCGATGACGGTCGCGTGGATCGTGCCGTTGAAATTGTTCGCCGTATCGGTGCTGCCCTTGCCGGTGAAGGTATTGGCCGACGAGCCGGCCGCCGATGCGCGGTTGAATGCGCTCGGCTTGAACGCCGGCAGTGCGGTCACGGCGCCTTCCATGTCGCCCTTCTTGTTGACCGAACTGTTGGACGTCTGGCTCGCGCTCACGCGCTCGACGATCGCGACCGTCAGCGTATCGCCGACCATGCGCGCGCGGTAGTCCTCGAACAGCGGCCGGTACTGGCCGGCCTGGTAGATCGCGCCGTTGGCGGCGACCGGCGCCTGGCGCGGCAGCACGCGCACCGCCGTCGGCTGCGCGATATCGACCGGCGGCGGATGGTTCAGCGCCTGGCAGCCGGCGAGCAGCAGGCCAGCGAAGGAAAGCCCCAGGCAACGCAGCGCGGATCGAGTGAATGACTTCATGATTTGTCGCCGGCCGGTGCTCAAAGCTGGGCCAGCTTTTGCAGCATCTGGTCCGAGGTCTGGATCGCCTTCGAATTGAGCTCGTAGGCGCGCTGGGTCTGGATCATCGAGACGAGCTCCTCGACGACGTTGACGTTCGATGTCTCGACGAAGCCCTGCTGCAGCGAACCGAGGCCGTTCAGGCCCGGCTCGCCGGCACTCGGCGTTCCCGACGCGACGGTCTCGGCAAACAGGTTCTGCCCCTTGGGCTCGAGGCCGGCCGGATTGACGAAGCTCGCAAGCTGGATCTGGCCGAGGATCTGCGGCTGCGTCTGGCCGGCGAGCGTCGCGCTCACCGTGCCGTCCTGCGCGATCGTGATGCTCTGCGCGCCGACCGGAATCGTGATCCCGGGCTGCACGGCATAGCCGTTGTTCGTGACGAGCGCGCCCTGGGCATCGACCTGGAACGAACCGTCGCGCGTATAGCCGAGCGTGCCGTCGGGCATCTGGACCTGGAAGAAGCCGTTGCCGCGCACCGCGAGGTCGAGCGGATTGCTGCTTTGCTGCAGGTTGCCCTGCGTGAACGAGCGCGCCGACGCCACCGCGCGCGTCCCGAGGCCGGCCTGCAGCCCGGTCGGCAGCGTTGTCTGCTCCGAGCTGTTGGCGCCGACCTGGCGCAGGTTCTGATACATCAGATCCTCGAACACCGCGTGCGACTTCTTGTAGCCGTTGGTCGACGCATTGGCGAGGTTGTTCGAGATCGAGTCGAGCTGCGTCTGCTGGGCTTCCATCCCGGTCTTCGAGATCCAGAGCGATCGCATCATGGCGGCTTCTCCTTCGGCGGGTTGTTCAGATGGCGAGCAGCTGCGAGGCCGCCTTCTCGTCGTCCTGGGCGGTCTGCATCAGCTTCATCTGCGCCTCGAACTGGCGCGCGGCGGCGATCATCGCGACCATGTTCTCGACCGGGCTCACATTCGAGCCCTCGAGCGCACCGTCCTCGACGCGCGCAAGCGGATCGGCGTCGAGCGCATCGCCGCCGACGGTGCGAAAGAGGCCATCGGCACCGCGTGTGAGCGGCGCCTCGGGCGTGACGAGCTTCAACTTGCCGACGACGCTCGAGCTGCCGTTCGGGAGCCGCGCGCTCACCGAGCCGTCGGCGGCGATCGTCGGCTCGGCTCCGGGCGGCAACTGGATCGGCCCGCCGTCGCCCAGCACCGGCAAGCCGCCGCGCGTGACGAGCGTGCCTTCGGCGTCGAGGTCGAACGAACCGGCGCGGGTGTAGGCCTCGGTCCCATCGAGCGCCTGCACCGTGAGCCAGCTCGCGCCCTTGACGGCAACGTCGAGCCTGCGGCCGGTGGTCGCGATGGGCCCCGGCGCGTCGCTGTGGCCGATCGTCGTCTCGAGCGCGAAGACGCGCGTGCTTGCACCGCTGCCTTGCACCGGCACGGCGCGGGTTGCCTCGAGCTCGGCGCGAAAGCCGGCCGTCGAAACGTTGGCAAGGTTGTTGGCGAGCGAGTCCTGGCGCTGCATCGCCGCCTTCGCACCGCTCATCGACAGATAGATCATCCGATCCATGGCAGCTCCTGCTGTCGCCGCGACGAACTACGCACCGCCTGGGGCGCGATCATCAGCGCAGATTGACGAGCGTCTGCAGCACCTGATCCTGCGTCTTGATCGTCTGCGCATTGGCCTGGTACAGACGCTGCGCGGTGATCATGCTGACGAGTTCGCCGGTCAGATCCACATTGCTTTCCTCGAGCGAGCCAGCCTTGAGCACGCCGAGGTTGCCTTCGGTCGGCACGCCGAGCACCGGGGTGCCCGAGGCGTAGGTGCGCGCCCAGGCGTTGCCGCCGAGCGGCTGCAGCGCCTGCGGGTTGCGAAAGTCCGCCAGCTCGAGCTGCCCGGCGGGGCGCGACTGGTCGTTCGAGTAGCGCGCGAGAAGCACGCCGTTGCTCTCGACCGTCACGCCGGTCAGCTTGCCGGCGGCGAAGCCGTCCTGGTTCAGCCTCGTGACGCCGAACTGCGAGCCGTACTGCGTCGCACCGCCCAGGTTGAACGCGATGCCGCTGATCGGCACCGTCTCGGCACCGACCGAATTGGTCGTCGCCGGGATGTCGATGGCGATCGGGCCCGAGGGCGCCGTCGGCCGGCCGCCGTCGGCCGGGAACTGGATCGTCGTCACCGGCTGCGGTACCGGCGGCGTGCCGCCGTCGTCGACGATCGACGTGCCGTTGGCCGCGAGATAGACGTTCCAGGTGTCGGTGCCGGTCTTCTGGAAATAGTAGGTCAGCGCGACGTCCTGGCCCTTGGCGTCGTAGATCGTCATCGAGGTCGCGTTGTTGTAGGTCGTCGCGTCGCTGAAGTCGATTCGCGGGCCGGAGGGCGGCAGCGTGACCGCGGCGCGCGCGTCGAGGTTCATCTCGACCGCGATGCGCGAGGTGGGGTTCGGATTGATGCCGGCGGTCGGCAGTTGCAGCGGCCCGGCCTGGCCCGGCTGGATGACGCCCTGCATGTCGGCCGGATAGCCCATCAGCTTTTGCAGCTGGTTGTTGACGATGAAGCCGTCCTTGTCGAGCTTGAACTGGCCGTTGCGCGTATAGAGCACCTGGTTGTTCGTATCGCGCACCTGGAAGAAGCCGGCGCCCTTGATCGCCATGTCCAGCGGGTTGCCGGTGCTCGTGATGTTGCCCTGCGTGAACTGCTGCGCGATCGCGGCAACGCTCACGCCGATGCCGGCGCCGGTCGAACCCGAGCCGTTCATCGCCGTCGCGTACAAGTCGGCGAACTCGGCGCGCGAGGACTTGGCGCCGTAGGTGCTCGCATTGGCGACGTTGTTGCCGATGACCTCGAGGTTCTTGCTGGTGGCATTCAGACCGGAGAGACCTTGCTGGAAGCTCATGGGAAATCCTTGACGGGTTGAAGGACGGAGTTCTTGACGGCGCGATCAGTTGAAGGACTTCACGTCCGCGTAGGCGACGCTGCCGCTGCGCGTGAGTTCGAGCATCAGCGCATTGCCGCCCATGCTCACCGCGACGACGCGGTCGCGCATCAAGGGCGTCGCGCCGACCGCCGCCGCGCCGCTCTTGGCGGTGACGCGAAACGACAGGCCGCTCGTCTCGTCCGCGGTGCCCGACGGCCACGCGAAGCTGTGCAGCCCGCTCGACTGCGCGCCGAGGTCGATCGTGTCCGCGACCTGGCCGTTGGCGGCGAGGATCTCGACCTTCACGCTGTCGGCCGGTCCGGCGAGCTCGAAGCCGCCCTGGCCGAAACCGTCGGTGATCGCAAGCAGCTTGCCGGGAACGATGACGTCGTGGCCGACGAGGCCCGCGCCCTGCAGCGCCTGCATCTGCACGAACTGGCTGGACAGGCCCTGCACCGTCACATTCAGCTTCTCGATGCCGCTCACGGTATTGATCTGCGCCATCTGGCTCGTGACCTGGGCGTTGTCCATCGGCGAGAGCGGGTCCTGGTTCTGCATCTGCGCGACGAGCAGCTTGAGAAAGCGGTCCGCGCTCGCGGCGTCGGAGGCGGCGATCACCGGGGCCGGATCGGCGCTCTGGGTCGTGCTGACGGAAGAGACGGTCATGTGCGGCTTTCAGCGCGAATGGCGCGCGGTTCAGGACTGGCCCATCTGCAGCGTCTTTTGCAGCAGCGTCTTGGCCGTATTCATCACTTCGACGTTGTTCTGGTACGAGCGCGAGGCGGAGATCATGTTGACCATCTCCTCCACCGGGCTGACGTTGGTGTAGGTCACGTAGCCGTCGGCGTCGGCCTGCGGGTGCTTGGGGTCGTGCACGCGGCGTCCCGGGGTCTGGTCCTCGGTGACCTGCGTCACCTCGACGCCGGCCGCGCTTTCGGGCTGGCCGGCGGCGCCCATCAGCACGGTCTGGAAGACGACCTGGCGCGCCTTGTAGGCCTGGCCGTCGGGGCCGGCGACGGTATCGGCGTTCGCGAGGTTGCTCGCGACCACATTGAGCCGCTGCGCCTGCGCGCTGACCGCGCTGCCCGAGACATTGAAGATCGAGAACATCGACATGGGGTTTGTCTCCTTCGCAGCCGCGACTTACTGCCCGGTGATCGCGCTCGTGAGCGTGCGCACCTGGCCGTTGATGAAACGCAGCGTCGCTTCGTAGCGCAGTGCGTTGTCGGCGAAGCTCGCGCGCTCGCGGTCCATGTCGACCGTATTGCGGTCCAGGTTCGTCTGGCTCTGCGTCGCATAGACGAGATCGGCGCCGCCACCGGCCGGCGCCGCACCGGCGATGTGGCCGGGCCGGGTCGCTGCCAGCACCTGCGCCGACGCCAGCGTGCCGGTGGCGCGCTGCAGCGCCTGCGCGAAATTCATATCGCGCGCCACGTAGCCCGGCGTATCGGCATTCGCGATATTGCTCGCCAGCAGTTGCTGGCGCTGCGAACGCAGCGCGAGCGCCTGGGCCTGGAAGTCGAGCGAATCGGTGAGGCGGTTTGGCATGCTGCCCATCCTTGCGTTGCGGCTTTGGTGCGGGTTCGCTTCGGGGCATTGTTCGCCGCCGCCGCCGCGCACGGTGGCGTGAACAACAGCCGCAAACCGGGTCAATTCGCACCCTTGCGGGCGCGCCGCGCGGCCTACATTGCAGGCATGGCCTCGTCCCGCTTTCCCGCCCTCGACCGCAGCCAGCGCCTGCGCGACCGGCTGCGGCTCGGCTTCGCCTGGCTCGTCCTCGGCCTCGCCGTATTCGGCATGCTCGCCACCGTCGGCCCGGCGCTCGGCGCCGACGAGGCCGGCGCGCAGGATCCCGGCGCCGCGATCGCCCTGCAGGCCAGGCAGTTCGTCGTCGAAAGCGGCGCCCTGCCCGGCATGCGGCTCGAGGTCGAGGTCGGCACGCTCGACCCGCGCCTGAAGCTCGCGCCGTGCGAGCGCATCGAACCCTACCTGCCGAGCGGCGTGCGCCTGTGGGGACGCACGCGCATCGGGCTGCGCTGCACGCAGGGCGCAACGGCGTGGAACGTCTACCTGCCGCTCACCGTGAAGGTCTTCGGCCCCGGCGTCGAAAGCACCGCCGCGCTGCCTGCGGGTGCGGTGCTGAGCGCGGCCGACGTTCGCGCCGCCGAGGTCGACCTCGCCGCCCGCGGCACCGCGATCGTCGACCCAGGCGACGCGATCGGCCGCACGCTCGCACGGCCGGTCGCCCCCGGCCAGAGCCTGCGCGCCGCCGACCTGCGCAAGCGCCAGTGGTTCGCCGCCGGCGAGACGGTGCAGATCACCGCCGTCGGCCCCGGCTTTCGCGTCAGCGGCGAAGGCCAGGCGCTCGGCCCCGGCTACGAAGGCCAGAGCGCGCGGGTGCGGACCGAAAGCGGACGCATCGTCGTCGGCCAGCCGGTCGCCGAGCGGCGCATCGAGATCGCGATGTAACGGTCAGGCCCGGAGGTGCGAAATCGGGCCGCCGGGGCTAAAGTCACTGCCAACGCGTCCGATACAGCTTGCATGTCGGCAGCGCACGAGCTGCAAGGAGCAAGCCATGAAAATAATCCATCCGGTGCCGACCGGCATCAAGGAGCAGGCGCCTGCGGCGCCCTTGTCGCGTGCGCCGGCCGAAGGCGCCGCAAAGGCAGCCACCGGGCCCGTCGCAGCGCCCGGGCTCGTCGCAGCGCGCGGCGCCGAGGTCGAGCTCTCGCCCACCGCGGCGAGCCTGCGCACGAACGCCGCGCCGGCCGAATTCGACGCCCCCAAGGTCGAGCGCATCGCGCAAAGCATCGCCGAGGGACGCTTCAAGGTGAACGCCGAGGCGATCGCCGACAAGCTGATCGCCAACGCGCAGGAGTTGCTGGGCAAGGTCCAACGCTGAGGGCGGGCGTCGCATGTCCGCCTCCAATCCTCCCGCCGCGGTCACGCCGCCGAACGCCGAGCTCGAGGCGACGCTCGCCGCCGTCGAGGCGCGCCTGACGGCGCTCGGCCTCGCACTGCTCGAAAGCAACGCGCCCGAGATCGATACCCAGGCGAGCGAGCTGCACCGCGCGCTGGCGCGTGCGGTCGAACATTTCACCCATGCGGCGCGCCGGGGCGCACTGCCGGCGCCGCTGCGCGAGCGCCTGATGCGCGCCGGCAGCCAGGTCGCCGCGCAGCGCGAATCCTTCGCGCGGGCGACCGCCGCGCTGGATCGGGCGATCGACGTGCTGTTCCCGAACGAGACGCCGTCGCTTTACTCGGCCCACGGCGCGGCCGATCGCGGCCGCCGCGGCGGGTCGATCCAGGCCTGATCCGCCGCGCCCAGTCTGCGCGCAGTACGCGCCCTGCCCGCGCCCTCAATCCGCCTTCGGCGGGTCCTTCTGGGCGGCGGCGCCGCTCTTGCGCGGCGGCTTCATGAAGTCCAGCGCGAGTTCGAAGGCGGCATTCACGAATGCGAGCAGTTGCGCGAACTCGGCGTCCGTGAGCTTGCGCGCCCGATCGTGGGCGCGATAGATATTCGCGAATTCGCGCTCGCGAGCGCCCTGGACGACCAGCTTGCCGATGCCCAGCGCCTCGAGCGCCTTCCAGATATCGGGGTTGTAGGCGCGCGTGAACTGCATGACGAAGGTCACCGGATCCTTGCGGCCGAGGACCGACGCCGCGCGCAGGATCAGCTCGAACGGCATCGCCATCTTGCCGCTTTCGATCAGCTCGAGGTCGGTCGCATCCGACAGTCCCAGCACCTGCCCGAGGTCGTGCACCGTGAGGCCGGCCGTCTGGCGCAACTCGTGCAGCAGCGAGCCGGCCTTCTCGACCGCCACCTTGTGCTGCGGCTTCTTCAGGCGCGACTTGGCGAGCGTGACGCCGATATCGGTCGCCGTGCCGGCCATGCCGAGCACCGATTCGGTCAGCGACTGCAACTGGCGCGCCAGGGCCTTGAGCGCATTGGGCGCGATCGCCGCCGCGGCCGACAGCTCGAGCGGCGCCGGCAGTGCCGGCTTCGATTCACGCTCGGCGCTCTTTCGCGCCCGCGTCGCGGGGGCGGGCTTCGCTTTCGTCTTCGCTGCGGGGCTGCGGGCCATCGAGTCCTCCGGCGTTGGGATGACCGCGAGTATTGCCTGAAACGGCGTTTGCGCAAGAGGGCGCCGGCGACCGCACCCGCGCCCGGTTCACCGCGCGACGAACGGCGCCCGGTACAGCCACACGCAGCGGCCGCCGGCGCCTTCGAGGACGCACTGCGGCCGCAGGCCGGGCGCCTCGAACTCGAGGCTCGCGAGCCAGCTCCCCGCGCGCAATTCGGCCCTTGCCTTCACCACCGCGCGCGCCATGCTCTCGGGGCGCTGGAAGAGGTAGACGAGCTCGTAGCCCGACCAGTCGACGCGCCAGATATCGGCGCGCATCACGACCGCGTCCCGGCAGCGCAGCGCGCACAGCAGGCGCAGCAGCCAGCTCCACTCGATGCCGCAGATCGCGGCGTGCGGATAGGCGCGCCGCAGCGCGCGCAGGCCGTCGCCGAGGCCGCAGCCGAGATCGACGATCCTTGCGCCCGGCGCGAGCGGCGCGGCCTGCGTCAGGTCGTCGAGGGCACCGCGAGGCGTCGGAAAGAACGGTGCATCGCGCCAGCTGCGCAGCGGATAGAAGAGCACGAGCAGCGCCATTGGCGCGAGCCACGCCCAGCCGGGCAACGCGCCGGCAAACGTCACGCCCGCGAGCGAGACCGGAAAGCCGGCGGTGACGATCAGGCGGCGCCAGCGCGTCGCGGCGAGCGCCGAAAGCAGTGCTCCCGATGCACAACCCGCGCCGGCCGCGAGCCACGCCGATGCGCCCAGCGCGAGCATGCCGGCATGCGCGGCCCAGGCCAGGCTCCAGGCGAGCAAGGCCGGAAGCGGCCAGCCTTGCGACAGCAGCGGTGCGCGGGCTTGCAAGACTGCGGCTTCGCGCGGCATGCGCCGCCCGCGCGATGCGACGGCCCGCGCCGGGCGCACGCTCGCCGTCACGCTCAGAACTGGAATGCGAGCCGCAGGCCGCCCCAATGGCGGCCATCGACGGCGATCGGCGCCGCGGCTTCCTTCATCAGCACGAACTGGCCGTTGCCCATGTCGCGCCGGTAGGTCTGCAGCAGGAAGGGCCGCCGGTTGCGCGCCGAAGCGAGGCCGGTGCGGTCGTTGAAGATGCGGCGCCAGCGGCTGTTCGCCGTATTCCACGCCAGTTCGCCGGGGCGTTGCGGCTGGCAGTATTTGCGGTTGTGCGTCGGCACATAGCCGTTGCGATCGACCGCGATGCAGAAGACGACCCGGCCCGACAGGCCGAGCACGCGCTCCTGCACCTGCGGAAGCAAGCGGTCGGTGAGGTCGCAAAAGCGGGCCGTCACCTGCGCCGGTTCGGTGCCGGGGATCGGCCGGTAGTTCTCGTCGAACAGGTCGGCGATGCTGATCGTGCCGGTGCGCACGGCGTCCTCGAGCAGCTTGGCGACCTGCCCCGCGGTCTCGATCGCCGCCGCGATGTAGGGCGTGTCCTCGGTCTCGATGCCGCAATCGGCGACCAGTTCGATGAGCTGCTCGGAGACCTTCAGGAACGCCTCGCTGCGCACCATCGCGGCGTCGAGCGCGCGCGTCGTGCCGTGCATCTCGCCCTCGAGCGCCGCGATCTGCGAATTCAGCCCGGCGCAGACCGCCCCGCTTTGGCCGGCGGCGTCGGTGATGCGGGCGACGCCGCTGTCGACCTCGGCAAGCGCGGCGTGAAACGCACCCTGGCGCGCCTGCCCGGGACGCGCCTCGATCTCGCGCGCGAGCGCGGCGATGCGCCGGTCGAGGTCGCCGACCGTGCTCATGATCTCCTTGGACGACGCCTCGACCTTGCCGGCGAGATCCTTCACCGCGTCGGCGACGACGCCGAAGCCGCGCCCGGCGTCGCCGGCCCGCTTGGCCTCGACCGATGCGTTGAAAGCGACGAGCCGCGTCTGCAGCGCGATCTGGGTGATGACGCCGGCGGCATCGGCCACGTCGCGCAGGTTGTCGACGATGCCGGCCACCTCGCGGCCGACGTCCTCGACCGCCCGCCGCGCGCGCGAGACCGCCGCCAGACTCTCGCCCGTTTCGTCGCCGATCACCTGCTGGGCGCGCGTGATCTCGTGCAACTGGTGCGTCAGCGCCGCCATCGCGCGCTCCTGCGCGGCGGAGGCCTTCTGCGTATCGTCGAGCAGGCCGCGCACCTCGGCCGCGTCGCGCCCCATCAGCGAGGCCTGCTTGCCGATGCTCTCGATCGCGACGCGCATGTCGGGCTGCGCCGCTGCGCGGTCGGCGGGCGCCGGTTCGGCGCTGTCTGCGCGGTGGCGCTTGAAGGCTGCAAACATCATCGAACCTCGTCAGGCAACGTCATTCCGGCATCGGCCGTGGCAACCGCGTTGCAGCTCACCACTCGCGCAGCTTGACGCGCAACCGCGCGATCGACTGGCTGTGCAGCTGGCAGACCCGGCTCTCGGTCACCTTCAGCACGGCGGCGATCTCCTTCAGGTTCATGTCGTGCTCGTAGTACATGCTCATCACGAACTGCTCGCGCTCGGGCAGCGTCTTGATGCCGTCGACGAGCGCCTGGCGCATGCGCTGGTCGCGCAGCTGCTCGAGCGGATCGGCGTCCTCGTCGACGACGTGGCGGTCGAGGAAGTCGGCATCGCCCTCGTCGCCCGACATATCCTCGAGGTAGACGAGCTGCGTGCCGCGCACCTTGCCGAGCAGCTCCTGGTACTGCGCGAGCGTGAGGCCCATCTCCTTGGCGATCTCGCTTTCGGCCGGCGTGCGGCCGAGCTTTTGCTGCAGCTTGTGCAGCGCCGCCTCGATCGCCCGCTGGTGCTTGCGCGTGCCGCGCGAGAGGTAGTCGTTGCCGCGCAATTCGTCGAGCATCGCGCCGCGGATGCGCTGCGTCGCGAAGGTCTCGAACTGCACCCCCTGCCCGGCGTCGAAGCGGCTCAACGCGTCGGTCAGGCCGATCATGCCGACCTGGATCAGGTCGTCGATCTCGACGTTCGCCGGCAGCTTGGCGATCATCTGGTGCGCGAGGCGCCGCACGAGCGGGCTGTACTGCGCAAGCATCGAATTGACGTCGAGTTGGCCTTTGGCGGTATACATGGGTAGCGGCTCCGGGAGAGTCAATTCAGGACGGGTGCGGGATCGGCGACCGGGCGGTGGGCCTCGCTGCGCAGCACGCCGCGCGCGAGGCGGCGCAACGCGGCCGGCAGCGGATCGGTCGGGCGGCACGCCGGGTCGACGCTCGCCCAGCTTTCGACGACGGCACCGAGGAAATTGTCGGCGCAGCTCGCGAGCTGCCCGGCGATGCGCGGCACGCGCGGCGAACCGGGCGCCGCGCCGAGCACGAGGCCGAAGACCATCATCCGGGCGCGCAGCGCGAGCAGCTTCATCGCCGCATAGGCGTGCGTCACGCTCGTCGGATGGTCGTCGGCGAGGAGCAGCGGCCGCACGTCGGCCGCGATCGTCTGGCGCGCGAACATGCGCGACAGATCGCTCGCGCCGGCATGGACGACGACGACGTCGGCGCGCGGCGCGGCATCGACGATCGCCTGCAGGAAGGGCGCCGTCGAGCCCTTGGCGTCGACGTGGCGCAGCGGCAGCGTGCGCGCCGCGAGGTAGGAGAGTTCCGGCGAGAGCTTCTCGATGCACTCGGCGAGCCCCATCACCGCGAGCTCGTCGGGCGCCGGCGCGCGCTCGCAGGCGTCGACGAGCAGCGTCGATGCACCCTCGTCGGCAAAGGCGCTGCACAGCCGCTCGAGCAGCGCGCCCGAGAAGGCGACGTGCGGGTTCGAGACGAGCGGCACGAGCCGCACGCCGCCCTGCGCGAAGAGCCGGCGCAGGCCGTGCGCCTGGTCGGCCGGCGCCGGTCGCGGCGCGGGCTTGCGGGTTGCGGTCGTCATCGCCATCGCCATCGTCCGCCCGGCATCAACCCGCGAAGGCGGCGGCGATCGCACCCGCAGCGGCGCGCTGCGGCGCGGCGAAGACGAGGCTCACCTCGCCCGCGTCGAGCCGGAAGGCGGCGCCGGTCTGCGCGCGCAGCGCGCGCTGCACCAGCGCGTGCGCCGACAGGCGGTGCCAGTCCTCGGGCACGCGCTGGCCATTGGCGACGCCGACGACCTTGAGCTTGTGGCGGATCATTGCGTCCAGCGCCGGGCCGAGCTTGACGGCCTCGTCGAGCTTGGAGAGCACGACGCCCTCGCAGCTCGCCGCGCGGTAGGCGTGCAGCACATCTTCGATCGTCTCGCCCTGCGCCGACGAATTGACGACCAGCAGGCGCTTCACGCTGCGGTGGGCGAGCATGTCGAGCAGTTCACGCGTGCGGCTGTCACGCTGCGCCATGCCGGCGGTATCGATCAGCACCATCTTCTTCGCCGCCAGCAGGTCGAGCAGGTCCTCGAGCGAGCTGCGGTCGTGCGCGGTGTGCACCGGCACGCCGAGGATGCGGCCGTAGGCGCGCAGTTGCTCGTGCGCCGCGACGCGATAGGCGTCGAGCGTGACGAGGCCGAGGCTCGCCGCGCCGTGCTTCGTCGCGAAGGCGGCGGCGAGCTTGGCGGTCGTCGTCGTCTTGCCGACGCCGGTCGCGCCGACGAGCGCAAAGACGCCGCCCTGGTCCTCGAGCGCGCGCTCGGTTTCGCCGGTCAGCAGATTGCGCTCGAGCACGCCTTCGGCCCAGGCATCGTCGTCGGCAACGTCGGCCGGCAGGCCGACCGAGAGCTTGCGGATCAGCGCCGGCGAGAAGCCGGCATCCAGCAGGCGCTGCGCGAGCCGCGCCTGCGACGGCTGGCGCTGGAGCTTTTCCATGAAGGCGAGCGCGCCGAAGCGATCCTCGATCAGCCCGCGCATGGCGCGAATCTCGTCGAGCAGGCCGTGCGGGTCGCGCGGCGCGGCGGCGCCGGCATCGGCGAGCGCAGGGGCAGCTGTCCAGCGCTGGGCAGCGTCGGATTGCGGCGCCGGCACGGGCGCGGCGGATTCGACGAGCGCCTCGCGCAACAGCGGCGGTTCGCCCGATTCGGCGGCGGCGCGCGATGCGACGGCCGGCGCGCGGGTGGCATCGGCGCCGACGGCGGCCTGTGCCTGCGGCGCCGGTGCTGGCGCGTCGGCCGGGCCGGACACGGTGTTCGCGGCCGGCGCGGCGGCCTTCGCTTCGATCGCCGCCTGGCGGCGGCGCAGCATGCGCTCGCGCACATAGTCCTGGAACGACAGCGTGCTCATCGTCAGGCGCGCAACGTCGGCCTCGACCGGCACGGCTTCGTCCAGCGTCGGCTCGATCCGTTCCTGCGTCGCCCGGCGCGCGGGCGTGCGCGCCGGCGCGGCCTCGGGCGCCGCGGCGGCGATCGCCGGCAGATGCACGGAATGCAGCGCGGGCCGCTGCGCCTTCGGGGCGGCGGCCGGCGCCGGGCTCGGCTTCGCGCCGGCAGCAGTCGGGACGCTGCGCTCGATCTGCTCGATCGCGCCGGGCGCCATCGCCAGCACCTCGACGCCGTCCGCGCTCGGCCGGGTCGAGAGCACGACGGCGTCGACGCCGAGCGCCTCGCGGACCAGCTTCAGTGCGTCGCGCGAGTTGCGCGCGGTGTAGCGTTTGACGTTCATGTGCAGCCCCTGGAATTCAGTTCAACGGCGGCGCTCAGGCCGCGGCCCCGACCACCGAGCCGATGCGGATCGAATGCGTTTCCGGAATCTCGCTGTGGCCGAGCACGCGCAGGCGCGGCGCGGCGCGCTTGAGCAGGCGTGCCATCGGCACCCGGATCGCATCGGGCACGAGCAGGCAGGCCGGCAGGCCGAGGTCTTCCTGGCGCTTGGCGCAGGCCGCGGTGCTGCGCGCGAGCGTATCGGCGACCCCCGGGTCGAGCGCCGCGCCGTGCGGCGAATTGAGCGCCTGCGAGACCATGCGCTCGAGCTCGGGCTCGAGGGCGATGACGTCGAGCTCGCGCGTCGCGCCGTAGATCTGCTGCACGATGGCCGGTGCGAGGCTGACGCGGATGCGGCGCGCGAGTTCGGCCGGATCGGTGACGACCGCCGCGTGCTCGGCCAGACTTTCGACGATCGAGCGCATGTCGCGGATGTGCACGCCTTCTTCGAGCAGCAGTTGCAGGATCTTCTGAAGGCTCGCGATCGCGACCATCTTGGGCACCACGTCCTCGATCAGCTTCGGGGCCAGCCGCGTCACGTGCTCGACGAGTTGCTGGGTCTCTGCCCGGCCGAGCAAACGCGCGGCGTGCAGTTGCATCAAGTGTGAAAGATGGGTGGCGACGACGGTCGCGCAATCAACGACCGTAAATCCGCTCATTTGGGCCGCCTCGCGCTGGCGCTCCTCGATCCAGGTCGCCGGCAGGCCGAAGGCGGGGTCGGTCGTCGCGGTGCCGATCAGCGGCTGCGTCGCGCCGCCCGGGTTGATCGCGAGCAGCATGCCGGGGAAGGCCTCACCCTCGCCGACGACCGCGCCGCGCAGCGTCAGCCGGTACGCGCTCGGCTTCAGCTCGAGGTTGTCGCGGATGTGAACCGGCGGCGGCAGGAAGCCCACGTCCTGCGCGAATTTGCGGCGCACGCCCTTGATGCGCGACAGCAGGTCGCCCTGGCGGTCCTTGTCGACGAGCGCGATCAGCCGGTAGCCGACCTCGAGGCCGAGCGTATCGACCGGGCGCAGATCGTCCCAGCTGGCGTCGGCATTCGCATCCGGCATCGGCACCGGCGCGGGCGGCGCGTCTTTCGCCCGCTGGTTGCGCCGGTGCATCCAGTGCGACGCGGCGGCGAGCGCGGCGGCGATCAGCAGGAAGACGACATGCGGCATGCCGGGGATGGCGCCGAGCAGCCCGATCACGCCGGCGGTGACGGCGAAGGCGCGCGGCGAATCGAACAACTGGCGCGCGACCTGGCCGCCGATATCCTGCTCCTTGCCGACGCGCGAGACGACCATCGCCGCGGCGACCGAGATGAGGAGCGCCGGAATCTGCGCGACGAGCGCGTCGCCGACCGCGAGCAGCACATAGCTGTTGGCCGCCTGCGAGACCGACAGGTCGTGCTGCGCGACGCCGATCACGAAACCGCCGACGATATTGATGACGAGGATCAGGAGGCCCGCCATCGCATCGCCGCGCACATATTTGCTCGCGCCGTCCATCGAGCCGAAGAATTCCGCCTCGTCGCCGACCTCGGCGCGGCGGCGCTTGGCCTCGGCCTCGTCGATCAGCCCGGCGTTCAGGTCGGCGTCGATCGCCATCTGCTTGCCCGGCATCGCATCGAGCGTGAAGCGCGCGCCGACCTCGGCGATGCGCTCGGCGCCCTTCGTGACGACGATGAAATTGATGACGACGAGGATCGCGAACACGATCAGCCCGACCGCGAAGTTGCCGCCGATCAGGAAGTGGCCGAACGACTCGATCACCTTGCCCGCCGCCGCCGTGCCGGTGTGGCCGTCGAGCAGCACGATGCGCGTGGACGCGACGTTGAGCGACAGCCGCAGCAGCGTCGTCAGCAGGATCACCGCGGGGAAGGCCGAGAAGTCGAGCGGCTTGACCATGTAGGCCGCCATAAGCATCACCATCAGCGCGGTCGCGATGTTGAAGGTGAATAGCAGGTCGAGCGCGAACGGCGGCAGTGGCAGCACCATCATCGCGAGCACGAGGATGATGAAGACCGGCGCCATCAGCGCCTTGATCGCGCCCGCGTTCGGGCCGAGCCAGGCTTGCAGGCGCTGCATCACGAGGTTCATGCGGCGTCACCCTCGACGTCCCGCGCAGGGTGTGGATCGAGCCCGGCGGGCACGTCGATCGCCGGCAGATCGCCCGGCATCGGCGCCCTGCCCTGCATCGCCGCGCGCAGCTGGTAGACGTAGGCCAGCACCTGGGCGACGGCGGCAAAGAGGGCGGCCGGAATCTCGCGGTCGATCTCGGCGTGCGCATAGAGCGCACGTGCGAGCACCGGCGCCTGCAGCACCGGCACGGCAGCACCCTTCGCCACATCGCGGATGCGCATCGCGAGCAGGTCCGCTCCCTTCGCCACGACGCGCGGCGCGCCCATGCTCGCCTCGTCGTACCTGAGCGCGACCGCATAGTGGGTCGGGTTCATGACGACCAGGTCGGCCTTCGGGACGGCGGCGATCATGCGGCGGTTCGCCATCTCGCGCATCCGCGCCTTGACCTTGCCCTTGACCTCGACGTTGCCCTCGAGCTCCTTGAGTTCCTGCTTCGCCTCCTGGCGGCTCATCTTCAGCCGCGAGCGGTGCCGGTAGCGCTGCCACGGGACGTCGAACAACGCGAACGCGCCGAGCAGCAGCACGAGCAGCAGCAACCCGGTCGTCAGCGTGGCGCCGACGTGCGGCAGCGCGGCCGGCAGCGGCAGGCCGAGCGCGGCGCCGAAGTCCGGCAGGTGCGAGCGCAGGTAGATCGCGCCGATGCCGACCAGCAGCACCGCAAGCGCGCTCGCCTTGGCGGTATCGACGAGCTGCTGCTTCGACGCGATGCGCTTGATGCCGGCAAACGGGTCGAGCTTCTCGAACTTGAATCCAAGCGGCTTCAGGCTCCAGACCCAGCCGCCCGCGATCGCGCTCCCGGCGGCGGCAACGAGCGCGAGTAGCACGCCGAGCGGCACCGCGACGAGCAGCACCGCGGGTGCGAGTTCGGCCAGCCGCTCGGTCATGAAGCCGGGTTCGACGACCGCATGGACGTCGAAGCGCAGCGCGCGGCGCACCATCTGCGCAAGCCAATCGGCAAGCGTCGGCGCCATGACGACGAGCGCCGCGCCGCCCGCCGCGATCGCCGCGAAGTGGCCGAGGTCGCGCGAACGCGCGACCTGTCCGTCCTCGCGCGCCTTGTCCAGCTTGCGCTGCGAGGCGGGAAGGTTGCGGTCCTGTGCGTCTTGGTCGGCCATGAAAACGATGCAGCGCCCTGTGCGCGGGCGATGCCATTGTTCCGGCCGGGGGCGCAAACCTGAGCTCGAAAAGAAGGGTCTTGGCGTGCCAGTTCGGCGCCGCTGGCGGTGGGCGCGATGGTTGCCGGCATCCGGGGCTTCGGGCCGACCTCACGCACCGGGCGCGGCTCCTTGCGTTCCCTTCTGCATTACAATCAGGCCCTCAGTAAGGAGATCGTCATGGCCGAATCCACCATCACGACGAAAGGTCAGACAACCGTGCCGGCCGACATCCGGGCTTTGGTGGACGCCAAGGCAGGGACCCGACTCGTCTGGTCGGTGATGCCAGACGGCACGATCATCGTCAGGGCAAAGAGCAAGTCGATCCTCGACATGGCCGGCATGCTCGACACGCCGAAGGGCAAGCGGGTGCGTATCGAAGACATGAACCCCTGGCGCTGAGGGCTTCATGCCGGCACTCGACACGAACGTGCTGGTCCGCTATGTCGTGCGTGACGACGCCGCGCAGCTTGCCGCCGCAAGGCGCCTGATCGCCAGGCTTGTCGCCGAGCGCGAGTCGATCTTCGTTCCGGTGACGGTGGTTCTCGAACTCGAATGGGTGCTGCGCGCAAGCTTCGGGTACGGGAAGGAAGATGTGCTGCGGGTGCTTTCGAGCCTGTTCTCGGCGGCGGAGACGAGCTTCGAGTCCGAACGGGCTCTCGAAGTCGCGCTGCAGCTCTATCGCGAGGGCGCGGCCGATTTCGCCGACTGTCTGCACGTCGCGTTGGCGGCGCAGGCCGGCGAGCAACCGCTATGGAGTTTCGACAAGGCTGCCGCGAAAGTGCCTGGCACCGAGTTTCTTCGCACCCGTTGAACGCGGACCTGCGCTGGAAACAAGCGATCGCGTTGCACCCGCCGCGCGCTCTTGCGACTGCGCGCCCGCCGGCGAGTCCCTGTCAGAACCCCAGGCTCGCCAGCAGATCATCGACCTCGCGCTGGCTCGCGACAGCATCGGCGCGTGCGGCCGGTTCGACGACCGGGCCGTCCAGCGTCGCGGGTTGCGCGGTGCGCGGCGGATCGCCCGGCGCGGCCTGCAGCAGAAGCTTCACGAGACTGTCCTCGAGGTCGACGGCGAGCGTGACGACCTTTGCGACGACCTGGCCGGTGAGGTCGTGGAAGTCCTGCGCGAGCATGATGTCGGTCAGGTGGCGGCCGGTGTTCGCGCTCGCGGCTTCGATCCCGGCGGCGATCTCGATCAGCGCTGCGGCGCTCGGCGCGCGCGCCGGATCGGCGGTGATCGCCGCACCGATGCGGCGCGCCTGCTCGCCGATGCGCGCCTGTTCGAGCTTGGCGGCGTCGACCGCATCGAGCACCTTCTCGGCCGCTTCGCCGGTCTTGCGGGCGACGTAGCCGAGGCGGCTGCGGGCGTCGGGCAGGCCGTCGGCGGCGAGCTGCAGTTGCGTCATCACGCCGAGCTGCTCGAGCGCGTCGTGCAGCAGGCGCGTCAGCTGGCCGAGCTGGCGATAGACGGCGGGCGAGGCGCCGGCCTCGGGCGGCTGTGCGGGCAGGTCATCCATCTTCATCGCGGCACCCTCAGACCGTCGCCACGAGCTTTTGCATGATCTTGGCGACCTTCTCCTCGAGCGTGGCCTTCGTGAACGGCTTGACGATATAGCCGGCGGCGCCTTCCTGCGCGGCGCGCACGATATCTTCCTTGCGCGCCTCGGCGGTCACCATCAGCACCGGCAGGTGCCTGAGCGTTTCGTCGCTCTTGATCAGCTTCAACAGCTCGAAGCCGTTCATGTTGGGCATGTTGATATCGCTGATGACGAAGTCGAATGCGGCATTGCGCAGCACGTCGAGCGCGCGCACGCCGTCCTCGGCCTCGTCGGCGTTCTCGTAGCCGATTTCCTTCAACAGGCCGCGGATGATGCGGCGCATGGTCGAAAAATCGTCGACGATCAGGAATCGCATGTCGGTCGGCATCTTCATCGGGGTGGCTCGTGCGGCGTGGCGGGTTGTGCGGGCGCGTCGGCGGAAGACGCGCCAATCGCCGGCAGCGCCTGCGCAAGCTCGGCGCCGGAAGCGAGGAGCCGGTCTTCGGCCTCGCGGTTCATGACGATGAGGCTGATGCGCCGGTTCACCGGGGAGAGCGGCGCATCGCGCTCGTACAGCGCGCTCGACGCCAGGCCCTGCACGCGCAGCACGCGCGCCTCGGGCAGGCCGCCTGCGAGCAGTTCGCGGCGCGACGCATTCGCACGGTCGCTCGACAGCTCCCAGTTGCTGTAGCCGCGTTCGCCGCCCGCGAAGGGCGCGGCGTCGGTGTGGCCCTCGATCGTCAGGCGGTTCGGCACCTCGGCGAGCACCTGCGCGATCTCGTGCAGCAGCTCGCGCATGTAGGGTTTGACGACGGCGCTGCCGCTGTCGAACATCGCGCGGTTTTGCTCGTCGACGATCTGGATGCGCAACCCGTCGGGCGTCATGTCGAGCCGGATCTGCGAGCTCATCGCCGCCAACCGGGGGTTGTCCGCGATCATCTCCTGCATCTTCTTCTGCAACGCCTGCAGCCGTGCCGCCTCGGCCCGCCGCGCCTCGTGCTTGATCGTCTGCAGGTTGATCGTCTTGCGCTTCTCGTCGATCTCGCCGCGCTTGACCTGGCCTTCGCTGCGCGTCAGGTCGGTGCCGCCGCCCTTCACGACGCTGGACGAATCGCCCGAGCCGCTGCCCTGGCTCAGCAGCGCAACCTTGAGCGGATTCTGGAAATAGTCGGCGATCCCCTTGCGGTCGCCCTCGGTCGTCGAGCCGAGCAGCCACATCAGCAGGAAGAACGCCATCATCGCCGTCACGAAGTCGGCATACGCGATCTTCCACGCCCCGCCGTGCGCCGCGTGCCCGCCGCGCTTGATGCGCTTGACGATGATGGGCTGGAGTTTCTTCGAGTCGCCGGCCATGGTTCAAGCCTTCTTGCCCTTGACGTGGCTTTCGAGTTCATTGAAGGTCGGCCGCTCGGTCGAATACAGCACCTTGCGGCCGAACTCGACGGCGACCTGCGGCGCGTAGCCCTGCATGCTCGCAAGCAGCGTGACCTTGATGCATTGCAGCTCCTTGGAGCTTTCGTCGACCTTCTGCTCCATCAGCCCGGCGAGCGGCTCGACGACCGCGTAGGCGAGCAGGATGCCGAGAAAGGTGCCGACCAGCGCCGAGCCGATCATTGCGCCGAGGATCGCCGGCGGCTGGCCGACCGAGCCCATCGTGTTGACGACGCCGAGCACCGCGGCGACGATGCCGAACGCCGGCAGCGCACCGGCCAGGCGCTGGATCGCGGCCGCCGGCGCGTGCGCCTCGGCGTGGTGGGTCTCGATCTCGTTGTCCATCAGGCTTTCGATCTCGTGCGCGTTCAGGTTGCCCGAGACCATCATGCGCAGGTAGTCGGTCATGAACTCGACGACGTGGTGGTCGGCGCCGATCGTCGGGTACTTCTGGAACAGCGGCGATTCGTGCGGCGACTCGACGTCGTTCTCGATCGCCATCAGCCCTTCCTTGCGCGCCTTTTGCAGGATGTCGTAGAGCAGCGCCATCATCTCCATGTAGCGCGCCTTGGTGTACTTGGACGCCTTCAGCAGCTTCGGCAGCGCGGCAACCGTCGCCTTCAGCACGCGCGGCTGGTTGGTGACGACGAAGGCACCAAGCGAGCCGCCGGCGATCGCCATCATCTCGGTCGGGATCGCATGCAGGATGACCTGGATGTTGCCGCCATGGATGATGTAGGCGCCGAAGATGCAGCCGAAGGCGATCGCATAACCGATGAGTACGACCATGTCGCGGGGGTTTCCGTGGCGTGTTCCAGCCGTCGCGTCCGACAGCTCTCGTTACGACATTTATCGGCCCGCCGCGCGGGCGCTTGAGTGCGCCGCCGTGCGCGCCGCTCAGGGCGTGCGCAGCGCCGCCGCCAGCGCGTCGGCCAGGATCACGACGCGCGCCGCGCCCTTGCGTGGCCGCCCCCCGGACTTCAAGCCGCGAAAGGGCGAGGCCAGCCGCGCCAGCGCGGCCCCCCAAGGCATGCCGCGGCGCATGACGGCGCGCACCTGCGGATCGGGATTGGCCGCGAAATAGGCGGCCAGCAGCCGCGGCAGCAGCTCCCGCGACTCGGCCTCCGAAATCGGGCCGGCGAGCGAGACCGAGTTCAGGAACAGCACCAGGTCGAGTGCCTGCGTCGCCGCGAGCGGCCCGAATTCGCCGAAGTCCTCCTCGAAATCGATCCGGTAGGTGTGGCCCTCGCGGCGGGTCAGATTCTTGATCTGCGCCGCGCCGTGCCAGTGCCCGGCGCGGTGGAATGCGCCGAGTTGCGCCGCGAGCTGCTCCATCTCGGCGCGGGCAAGATCGATCGGCCAGCGCTCGAGCAGCGTCGCGACCGTTTCGCCGCAGTGCTCCATCAGCAGATAGCCGGCCTCCTGATGCACGACGCGCGGCACGCGCTCGCCGGCCCGCGCGAGCGATGCGAGGCGCCGCGCCTCGTAATCCAGGCTGGATGCCGCATCCGACAGCAGCATCGTGCGCATCGGCAGCGTCTGCCCGGTGATGCGCTTGACCAGCCAGCGCAGCACGAGCGCCTGCGACAGGCGGCGCGGCCGCTCGGCCGGACGCTTGGCCACGTAGCGCACGCCCAGGTGCTCGACCACCACGATGCGCGCGGTGCTGGCCGCGAGCGCCGCGGCCGCGGCGCTCGTCAACGCAGCGTCCGCGCAGTCGGCGGGCTGCGGCAGGTTCGACATGGGCAGGGATCGGGCAGGCTCGGGCTGGCCGGATTATCGGCCGCTGCTTTGCCACCGACGCACGCCACCGGCGCCCGGGCCGCGACGCGCGCGCCATCGCACCGGCAGCCGCCGCCCGCACCGCACGCCGGGCAGATCCATGCCCCTTCGGCGACCGCGCCGGGTTTGTAGAATGCGCGCCTTGCACGGCACGCAGCACGTTCGAAAGTCTCGTCGGGGACGGCCCTCGCGACGGTCGGAAAGGCCCGGCCCAGCCGCGCAACCGTCACCATTTCCAAGCCGCGGCCGATGCGCCGGCTGCGCCCGCCGGGCCCGCGCCGTCGCGGTTGGCGCCACGGCCAAGGCCATGCCATGCGATTTCTTCTGACATCCCTGACGCGCGTCCCGCTGGGCCTGCTCTACGGCATCGGATGGGTCGTCGACCTGATCATCTATCACCTGCTGCGCTGGCGCCGCGACCAGGTCGAGGGCGACGTCGCGAAGGCGTTTCCCGACAAGCCGGCCGACGAGCGCGCCGCCATCGTCCGGGCCTCGTATCGCAATCTTGCCGAGATCGTGATGGAGACCTTCTGGGGCTTCGGTGCGAGCGCCGACGAACTGCGGCGCCGGGTCGTCTTCGAGAACCCGGAAGTCGTCGACCGCTGCGCCGCCGCGAAGCAATCGGTGGTGCTGCTGACGCCGCACTTGTGCAACTGGGAGTGGCTGCTGCTGGCCGGCGGGGCGACCTTCGGGCTGCCGATCGACGCCGTCTACCAGACCGTGCGCCTGCGCTCGGTCGACGCATTCCTGCGCGACGCGCGGTCGCGCTTCGGCGGCAGGCCGTTTCCGCGCGAGGATTTCGTCTACGAGCTGATGGCGCGCGCCGGCACCCCGCGCGCCTACGGCCTGATCGCCGACCAGACGCCGCCGCCGAGCCAGCGCAAGCACTGGACGCGCATGCTCAATCGCGACACCGCATTTTTCGTCGGCGCCGAGAGCATCACCAAATTCCTGGATGCGACCGTGCTCTACGTCGATATGCGCCGCGTGCGCAAGGGCCACTATGCGGTGCGCTTCACGGTGCTGGCCGAACCGCCGTACGAAGCCGAAGTCGGGCCCGACGAGTCGCCGATCATGGAAGCCTTCGCGCGCCAGCTCGAGCGCGCCGTCATCGAGCGGCCGGCGCAGTGGCTGTGGGTTCAGAAGCGATGGAAATATCCCAAGCCCGCCGACGAATGAGCCGCGCAAAAAAGAGCGGGCCCCGAAGAGCCCGCTTTGAATGACACTTGGAGGTGCCAGGAGGAGACTAGCAAGAAATCCTGCCCGTCCCTTGCCGTATCGGCGCGGACGGACGCAACTTGAGCGCCGGGGCGCTCCCCGGCGCAAAATTCAGTGCACCCGGATCGAGCCCGCCGCGCGGCCCTTGCCGGCGCGCGCCGGCGGCACGCACAGCCCGCAGACATAGTGCTTCGCGATCTCGTGCGGATGGGTCACGAAATGGCCGCCGCACTTCGAGCACTTGGTCATCGTCAGCATGCCGTTGTCGATGAACTTCACGAGCCGCCAGGCGCGCGTCACCGACAGCATCGCCTCCAGGCCTTGCGCCGCCGTTTGCTCGGCATAGAGCTGGTAGGCCTTGATGACGTTGTCGATCTCGTCCATCTCGGCGACCTTGTTCAGGTACTCGTGGATGTTGAGGAAGAGCGAGGCGTGGATGTTGGGCTGCCAGGTCATGAACCAGTCGGTCGAGAACGGCAACTGGCCCTTGCTCGGCGACTTGCCGGCCACTTCCTTGTACAGGCGCAGCAGCCGTTCGTAGGACAGGTCGGTCTCGGATTCGAGCACCTGCAGCCGCGCGCCGAGCTGGATCAGCGTGACGGCGCGGTCGATCTGCTTCGCTTCGGTGAGGATGCTCTTGTTGCGTGCCATGACCGGCTCCGCTCAGGCCGCTTCCTGATGCCGGCCGGCCATCAGGATGCTTGCGTGCAGGCGGGTCGTCACGTCGTTGGCGGCCGACTTGCCGTGGTTGGTGAGCAGGCCCCAGACCAGGTCGTCGTCCATCCGGAAGCGGCACAGCAGCGTGTTGCCCGAGGCGATCTTCATCATCTGCGACGGCGCGAGCAGCGCGATCATCTCGGCCGACTCTTCCGAGATGCCGAGGCGGTACAGCGCCTGCTCGCGATCGGCGCGGATCAGGCTTTGCGCCAGCATCAGGTACGAAAGATTGGCTTCGCGGATTTCGCTCAGGATCTGGTCTGCGTTCATTTCGATGTCCTTCGGGTTTCTGCTCGGTCTCGGGGGTTTGCTTCGCCGGGGTCATCACCCCAACGTGAAACCGATTGTGATGAGCAGCCGAGAGCTGCAACATCAGCCCGCTTCTGTCGCTGCAGTCCCGTTTCGCCTATCGCGCTTGTCAGGCAAATTCCTACACGGCCGCGTTTGCGAGACGAATTGCGGCACGGCAGCGGCGCTGTTTCGGCGAGCGCTTGACAGATCGATGCGCATGTGCTGCGCGCCAAACTGCAACTATTTCTCTCAAGTCGCGCGGCGGGCACTCCGATATGCCCCTCAACGTACCTGAAGTTCGGGGCGTGGTCCGGTTGGCCGGCCGACGGTGATGCCGCCCAGAAGGCAGCAAGACACAGCGGACGACTGGCGCGGGCGTTACCCGAGGCAGCAGCCGCTGCCGGAGGTGGACAACAGTGCGGCGAGAGGATCGCCCTCCACTGCGCTTTGTTTGTATTGACGCCGGCTGCCACGCCGGGATTCGTTTCAACCGTAAGGAGCCTTCTCCGCCATGCCCCAGACCATCAATACCAACGTCAGCTCGCTCAATGCGCAGCGCAACCTCAACACGTCGCAATCATCGCTCGCGATCTCGATGCAGCGCCTGTCGTCGGGCCTGCGCGTCAACTCGTCGAAAGACGATGCCG